>ULUJ01060978.1_pt1 | contig 73154 bp, 57 predicted proteins | sample 1958381 | NCBI WGS metagenome assembly ULUJ01 (sample SAMEA4835757, study PRJEB28245) | human gut metagenome | biome: gut microbiome; material: fecal sample | place: Denmark | collected 2008 | reverse complement strand
GATTGTGCAAATATGATCAAGTTTGTTAAAGGTGATAAGTCGGTAGCAACAAATGCAGATAGTTCATGGACAGAGGAAAAAGAGGGCTGCGACTCTTTCGGCTGGGATGGTTTCGACTGCTCGTTAACTAAAAATGGTGATGATGGTTATATGTTTAATTCGTTGTATACATATGATAGTTTTACAAAAATGGTTGCAAGTCCTGAAGATTATCAAATAGTTGTCCAGTTTACTCTTGATGCTAAATGGTTAGAAAAGAATGATGTTTATATTACTCAACAGTATAGTACTGAAAAGATGTTTTATAATATGTCACCAAATTATTTAAAATCTTTACGGATAAACGGCAGTCATATTACTTTCAAGCCTGATATTGGCGGTGTTGCTAAAGCAATTGATGCTTTTGATACTGCTGTACAAGTTATTGGTGCATTGCGGGGTGTTTCGATTGATGATATTCATCAGGTTGTATCCTGTAATATCTATGCAAATGTAATGCTTTATAAACTAGGTGGCAATGCCGGATATTCTTCTGATGTGAGACAATTTGTTTGGGATTATGACACGTTAACTAAAAGAGAATTGACGCCAAAAGTAACTACTAATGGAAACGGCAAAGATAAAAAGGTTACTCAGGTTGTTGGTAATGACGGCGGCAAGACTGTAATCAATATCACTGTTAACGGTGGCAATGGCGGAGATGGTGGAGCTGGCGGAAGCGGTGGAGCTGGTGGCTCTGGTGGAACTGGTGGAACTGGTGGAGCTGGTGGTGATGGCGGTGATGGTGGAGACGGTGGCTCTGGCGGTACTGGTGGTTCCGGAACTGATACAGATCCCAGTTCTAAAGGGTTTTGGAGTATCGTCAAAGGTATAGTGGCATTCTTCAAAGCCTTGCTTGATGATAATGACGGTTTATTTCCTGTCATTGCTGCTTTCTTTTCTTTTATTCCTGCGTCGTTTTGGACTGTCGTAATCGGTGCAGTTGTGGTTATAGCTGTTGTATCAATATATAAGCTGCTTAAGTCGTAGGGGGGTGTATTTGTATGATTAGTGCTGTTAAAAGTATAGCAAAAGTGATATTTGGTGTTCTCAACTATAAATTTGATGCCGGGGATGTAAAGTTTTCACTCTGGGATATAGTTCTTACATTTCTGATATGTGCTCTTGTTGGATTACTTTTGTATCATTTTATAGTTGCTGTGTCGGATAAAAGCGAATAAAAAAAGACCGGATTATTTACCAGCCTTTTTATTCTTTCTTATTCCCCATATGGCTATTATTATTCCAATTATCAGAATGATTATTGGAATTAAATAAACTATTAGAATAGCTGTATTTGTTCCAGTTGCCATTTTTCTCTCCTTTCTTTTGATAGGTAAATTATAACATATGTGAAAAAATAAGTAAATAACGAGGTAGTTTATATGGATAATATGTGTAAAGAAAATTGTGATAAGTGTTTAGAGGATAAGAGTTGTTGTAATGGTGTATATCGTCCTCTCAATGGTCATCAGGAGGTGGGCGAGTGAATTTTATATTTTTTGTAGCGTTTATGATAGGCTCTTTGCGGCTCATCAAGGAATACAGGGAATTTTGTGAATTTAAACGTGATGAAGAGAGTTTTAATGAATATAAAAACAAGGAGAGTGAATATCTTGAGCAAAAAATTAAAGGTGATGATTTTGATTGGTAGTATATTTGTTATATGTTTTAGTTTGTATCATATGGTGACTGCACATGCACAGACTGTTGATACCGGGCTTGGACCTGTGACAGTGACTACTATCCCGGATACATCGGTGCCAGTAGCTACGGCCGGGGATGCCGGATTTTTGACGACACACAGAGATATAACGGATATATATAATGTGTGTGTCCTGATCGCGATAGAATTGATGTTTTGGGTGTTTTGGAATGTAATACGTACAGTGTACCGCGTTCTTACTGAGCGTGGGAAATTTTAGGAGGTGGTCAGATTGGATAAGATGGTTTTGGATATATATAGTAATGGTGATTTATACATGATGGCTGCAAAGATATTTGTATGGCTCTTGATGCTACTTTTTGTAGCTTGCATCATCGGATGTATAAGGGGGCTGCGCTTATGATAACTTTCATAATAATCATTATAGCTATTGCTATAATGATCTACTTCCCTATTGTCCCTTTTACAGTAACCCACTTTTATCAGATTGTGTATAACGGGGTAATAGACCTTTACAAGTACATAAAGCATAAAGAGCGTAACAGGTGCAAGGCATACGGACGTATATATATGATCACTGCCTTTCGTAACAAGGTATTTGGCTCAGGTAAAACGCTGGATATGACCATGCTTGCAAGGCGCATATATAACAGGTATGACGGGCTTCCTGTGTGGAATGAGGACGAACAAAAATTCGTGACGCAGCATATACACCTTATAAGCAACGTCGAACTTCTTGATGTCCCTTATACTCCGTTTATAAGCGCGGAACAGTTGAAGAATGTAGTCCAGCCGCCTGATGATGTAACATTGTTTGTTTTTGATGAGGTTGGTGCGATCTGGAACAGCAGAAACTATAAAGATAATATATCTACAGAGCTTTTAAAGAGGCTTCTGCAAGTGCGTAAAAATAAAATAGGTATAATCTGTACCGCTCAGCGTTTTAAATTCGTGGACGCTCTTCTCAGGCAGATTACTGGGTCATTATACTGTGTTAACAAAACATGGCGAATACTCTCCGTGCGTGAGTATGACGCTGTGAGCTTCGAAAACTGTGACAATGTGGATATGATAAAGCCCCTTTCCATCGGCTTCCGCTTTGTTCGGGACAAAGACTATCGTGCTTATGATACATCCGCCATCGTAGAAGATCTCAAAAAGGCTGATATGCTCGGTGATGCTGAGATATTAGCTAATCAGGGTGTAGTGCAACCCAACATAGATTTTGCGACTGGCATTAAGAAGAGGTATAGAAAACGTAAAAGATAGAGCGCGTGCGGCGGCTTGAGCCCCGCCGCGCTAACTTCATAAGCGTGTCACTCTTCCGTCCTTAGAAAATAACTGGTGGCTTCGCAGGGTGAGCCATCACCCTGATAATTATGAATAATCCTGTGGTGTGTGCCATGTCAAGGCCTAAAGGCGTTTAGCCGTGCCTTGACATGGTGCGCGCTACAGGATATGTGAGGTGAATTATGAGATATCTGTTATCTATCGTAAATAATGTGCTCCGTCTGCTTAACAATGTGTGTCGTCTGCTGTGCAGTCTGCTCAGATTCAGACGTTGAACGCAAGACTAGGAATGGTACAAGCATATAATTTACACTAATTATGCCTAGTATAAGTGTATGTATCTGCATATTTAGCAAATATATAAAAACAAGGTGTAAAAGTGTAAAACTATATCTCTTCCACTCCTATAATCCTTTAAATTTCAACAACTTACTACTGCCGTAGGGGGGCTTGTCCTACGGCAGTGTAAAAAGGTGTAAAAGGTGTAAAAATACAAAGGGGGGAAACAATAATGCCAAAAACATATAAAACATGTGAGATAATGCAACAGCTTGAATATATGACAGAAGAACAGATAGAAAAAGGATTAGATCACAATGCTATAAAAGATTATGCGTATATACTGCATGATAAAGATGAGGACAAAGACGGCAACAAGAAAAAACCGCACTGGCATATATGCATCAGGTTTAAAGACAGCGTGCCGACTGAAAGTATATGTAAGTGGTTTTGTGTCACGGATAACTATATCAACAAGATTCGCGGTCGCTTTGGTGATGCGCTGGCATATCTCACGCATAAGAATGCAACTGAAAAGTACCAGTATTTGGAAGAGGAAGTAAAAAGCAATTTTGATTTCAAAAAAGAAGTTGAGACGATACAGAGCAGGACGGCAGATAAGGCAAGACGTCAGGAGATAGTTGACCTTATTACTGCGGGAATAATTAGAGAGTATAACTATACAGAGTATATAACACCTGAGGAATACGACAGGTTTAAAAAATCAATTGATAATGCTTTTAGATATCGGCTTGATAAGCTAAAGGGGGCGAACAGGAACATGAAAGTAATATACATATGGGGCGCAAGCAGTTGCGGCAAAACGACATATGCAAAGGACCTTGCGGCAAAGAATGATTATAGCGTGTTCATATCTTCAGGCGGCGCGGACATATTCGACGATTACAAGGGACAGGACTGTATCATTATTGATGATTTTCGTCCAAATGGTATGTATGTATCTGATGTTTTGAAGATTCTTGATAATCATACATCATCAACCGTACGCGCAAGATATCATAATAAGGTCTTAGAATGCAAGTTAATCATAATAACGACATCACTCAGCATGGAACAGTTCTTTTCCGGTCTGCTGACAGATGGCAGTGAATCAGTAACGCAGCTTAGAAGACGCTGTGAACTTTGTATTAAGATGACACCGCTTACCATGAACATAAATATATGGCAGTCTGAAAGTATGCGTTATATGTATGTTGGAAGTTATGAAAACCCTGTGCATGGAAAATATGCTGTGCGTGACAGGTCGCAGGAAGAGGCGCGCGAATATGTCAACAACCTGTTGATGTTTCCATCAAAAGCAGATGGTGAGACAGTCGCAAAGGGTGAGGGATTTGAAACGATCCCAGATGCTCAGGATCTGCCATTTTCAACGCAACTTGAACTTCCTGTTTAATGTTTTCCAGTACAAAACAATAAATAAATATAGTAAAATATGTGTCAGGGATGGCACATATTTTTTTTGTGAAAAAGGGTGATGAGATGAAAAAATTCAGACATTTGAGTTATGGCGACAGGGTCGCTATGGAGACATTGCTAAACAGGGGGAACAGTAAAGCAGATGTGGCGCGTTATCTTGGTGTATCCCGTGCTACGGTTACACGCGAATATAAGAAAGGTATTTATAAGCATACGACCAGTGAACTTATAGAGGTAGAACGTTATAGTGCGGATCTTGCGCAAAGCAAGGCAGATTATGCCAATACGGCGAAGGGGCGACCGTTAAAAATCGGTGATGATATGGTATTTGCCCGGTACATAGAAAATAGAATAATCAATGATGGGTACTCTCCTGCTGTTGCGCTTTCCATGGCAGGAAGTGAGGGAATGAACACAGATATAAGCGTTAATACTCTCTATCGGTATATAGAAAAACATGTGTTTGAAAAACTGTCTGATAAGTATTTACCGATAAAAGGACATAAGAAAAGATACAGGCATAAGAGGAAAACACAAAAAAGAATGAGTGCCGGACAAAGCATTGAAAAACGACCAAAGGATATTGACAGCCGTTTAGAGTTTGGGCACTGGGAGATGGACACCGTAAAAGGTAAAAAAGGGAAGTCAAAATCATGTCTTTTAGTTCTCACCGAACGAAAAACAAGAATGGAGATAGTTAGAAAAATTCAAACACAAGGCGCGAAGTCTGTTGTTGATGAACTGGATAAACTGGAACAGGAATTAAAACAGGATTTTAAAAAGGTATTCAAGACCATAACGGTTGATAACGGTGTAGAGTTTTCGGACTATGACAATATGCGCCGCTCTCTGCTCCATGAGGGAAATCGAACAGAGATGTACTACTGCCATGCATACTGTAGTTGTGAGCGTGGCAGTAATGAGAATGCAAACAAGTTAATTAGACGGCACATACCAAAGGGCTATGATACCGACAGAGTAAGCAAGCGTAAAGTCCAGTATGTGCAAGACTGGATAAACGACCTGCCTCGCAAGCTGTTGGGCTGGAAAACCTCAAGACAGTTATTCAATGAAGAATTAAAAAGGCTCTGTATCACCATATAGAAGTGGTACAGAGCATAAAATTTAATAAGTTGTTACTTTACTATTGACAATTTTCGCGTAATTTCAAAAAAGTTTAAAAGTTTAAAAAAGTGCTCAGCAACTCTCTTTATGTATCTTCCTACTAACAAATAACTCAGACGTCAATCTCTGCTTTTACGCAATGACTGACGTCTGATCCATATAATCTGATCTATATGTACTCCAGTGCCTGTTGTATATTGGCCACACCCACTACTTTCATATCACCAAGGTCTTTCATCTTCTTTACATTATCCATATTTGACTTTGGTATTATGCATGTCTTGAATCCCATCTTTGCTGCCTCGCGCACTCTCTGCTCCGCTCCGGAAACTCCGCGCACTTCACCTGAAAGCCCCATCTCGCCAAACATAACCATATCTGATGGTATAGCACGGTTCTTAAAACTCGACACCAGTGCAAATACTATTCCAAGATCTGCAGATGGATCATCAAGTCTCATACCACCAGCAATATTCACATAGGCATCGCATCCCGCCATAACTATTCCGCCTCGCTTCTCGAGCACTGCAAGAAGCAGATTCACTCTATTGTAATCGAGTCCTACACTGGTACGCCTTGGAAGATTGAAGCTCGACTGGCAGACCAGCGCCTGTATCTCTAGAAGTATAGGTCTTGTTCCCTCCATCGTACACACTACGACGGAGCCCGACGTGTCATCCGGTCTTCCATCAAGCATCAACTGTGATGGATTCTTCACTTCCGCAAGGCCATTTCCCTTCATCTCAAATACACCGATCTCATTCGTCGATCCAAATCTATTCTTCACAGCCCGAAGTACTCTAAAACCTGCATTGCGCTCGCCCTCAAAATAGAGAACTGTATCAACCATGTGCTCAAGGGTTCTTGGTCCCGCCACAGTTCCCTCCTTTGTCACATGTCCGACTATAAATATTGCTATTCCTGTCTGTTTCGCCATTCTCATGAGTCTGGCTGTCACTTCCTTCACCTGGGATACGCTTCCCGGCGCAGACTCTATATCATCCGTTACTATCGTCTGTATAGAATCTATGACAATGATCTTAGGCGTGTCTTTCTTGACATATTCCTCCACATCCTCAAGATTATTGACACAGAGAAGCAGCATATCCTTTGTAAATCTTCCTATACGCTCCGCCCTCATCTTTATCTGTGAAAGGGATTCCTCACCCGACACATACAGTATCTTCTGTCCCATCTCGGACATGTTTCTGCACATCTGCAGCAATATGGTGGACTTGCCTATTCCTGGATCTCCTCCCACAAGCACCAGTGAACCACTCACTATTCCGCCGCCTAACACTCTGTTTAATTCGCCTATTCCTGTGGTAAATCGTGTCTCGTCAGTCGTCTCAACCTCTAAAATGCTTGTAGGCGCCACGACAGTCCTTCTACCGGACTGACTCTTGGCGCCTACCGTCACTTTCTCCTCACAAAATGAATTCCAGGCCTTGCATCCAGGGCACTGCCCCATCCACTTTGTCGATTCAAATCCACATTCCTGGCAAAAAAACACCTGTTTTTCTTTTGCCATAAATATTCTCCTGTGAAACTCTCTTTATAATCCTAATAACAGATATTAAGATTCTCTGTTATCCTATTGATCTTATTATTTCTTCCAAATCGGTCTAACCTATCTGTTTAATCAAAAGCTCTCTTTACGTCTACCTTGACAGGTCTTCCCTCTTCGAGATCAACACTTATGCTCATCTTGCCACCAAGATTAGTCTTGTTCTTGCCGACATATACATCATCGACATGAACCTTGTACTCTGTCTCTGGCTCAAGCTCAAGTGTTATAGATGCATTCTCCGGTCCCTCGACAACAAATGTTACATCATTCTCGTCTGCCTTGAAACCATGTACTGCTGTTCCCGGAACTGACTCGTACACGAACAGACCGTTCTTCTCAAGCTTTGTGATCTCATTGAATGTCTTTATCTTGTATATATCTCCCTGAAACTCAAAGCCATCCTTCTTGGTCTTTGATCCAAGTTCATAATTACCAAATTCTAATGAATCTTCCTGTACATTTATCAAATCGCTTACAACTGCCATTTAAATTTCTCCTCCTGTTTTTTACTATCCGTTAGTGCTTTTCATTATACAGTAACGGGATGCATTTTTCTACATAATTATGCATTTTCACTAAATTTTAATATTATTTTCTACTTCGTAAGCATGCCACATATATCGAACCAATTAGTCTTCTATATTCTTTTGTTTTGCAGTAAGTGATACTTTTTCAGTCACGGAGCCATTTTCACCCTTGATCTTCTTGACCGTCACAGTAACCACTTCACCTTTATGGACACCTCCGGCAAGTATAGCCTCCGCTAGTTCATCCTCGACATATGTCTGTATTGCACGCCTTAATGGTCTTGCACCGTACTTCTTGTCATATCCCTTCTCGAAGATATATTTCTTCATATTATCAGTAAACTTAAGTTCTATATCCATCTGAGCCTGAACTCTGTTTTTGAGTTCCTTCAGCATAAGTCCTGCTATGTCACGCACATTCTTCTCGCTGAGCGCATGGAACACGATGGTATCATCAATTCTGTTGAGGAACTCAGGCTTGAACGTCCTCTTGAGCTCATCCATAACGTTTTTCTTCATGTCCTCATGTTCCTTGTTGTCATCCTGTACTGTGACAAATCCAAGCTGTTTAGGGTCTATAATTCTCTGGGCGCCTGTATTTGACGTCATGATAATAATAGTGTTCTTGAAATCCACCTTTCTTCCCTGTGAATCAGTTATATGACCGTCATCGAGAACCTGCAAGAGTATGTTGAACACATCGCTGTGCGCTTTCTCTATCTCGTCGAACAGTATCACTGAGTACGGATTTGTTCTCACCTTTTCACTGAGCTGTCCGCCTTCCTCAAATCCTACATATCCCGGAGGTGAACCGATAAGTTTTGACACACTGTGTTTTTCCATGTATTCCGACATGTCAACTCTGATAAGCGCATCCTCACTTCCAAATACTACATCTGCGAGTGCCTTTGAAAGTTCTGTTTTACCCACACCTGTCGGACCGAGAAACAGAAATGTTCCTATAGGTCTTCTTGGATCCTTAAGGCCTACCCTGCTTCTCTTTATCGCTTTTGCAACGGCGGACACGGCTTCTTCCTGTCCCACCACACGTTTGTGAAGTTCAGTTTCAAGCTTTTCAAGTCTCTTTGACTCCTTCTCGGTTAGTTTGCTGACAGGTATCTTCGTCCACACTGAGACAACGTCAGCTATGTCATTTTCCCCAACAATAATGTTGTGTCTTCCTGCCAACTGACTACGAGCCGTCTTCTTCGCAAGTTCTTCCTGTCTGTGTCTTATATTTGCCGCCTCTTCTATGTTGCCAGAAATGAGTGCAGTCTCAAGATCACTGTCAAGTGTCGCAAGTTCTGCCACACTCCTGTCCTGAACAATTCCCTGGGCAGAAAATCCAAGCCGTCTCCTGGAGCATGCTTCATCCATCAGGTCTATCGCCTTGTCCGGAAGGAATCTGTCCGTGATATATCTTACAGACAAATCTACAGCCGCTTCTACTGCCTCATCACTTATCTCTACTCCGTGATGCTGCTCATAGCACGATCTCAGTCCCTTAAGTATATCAACAGCCTCATCCCTTGTCGGTTCTTCGACATTCACCGGCTGAAATCTTCTCTCAAGAGCTGCATCTTTCTCAATGTATTTTCTGTACTCAGTTATTGTTGTAGCACCTATCATCTGTATCTCACCGCGTGAAAGCGATGGTTTAAGTATATTTGAGGCATCTATGGCGCCCTCTGCATCTCCTGCGCCAACCAGTGTATGGAGCTCATCTACAAACAGGATAACATCCCCAGACATCATTACCTCCTGGATGACCTTCTTGATCCTGTCCTCAAATTCACCGCGGTATTTGGAACCTGCAAGCATTCCAGATATATCGAGGGACAACAGTCTCTTGCCCTTCACCGTATCCGGCACATTACCACGACTTATCATATAAGCTATGCCTTCCACCACCGCAGTTTTTCCAACTCCCGGCTCCCCTACTAGACAAGGATTATTCTTCATTCTCCTGCTGAGTATCTGCATTACTCTTTGGATCTCCTTCTCCCTTCCAACAACAGGATCCAAATTTCCATGTCTTGCTTCCATGGTGATATCCCTTGAATACTTATCTAGTGTTGGTGTGGAAACGCCCAATTTTGCCTTCTTCTTTTTGACGGATGCATATTCCTTCTTTGCTGCATTTGCGTCCATTCCACAAGTCATCAATATATCTATATATACCTTCTGTATATTGATCTTCTCTATCTGCATAAGCCTCACAGCAACGCAGCTCTGAACCTTTAGTATGGCAAGCAGCAAATGCTCTGTTCCGACTTCGTCAGATGACAGTCTTGCCGCCTCCGCCTGTGCATCCTCAAGTATCTGTCTTGCCGTCTCAGTATATTTGTCCTTTTCCCTGGTGACTGTCCCACCCGGTTCCAAAATGAACTTCAACGCATGTGCCACCTTTGCTATATCCAGTCCGTTATTATTCAATATGCTGTACGCTGTTGTATCCGAGACCGACGCCAGAGCCAGTATCATATGTTCACTTCCTACAAAGTTCTGTCCCAGCTTTCGCGCTACTTTGTTAGCCTCTTTTAAAACTAACTCCGTTTCTTTGCTATATGGCAATTTCATAAATCTCACCTCGCCTATCACAGTTTTTTAACTTCGCACTCTCATACAGAGTAAAAAAGGTTTTGAAACATTATATCTCAAAACCTCTTTTGTGTGTATAAATATTTGTTTATAATTTCATGTCTGCAACTTCAAACCTCAAAAGTTATCCTACTGCTCGTCAATAGCTTTTCCTATATCATGTCTCATATACTTATTGTCAAATGTGATCCACTCAGTTGCAGCATATGCATTTGCACGTGCCTCGAAGAGATCCTTGCCCTTTGCTGTAACACCGAGTACACGGCCACCATTTGTCACGATTTCATCGCCGTCAAACTTTGTTCCGGCATGGAATACAAAGTAGTCATCCTTACCGTCAAAATTCTCAAGCCCGTGTATAGGATAACCCTTCTTATATGATACAGGATAACCGTCTGATGCAAGAACGACACAAACTGCCGCATTGTCCTCAAACTGAAGATCTATCTTATCAAGTGTTCCATCGATACATGCCTCCATGACATCGATTATATCATTCTTCATACGTGGAAGCACTACCTGAGCCTCCGGATCGCCAAATCTTGCGTTGTACTCAAGAACCTTAACACCGTTAGGTGTCATCATAAGTCCGCAGAACAGAACTCCCTTGAATTCTCTGCCCTCAGCCTTCATGGCTGCCATAGTCGGCTTGTAGATATTCTCCATGCAGTACTCGTCTATATCTTTTGTATAGAAAGGACTTGGTGAGAATGTTCCCATCCCGCCAGTGTTGAGTCCCTGATCTCCATCCTTTGCTCTCTTGTGATCCTGCGCTGATGTCATAGGCTTGATAGTTGTTCCATCACAGAAACAGAGAACTGATACTTCACGTCCTGTCATGAACTCCTCTATAACCATAGTATTGCCCGCTGAACCAAAGTGCTTGTCAAGCATGATCTCCTTGACACCTGCCTTTGCCTCCTCAAGGTCATTGCATATGAGAACGCCCTTTCCAAGTGCAAGTCCGTCAGCCTTTAAAACTATAGGGAATGTAGCTGTCTCAAGATACTTGATCGCTGAGTCTGGATCTGTAAAATTCTCATAAGCCGCTGTCGGTATACCATACTTCTTCATGAGATCCTTGGAGAATGCCTTTGATCCCTCTATGATCGCCGCATTCGCACGAGGTCCAAAAGCTCTGATACCAGCTGCCTCAAATGCATCAACCGCACCTGCAACAAGTGGATCATCCGGTGCTACCACTACCAGATCAATCTCCTTCTCCTTTGCAAATGCAACCAGCTTGTCAAAATCCATCACACCTATATCAACGCACTCTGCAAGTGCTGCGATACCTGCGTTGCCAGGTGCACAATATATTTTGGATACTTTATCGCTCTTTGAAATACTTGTAACTATAGCATGCTCTCTTCCGCCGCTTCCTACTACCAATACTTTCATGGATATTCCTCCTAATCTTCCACGACTGCTATACCATCTTCCACATGAACCTTGCCGTGGGCTATCTTATCTATAACCGCAGGCAGAAGCTTCCACTCAGCCTGCTCCATAACACGTTGCTGAAGAACCTTTGGTGTATCTCCATTCTGTACTGCAACTGCCTTCTGCATTATGATAGGACCTGTGTCAGTACCTTTATCTACAAAATGAACCGTTGCACCTACAACCTTTACACCTCTTGCGAGAGCTGCCTCATGAACTTTAAGTCCATAGTAGCCTGTTCCGCAGAACGCCGGTATGAGTGATGGGTGTATGTTTACTATCTTGTTCGGATATGCATCTATCACTATCTCAGGTATGACCACAAGATATCCTGCGAGGACTATGAGATCCGCACCGGTCTCCTGAAGTTTTGCGAGAAGTACCTCGTTAAACTCTGCGCGGTCTGCGTAATCCTTAGGGCTTACGACCTCCGCTGCTATCCCTGCCTTCTTCGCCCTCTCAAGAGCAAATGCATTCCTGTTGTTGCTTATGACTGCAACTATCTCTGTATCTGTTATGACTTTATTTTCTATGGCATCTATGATGGCCTGAAGATTGGTTCCGCCGCCTGATACCAGAACTGCAACCTTTAGCATAAGTCTACTCCCTTTTCGCCAGCTACAACTGTACCGAGAACAAATGCCTTGTCACCGGCAGCTTCTATAGCTGCAATAGTCTTATCTGCGTCTGCAGTGTCTATAGCAAGACACATACCAACTCCCATGTTGTATGTGTTGTACATCATATGCTCATCTATATCGCCTTTCTTTGCGAGAAGCTTGAATATAGCTGGCACCTCATATGAATCCTTCTTAACCTGAGCACGAACTCCGTCTGGAAGCATTCTTGGGATATTCTCATAGAATCCACCACCTGTGATGTGACTGCATCCCTTGATCGTAATGCCTGCATCCTTCACTGACTTGAGAGCCTTTACATAGATTCGTGTAGGCTCAATAAGTGCCTCACCGAGTGTCTTGCCAAGCTCGTCGTAATATGTATCAAGAGATTCCTTTGTCATCTCGAAAACCTTTCTTACAAGTGAGAAACCGTTGCTATGCACTCCACTTGAAGCGATACCTATAAGTGTATCTCCAGGCTTGATGCTCTCTCCTGTAATAAGATCCTTCTTCTCAACAACACCTACTGCAAATCCTGCAAGGTCGTACTCATCCTCAGGCATAAGTCCCGGATGTTCTGCTGTCTCACCACCTACGAGGGCAGCTCCCGACTGGTTGCATCCCTCTGCAACGCCGCTTACTATAGTTGCAATCTTCTCTGGATAATTTTTACCACACGCTATATAGTCGAGGAAGAAAAGTGGCTCTCCACCAGAACATGCGATATCATTTACACACATTGCAACTGCATCGATTCCGATAGTATCATGCTTATCCATAATATAAGCCAGCTGAACCTTTGTTCCGCATCCGTCTGTTCCTGACAGAAGTATAGGTTCTTCCATGTCTTTGATCTTAGCAAGGCTAAATGCTCCTGCAAATCCACCTATTCCGCCAAGCACCTCAGGTCTCATGGTAGTCTTGATATGCTTCTTCATAAGCTCCACCGACTTGTATCCAGCTTCAATATCTACTCCGGCATTCTTGTAATCCAATTTCTTATCCTCCTGTTATCCGTTTTTGGCTGGCGCGATTAACAGTGACCATACATGATCACTTATATCAGTGCCACGCCCCGCCTTCATCATATGGGAGTTCACTCCCATTCAAACATTCCCATAAATTATAGATTATAAAGATTGCTTTGTAAACCTTTTCATTATTACAAATTGCTAATAAATATAGCATGTGTTATAATTACAACAGGCTGTGATTTGAATTAGGTCAAAATTATTTACGAATAAATTATCAACAATTTTGGTCAACGGTAATTATAATACAAAGGAGTGCCCAGATGACTAACAACAGACTTAACATAGGAATATTTACATGTCATATCGATAATGACTATGCTATCGAAGTATGCAAGGGGGCTGAATTTGCAGCAAAAGAACTGGACTGCAATCTCATAGTCTTCCCAGGTATGTTCCTCAACGCTTCCTTTAATGATCCAGCCAATCAATTATATGACTATCAGTATAATTCTATTTTTTACTACGCCCATCCTGAGTGTCTCGATGCACTCATAGTATCCGTGGGAGCTATCTCTTCGTTTTTATCAGAAAAGGATATCCATGCGTTTCTCTCTCATTTTGATGGAATACCTATCCTTACGCTGGAAGAAAAGCTTGATGAATACCCATGCATCATGACTGATAATCACGTGGGCATGAGAACTGCGATAGAACATCTCATAAATGAACACCACAGTCAGCATATCTGCTTTGTCGCTGGCAAGGAGAACAATTCAGACAGCAACCAACGTTTAAACATATACCGCGAAGTTCTTTCTGAACATGGATATACAGTCACTGACAATATGATAGTACACGGAGACTTCTCCGAATACTGTGGTTCCGAGATCGGTACCCTCATAGATAATAATCCAGACATGGATGCCATTGTATTTGCAAATGACCAGATGGCTATAGCCGGTTACGCTGAACTCAGGAAAAGAGGACTTCGCATAGGTGAGGATCTGTCTGTTATCGGTTTTGATGATTCCACATCATCTGTCAACATGGATCCGCCTCTCACAACCGTAAACATCAATTCCTGTGAGCTTGGCTACCGCGCTATCTATGGAGCTGTAAGTCTTGCAAAGACCGGGGCTGCCAGATCTGAAACAATGAATTCTCATTTTATAAAGAGACTTTCATGTGGATGCAGATTGTGCCGTGAGAATGATATAGTCTCCACCCCTGCAGAGCTTCTTTCACTGAGTGACTCAGAGATAGTAGACATACTGGATCATACACTCTTTGATGAGATCAGGGATTCCTTCTTCTCACACAAGGTTATCGAATCATTCAGCGATATATTTGCAGATATTATCAGGGTGCTTAAGAGCGACAGGTCCGATCCATATCTTCAAAGAAATATAATCGACAAGATAAAGAATCGTCTAGAGTCCAACATAACGGATTTCTACCCTGTCCAGAAGATCACCTACATGTTCAGGGAGATGGCTTCCATATTCTCCAGCTGTAGCATGAGCCCGGCCAGAAGGCTTGAATTCAACAATCTGAATGCAGCTATCACCAATGCCCTGTCACTGTTTATGTCAAACAGTCTGCATAATCAGATGCAGGAGAACAGGATTCTTGGATGGTCGTCCATATACATAACAAGAGATACTCTCACTTACGGAGACGATCTCAACAAAACTTACTCTTCTATCCTTAATAAACTCAAAGCTCTGAATTATAACGGAGCATACATATACACCTACGATGATGAGATAAAGATCACCGACTCAGGAAGCTGGATTGTTCCAAAGTCACTGTTCTTACAGGCTTTCTACAATCCAAACAACAGCCAGGTTCTGTTCGGCGAATCAAGAAGGATCCCGTCAACCGAAATATTTGACAATGAATACACATACTATGACAAACGTTTTACATCAGTGATAGTGCCTATATTTACAAACGAAGACCACCATGGCATATTTATTTGCAACACTGACGTTGCCAGCTTTGGCACCATATATTCAACAAGCCTACAGCTTGGCGCAGCACTTAAATATATGACCCTGCTCAGGGAACAGAACATAACTCAGGAACAGTTAAAGCTCTCACTCAACGAGATCCACGAGAAAAATGAACTGCTGAACCATCTGTCCACATCTGATGAGCTTACCGGAATATACAACAGGCGAGGATTCATGGAGCGTGTTGAGTATTACATCAACATTCCTTCAAACCACGGGCTCAAGGCTATACTGCTTTTTGCCGACATGGATTCACTCAAAGTCGTAAATGACAAGTTTGGCCACAAGGATGGTGATTTTGCTCTGAAGAATATCGCCAACATCCTGTCGATGAGCTTTGGTCCTCACGATGTCATCGGGCGAATCGGTGGAGATGAATTTGTATGCTTTGCATTTACAGGCGATCCGGATTATGTAGCACAGGTTCAGAACAGGATCAAACAGTACTCCGCAGAGCTCAATGCAACCTGTGGCAAGCCATACTTCATAGAGATGAGTGTCGGTGTTACAGAGTTCACATGCGATGGGGAACAGACAATAGAAGATCTTCTCTCTCAGGCTGACAGCGCACTCTATACCAACAAGAGATACAAGAGAATGTCTATTATTAAATAGTTTTAGACCTACAGGACAAAAAGTGTTGATAAAAACCGGCACCAGCTCTTTATTTTGAGGGTTAATCTCAAAACAAAGAGCTGATGCCGGTTTAATCTTTTGATAACAGTTTGCTTTTATATTTTCTCCTGAAAAGGCTCGTTGAGTTTCTCCGTTCCCGGTAATACAAATCTTCCATCTTCTATGATGGCTGTCTCGGTTCCGTCCGAATGAAGTGCGTATATGCCACCGATCTCATCGTATGGGATAGTTATGTCTGTATGGCAGTTGAAATAGGCCTTTGCCAGATCTGTCTTTCTGAGAATCGAGCACTCGTTGTCCTTTGCGACTATCTCCTTGCCGTCAGGATTGTAGAGCTTGTTGTCCTCACTCCAGCTATAGCATGTATCTCCCACTGCAAAATGCGGTCCCATTTTCTCTACAATAAGGATCGGAAGCTTGTAGACAATATTGTATTTGTTCGCCATCACATACGCCGTAGTGTTTGTTCCTATGGCGAACTCTCCTATAGGCAATGTATCCCTACCTCCAAGAAGATTTTCTCTTATAAACTTCTGGTTCATGTCGTGATCACTATAGTTGTCACAATCATATCCCGCTATCTTTCCATCTTCAAACTTCAGCTTCAAGTTCACATACCTGAGGCCATCGAGATAGACCTCACTCACATTCAAAATTCCATGAGTCCCCGTGAGTTTTGGAGAAGTAAACACCTCGCCGACCGGAATATTTACGTCTGCAACACAGTTTTCAAAGTTTGTCTCCTTTGCAGGATCATCCAGCTCGTGAAGCATGACCAGCATGTCTGTCTCATTACTGCCTTTACCCACAACTCTCACACGATCTGCCTTGTCCAGCTCATCTATGATATTTTGGTGTATATGCCTAAATAGCTCATTGTCAAGGGTATTTATTCTAACTGTATCTCTAAATATCTCACGATATCTGTCGCCAATCTCTGGTATAGGATATGCAATTATTGTAAAACTACACTTATCTTGCTCAATATACTCATTTACTATCTGAGCACTTTCTGTTCGGTACTCAACCTGAATCTCCTGTTGTTTTTTATCAAGCACTGGATTTGCATCACATGATACCGGTTCAAATGGATTCTCACCAAACACCTCAATGACCGCAGGGCCTGCATAAACCGACGCCTCATGTGCAAGATTCCTGTATGCCTGTCTGAGCACCTCAAGCTTTCTCTCCATAAGTTTCTTGTCAAGAAACAGCGCTTCATCCATCCTATGATCATATTCAAGCTGTTTATTCGGAACCGTTGATGAATATCCAACCCGACTGATAAGTCTTCTGTTTATACGCGAAACCGCATACCTGTAGCATATCGGTTCAAGTCCCATGGCACGGAACTGTTCTATTGCAGCTTTTACCATTCTCTCCTGGCCGAGGAAGTATCTTATATTGACAGTTTTCTTCGCTGACAGATCTATCTTGGCAGCCTCAAATCCGAGTCTGTAGCCTTCAGTGTATGTTCTCGCAATTGACTCTATTTCTTCTTCCGTAAAGGTGCTGAGATATATTGCAGTATCGATCTCGTTTTTACTGATGTATTCTCCGTATTTATAGAGGTATGATACATCCTCAAGATCACTGTTCATAATTATATCAGTCGCAAATGTGAGATCAGGACTGAGCTGCTCTCTTATTCTGTATGACATAAAGAACTCAGCATAGTCATTTTCAAAGTAATATATAACATCCTCTAGTTCTTTTACAGTAAAATTATCCTGGAACATAAAATATATCTGGACAAATAACTCCGCAAGAAGTGTTATGTCAACTATTCTGCCCTCAAATGCATACACAGTCATGCCTCTTATCTCGTTATATACAAATCCAAGTAGCTGGGCTATTTTCTTTATTTCGTTTTTCTCTCTTGAATAATCCTTCATGAACTCATCGGTGATATACCTGTAATTGGCGTAACTCTTATTATAATTATCTCCTAGAATATCACTGTAAAGGCCATGGTTCATCGCCTCAAGCTGAGACAGACTCCTGTCTGAAAGGGCATCCTTCCTCACCAGTTCAAGAACATCCCCTATGCGGGTTATGAACGCTGCAACATGGGTAAAGTAACCACCATATGGCTGCTTCACAACTGATTCATGAGTTATCTGTCTTATCCTGCTGAGTACTAGTTCATAGCGTTCTTCTATATCATCAAATTCTTCTATAAAGTTGTCATAATAATTCATCTCGCGTCCTCTCTTTTCCAGCGTATTATTACAAACCCATCAATAAAAATATAATCGACAGTCCAAACACTACTCCATTCATTATGATAGCCATCTTCTTGCCGGTTATTCCACCATTGTCAGCTCTGTATCCTATAACAGAGAAAACAATCCCTGTAAACGCCATTATCAGAGCGCTCACCATCAAAACTCCGTACACCCTTTGGACTTTTCCCTGTGTAAGGATGGACTTTATTATTGATATGATGATAAACAGCCCGCCAAAACCTCCAAGAAAGTATCCTATTATCGTGTCCGTCGGCATTCCCGGCGCCGAAACTCTGAATTCTTTACTTCTTTGCATGATATCTCCTAAGCAGCTTTGCTGTGACATAATATATACAGTATCCTACGATTCCACCCAACGTATTCATGATGATGTCATCGATATCGAATACCCCAAGCTTCGTTATGTACTGTGATATCTCTATGGCAAGCGTAAACATAAGGGAGTACAGCAAAGCTTGCCAAAACGTTGTGTTCTTATTTCTCGCCCATCTGAGCAACATGCCAAATGGAACAAATGCAATGATATTGCCGTACAGGTTCAGAAATACACTCCAACCGGATATCTGATCCCTGTATATTATAAATCTCTCTATCTCCTGAAACGGATGAAGATTATAACGTCTTTCATCATAACCGCTTCTTCCAAACATATCACTAAAAATAAGGAAATAAACGATACAGATTATATAAAGCACAAACAGCACCAGACATATCGCCCGGAACTTTTTTCTATCTATTTGCTTCAAGATAACACTCCCACTACGACTTAATCAGCAGCACGCATCTCCATTATCCTGTCAAGAAGCATGTCTGCACACTCTTCCTTTGACATCATTGGCAGTTCCCTGATCTCGTCGTTTGTTATAAGAGTGAGAACGTTGGTGTCCACACCAAATCCCGCTCCCGCGACCTTTAAATTATTTGCCGCTATCAAATCTATATGTTTAGAATCGATCTTTTTTCTGGAATTCTCAACAAGATCCCTCGTCTCCATCGAAAAACCGCATATGATCTGATCCTTTATCCCCTCTTCCATTCTCTGGGTTCCAAGTGCCAGGAGTATATCCTTTGTTCTGCAAAGAGGTATACTCATGTCACCATCCTTTTTCTTTATCTTATGCTCGGCAACCTCCGCTGGTCTATAGTCAGCCACAGCGGCAGCCTTAATGATAACATCCTGCTCCCTGCTTCTTGACATAACCGCCTCATACATATCCTGAGCTGATGTTATGTCGACCACATTTACAAACCTTGGTGGCTCTATCTCCACTTTGCCTGTGACAAGAGTGACATCCGCCCCCCTCAGCATCGCCTGCCTTGCTATGGCGTATCCCATCTTGCCCGTTGAATGGTTGGTAATATATCTCACAGGATCAATCGCCTCCCTGGTAGGACCCGCCGTAACCAACAGTTTCACGCCTGCCATATCCTTTTCCTTTGCAATTGCCTTCAGTATATAATCCTGCAACACCTCCGGATCGGGGAGTTTCCCCTTTCCGGTGTCGCCACATGCAAGATATCCACAAGCGGATTCAACTATCTCATATCCATATGATGCAAGCTTTTTGATATTGTCCTGCACTATTGGATTCTCTATCATTCCGGTATTCATGGCCGGTGCTATTATCTTCGGACACTTTGCTGGCATGATGGTCGTGCTGAGCATGTCGTCAGCTATTCCGCCGGCTATCTTGCCTATGATATTCGCCGATGCCGGAGCTACCATGAATACATCCGCACGCTTTGCGAGCGCCACATGTTCAACATTGAACTGAAAATTTCTGTCAAATGTATCCACAAGACACTTGTTTCCAGTAAGTGTCTCAAATGTAATAGGATTGATAAAATTGGTGGCATTTTCTGTCATTATGACATGAACGTCCGCATGTTTTTTCACCAACATACTGGCAAGATTTGCTATCTTATATGCCGCAATACTTCCCGTAACTCCGAGAACGACCGTCTTTCCTTTTAACATTTTATAACTCCTCTATAAAGTTATCTATAAGTCTCGCCTTGCCAAACTTCACTGCCATGGCACAGAGTACATGTCCCTCTGCCTTCTCGATGGACTGCATGGTATCCATGTTTACCATCTCTACATAGTCTATTGTGGCAAGCGGCTCTGCTGATATAAGCTCCTTCATAGCTCCAACTATCTTTGCAGCTTCGCGCTCACCGTCAGCGATCATCTGCTGTCCAAGCTTTACTGCCTTACTGAGAACAACTGCAGCCTTTCTCTCTTCGGCTGTCAGATATATATTCCTTGAGCTCTTCGCAAGTCCGTCAGCCTCCCTGATTATAGGGCATCCAACTATCTCTATATCAAAGTTCAGATCCTTCACCATTCTCATGATGATGGCGAGCTGCTGTGCATCCTTCTGTCCAAAATATGCTCTGTCTGGTGTCACTATGTTGAAAAGCTTACCTACAACTGTGCACACACCCTTGAAATGTATAGGTCTTGTAAGACCACAGAGCGCATTTGGAAGACCTGTCATATTTATGAATGAAACAAATCCATCAGCATACATCTCCTCAGGTTCAGGATTGAAGATTATATCTGCACCTGTAGCCTCACAGAGCTTTGCATCAGCCTCAAGATCTCTTGGGTAACTCTCAAGGTCCTCATTTGGTCCAAACTGAATAGGATTTACAAATACGCTCACAACCGTTCTGTCATTCTGCTCAACAGACTTTTTGATAAGGCTCTGATGTCCCTCGTGGAGATATCCCATTGTAGGTACAAGACCAACTGTGAGTCCCTGCTTCTTCCATTCCTTTACCTGTGCTCTAACTTCATCTATCTTCTTCAAAATAATCATGACACTTTCTCCTGTTCTTTAGTATAACTTCTCTATAACTTCATCGTCTATCTTGTATGTGTGCTCCGGTCCTGGGAATGTTCCGGCATTTATCTCATCGATGTATGCCTTTACAGCTCCTCTCATGGCATCGCCCACATTTGCAAACTGCTTTACAAACTTTGGAACGAAGTCTGAGAACATACCAAACATATCCTGATTTACGAGGACCTGTCCATCGCAGTATCTTCCTGCGCCTATTCCTATAGTAGGAATACTTATGCTCTCTGTTACGATCTTTGCAAGCTTCTCTGGAACGCACTCAAGCACAAGCATATATGCGCCCGCTGCCTCGACAGCTTTTGCGTCCTCTATGAGTTTCTTTGCCGCAGCCTCAGTCTTACCCTGAACCTTGAATCCGCCAAATGCATTGATGGACTGTGGCGTGAGTCCCAAATGTGCACATACTGGTATGCTCGCCTTCACTATAGCACTTATCTGAGGACACATATCCTGACCGCCCTCAAGCTTTACCGCTCCAGCACGACCTTCCTTCATGATCCTTCCAGCATTTACAACAGCATCATAGACACTTGCCTGATAAGACATAAATGGCATGTCTGTTACAACCAGAGCATTCTTTGCTCCCCTGGCAACCGCCGCACTGTGGTGGATCATATCATCAACTGTGACTGATATCGTATCCTCATAGCCGAGGATCGTGTTGCCTAATGAATCTCCCACCAGTATCGTGTTGACACCGCATTCATCCAGTATCTTTGCTGTGGTGTAATCATATGCAGTGATCATGGATATCTTCTTGTCTGTACCTTTCATCTGCATAAGTGTCGTCGTTGTGTTCTTCATAACTTTAATTCTCCTATTCCGTCCAAAATCTGTATCAAATCCTCATAATCTCTGTCCGGATGTTTTTTCTGTGCAACCGGTACAAGGCATCTAGAAACCGCAGTGTAAGCCTGCAGTTCATCGCCGGAAAGTACCGCCATGTGCTTTTTCACAGTTTCAATGTCGCACCGCTCTACCGGCCCGGTCAGACTGTCTGCCGGTCCCTTTGCTGCAGCATTTTCCGCATTCCCGAGAAACAATGGCATGATCGCCATCTGTGCTTCCTCCTCAGAAAATCCGCACTGTCTCAGAAGCTCCTGTGATGTGGCGAGAAGCCCCGTCACAAGATTGCTGGCAAATACGGCCGCACTGTGATATTTCACCTTATCCTTTCCTGATATCTTCACACATCTGTTTCCGAGGGTCTCTATCACTGAGCATATACGGTCCGCATATCTGTCATCTCCCTCAACGGTGAAAAATGAATTGTCCACTTCTTTATAGGATTCGTACTTTGAACTTATTGCATACATAGGATGAATCGAATAACCAAAGGCTCCCGCCTCCGTTATACCTGAGAAAATATCTGATGTCATAGCCCCGCTGGCATGACAAATGATCTTGCCACGTATGTCAAGATCTTTTAGTCTCCTCCAGACTTCTCCTATCTGTCCATCTGGAACAGTAAGAAAGATAACTTCACTGTTACTGCAAAGTTCTTCCAAGCTATTGTACATAACGGTCTCGGTAAATTCTGCTGCGTCCGCTGCGCTCTCACTGTGGGCACTATAATAACCACTAACCTCAAGCTGAATATGTTCAGGCTTTGAAACAACCATCTTTGTGGTTATATATTTGCCAAATGTGAATCCTACTTTCCCAGCTCCAATAAATCCAATCCTCATACAATCACCTGCTTATATACATCTCTTCAGTATCTGTAAAGTATATGTATTCCTCTGTCTGGCAGAATAAAGTTCAGGTATAGTTTCTTTCGAATACCATCCATTCCACATACTAACATTACCTTTTTTAAAAGTAAAGAAACAAAATCTTACTTAAACTTCTCTATTACCTCTTCATTTGCCTTCATTGCTGCCTTCTCCATATCCTTGCGCTCCTGCATAAGTCTGAGCTTGACAGACTCATTGTTTACTCCAATAATCTGAAGTGCAAGATATGCCGCATTCTTGCTTCCGTTTATTGCTACTGTTGCAACAGGGATTCCAGATGGCATCTGCACTATTGACAGAAGCGCATCCATTCCGTCTAATGTTGCCCCTGAGAGAGGTACACCGATTACAGGAAGCACTGTCTGTGAGGCAACCACTCCGGGAAGTGCTGCTGCCATTCCCGCTGCCGCAATGATAACCTCTGTACCATTGTTATTCGCCTCCTCTATGAACTCCGAAAGGCCTGCATGTGCCCTGTGGGCTGACAGACATCTGACATCCACCTCAACACCATAATCTTTGAGTATTGCTACTGCTGGTTCTACCTTTGGAAGATCACTTGTCGATCCCATGATTATTGCTGCTCTCATTCTTCTTTTCCTCTTTTCTTTTAGTTTATGATTTATATTTTGTTGTCATCATTGCTGATGTTACTGACTGTTAAGATACTGGTCTATCATCTCACTAGATGTCTGATAATCCCCGGATGCTACAAACTCTTTGAGCGCGGTAAAAAATTCTGTATCTATATCACCGTACTGGTATCTGTCGAGTTCGCTGACAAGGCTTTCCACAGGTTCTCTGTCACCTGCCCTCAGAAAAGCTCTTAGTTCTTTGAGTTTTCCCTTGTTGATGCCGTCACGGTATTCCTTCTCCTCTGGCTTAATAACATGGTTTATCTTCGCCATATATTTATCTATCTGTTTGAAGAAATCGTTCATCATCGCAACGAAATCGCGGGTATTATCTCTGGCGTACTGCTGATTTCCTATATTTATGGCTGATTCCAGGTTGGCAGCCTTTCTCTCAATACCGTAGGCTCCTAGGTTTGCACTGCTGCTCTTGATATCATGAATGATATTTTTGTAGCGTCTGACATCGTCATCTATATACGTTCTGAGCATCTGGACTTCCTCCTGATACTCCTCCTTGTAATTTCTTACAAATGTGTTGAACGTCCTGAAGCTTCCGCCCATTACTCTGACAGTATCCTCAACCGCGATGAATCTTCTGAGGATAACAGCATCCTCAATATAATTCATGTCATCCCCGTTCTGGGTAAGGTCTGTATTCTTCTCCTTGACCTTGTCCTCCGAAACGTAGTTTCTCAGCATCGCCTCTGCCTGGTCAAGCTCTATCGGTTTCACTATGATATCATTGAATCCCGATGTGAGTATCTCCTCCCTTGATGTCTCAACCGTGTTGGCCGAAAGTGCAACGATAGGCATTTTCTTAAACTCTTCGCCGTCTAGATTCCTTATCTCCCTCACTGTATCGATACCATCCATGACTGGCATTACTGTGTCGATGAACACAACGTCATATCCATTCACCATGACCTTGTCAAGTGCGTCGAATCCCGATGTCGCAGTATCACAATCAAGTCCGTAAGTATCAAATATGGTCTTTTCCACCTGAAGACTTATCTCCGAATCATCAACGATAAGAATCTTTGCATCAGGCAGCCACAGATGTGAGTTTGCATTTCTTCTGGCCATCTCTTTACGTTTTCTCTCATTGTAGTTGACATAACTATAATCAAATACCGACTGCCTCACGCTGAACCTTATGGTTGTACCGGCTCCATATATACTCTCGACATTTATCTCTCCGTCAAGCAGTCTTACTAGCTCCTTCGCAATAGCAAGTCCAAGACTCACCCTGAACATTCCTATGTCTGATCTCTCATACGAATCATCAAGCTCAAACATCGTATCAAGTCTCTCTTCTTTTACTCCAAGTCCAGTATCTGATATCTTGAAGTCAAGGTATATTTCATCATGATCCTGGTCAAATATGCTGGATATCTCCGTCACTGGCTCGTCTATGTATTCCATATACTCCTCATTATCGGCAGTCTCCGGTGTATGATCATCATTTTCAGCATTTCTGGCCATGTGCCAATCCACATCTATACTTATATATCCCTCTTTTGTCGTGCTGGCAGACCATGCAAATATATCCTCTATTATCTCCTTGATAGCTTGCATATCTCCTATGAGACCATTAGGTATCTTGTCCTCGATGCTAACCTTCAGATCTATAAGATCCCTGTTGATCATTCCGCCAAGTTCTTCAGATAGCTCCTCTATGAGATCAGATGCAAAATACTGCTTAAATTCAGGATCAATGATATCATCCTTAAGGTTTGACAGCTTTGATATTCCATCTGACATATCAAGTATCTCCCGTCCAGCTGAGTAAAGTCTGCTGTACTGTATATACTCATCGCTATGGGTATCCTGACAGCCGCGCATGGCTATCTCTGATATGGATATAATATTGTTGAGCGGTGCCCTTATCTCGTGGTTGAGATAGTTTACATAACCATTCTTCGCCTGATTGGATTTCTCAGCCTCCTCACTTTTCTTGCTAAGTTCCTCCACCTGCTCATTCTGCTTTCTGAGCGTTCTGAATATGCTTCTCGCAACCACCACTCCGATCAGTATAAGGAGAAGTATGAGTATAATGCCCAGCATCTTTGCCAGGTTTGTCTCAAAGAATCCAAGTTCTTTGTCTATGACAAATGTCAGTGGCTGCTCACATTCGACTCCATCAGCATTGTTTGCCGTGAGGACAAATTTGTATGTTCCACCCTCAAGATTGGTATACTCAACCTCCATCTTGTCTGTTCCCGTGAGGGTTCTCTTCTCACTCTCAAATCCCTCAAGATAGTAATTTACATTTATATCTGCTCTGTTAACATAACTGAGGACAGAAAATTTTATGGTTATTCTGTTCGTATTCTTTGGAACATCTATCTGTCCATCAAGGTCAGATACCGGATAATCCTTTCCATCAACCTCAACAGATGCCACCCTTACTTTCGGTGCCACCGAGTTCACATACTCTGACTCCAGATTAATCTTGCACAATCCCTCGTCACAGCACACATATACAGTGCCTGAATTAGACACATAGTTGGTTGACTTCTCTGTTATATTGGAAATTATGCCATCGTTCTTGGAGAAGCTGATATATTCAGGGGACGCACTACTCAATATGTCCTTTTCATAATATCTGTACATTCCCCTTGATCCGAATATCCACAGATATCCAGCAGAATCCAGGATCATATCATATATGCTGTTGGTATTGTCGACCGTAGTTATCTGTCTTACCGCACCTTCCCTGTAATAAAGCCCATTATCAGTTCCTATCCATAGTCCACTGCTTCCCTCAACCATGTTTGTCACTACACTCATCTTCTGATTGTCATCGAGTGCCATATTTGTCACTCTGTAATCTGAATTGATAATGTAGATACCGGCACCGTTGGATCCAGCGTATAGGTCTCCATTATCAGACACATAAAGACTTATGATATCCGGATTGTCCAGTCCATCCATTCTTGATATATTATTGATCGTTTCATCCGAGCCTATTATGGATATTCCGTTCTCCGTGCCAACCGCAACACTGTCAGGCCCCATCTCCGTTATACAGTTGACAGAATTGCTCACAAGAGCAGACTCACTCCTGTTGAAGCTCTTGTACTGCCAGTTACGGTCAACTCTTATAACTCCATATATCTTGTATGTTGCTATCCACAGCTTATCGCTTGAATCCACATACAGGTCTCGTATACTTATACCGTATAATTGAGCCACAAGCTCATTATCACTTCCGGACACTATCCTGCCATTTGAGTCGACAACATACAGTCCCTCATCAGTTCCTATAAATATACTGCCATTGTAACTGGTTACGCAGTTGACTATAGAGCTGTCTATGCCATACTTCATAGTCACATTCTGGAATTTACTCTGTTCAAGAAACAACAGTCCCTTTCTATAGGAAGTGAACCAATAATTACCCTCAAAATCCTTTATCATATCGCTCATGGATTCGTTGAATCTAAGGCTCTCCACATTGACTATCTTATTTCCGGAGGTGATGTAACCCACTCCGTCATCCGCAAGAATCCATATCTTCTCACCGTCATTGTATATCTTGTTTATACCATGCAGGCTTCCTGTGCTGATGACACCGACCTTGCCCTTGCTATTTATCGTCAATATACTGTATCCGGCTGATCCGTAATATCTCGTACCATTCTCATCAATGTACAGCGAGTTGATATCATCTATGCCATAACTCGACTTTGAGGTAACTGTTATCTCACCATTCTCATCAACCCTTATCAGCACATCATTATTTGCCGTGGCATAGATAGTTCCGTCATACCCAGATATGTTTCCGATATTGTATCCTGATATTCCTTCATCATCAACCATTTTCACACCGTCACTGGTGAGATAATATATGCCTGATGAGGATGCAAGCCATAGCTGGTCCTTATCATCCTCATACATGGCATTTATCGTAGAAACGCCGAGGTTGTAAGTCTCCGCAACACGATTAAATGCACCGTTGTCATAGACGTACAGACCATAGTTGTCAGTTCCCACATACAACTTGTCATCACTTGTGAGATATATGCAATTTATTGAATACTTTGTTCCGTCCTCATCGGAGTCCAATGGAAACAGTGTAAATTCGCTGCCATCGTATCTGTATATTCCGTTGTCTGTTCCGATCCATATGTAGCCACTGGTGGACTGACATACACAGTTTGCCTCTCCACTGTCAAAGCCCTCGTCCCCGGCAAATGTATGCTGGCTATAATCCGATGTGAAATCGCTGTCTGCACGCACCATTTGCCGTGGCAGCATTATAACTGCCACGGCAAATACGATTGCAAATATTCTTACTATATTAAGCCTTCTTTTTAGCTGGTCTCTCATTTATCCCTCCGGAAAAATACAGAGAATACCGCATTTTCTGAATTCATATGCATCATTCGTTGCTATGCATTTTTCAGAAATGCCACATATCCCTTCTTTGTCTCGTAAATATCCGCCTTCGATGTCACTTCCCATGGTGCATGCATATTCAGCACAGCGACGCCGCAGTCTATGACTTCCATACCGTAAAGTGAAAGTATATATGCTATAGTTCCGCCTCCGCCGACATCGACCTTTCCAAGCTCTGCTGTCTGATATGTTATCTCATCATCATCCATTAGCTTTCTGATGGCTGCCATGTATTCTGCATTTGCATCATTTGATCCCGACTTTCCTCTCGATCCAGTGAACTTGTTGAACACCATTCCCTCTCCAAATACAGCTGCATTTTTCTTGTCAAATGCCGACTCAAATGTAGGATCAAAGCCCGCAGATACATCTGATGAAAGCATTCTTGACGATGCAAGACATCTTCTGAGGGATATTTCAGAAAATCCCCCCATGGCATTCATGATCTCTGCAACTGTATTCTCAAAGAAGTGTGACTGCATTCCAGTTGCACCGACACTTCCTATCTCCTCCTTGTCCGTCAGGAGACAGCAGGTAGTCTTCTCTGGTAAATCAGCCTCAAACATCGCGACAAGTGATGTGTACGCACACACTCTGTCATCCTGTCCGTAAGCCATGATCATGCTTTCATCTATACCGCAATTTCTTGCCTTTCCAGCAGGAACGATTTCTAGCTCCGCTGAGAGGAAGTCCTCCTCCTTCATGTCGTATTTCTTCTCAAGCAGATCAAGGACTGCAGCCTTGACAGCCTCCTTCTCCTTGCCCTCAACCGGTCTGCTTGCAAAGAGTATATCAAGCTGCTCTCCTTCTATAACAGAATCTGCTCTCTTCTTGAGCTGCTCCTGTGAGAGGTGTATAAGAAGATCTGTAACACAGAATACCGGATCATTCTTGTCCTCGCCTATGTTTACAGTCAGTACATCGCCATTTGTCTTTGCCACAACTCCATGTATAGCCAGAGGGAGTGTCACCCACTGATACTTTTTGATTCCGCCATAGTAGTGTGTGTCAAGATAAGCAAAGCCGCCCTTCTCGTAAAGTGGGTTCTGCTTGACGTCCATACGAGGGGAATCAATGTGGGCTCCCAATATATTCATACCCTTTTCGAGTTTTTTCTTTCCTATGTTGAACATCGCTACAGTCTTGTTCATCCAGACCGCATACACTTTGTCGCCAGCCTCAAGCTTCTCTTTGTTCTTGATTATCTTCTTGAGATCTTTGTAACCGTTTTCCTCAGCCTGACTGACTATCTCCTTGACACATTCTCTCTCAGTCTTGCCATTGTCAAGAAATTCCCTGTAGTTTTTGCAGAGACTCTCAAGTTCCTTTATCTCTTCTTTCTTGTACTTACTCCATGCATTTTTCTGTGCCATATTTCTTACCTCCTGTAATTTGAGCACTAGCGCAATTCTATATGCGTTTCCGGCGCATAACACTAGCTGCCGGGGCGCCCCCCCTCACTCACTGTATGCGTCAGTGTCTATATTATTTTCGCTCATTTTCATTGTGTATCTTCTCATAAGAATGAGCATAGCTCCAAGAATCATTAAATAAATTATATATACTGCAATCGACGGTATCCATGTAAATCTGAACAGAAGATATCCCGCCGCGCAAAATACAATCGCTATCACGATTGCTATTGCCATATTAAAAAACGCATTAAGATTGCCTCTGAGTGCTCCATACTCGTCCTCCCAGTCGATCTTTGGATGAGTCGAGTCCAGCAAAACTCCCGTGTATGTGCATATGCCCACACACAGTACGCCTATCACTATATAATACACACTATCCACGAAACTGCAATCCATGTATATGCTCAATATTACCGTACTGATAATTATTGTTATACCGCTAAACAGTATGCTTATCCACACTTTCACACGAACCTGCGTCCTGTAAGCCATAGGTATATGCTTGATAAATGATATGTGACTGCCTTCCCTTGTGAACGATGTCGATGCTATGCTATTCATCGCCGTGGCAAAGAACGCAATGATCGTCACGACTATCAAAACTATCACATCTGACAAAAAATATCCCTTTTCAAATGTAGCCCTGAACTCTCTGATAGAGTCCGCTGTAGCAGGTATATTAAACAGAGCGATTATAAGTATCGGCCAGATTATGTTTACTACTACACAATATTTTCTGTATGCAGGCGTTCTGACAAGAGTCTTAAATTCCTTGTCAAGATATGCCTTAAATGGTGTTCTGATTGCAAAGCTCTCAACCCCCTCTTTCTCCCTGCGTCTACGTCCGGATCTTCTGGATGAAGATACCAAATATACTCCCTTCAGATAAAGTGCGTTTCCCAAAACCAATAGAAGTGCTACGCACAGGGCATTCACCAGGATAAACAAAAACATGTAAACTATGCTGTCTCCCTGGAGAGCCTTAATGAACAGAGGAACCGTGAAGAACACTCTGTTCATGATATTTATAAATATATTGTCACCATTTTTCAGGCTATCTATGTAATTATTTATATTTACCGAATCCATCTGTGCAAACGACCACACAAATAGTCCGGCAAACACCAGTATCGCGAGCCCAACCATAAAATCAACATTTTTTAAAAGCTTTGCCCTGCTAAAAAACGCCATAATGATCAGCGAAAATACTCCGCAGTACACAAGTGGAAGCACTGGCAAAAGGAACACTCCTATAATGGACGTGAGAACGGACACCGGTTTCAGTTCAGCCGCAATAAAGTAACCTATAAAGCCACAGAATAAAACCATGAACTCCATGACACTCTCTGCAAAATAGGCATGTGTGAACTTTGCTGCAACAAGCTCCGCAGGCTTCACTGGCAGTGGAAGCAAATGGTCAAGGTCTGACGAAAAATACAGCAGATTAAATATGACCATTATGCTGAATATAACTCCAAATACAGACATAAGCTGTATGACAAGATTCAATCCCTCGGTCTGCCCACCGGCCTCCATAAGCGCCGCAGTCATAATATACACTATGAATCCCACAACCAGACAGCACGGTATCATGATACAGCACATGGCAATTATTCCCATGACTTTATAGCCCTTTGCCTTCTCTCCGTGTTCAGGCATCTCCATATCATTGTTGCGGCTTATCATCTTAAGCAGAGTTCTAAAATTCTTCATGCGTCATCTCCACAAAAATCTCCTCAAGAGATTTATTCTTATGCTGATTCTCAAGTTCCTCAAGAGTTCCCTGATATATATCCTTTCCCTTGCGTATCATTATGATCTTATCACAGAGCTTCTCTGCGACCTCAAGCACATGTGTGGAAAAGAAAACACAGTTGCCAGCATCTGCATGTTCTCTCATCATCTTCTTCAGTTCATAGGCAGCATTCGGATCAAGCCCTGTCATCGGTTCATCAAGTATCCACACCGGTGGATTGTGTACCAGGGCTGCTATGACCATCATCTTCTGTCTCATTCCATGGGAATAACTGACCATCTGTCTATTCAGGCTGTCCTCCATTCCGAATCTCTCAGCCATCTGCTCAATCCTTGCCTTCCTGTCAGACACCGATACCCCATATATATCTGCGATGAAATTTACATACTCAAGTCCTGTAAGGCGAAGGAAAATATCAGGATTGTCAGCTATGTATCCCATGGACTGTTTCGCCTCCATCGGCTTCTCCCTCATGTCATAGCCATTTATCACAACTCTGCCCTCGGTTGGCATAAGTATTCCTGTCAGCATCTTGATCGTGGTTGTCTTACCTGCACCATTCTGTCCGACAAATCCAACAATCTCTCCCTTGTTTATATGGAAGCTGAGATCATCAACCGATACAAAGTCCCCTCCATACACTTTCTTCAACCCTTCCGCTTTTATCATGTATGTAACCCTTTCATTTTATATATTCTTCTTATATATTATGCATATCTCAGGGGACATATCAGATTACTGTCCACACTTATGGACATTATAACAATTCATTGTATTGTTTACAAGTTTACAGTGGTATCAAGGCAGAACGAATATATTATTTTCTCTTTGACCTTCATGCCTGTGAGCTGTTCCAGTACATCCGCATATTTATCCAGCTGGACATGATACTTCCGAACCAGTTCCTCAGATTTTTTGACCGAATCGGTCTTGTAATCCATAAGCACTATCTGTCCGTCCTCTATGAAATATGCATCTATTATCCCCTGGACAACTATCGTCTCATCGGTCTTATCTTTTTCAGAACGCCCAAGTATCTCTTCTGGTGTCATCATCATATAGAACTGCCTTTCCCTGTAGAGATCACCGCGCAGGTCTGCTGCCGCCATCCTCTGCCCCAGACTGCTTCCAAGCATTTTCACTATCTTATCTGCTTTTATCTTCTCCCTGTAACCGTCATCGAATAAGCCAAGTCCAAATATGCGTTCCACATCTGCGTATATTCCTGCTTCTGTGGTCTGCCTGAAGTCTGCAAGCTCCATTATCTTGTGGTATACGGTTCCTATTTCATTTCCCGCTATGGTTTTCTCACCGCTCATGAACTTCGGAGCGGGAGCTGACTTTCTCTCAGCATACTTTCTCTCTCTGCCCATATCAATATACTCCGTGTCATCGTACATTGCCTGAAGCTTTTTTATCTCCGTTATCGACATCTTGCTCTTGAGTCCGGAGGAGACGTGTCCGTATCTGAAATCTATGCCTTTTCTGATCTGTTCAAAAACTTCCTTATCTAACCCCTCTGTTTCATCCAAAATCTCCATTTCATCTGAGTTCTCAGTTTTCGATACAAGCGAGACTGCATCTGTATGCACAAAATCCGAGGATTTTATCTCATTAACGTCGAGGAACTCTTCATGATCTATATAGCTAAGAGCCGTGTATATCCATGACAGAAAACTCTTTCCGTTAATGAGCGCCGCACTGCTCATCTCCGAACCAATCGCATAGATCCCACAGTTCTCCTTGAACTTGTCTAGGGATTTCGGACATCCCGTCATATACAGCTTTTCTTTTGCCCTTGTGAGCGCAACGTACAGTACGCGAAGTTCCTCCGCATAGTTCTCCACCCTCATCTCAGAGGCCATGACGTTTCTTAGGAATGTATCCCTCTTAACCCTGGCATCTGCATCTATAGCTGAAGCCGTAAGGTAATACTGCTGATGAACCAGCACTTTTTTCTGTACATCCTTCATGTTGAACGACTTTCCAAGCCCTGCAACAAACAGTACTGGGAACTCCAGACCTTTGCTCTTGTGCATAGTCATAACACGGACAACATCATCATTGTCGCTTACTATATCCGCCTCCGCAAAATCAAGGGAATTGGTCTTAAGCTCATTTACATATCTGATAAAATTAAACACGCCCTTACTATTTTTCTCAAAATCGTCAGCTTTCTTTATGAGCATATCGATATTTGCCTGTCTGCGCCTGCCCATAGGTCTTGCACCGACAAACCAGTAAAATCCCGTTTGGTCAAGAACATATCGTATGATATCGCTGAGCGACATGAAGTTCTTATTCTCCTTTAAATAGTCGAGCATGCCTACAAATGCTCTTACCTTCCCTATAAGCTTATCCTCATCACCGATGGCTGCGCTTGATTTCGCCATATCATCGAGCCCCGCGCACTCACCCTGACATTCATCGTCGTGATTTTCAAGATAATCTATAAGTTTGTCATACAGGCGGACGTTGTAGTCTCTGCCGTCTATCTCATACCTTGTCCTGTATTCACCGACTATTCTGGCAAGCTCTTCCTCATCCATACCAACCATAGGGGATCTGAGAACCGCCGCAAGATCACCGTCTACATAACTGTTATCTATGACCGACAGCATACTGACAAGACAGCTCACCTCAACCGCACCAAAATAGCCGCTCTCACTCTGTATATAGATAGGTATTCCCTCATCTTCAAACACCTGGTCAAATACAGTGGCGGAACCCGATACACTTCTTAGCAAAATAACTATATCGCTGTACTCCACCTTTCTGACAGTACCATCGCCATCGTGGATATACATCGGATCGTCTCCATCTACAATCTCATGGATCTTATTTGCAATATACTTTGCCTCTATCTGCGCACAGCTGTAATCCTCATCCATATCTCCGGACACAGTATCCCCGTCTATCATGATAAGCTCTGATTTTGGTCCCTGATACACGTCACCTGGCTCGCTCATTCTGCCATGTGGATCTTCCAACGCATATTTTGAATTGAGTCTTGCAGCATCATCGTATTCTATGCCGCCGATTTCTTTTCTCATAAGCTGTTCAAACAGTGCATTCACAGTCCTTAACACATTGATCTCACTCCTGAAATTTCTTGTCAGGATGATACAGTTTCCAATCATATCAGCAGATGCTTTATCATCATCGCCAAGCCTCTGATACGTATTGTACTTGCCGATAAACAGGTCAGGTCTCGCCATCCTGAACTTATATATACTCTGTTTTACATCACCTACCATAAAAGTGTTATTGATGTTCTCACCATGTCCAGCCACGCCTCCCAGTATGTACTCCTGAATAAAGTTGCTATCCTGATATTCATCGATAAATATCTCCCTGTATCTGAGGGATACCTCACGCCCCGCCTTCGACGGGACCGGTCTTCCATCCTCTATACCATCACACAGTATCCTGAATGCAAATTCCTCTATATCGTGAAATTCAAAGAGATTTTTGTCCATCTTGACTTTCATCAATTCATCCATATAGAGTTCTGTCAGATCAAGCAGCGCACCAAGAACCGGTGCGGTGATATTCAGCTGTCCTAGCACCTCATCCACTTCCGTTATTGCAGACATGAGTTCTGTTATCATGCCCTTATACACATCCCTGCGATTCTTCACAAATGCTTTCTTCTCAGGATCAGCATCCCTCGATGTTACAGCAAGGCTGTCAAAAGCGTAGTATATCTTATTTCCTGACGCATCCACAGAAACCTTTTCATTTTTCGGTCTCAATGATGCCTTATATATCTTTTTCAGCTCAAACAGATTAACACTTGAATGCGCGACCGGATCACACTCCCTAAGCATGTGGGTGAGCATCTCCGCATCCCTGTCCACCCTGTCGCCGTAAGATTTAAGTCCATATTCCTCAGTGGCGTACAACTGACATTCACACGCCATATCGTGTGCTATTTTCACCGTCTGGCGTGCCCTCTCTGCAAACAGTCTCACCATCGGAATGTTCATCACAGCATCACACTTCTCCTCAAATGAAGCGCCTTCCCTCACCTGAATGTCAAGTGCCGCTCTGGCATCTCTTATCCATCCATGACGATCCGGATAGCTTGATATGACCTGCATAAGGTGTGTCACAAGCGCCGGAACCTCGGTATCCCTCTCCTTCACGGCAAATGTCCTGACGAGCTTTATGAAACCCGGCACAAGGTTCTCGTCCTGATAACAGCTCTCCATGACCTTATCCATGACATCCTTCTTTATGATCTCCATCTCTGTTTTATCCGCTATGTCAAATGCAGAGTCCAACTGTACCTTTGCGAAATACTCCTTCACTATATGGAGACAGAAGCTGTCTATTGTGCATATCTCAGCATGGTTTATGAGTGTCATCTGCTTTATCAGGTGTTCATCATATATTCCGTTTGCCATATATTCATCTATCTTCTTCTGAAGTGCCGCACTTATCTTCTCCTTCATCTGGGCTGCCGCCGCATTGGTAAATGTCACAACAAGCAGTTCATCCACGTTTACCCTGTCCTGATCCGGCAGTTTGTTCCCATTAGAATCCACACCCAGAACCATCTCTATTATGCGCTCAACCAGAACAGCAGTTTTTCCCGAACCTGCTGCCGCAGCAACAAGAAGATTGCCAATCCTCGTGTCAATTACATGCGCCTGCTGTTTAGTCCAGCTTATCTTATTGCTCCCCATCTACGTCGCCCCCATTCTCTATATCTGTTACACCAAGTTCCACAGCCCTGCTCCTTAGCTGCTCAGCCTCCCCGCGGGCTGCCTTAAGAGCATTCTTAGCCTCCTCCAGAGCTGTTGTTGCACTTTCAAGGTTCTCACGCATCTTCGCAGTTGCCTTGTCCCCACGGCTCGTGACTTTTTCCTCCGCAGTTTCATATTTTTTGCTGGCACTGGCGAGTTTTTTCTCCGCAGACTTTATCTTTTTATCTGCCTCCGCGAGTCCGCTCAAAACCTCATCGATAGCCTTCTGACTGTCGTTATACGCCTTCTTTTCCCCATCATACATTTTGGAATATGAATTTCCGCCGTATTTGCTGTCGAACATACACACATGTCTGTATGAGCAATAGGTACACGCGCTTCTGTTCCCCTGCTTTACGGGATTGATGGCGATCTTACCGTCCGCTATGCATGTGCCAAGTCTATCTATGTTCCTGCGATTTGCCTCCATAAGCGCCTTTATCATAACCTCTTCCATGGCCTGCTTCCCCACCAGTGTTGCCTGTGTGCTGTCCATTATGCTAACTGCCCGACTGCTGCCATTGTATATTCCGGCATACTTCGACGCATCCAACAGCCCGCTCTCTATAGCATCCACCTGAAACCTGCCAAATGTCCGCTTCTCATCCGTGACCAGCTCCTGACTTTCCTCGTCGTATCTTATATCCCCGTCAAAGTCCGTCATGTCCACTATCGGATCATCAAATGTATAATACAAAAGACCGCCTACATGCACCTGCTCAGATGAGCGTCCAAGCTCATTCATCCTTCGTTTCTCAAGCTCATATGCAATAGCGCCGTAAGTCACAAGCTGCATCTGAAGTCCAGCCAGCACCCTGTCCTTATCAATCTTCTGATCTGATGATTTGTAGTCTATGATCTTGAAATAGACATCTCCGTCGCTCACATACTCGTCAACTCTGTCTATAACACCCTTAAGGCTCATCGTCATTCCGTTTGGCAGTTTGAATATATAGTTCTCTATGCCGTCTCCCAGCTTTGAGGTATCAAAGTATCTCTCAAAGTTCTCCGGATGCATATCTCCGCACAACACAAATGTTCTCAGTGTTTTCGCTGTTCTCACCGCGATATCCTCAAGGAACTTCTTCACATACGCCGCTCTGCTCGAATCCTCAAAGTATTCTGCCGCCTCATCATCCGCCGAGGCATCTACAAACTCCACAGCTCTGTCAGCAAGCTCTGTTTCCGTGATATCAGCCCAATTGTTACCGCATTTTGTCTTGATATATTCAAACATTTTCTGCATGGAGCTATGCAGAATGATTCCGACATTTGCAGCATTCAGCTGATATGTCTCCCTGTCCATAAGCCCGAGTCCATACTGCAAGAAATATTTGAACTGACATTCTGCGTATTTTTCAAGTTTGGACACGCTCTCCGTGAGCTCTGTTCCATATAACAACTTCACAGTCTCCGGAGAGAGCGTCTTTGTCTCATTCACATAGTCATATCCGCTCTGCATGGCTCCAAGCCATGTCGCATACTCAGTGTTTCCTCCTTGCTGCTCTATAAGGCGTTTTACCGCCTGGAGTGTCCCATCACTGCCAACCTCATCATATCTGCTCACCAAATATCTGAGCGCTCCATTCACAGTCTCCGGTATCTGACTGTCAAGGTCATAATCCTCTATCTCTATGTCCGGGAAGATATTTCTTATCCTGTCGACGAGATAGGACGGACCGACTGCGTTCATATCCTCACCCATCTTTCTGAATACGATATACAGATTGTCTGACGGCTTTGTGAGGCTCGTGTATATATAGAACTGTTCTATATATGCATTTGTCTTGTCCGATGGTGCAAGTGTAACACCGCATTTTTCTAGATTCTGTCTGTCACCGTTTGAGAGTATCTTGCCCTTCTTAGCCGGCTTTGGTATTATCCCCTCATTCACGCCAGTGAAAAACAGAGCCTTCACATGATTCAGTCTCGATCTTGTCATGTCGCCCACAACTACTCTGTCTATGGTCGGAGGAACGATCCCGATCTCCATATCTGATATTCCGGCCTCAAGGACTCCGGCATACTCCTTGACAGTCATCTTCTCATCGCCGAGTATTGTAACGACTTTGTCAAACAGAGCAACTATCTTGTCAAATATCTGACCGTACGCATCGCCCTCATCAAACAACTTTTCCTCGTACAATCTTTTTCTGCGCTCCTCAAGCTTTTCACACACATGCAGTTCATCGAGGAAGTTATAAAGCTCTTTGGTATAATTTGTGACAGTATCTTTGGAATTCGGGCTTGACGGCTTGTACACATCGATGCAGTCTTCGCCAAATATTGACACTATCTGTCTCCTTATCGAATCCATCTCCTGCGCATAATCGCTGTTATTCTTGTCCGTTATCTCCTTAAGCCACGACTTATATCCCCTGAGATTGCGTTTTAAGGCATAGTTCTCCATGCGCTCAACATCCATATACGCCACCTCTGTCATGCCGGACTTGAGCAGCCTGAACACACTGTTAAACGAGAAATTATCAGACATGACAGCAAGGAATGCTCTCACTGTATCTGAACAAGGATCTCCCCTCAGTGCTGTATTCTCATCTATAAACACGGGGATCCTGTACTCGTCCATGGCCTGTCTGTAATACCCTGCCACATCATGAAGATCACCTGCTACAACAGCGATATCCTTGTATCTGTACCCCTTCTCCCTGACCAGTTTTCTGATCTGAGATGCAACATACAGAGCCTCATCTCTCGCCCTGTCTGTCCTCACGAGCTTTATACTGTCCGCCGCTCCATTTATCTTCTGATGAGGGTATCTGAATATGTTCCGCTCAAATGCCGCAAGACATGGATCATCCCTGAATCTATATGGGATCTCCCCCTGTCCGCACATCACTACATTGTCCAGGATGTCAACGTGAACATCTGCCGCAGCCTTACATATAGCCGCTATGGTCTCCTTCGTCAGCCTGAACAATTCATATTCCTTTGGTTTTGCGAGTCCTATCCTGTCCGGATCTATGTCAAATGCAAATGTTACACTTGCAGCATGACTCATAAGCTGTGTTACCAGTTTCATCTGCACCGGGGTAAACCCTGTAAATCCGTCAAAATACATATGACTCTTCGATATAAACTGCGACTTTTCAACATTTGCAGCTAGAAGCTGGGAGAGCTGCTCCGCCACGATATACTGGTCGTTTGCATTGTGCTCCTCGAACTTCTCATAGATGAGTCTTATGTCGTGGAGCTTCCTGTATGTTGAACTCTCACTGTCCATCTGCTCCATAGCCATATCTATCTCTTCCCTGTCCACCGCATACTGGAACAGCTCTGACATCATGGATTTCATCTCGTCTACAAATCCCATCTTGTCCATGTAATTGCCATACATGAGCAGATCATCCTGGTTCTCCATAAGGATACGCTTAACGAGCATACTTTTCCCAAAATCCTCAAGCACCTGCCCCGGATTGATGGATAACTCGTCAAACACTCTGTATGCAAGCCTGTTTAAACCTATGGCATCAATGTTCATAGAACCGTGTCTTGGATGCCTGGTGACTATATCTCTCTGTGCCTCCATGCTGAACTGCTCCGGAACTATGTACAGATAGTTCATATCATCATGCGGCATGGACTCCTCTATAATTGTTTTTAACATGTACTCTGTCTTGCCGGATCCTGCCGGTCCAAGGACAAACTGTACCCCCATATCTGATCCTCCTTGAATTAATGTCATAAATATTATCTGCCCTGAATAAAATGTATAAATAAATAGCAGGGAGAGCAAATAATGTCATCAACGAAATTAATAGTACTTAAATCAAAAGAACTTATATATACCGCAATCCTTCTGGCTCTTATTGTTGTATTTGTCATCATTCTCATAAACATGTTCAAACGAAATGACAAGTCTGACGGCAGCCAGTCTGGTCCCGCCAAAGCTGTCTCCGCCCCCGCCGATCCGGGAACTGGTATATATAATACCCGTTACACTCCAGGTACATATTCGTCACCTCTGATACTTGGAGAAAACACACTGTCAGTTATTGTAACCGTGGACGACTGCCAGATCACTGATGTGTCTTTCCAGCAGATGGACGAAACCATAACCACCATGTATCCTCTCCTGGAATCATCCCTCGAGGACATCAACACTCAGCTTCACTACATATCATCGGTGGACGATATAATTCCATCCGGCGACAGCACGTACACCACAAAACTTATCATCGACTCCATCAAAAATGCTCTTAAAGAAGCCGTTGTCAACTGATTGTTTTCCCTTTATAGAAAACGGACAGACTCATATGTAATTCTACTTTACATATTTATCTGTCCGTTTTTTTGTATACGTCTATGAAACATCTACTGCTTTGCCACGATATTGTCCTTATCCTTAAATATACTATGTGATGGAACATATCCCCTGACTCTTGATACAGGATATATATTGCTGAACGGACCTATTACCGTTCCAGGATTCAGCACGCTGTTGCAGCCGACCTCAACATTGTCTCCAAGCATAGCACCGAACTTTTTGAGACCCGTAGGTATGTCAAATGTCTTTCCGCATGCCATTCCCTTCACATGCACCAGAGTCTTGTCCGACTTTACATTTGATGTGATGCTTCCGGCTCCCATGTGGGACTTGAATCCAAGTATTGAATCTCCTACATAGTTATAATGTGGAACCTGTACATTGTTGAATATGATAACGTTCTTAAGCTCTGTTGAGTTTCCTATCACACAGTTCTCTCCGACTAGAACACTGCCCCTGATAAAGGCGCCAGGTCTCACCTCTGTACCTGCACCTATGATGGTCGGTGCAAGTATTGTTGCTGTTCCGTATACTTTGCAACTCTTGTGTATCCACACATTCTCGCTGACCTCATTGTACTCATTCTTATCGAGAGTTTTTCCAAGATTTAACACAAAATCCTTTATGAGAGGAAGAGCCTCCCATGGATATGTTAATCCCTCAAGCAGTGATCCTGCCATAGTCTGATCAAGTGAATAAAGCTCTTTTATTGTTACTGATGTCTGAATATCTTCCATTGTTTCTATTCTCCTTTTTTGAAACCTACATTTGTCTTCTATAATATGTGTCAATCATCTTTTTTATCGGCTGTCTGCCTCTGTTTTGGCTCAGCGGACTTATCCACGTTTGCGCTTCCCTTTGCATCCGTTGATTTTTTCGCCTGGTTTACGCCGCTTTTTGCGTAATACGCTTTCGTCTTGTTAAACACTCCCGTTATTCCGCCCTGATTCTGTATCTGTTTCACTCGGTTGGTATACTGTGTCACATAAGTGGTCATCTTCTGTGTATATTCTTCCTTCGAAATCTGGCCTTCTGCCACACCCTCAAGTCCTTTTTCCCAGCTTGCAGTGAGATCCGCGCGCAGCAGACCATTTATGGAATAATAAACTATATCGTATATGATCTCGCCGAGAAATGTCGGTGTGACTATCTGTGTCTTCTTATTAAGTGATATATATTTATTTGTCTCAAGCTTGGTTATGATACCATCTCTCGTCGCACTGGTCCCTATGCCCGCACCCTTTATCTGTTCACGAAGATCTTCGTCCTCTATGAACTGTCCCGCATTCTCCATCGTCAGGATAAGGGATCCTGAGTTATATCTCTTAGGAGGCGATGTCTCACCCTCCTTTATCTCTATGCTCTGTACACTCAGCTTATCGCCCTTTTTGACATTTGCCAGACGCTCTATAAACTCCTGGCTGTACTTCGGCTCGTCCTTCTTCTTTGAAAAACTGTTGGCAGAGACCTTGAGATATCCCTCACTTATGAGGTACTTGAAATTGGCAAACAACTTTTCGCCGTTTTTTGTGAGTGTCATTGCGACCTTCTGATACTCCGCCGCAGGATAGAATATGCTTAGGAATCTCCTACATATTATCTCGTACACCTTGAGGGCAGTCGGCGCCAGACTCTTTAATGCACCAAATCCCTGTCCCGTAGGAATGATCGCATAATGGTCGGTTATCTGTTTGTCATTTACATACTTCGTCTTTGCTATACCCTTGTATGTACCGCTGTCCATAGCCCCTTGTGCCCATGCAGCCACAGGCTGGAAATTCTTCAGTCCCGAAATATTTCGTCCTATCTCCTTCGCAACCGCTGTGGAGAGGACTCTGGCATCGGTTCTCGGATAAGTCACCAGTTTTTTCTCATAAAGCTCCTGTACTATCTTGAGTGTGTCCGACGGGCTTATCTTGAACAGTGCCGAACAGTCATTTTGTAGTTCGGCAAGATTGTACAGCATCGGTGGCTGTTTCTTCTCTTTTTTCCGTTCAACTGACTCGGCCACAGCCTCCGGCGCTCCCTCATTCAGCTCCGCGAGCAGCTTTTCTGCATCCGCCCGTTCCTTGAAACCATTCTCCTTGTAAAGAAGAGGCGACTCGAAGTATTTCGTATCCTTAACGGCTTTCCACTCGGCATCAAAGGTCTGTCCTTCCTCGCCAACGCTTGCTACAAGTCTGTAAAATGGAGTCTTGACAAATTCTCTTATCTCTCTTTCCCTCTTCACTACTATGCCCAGAACACACGTCATGACACGTCCAACAGCTATGACACACCTATCCATTCCGAGATATCTCTGCACCACATTTGAAAACTTGAGCGAAAGCGCCCTGGAGAAATTGATACCCATAAGGTAATCCTCCTGCGCTCTCAGATATGCCGCATCGCTAAGGCTGTCATACTCAGAAAGAGGCTTTGCTTCTCTTATTCCCCTGAGTATCTCCTCCTCGGTCTGGGAGTCTATCCAAACTCTTCTCTTCTCCTTGCCGCTCACCTGCGCCATAGAATCCACAAGTCTGTATATATACTCTCCCTCTCGTCCCGAATCCGTTGCCACGTAGATGCATCCCACATCTTCACGGTTCAGCAGGCCCGCAACAATATTGAACTGTTTCTTTGTATTTGGAAGGATCTCATATTTGTATTCAGTTGGGATAAATGGAATCGTCGCCAAATCCCACTTCTTGAGAGCCGGATCATATGCATCCGGATAGCTCATAGTGATCAGATGTCCGACACACCATGTCACGATCGCCTTATCTGATTCCAAATAACCATTTCCGGCATTTCCCTTCACCCCCAGCACATCGGCAAACTGTCTTGCAACACTGGGTTTCTCTGCTATATATAAATTCTTCAAATTCTACTCCTGTTCCGGTGGCAATTGCCCGTTATTCTATCATCATGCAACCGCCCATAATACATCACAACACATCTTTATAATATAACAGAATTCTCGCCAAGGGGCAAGTGGGGACGGAGGTGCCTGTCCCCATCCATGTCCCAATACCGAATTGCTTCGCACTTCTCCACACGCATTGCGCGTTAACACAGAATTGCTTCGCACTTCGTGCTCCCGCATTTCTGCGCGGCATTCACACTCCGACCTATCGGCCTTCGTGTTCATGTCGCGTCATCCCGTCAAATGCGCTACATGCCGCGAGCAAGCTCTCGCATGTGCGCGCTTGACGGGATTATAACGCGCAAAAAGCACCCCGCCTGCGACATGCGCAGACAGGATGCCTCTAAACTGATTTATATTGAATTTAGTAGGATTAGCAAACTCAATCTATGTCTTACTGCTCGAATAACAGCTGCTCGTATGTTGGGAATGGCCAAGCTGTCTTTGGAAGCTCCTTCTCAAGCTCATCAGCTGGCTTTCTCACTGTGTCAAATGCTGCAAATACTGTGTTGTGGAAGTACTTAGCCCAAGCCTCTGTATCTCCCTCGTAATCTGCTGCCTTTGTAACCAGCTCCTCAAGGGCTACTGTAGCGCTCTTGAGCTCTGTGAGCTTCTCTGAGATGGTGTTCAGAAGTGATACCTGAACTGTAGGATCAATTCCGAGAGCCTTGATCTCAGCTGCACCCTTTGCAAGCTCTGCCTGATATTCCATAACTGCAGGAATGATCTCCTCATTAGACATCTCTATCATAGTGAGTGCCTCGATGTTGATCTTCTTTGCATAGTTCTCAAGCATTACATCAGCTCTCGCCTCAAGCTCTGCCTTATCCATAACTCCAAGATCCTCAAAGATCTTAACGCTCTTGTCTGCTGCAAGATAAGGAACAGCATCAACCATGCACTTGATATTTGGAAGACCACGCTTTGCTGCCTCCTCAACCCACTCGTCTGAGTAACCATTGCCATTGAAGATGATTCTCTGATGTGCTGTGAGTTCTCTTCTGATGAGTGCCTTGCATGCTGTCTCGAAATCGTCTGCACCCTCAAGCTCATCTGTCATCTTCTTGATCTGATCTGCAACTATTGTGTTAAGTACCATCATTGGGAATGCGATGGACTGCGTTGAACCAACCATTCTGAACTCGAACTTGTTACCTGTGAATGCAAATGGTGATGTTCTGTTTCTATCTGTGGCATCCATTGTAAATGTAGGAAGTGTTGATGCACCTGATACATATGTCTTGCCCTTTGGTGACTCTGTAGCCTCCCCCTTCTCGATGATCTGCTCAACGATCGACTGGAGCTGTTCTCCAAGGAATGCTGAGATGATTGCTGGAGGTGCCTCGTTAGCTCCAAGTCTGTGATCGTTTCCTGCTGATGATGCTGAAAGTCTCAGGAGCTCAGCGTTGTTATCTACTGCTGCCAGAACTGCTGCAAGGAAGAACTGGAACTGAAGATTTGTCTCAGGATGCTTGCCTGGATCTATAAGATTCTCACCCTCGTCTGTTGAGATAGACCAGTTGTTGTGCTTACCTGAACCATTTACACCGGCAAATGGTTTCTCATGAAGTACACACTCGAGGTCATGCTTTGCAGCAATCTTCTTCATAGTTGCCATAACCAGATGGTTCTGATCTGTGGCGATGTTTGTTGTCGAGAAGATTGGAGCAAGCTCATGCTGTGCAGGAGCAACCTCATTGTGCTGTGTCTTTGCAAGGATGCCGTACTTCCACAGCTCCTCGTTCAGCTCTGTCATGTATGATGCAATCTTATCCTTGATCGCTGCGAAATACTGATCATCAAGCTCCTGTCCCTTTGGAGGCATTGCTCCGAAAAGTGTACGTCCACAGAGCTTAAGATCTGTTCTCTTTGCAAATTTCTTCTTATCTATCAGGAAGTACTCCTGCTCAGGACCAACTGATGAAGTAACCTTCTTGGCTGTTGTGTTGCCGAACATTGTAAGAGCCTTAAGGGCTTCCTTGCTGATGGCATCCATTGAACGGAGAAGAGGTGTCTTGTAGTCAAGTGACTCTCCTGTATATGATGTGAATGCTGCCGGGATACAGAGGATACATGTTCCCTCATCTGTTGTCTTTACAAATGCTGGTGATGTACAATCCCATGCTGTATATCCTCTTGCAGCACATGTCTCACGAAGACCGCCTGAAGGGAATGATGAAGCATCCGGCTCTGACTTGATGAGTTCCTTGCCTGTGAACTGAAGGATAACGCCGCCATCACCGACTGTGCTTACGAATGAGTCGTGCTTCTCTGCTGTTGTCTCTGTAAGTGGCTGGAACCAATGTGTATAATGTGTTGCACCAAGCTCCATTGCCCATTCCTTCATGGCTGCTGCAACTGAATCTGCGATTGATGTATCGAGAGGCTCGCCCTTGTCAATAGTCGCCTTGAGTGACTTGTAAACTGCTTTTGGAAGTCTCTCTCTCATGACCTGATCTGAGAATACGTGTGAGCCAAATACGGCCGAAATTTTGTTCATCATAATTACTACTCCTTTTCCTGATTAAAATGAATCCTTAACGTATCCTCAAAAAAAGAGAAAGGTGTCCTCCTTCTTGAGAACACCTTTGTCCATTTCGTATCATTTAATTGTTGAATATAAAATACTCTATATTCTTTTAAAAATCAACCCCTAATTTTAAAAAAATTATAAATAGGGTTTCAAATACTCCACCAATTCATAAACCTTTGTTCATGGTGCCTAATCAAATATAAACCACTCTGTCCTCATCCACACAGTAGCACGCCAGCTTTCCGCCCCTATATCTCTCACCATTTCCACAGTCGAGATCCATATAGTAAGGCGTCTTGTAAACGTTGTAAGAATGGTCTTCATTAAGCCTGTTCGTCGTAACATGTCCGCAGAACACATACCTGTCAAATGCCTTCTTGTCTGCAAATGGAACATTATGGATATCAGGTGAGATGAGAAATCTGTACTCATCTCTTCTCGCTGCATTCATAATAGACTCAGTGATATTGATGGTCCTGTCAGCATTTCTGATGTATGAGCCGCAATGAATACCTGAATGAGTAACAACACAACCTCCGTACTTCGGCGACTTGATCTCAGTATAATGTGGCAGATGTGCCAGAAACCCATGCAGCTTCATCTGATCATCCACATTGAGCTTCTTGATATCTCTGACTGTTCCACCACCGCCGAATATGATCCACTGTCTCTCTGACATGCTTCCATCTATGTACATCTGGGCAAACAGCTCATGGTTACCCTTTATGAACTGCATGGAACCATCCACAAGATAGTCCGACATAAACTCGAGAAGGGGAATTCCCTCATCGTTCCAGTCGAATATGTCCCCCATGACTATCATTTGATCCGTGGCTGGGTCAAAGCTTATCTTTTTCAACATTTTTTTAAATGATATGACATCCCCGTGAATGTCGGATATGAGATATAGCATTTATTCTTCCTTTGACAATCATTATATTATTCCAGTCTCTTAACAAGCTCCTCATATATCTCCTCAGCGACCGCCAGTTTGTACGCAAGCCTGGTAGGCTGAGGCGGAAGTTCAACATAATACGTCCGCACATCGCCATCTATATCTATGGCAAAATACACCTGTCCCGGAACTGACGCGTCAGGATTTGCCGGATCCACATTGCCCATGGTTCCAGTCACGCCGATCCCTATATTCGCATTATATGCCTTCCTGCACGCCTGCGCCATGGCACCTGCGGTTTCATTTGAATAGACTGTATACCTATCTATAATCTCCGCCGGAACCCCCTGCATGATCTTCGCCTCATTGCAGTAGGTGACAAATGCGCCCTTAAGCACAGCAGATGAACCTTCCGTGTCTGTTATGAGGGATGCTATCTGCCCAGAGGTCGCAGACTCCATGGTTGTGATGGTGAGGTGCCTCGATATAAGGAGCTGGGTGAGATGGCTGTAGTTGGATCTGATCTTTTTGTCGTCATATACCTTATCATTTGAAAAATTATCCATATTATCCTGGTGTCTGTTATCTTCATATTTCATATAATTCATCTTCTTTTCTTGTACCAAAGCCTTATTCAGCTTACTGTTCACTGTTATCTTCTCCTGATGACATTTCAGCATCTATTTCATCATCATCGTATCCCATTTCCTTAAATTTCTGTCTGTATGCATCATCTATCTTTTTTCCCTCTGCTTCTTTAAATTTATTCATCTTATCTACTAACTCTTTATAATTAACAGGGGCACCTTTTTTCTGTACAGAAGCAATTACATTGTTCATTTCATCTCTATATTCTAAGATACTTTTTTCAACCTCACTGTCCGATTCAATAAGATATGCCACATGAGCCCTATCTTTATTCTGAGTCACTTCCAATACCTTCATATAGTTTATAAGTGTTTCCAATTCATCCTGTATACCGCCGATATATGTCATCATGATCTTATTTTTAAATTCAAGTTCTTGTATCCTTTCCTCCTCGCTACTAAAATTGCATTCCATATCAGGATAGGACTCTACCGGAATGATAAGTGCCCTGATCGCAATAAACAATACGATAACGTTTACCAGGTCGAATATAGTAAATAAGCTGGAATACCCAGCGCCGATTCCAGTCTCAGATATCACATCAATCACCAACATTAAAAACATAAACATCGCAGTCCAGATCAAAACCATCATTCTGCGTCTTGAATACTCAGACACCTTTTTCAAAGCATATATCATTATTACAACTATAATCAGGAAACTCACATACATTGCCAGCAGATATGGATTCTTGAACGCCTGTATTCCTGTATCGGAAACACCCACAAAACCTATCAAATCAAATAAATTATAGTCAACTGACGCCACTGCCATCTTCACCGTTTTGTAGAATATAAATACCGGGATTCCGATGGCTACAACCAGTTTCCAAAGAATTGTAAATAGATTTCTATCATCTTTATCCACGAGCAATGTATATACTACAAATGCAATTGCAGATGACAAATATAGCATGATAAGGTAGGCGTCTACATATCCCATATGTATCCAACTAGAAGGATCCGCAGAATCAAGCACCACATCAGCCCTAAAATATATACAATAAAATATCGATCCAAAACTGCCCATATTATATATAGTTACATATAAAAGCCAGCCAAATGCTGTGCTAAAGTACTGCTTTAAATTCAAACATAAAACAAATCCCAAAGCTGCATTACACAAAATAACTGCCATCTGATATTTCACATGAACATATAATACAATCCAAACAGGCAACGCCAACATGATAACTAAATATCCTATAGTAGTCCATTTCCGGCTTTTGTCCGAGTCCTTATCTATGAAGTCAAAATTCTTATGAACAACGTTGTATATAATCTCATAAGGAATCAACATTATTATAACCCCAATGATCATATAGCTCTTTCTTTCATCAAACCACCACTTGATAAAGGATGATATCCCCACTTCATCACTAGCTGATTCATCCATAATTTCTCTGAATATCACATAATCCTTCACCAGAAATGCTATTGCCAGAAGTACTGCGATAACGCACACCGTGATCTTATATTTCCTTGATGTTACGTGGGTGTTATCATCTTCATTTGTAGCAGCATCCACGGCCGCATTTTCTTCAACTAAGTTTTCTTTACTCATCTCTCTGCACCTCTCATCTTTTGTATTGTAGCCTATAAAACTATATGCCACTTTTTATAATATAACCCATTATAGACAAAATTGCATCACCAATGCCACAGTCATTTATGTATAAATATAGCGTGATGTCTTTGCCAAATATGAGGTATGTATAGTATTCATTTTCGGAATAAATTACCCTCTTCATCCACGCCACAATCCGAATTACCTTTCGGATCATCAGAAATTATATATGTCTCCTAACGATTTTGCTTACTTGTTATTTATGTTATAAATCCATATTAACACTTCAAAAACCACGAGATCACTAGGGGTAGTAGGTTTATAGTACATAAAAAAGACCTGAAATCATACGATCTCAAGTCTTTTTTATAACCACTGGCCGTTCGCCTTGATATCACTCAAAGCATCAACGACTCTTACTTACTAACCTTCCTGAAGTTCTTCTTTCCACGTCTCACAACAACGCCCTCTCCGTCGAACTTCTCCTCTGGAATTGTAGTCTGGACATCTGTGATCTTCTCGCCGTCCACAGCAACACCGCCCTGCTCTACGGCACGTCTGCCCTCGTTACGTGATGTTACAAGTCCTGACTTTACGAGAACTGACACAATATCGATCGAGCCGTCCTTGAAGTCGTCTGCTGCAAGTGTTACTGATGGCATGTCTGCTGCAACGCCCTTTGAGAACAGTGCTCTTGCGCTCTCCTGTGCCTTAGCAGCCTCCTCCTCGCCGTGTACAAGCTTTGTGAGCTCGTATGCAAGGATCTCCTTTGCCTGGTTGAGCTGGCTGCCCTCCCAGTTGTCCATCTTGTCAATCTCCTCAAGTGGAAGGAATGTGAGCATACGGATGCACTTCAGGACATCTGCATCTGCGACATTTCTCCAGTACTGATAGAACTCAAATGGTGAAGTCTTATTAGGATCAAGCCATACAGCACCCTTCTGTGTCTTACCCATCTTCTTGCCCTCTGAGTTGAGAAGGAGTGTGATCGTCATGGCATATGCGTCCTTGCCAAGCTTTCTTCTGATAAGCTCTGTACCGCCGAGCATGTTGCTCCACTGGTCGTCACCGCCAAACTGCATGTTGCAGCCGTACTTCTGGTACAGTGCGTAGAAATCGTAACTCTGCATGATCATGTAGTTGAACTCAAGGAAGCTGAGTCCCTTCTCCATACGCTGCTTGTAGCACTCTGCGCGGAGCATGTTGTTTACTGAGAAGCAGGCTCCCACATCACGGAGAACATCAACATAGTTAAGATCAAGAAGCCAGTCTGCATTGTTGACAAGGAGTGCCTTGTCCTCTGAAAAGTCGATGAATTTGCTCATCTGCTTCTTGAAGCAGTCAACGTTGTGCTGGATAGTCTCCTTTGTCATCATCTGTCTCATATCTGTACGGCCTGATGGATCACCGATCATGGCTGTACCACCGCCTATCAGCGCGATAGGCTTGTTGCCTGCCATCTGAAGTCTCTTCATCAGACAGAGTGCCATGAAATGGCCTACATGCAGGCTGTCCGCAGTCGGATCAAATCCGATATAGAATACTGCCTTACCATTATTTACCAAATCTCTAATTTCATCTTCATCTGTTGTCTGCGCTATAAGCCCTCTGGCTACAAGCTCGTCATAAATCTGCATGTCCTATAGACCTCCTACATTTTTTGTATATCTCTTTATATCTGTCGCAGTCATTTATATCATAGTAATATCTCTTATCAATATAAATTTACAATAAATCACCACACAGACAGATATTATAACATTTAACCATGTCAGGTGACAAGTAAGTTCAACCATAAATATAATCGTTTTATAATATTATCTGCCTACTTCCTCTGCAGTTTCAGTCTCCTGCCGATTCCGGCTGCCATGGCGGCAAGCAGAAAAATGTACGGCGTCGTCAGCGACTGGTTGAGGTTGAATAACGCCTGAACAGCATAACTGGCTATTCCAAGGGCAACTGCAATGCACGCACAGAAATCATAGTCAGACGAACTGAATGCCGTCCTTATCATACTGACAAATGCAGACACGATAAGTCCAACGTATGTCACCGCGCCGAGTACTCCCGTGGTTACCAAATACTGCAGATACTCATTGTGGGCATTATCATACACGACCCCCACCTTGGATATCATCTCATCATAATATCCGGCTGTCATTATGCTCTTGACCGACTCATTTCCGTATCCGAACAGCTTATTTACCAATGGGAACTCCTTGTACGTGCTGACAAGCCTGCTCCACACATATCCACGGTAATTACCCCATGAATCGTCAAATCTGAATATCCCATCGGCCTTCACCGAGCTGAAAATGACCGCGCACACTATTCCTGCAATCACAAGGACCGAACATACCACAAGTGAGATCTTCCCTGACCTATTAAATGTGTTACCATTCGAATCTTTCCTTGACAGTCTAAGTCTCGATACTGCATAGATCACGATACGGATCACCGCAAGCACACCAGAAGCCACTGCTATCAGTTCCGTATTTCTCGCAAAATTACTTATACCATCTAACTTTGCGATACTCTCCGGCGTTGTCTTAAGAAGCAGACTCACCGCAAGAAATCCAAGTGACATCACAAGCATCAGTTCCACAAATTCCTTTATCCTTCCACGGTATGTTGAAACCAGGAGCAATATCGCGGCTGCTGCACAGACACCTGCATACGCCAGATCTGCATTTGTCACAACTGTCGCAGCCGCCCCTGTAAATACCGCAGTCCAGGCGGAGAGCTTCACCCAATTGAACTTCCATGTGGCATCACCATCATATATCCTACGGTCGTCAAGCCCCACACCAAATCCGACAGGGATCAGCACGCACAGAAAGCTTGCAAATATATCTATATTGCCAAATGTCGATATGTATATATCCATTATGCTGGATGCTAGCCCGTCCCTTATTCCAAGGAAATCTATACCGACATACTGAAAAACCGCGATTATACACGTAAATGAACCGACACACAGAAATGCCGGGAACACACATTTTCTAAGACGCAGGCCGCGTCCCATACAGACATACAGGAGCATGGCAAGGATCATAAACTGAAGTCCGCACCTTCTGCCCTCCTCGCCAGTATAGGCGGCCATTTTATCTGATGCCATCACAAACGCAAGTACATTGGCTACGAAAAAGCCAGCCATGAACCAGTCCGTTGCAACATAGCTTTTTCTGTACTTAAACATCACAAATGGCTTTTTCCCGTCAAACACATCGAGCAGCACTGCCAGCACCATGAGCACCGCGTACACACACAGCGCCACCTCAAATGCCTTGTACTTAGTTAGTGTGATGTCAAAATATTTGTCGTGCATTATGAGTGGATACAGAGTTCCCATATATAACAGAAATATCGTGCTGAGCCAGTCCTGCGCCGTCCCGGAATCATCAGATTTTTTCTTACGAATCTTATCCATTTCGAGTCTCCTTTTAAAGCAGTGGCGATAACAGGTTGAGCAGCGGTCCTATCAGGGACACCTTGCTTATGTTATTTCTACACCAAAGTATGTCTATCTCCTCCGACTCCTCAAATGTTGCAAACATATCATTCTTGACATCCGCTATCGCCTTGCAGTCATAGAGCAGGGCGCCACACTCAAAGTGGTGATAGAAGCTTCTGTTGTCCATATTGATCGACCCCACCGACGCAAGCCTTCCGTCCATAATAAGTGTCTTGGAATGTATAAATCCAGGTGTATACTGGTATATCCTCACGCCAGCAAGAAGCAGCTCCTTGTAGTTGGACTGTGTCATCTTGTATATATACTTTTTATCCGGTATGGCTGGTGTGACTATTCGCACATCCACGTCTCTCTTGGCTGCAAGCTTGAGTGCCGTCATCAGCTCATTGCACACTATCAGATACGGGGTAAATATGTATATATACTCCTGCGCATCATTTATCATCTGAATATAGAGATTTTCTCCGACATTCTCTCCGGTCAGCGGACTTGACTTATAAGGCTGTACATAGCCATCCTCTATATTTGAAAAGTCCACCTCCGGCTTATAACTCAGGTAGCTTCCCTCCGAATATCTGAAATAATTCCACATCTGGAGGAACATGACTGTGAAGCTCCAGGCACCCTCGCCCTCAAGTCTCACTCCGCTGTCCTTCCACCTGCCGTACTTTGTTATGCGATTGATATACTCATCCGCCATATTGTATCCGCCGGTATGGGCGATCTTGCCATCTATGACCGTTATCTTCCTGTGATCTCGGTTGTTGAATATCGTTGCAAAGAAAGGCACGACCTGATTGAACGCCATACATTTGATTCCGTATGACTCAAGCTCCTTCCAGTAATACTTTGGCACATTGAACACCGATCCTATGTCATCATACATGAATCTTACATCGAGTCCCTCTGCAGCCTTTCTCTTGAGGATCTCCAGGATCGTATCCCACATATATCCCTTATCAACGATGAAATACTCCATGAAGATGTATTTCTCAGCACTCTCCAGATCCCTGATAAGGTCATCCATGACATCATCGCCGATTGCATAGTATTTTACATTTGTATGCTTATAAAGGGGGGCCTGTGCCACATGCTCCATGTAATTGCATATTCTGTACGTTGGCTCGCCCTTGATATCTGCTGCCTGGCAGACATTTGCGCCCTTCACATTCTCATACACTTCCTGCTGCATAACTCTGAGCATGTTCTTCTTAAGCCTCTTCGGTATGAGCACATGTCCATAAAGCACATACATTAAACCTCCTAGTACAGGAAACAGCAGTATCGGCACCATCCACGCCATTTTGATCATCGGGTTGGTATCCTTTGTTATGAGATGAAATACAACTATCACGCTCAAAAGCTTCAATATTCCTGAGATGTAAATGTACCTTTCCTGCAGAATTATAATTCCAAATATCATCACTGCAAGCTGCAGGACGACCAAAAAACATGTTATCACCATTCTGCTGAGAAGTTTGTTAAGTATTTTCTTCATTCACGTATAACTTCCTTTTCTACAAATGATTACTGAACTGAGATCACCTTGTAGTCCTGATCCTCAACCGCCTTTGTGAGAACAGCGTCATCTACATCAGCATTTAGTGTAACTATCGCTATACCCTTCTCGTGGCTTACCTCGGCCAGATCGACCTGTGGCAGAGCCTCCAGGCACTTCTTGACTCTTGCCTCACAGTGTCCGCACATCATACCCTCTATCTTCATTGTCTTCTTCATATCATCATTTCCTTTCTCATTTTCAATTCTATGATTATTTTCAATTATATAATTATTCTCAGTGTTATCACTGTCATTTCCCTTGCGACCTGATCCTTCATCTTTTACTCCTACAGATCCGCTTCTATATTTTTCCTTGATCCTGTATCTATTATTTTTATCATAAATATCAGCCAAATTCAACCTCAGCGCGTTTGTTACTACACAAAAACTTGAAAGGCTCATGGCAAATGCTCCAAACATTGGATTTAAAGTCCATCCAAATATCGGTATCCACACACCTGCTGCAAGAGGTATACCGATTATATTGTAGATAAATGCCCAGAAGAGGTTCTCCTTGATATTTCTCATTGCCGCCATGCTGAGCCTTATCGCCGCAGGCACATCCAGCAGTGAACTCTTCACAAGAACTATATCGGCAGCATCTATGGCGATATCTGTTCCCGCCCCTATTGCAATTCCAATGTTTGCCCTCGTGAGCGCAGGCGCATCGTTTATTCCGTCGCCGACCATTATGACATTTGCATCGTCCATGAGCTCTCTGACGACCTTCTCCTTGCCATCAGGAAGCACTCCGGCGATAACTCTGTCTACTCCTACCTGGGCTCCGATCGCCTTTGCAGTCCTCTCATTGTCACCTGTGAGCATGACTATCGAGAGTCCCATCTTCTGCATCTCCTCTACAGCCTTCCTGCTCTCCTCCTTCACAACATCCGCAACAGCGATTATACCGAGCACCTTTCCGTTTCCAGATTCCGGCTTACCGGCAAAGAACATCGGTGTCTTTCCCTGTTCTGCCAGCATGTCAGCCTGAACGTCCATCTCATCCGTGATTGTTGCTGATTCGCTTATATATTCTCTGTTTCCCCCCACCATCACTATTCCATCTACCACTCCGGAAAGTCCATGTCCCGGAGCTGCCCGGAACTGTGTGACACTGATGTCATTTGTCTCCCTGGCATCACTGTACGCAGGATTGTCATTCCACTCGTCAACTATGGCCTTTGCCAGAGGGTGTTCACTCCTTCCTTCAAGCGCCGCTGCCAGCATGATAAGTCTTTCATTAGTTATACCCTCCGCGGGTATTATATCCGTAACAACCGGAGTACCCTTTGTTATTGTTCCCGTCTTATCGAGGACGACTATTCCTGTCTTGCCTGTCTCCTCCAAAGCTGTTGCAGTCTTAAACAGGATACCGTGCTTTGCACCCATTCCATTTCCAACCATGATCGCAACCGGTGTGGCAAGTCCCAGCGCACAAGGGCAGCTGATCACAAGTACAGATATTCCTCTCGCCAGCGCGTAGCCAACTTCCTTTCCGGCAATAAGCCATACGATCATAGTAACCACTGCAATAGCGATGACCACCGGCACGAACACCCCTGATACCTTGTCTGCTATCTTGGCTATCGGTGCCTTCGAAGCCGCTGCATCACTGACCATGTTGATGATTTTGGACAATGCAGTGTCACTTCCAACCTGTGTAGCCCTGCACTTCAAATATCCCGACTGGTTTATGGTTGCCGCCGACACCCGGCTTCCCTTGCTCTTGTCCACCGGTATGCTCTCACCCGAGAGCGTAGACTCATCCACTGCAGAATCTCCACCAAGCACAATTCCATCAACAGGAATGCTCTCTCCCGGTTTCACCACAAATATATCTCCGACAGCCACCTCGTCTATGCCCACCGCAACCTCCGCTCCGTCTCTTATGAGAACAGCAGTCTTAGGTGCAAGATCCATAAGTCCTTTTAAAGCATCCGTTGTACGTCCCTTGGAATATGCTTCAAGCGTCTTTCCAACGGTTATAAGAGCGAGTATCATGGCGGCAGACTCAAAATAAATGTCATGCATAAGTGTCATGACCTGAGCATCATCTCCCGCGGTCTGTGCCGCCGTCATGGCAAAGAGCACATATACACTGTATATAAATGATGCTCCGGAACCCATGGCGACCAGTGTATCCATGTTTGGAGCTCCGTGTATAGCACCCTTGAATCCACTGACAAAGAACTTCTGGTTGATGATCATCACCAATATGGTAAGAAGCATCTGTGTAAGTCCCATTGCCACATGGTTGCCGTCAAAGAACGATGGCAGCGGCCAGTTCCACATCATATGTCCCATTGATATATACATCAGAGGGATCAATATTATGACAGATGCCACAAGTCTTATCTTCATCTTTGACAGAGCCGCATCGCTCTCCGACTGTCCACCGCCCGAAGTCTTGTCGGTGCTTTTCGTCTGCGCTCCGCCATCTGCTGGAGAAGCGCCATATCCCGCTTTCTCCACGGCTGATATGATATCATCCCTTGAAGCAGTTCCGTCCACCATCATGGAGTTTGTCAGAAGATTGACCTGACATGTACTTACACCATCGACCTTGGAAACCGCCTTTTCTACTCTCGCACTACATGCACTGCAGCTCATTCCTGTCACATTGTATTTGTCCAATGCACACACCTTCTTTCTGTATTACATTTGTCATTTCATCCAGTTGCATAATTTCAGTTACATTATTTCAGTTACATTATTTCAGTTATATTATTTCATAAGTCTTGTTATCGTATTTACAAGATCCTCTATCGTGTCATCCTTGCCATTTCTTATGTCATCAGCCACACAGGTCCTGATATGCTCTGCAAGAAGTACCTTATTGAAGCTGTTGAGCGCCGCGTTTATGGCTGACACCTGGAGCACTATGTCTGTACAATAGGCATCATTTTCAAGCATTCCCTTGACGCCTCTTATCTGTCCTTCTATCCTGCTTAGTCTATTCATAAGTCTCTTGTATTCCTCATCTGTCCTCTGTCTCTTTCTGTCGCTGCAGCAGCATGCGTGTTCATCACTCATAGTATCCGCCTTTCCTCTGTAAATATTTGTACATGTATGATCTTTTATTTCATTTATCTATCTTTCATATATTTTATATACCCTAGGGGGGTATTTGTCAATTCTTATTTCTTTATTGATAATCATAATCAATATCGCTATCTTTCTTGCCTACGGTTTATAACACAAAAAAATCCCTGTGAAAAATCTGAAATAAACAGATCGCTCACAGGGATCATATTCCTGTTATTCTGTATTTACTGCTCTGCAGTTATCACTCTATAACGCTTACTCTTCTACAGCATCTGTAGTATCATCCACCTGAAGATCAAGATCATTGATATCTATTGAACCATCATCAGATGAATCTGAAGAGTCATCTGATACAGCGCTGTCATCCGCTATTGAAGCTCCGTCCTCATCGAGATCGGAATCATCTAAAGTCACATTATCATCATCGCCACCTACCACTGTACTGTCAGTATATGAGAATGACTGTGTGTTGAGCACACTCTTGAGATCGATCAGTTCTCCTGTCTCAGCATTCAGCATGATAAGCTGCAAAGGATTTGAAATATCAAGACCGTCATCACTCTGTGAACTATCACCATCGCCAGTCTTTTCACACTGTGCAAATACCCATACAGGAAGATACTCGTACTTGTCTCCATCCTTTATCTTATAGTAGGCAAGCTGCACGTTGTTAAACTCTATGCTACTGTACTGAGTCTTGTTCTCAGCATAATATGTGTTAACTGCCTTGGGAAGAGCCTTCACTGCATCCTCCCATGAGATAAGATCAACATTCTCCTTCTTGTCTCCTGTTGCCTTGAAATAATCGTAGCAGTATGCTGAAACAATGCCATTATCGTCTATCTGCAGCTCAAATGTCTCATCCATAGTGTCATACCATACATCATCTGACGAATTCAGTGAATCAATATTGTATACAGATGGTGTATACGGAGCTATTCCATCAACTGAGCGCTTGTATGTGATCACATATCCACTCTTCTCAGATGCAAGTGTGTTGTATGATGTATCGCTGTACTCCCATATAAGGTCTGTGCAGCCTGTCTCAATTATGTCTGAGATTCCGCATCCAGCAAGGAAGCTCAGCCCCTGCTGTATAGCATCATCCTGGCTGACCGTTGCTGTATTTGCTGTGTCCTCACCGTCATAGTAATCGCTGCTGTAGCAGTATACTGATGATGCGCCCTCCTTAGGTCTATAATTGATGAGCTGATCTGATGGATAGTAGTCTATTGAGAATCCTCCGCTCTCTCCAGTCTCTGTTGAGTTAAATGAGATCATGTACATATTCTCACCCTTTGAGCCAACAAAGGCATCTGCAGAATAATCACCGGCGCCCTCTCTCTCATCTGTTGCCGTCTTGAGCTGCTCCTTTAGTGATGAGATGTAATCGTCAAAAAATGACTTCTCGTCATCACTTGTCGACTGCTTTGAAAGTTCCTCATAATTCTCTATCTCTCTCTCAAGATCTCCCTTGTAAGGCTTTTCCCAGCTGTATGTATATACACCGGCACTTACATCAAAGAAGTTCTCACACACTCTCTTTTTATATTCATTATCTACCTGATTCTGATTGTAGTAGAGTATAGACATCTTATCTGTATCAGGTACTGTGATCTTGGAGGCATTTATCTTAACATCCGTAAGACCGGTCGCATCGGTGTCTATTCCCTCCAGAGCACCCTCATAGGAGTCTGGCACATCAAGTCTTGATGCAAGCTTTCCGCCACCACCTGAACCATTCTCATCATCACCCATATTGTAGTCTACTTTCTTCTTTCCGCATCCTGTGAGGACTGTTCCTGCCACAAGAGATGTTACGAGAAGCAGAGTCAACGCTTTTCCATAACCTTTTTTCTTCATATAATACCAACCTTTCCTGCTTTATAAGCACCACGACATCTATATACTCCCTGTCTTTTCAGGCGCATTTGTTAAAATTATAATATATTTTAAAGTTAGTTACAACAAATATGTCATTCGTTAACATTTGTTCAGCTTTGCTACTATATTACTCCTTTGTGATGATGACCTTGCCATCGACAACCTGTACCTTTACCTTGTTGCTGTCGATTCCAGCTGCCGCAAGTATGTCGGGACTGATCTGAACGCGGTTTGCCTTATCCAGAATGGAGTACTCCTCATGGGAATCATCTGATGAGAATCCATCCGTGGACAGCTCGTTCATTCTGTCCTTATATGACTCCTTCATGATCTTCTCTGTACTTATCTTTCCATCTGCGATCATAACCACACGTCCAACCTTGTTGGCTAGACTTATGTCATGGGTAACTATGATTATCGTGATTCCAAGCTCCTCATTCAGCTTTCTGAACAGATCCTGTATCATGTTGGATGTCTTGGTATCAACAGCACCTGTAGGCTCATCCGCAAGAAGGATCTTAGGATTGTTTGCCAGCGCTATGGCTATAGCGACTCTCTGCTGCTCACCACCTGACATCTGTGAAGGATAAGAATTGATCTTATCCTCAAGTCCAACCCTGCAGAGCAGGTCGTGTGCTCTCGCATATTTGTCTTCCTTGTTGCTCTTGTCAAAGTACATTGGAACCTGCACATTCTCGATAGCTGTCATATACGGAAGCAGATTTCTTGAGTTCTTCTGCCACACAAATCCTACCGTGTGCTTTCTGTACTCAACCAGCTCCTTGTCCGTCATGGCAAACAGGTCCTTGCCATCTACATACAGCTTTCCGGCTGTCGGTCTCTCAAGTCCGCCTATCATGTTGAGCAGTGTGGACTTTCCTGATCCGGACTTTCCTATGACTGCCATCAGCTCTCCATACTTGATGTTGAGCTCAAGTCCCTGAAGAGCCATTACCTCGACATCATCTGTCTTGTATATCTTTACCAGACTGTCACACTCTATGATGTTTTCATTTGTCTCCTGACTAGGAGCGGAACCGTCCGCATCTGATGTTCCACTTTGAACATCCTCACTGTCCTGCTCCGTCTGATCCATACCATATACGAACTCTTTCTGTTCTGGCTCATTCTGTTCTGGTTCATTCTGTCCCTGTACTGCGGTATCAGGTCTTGTATCCACATTACTATCCGGTGTTATAGTCTCCGGTGTCTCATTTTTTTTCTTCTTAAACAAATGCTTATCGCCCAACTATCTCACCATCCTCTATCTCATATACCACATCTCCAAGTTCCATCAGTTTAGGGTCATGGGTAGTCATGACAATCGTTATTCCCTCTTTGTATACAAGCTCCTGGAAAAGCTTCATGACCGCAAGTCCAGACGCCGTATCCAAGGCACCTGTAGGCTCATCTGCAAATATTACCTTTGGCTTATGCGCCACTGCCCTTGCAATAGCAACTCTCTGCTGCTCACCACCTGACATCTGATTAGGGAAGTGAGACATTCTTGATGAAAGTCCCACCAGGTCAAGGACCTCCCTGATCCTGGCATCTCTGTTTCCCTCATACTCGGCAAGCCTGAGTCCGAAGTCTACGTTCTCATACGCACTCATAATCGGTATGAGTGCCACCGACTGGAATACGAATCCGATGTTGTATCTTCTGAGTTTTTCCTTCTCTTTCTCATTCATCTGGCTGTAGACATGCTCGCCTATGATGACATCGCCCTCTGTCGGATCGTCCAGGGCGCTCAGTATGTTCAGAAGAGTGGTCTTTCCTGAACCAGAACGGCCCTTCAGTATTGTAAGCTTGCCTGCAGGCACCTGCATGTCTATGCCCTTGAGTGCATAGAAATCCTCACCGCTTCCAAGTCTGAAGCATCTCTTGATTCCTTTGGCCTCTATCATGATATCGTCCATGACTGAAGCCCCCTTCTTAAGCTCTGTGGCAGGATCAAATATATATTCTGTATTGTTTGTATTTTCACCCATAGATTAATCCTCCCCCAGCTTCAATGCCTGTGTGATATTCATCTTCTTCAGAATAGTCCTTATAACTATGAAGCAGACGATGAACATAAATATAACTACTGCCGTCAGCTTTATCAAGTCATATGGATCCACCGCTATCGATATTGCTATATTGTGTGCCTCCGGCAGATACACAACAGCAACCAGCTTGACAAACAGGATAGTTGCCGCAACTCCCACTCCATATCCCGCCAGACTGGCAAGAACCGAGCTGAATATCTGCTCATTTATAAGCATCTTGTTGATCTCATGCATACTCATACCCATAGCTCTGTATATACCGAACATAAGCTCTCTCTGCTTTATGGATGTTATCCAGTATATCAGGAATCCAACCATACAGAGTATGATTGCTATTATAAATGACAGTGAGAACAGACCGTTTGTGATAAGTACGAGAGGTGACTCCTGCATCTCCTTTATATCCTTATCAAGGCTGTCATACTGTACTATGTTGATATCCTCTGCATCAATTGCTCTTAGTGCATCTTTATAGCTCTTGCCGTCCGCAAGTCTCATCCACACCTGATATGGTGTCTGACTGAATGCACTTACAACATACGCATAGTTTGCAACAACGAGATATCTCTCAACTTCCTCCATCTCTCCATCAGAGTTCTTCTGGTACACATACTGCTGGAATCCAGGGAATGCATCCACTATGGCACATACGGTTCCACTAGGTGATGCGATCTCCTCCTTCTCCTTACCCTTCATCGGACTGTACCTCGCATAATTTATGGAATCTCCAACTTTGATATTGTATTTCTTTGCAAGGTTCGACGATATGATGACACCGTTTGACACCTCTGCAAGATCGTTCAGATAGTTGTACCAGTGTTCCTTGTTAAGTCCGCTCTGAAGCCTTGCCGTCTCACCGAACTCCTTGGTATTTATTCCCATAAGTACGCTGCCTGCAAGCTCCTCTCCGCCGGCCTTTATCACCGCATCATCGTCATATATGACTCTTGTCACCTTGTCACATACAGAGCCCTCGAGCTTTGTATATCTCTCAAAATCTCCCTCGGTGTAATACCAATGAGTCTTTTTTTTCTTATCTATATATGTTCCTCTAGTCCACTGCTCCTGAACTACCAGGTCAGTTCCCAGATTGTAATTGATACGTTTTGTCTTATTATCATTTATCGTCCGCGCCATATTTGAATTGAACATTCCCATTGCAATGGTCATTACAAGGAATACAGATATAAATCCCTGTTTCTTCACCGTCCTCGTTATCTGGAGGAAAGAAGCGTATACCGCAGGTGACCATCTCTTCTTACCTATCCTGTATATCAGTCTTATGAGATACTTGATAAGTCTGAGCACGAGAAGTCCAACTGCAAATATAAACAGTGACGAGTTCAGGAATATAACCGGATCAGGTCTCTTTCCTGAGAGTATATCCAATGCGATCGTAGACTTCTGCTTGTTGTAATTGTAGAGAAGATAGATTGACAATACCACCAGGATAACATCCACAAAGAACTTCTCCCAGAACGGTTTGTAATTTACCTTTCCTGTCCTGCTCTTTTGCTCGACGATAGAGTTTTTAGCGTATTTCATAACCGGCAGAGTCACAAACAGGATCGCAATAAGGGCTGCCGCCAGACTGTATACGACCATCCACGGATCTATTCCGTAAAAGTGTGTATCCTTGAATTCAAACTTCAGGAATGAGCTGGCACTCGCCGCCATCTTACACAGAAGGTAGCCCACCGGTATTCCTATTATTATCGCTATGACCGACAATATCGCCGACTGTCCCAGATATATTCCAAGGACCTGCTTCGTGCTTGTTCCTCGGCTCTTGAGCATCGCGATCTCTCCATCCTCCATCTCCAGTATCTGGCTTGACACCATGTAGATGAATGCTAGGAGCAGTACAAGGATAGGAAGCTCAAGTACCCATATGATTATTCCTATCGTCTTGGCATCGCCTCTGTAATCTATAAGCACGTTGCTGAAATTCTGTGTAAAACTCTTGTCCGATGACTCAAATGACTTTATATAGTAGAGTGTGTCAGCTGCATTTGCATGTGTTATCTGTGAGTAATCCAGCATGTCATGCTCACTGTAATATATTGTGAGGAAGCCGTACTTTGTGATCATCTCATCGAAATCACTCTGCTTCACATATACCTGTCTGTCCAGATCTGCAAGCTGATCATACCAGAAATCATCCGAGTAATCCTTCTCCTCGAACACTCCGACTATCTGGTATTTCATAGGATTGCCACTTGCATCCTTGACATCTCCAAGTCCCGTGTCGATGGTAAACACCTCTCCAACGACCAGATTATATTCATCGAGATACCTCTGTGATATAAGACACGGATATACTCCACTCTCCGTCTTTGCATCTTCAAGGCTTACTCCGTATGTTATGTTGATGTGGTCTTCAAGATTCGGCATATACACCATCTTGAAGTTGCTTCTGTGTCCAAGATTACTCTGTGTGTATCCAGCCTCAAGGCTCAGACTTGTCTGTTCCTCTATGGTGTCTATCTCAAGGTAGTAATTCCACATCTTCTTATACTTCTCTATCCTGTTCAGCACGGACTCAGAATCCGGATACTCATCAACAGCACAGGATCCCTCCCTGCCTATTGTGCTCGGATATTTGTTCTGCTCTGTCATAGCTGCGTCAAACTTGGATGACATAAGCATGTCAAGCGCTCCGTTCTTGAACATCGGGTTACATGATGCCACCGCCACAAGGAGTACTATTCCAAGGAGAAGACATGCATTAAGCCACTTTTTATTAAGAAGTTTGTGTGATAAAAATTTAAACATCTTTTCTCCTTTCCATTACTCTGCTACAGCATCGTCCGCTGCTCCGGCTGCATCGCCTGCTCCGTCATCATCTGTCACATTTTCCGATGCATCTCCAGAGTCTCCATCGGAGGAGTCTGAGGAACCGGCCGCGCCTGATGAATCAGAGGAATCACGTCCTGAAGATGACTTGCTACCTGTCGCTGATGCTGACTCCTTCGCTATCACATCTCCCTCTGAGAGACCTGACAGTATGATCGTCTGTGTCTTGCTCGCCTCGCCCAGCGTTATATACTGTTTCACGATCTCGCCGTCAAGGAGAAGCCATACATAATCATACTCTGATGAGTTGTTCTTGCTCGCCTCATGGTAGATCATATTCGTAGGTATCATAACAACATTGTCGTACACCGCTGTAGGGTAGCTTACCTGGTAGTTCTTCGTGCTCTTGTAAACATTTGCATCATCGACCTTGATGTAGTACTTCAGTTCATCGGAACCTGCACACTTTGTAATATGTACATTTTCCTGGTCATCTGTCTGTATGTATGATCTTGAAGAGTCTCCGCTTGTTCCCACGCATATTCCGCTTATCTTCTTGGTATTATCTTTCTTGCTTGTGATAGTTACCTTCTGATTGATTCCAAGCTTGCCCTCTGATACTGTAAGTGCCAGTATGACATTTTTGCTGCTGCCCACTGTGAGTACTGTCTGACCTTCCTTTATCGCAGCATCTGTGCTCGCGCTGATCTTCTTGACTGTTCCCGCCTCGTCAGCATACACGCTTATCTTACCTGTTCCATCGTTGTTCTTGTTGAGCTTTGTCTTTTTGTCGTTGAGACTTGCTATAGTCGCGTTATGAGTATATATAAGAAGCTGCTTATTATAATTCACAACATTTCTCTGGCATGTGAGCTGCTCTACCATATACAACGGATTGTCCGCATCAGTAGGTGTCGCTTTCTTCTGCTTTTGATATTCCTGTATCTGGTCATTTATGTCATTTATCTGCCCGTCATACTCTTGAAGTGATGAATTGTATGACATGTTCTCTTCCTGTATCTGATTGTCGATCTCCTTGACAGCCGCTGTTCCGCCACCACTGTCTATCACAAACAGTAGATCTCCCTTCTTGACCTTCTGTCCCTTCTTGACATTTATAGATGCAAATCTTCCATCACATGGAGCTGCATAACTTACGCTGTTGAGATCCTCTGCCGTAAATGACTGAGCCTTCGCTGTCTTGGTGTATGAGTCAAGTGCAACTGTATACTCAATGTAGCTTGACGGCATGATCGTATCCGATGCATAGTAAACAAGATCTCCTTCCTTGAGGCCGCTTACTATCTCTGTATAATTTGCATCGCTTGCACCTACCTCCACGTCACGACGTTCCTTGTCGCTTGTGTCAGTCTTGATATACACGAAGCTCTGCCCATTCTCTTCATATATTGAGTCGTTTCCAACTGTAAGTACATTCTTCGCCTCCGATGTACTGAAATAAAGGGAAACTGAATTTCCAACTTTCAGTATCTTTTCAGGGTTCTTTACTCCCTTCAGCTGGAATCTTGTATATGGAAGACTAGACATACTCTGTGCAACCGCTATCTCCTGGTTGGTGAACTTGTATGGCTCTATGTCATACTTCTTTCCATCTACAACAGTGTACATATTCTTGTAAATACTGTATGTATCTTTCTTATATGACTCGCCTGTTATCTCAATATATGGCTGATTGTAATCGGACACGACAACAACATTCTCTCCGCCGTTCACAGTCTTATCTTCACCCTTTGCAGACTTGGCGTAGGTGACATATCCGGCGTGATCTGCCTTTAAGGTTCCATTCTTCTTCAGCTTATCCTGTTCTTCCTGCGCCTGTATTTTCTTCTTCTGTTCATAATCATACACAAGGTTATCATATCTGTGGTTCTCCTCGTTGACCGCCTTCTCAACTCTGGCTGCATCAGCGCCCTCCTTGTCATTGATCTCCTCGCAGGCTTTTATCTTCCAGTCAATCTCCGCTTGCTTCTCCTGATAGATCTTCTCCTTTATATCGTGGCTGTACTTCTGTACATCATCCGACTCGCTGGCATCAGCTGATGTATCGTCAATTCCATCGCCAGTAAGTCCACTGTCTCCCCCCGATGTATCTGTGGTGTTGTCTCCCCCTGATGCATCTGAACTGTCCCCTGTTTCAGCAAGAACAGTACCTTTTTTCACCTCATCCCCCACATTCACATATACCTTTGAAAGTGTGGCTGAAGTCTCATAATAGTAGCTGTAATCTGTTGGAACTATCGTTCCTGTCTTTATGACCTTGCGGCCTATATCTCCGTATGTTACCGGACGGTATGCTTCATTTGTACTCACAGGCTCCATCAGTTCCGGCACCTTTTCACTTTTCTCCTTGCTGCATCCCGTCATAGTCATCGCAAACACAGCAGCCATGCACATACACATAACTCTCTTATGAAACACCGTTCTCATATTCTTCACATGTATACCACTCTTAAGATTCTGCTTTCTCAATTTACCACCACCTGCTCTCCGGCTTTAAGCCCTGACTTTACGATCGTCTTATCATCAACAGTATCACCCACTGTGACTTCCACGGCACTTCTGTTGCCGTCCTCATCCACCACGTATGCGTACTTCTTTTCATCTGAGCCATCAAATACAGCCTTTTTATTTACATATATGACGTTCTTTACCACTGGCTTCTCTATGACCATCTTCAGTGTATCTGCCTCCGTGATGCCTGCCATATCGCTGACAGGCTGGAATGTCACCTTCTGCATCTCCTCGCCGGTTGCCTTGCTCTTGTACTTTTCGCACTTTATCAGTTTCAGTGAAAATGTCGCTTCCTGAAAATCAGCCTCGTAAACTTCTCCCTCTTTGAACTCGTAGTTGTCATTTGTCTCCGCAACATAATCAGATGATCCTGAATCGACAGTTATAAGTGTCTGTCCAGCAGTTACATATCCGTACTGAATATCAGAATCTATATATGTGACAGTTCCCGCCTTTGTGGCTATGACCTGATAGTCCTTCATACGCTCATTCTGCTCTTTTATGTACGTATCAGCCACGTCCATATCTTCCTTTGCCGCCGATATATCGCCCGAATAATCTACACTGCTGTCTATCTCTGCAAGCCTTGTATAGTGATCTATAAGCAGAAGATCCTGCTCCTTCTGTTCTGTGTACTGTTCAATGGTCTTCTTGATCTCAGTAGCCTGAAACTGTATCATCACATCACCCTTGGCTACTTTATCACCTTCCTTCACCTTGACTTCCTCTATCTTGTAGTCGGACTGCTGTATCGAATAATCTTTGCTGCTGTATCCGTCCGGCTTCAGATCAAGTGTCAGTGAGGACTGTATATCACCGCTCTGAACCTTCTCAGTGTTGAACTGCATCTTACTGTATGGTTCTATATTTATCTTCGCATCTCCTGCCTGACCATCGCCACTGCCGCTGCACGCTGTGAACGATACAGACAGCACACCAGCCAGAGCCACCGCAAATATCCTTTTGCCAAATGTAGCCTTTGCCACTCTTCATACCTCCTGTTTTGGAAAATTATATGACATCAATCTGTTAAGTTTTATCTATATTCCAGCATTGTATCTCACTTCTAATACCTTTAATGATTTTACCCCCGGGGCGTTCATATATCAAGAAATTACGTGGGAGTTAATATTAGTTAAAATACAACACATGCACTATAAATATAAATGATAAATTTTTTTCAGGGAATATTATTCTACACGATTTCAAACAATGTTCACACAAAAGACAAAAAAATAAAGTCTCTGACCAAAATCTTCAATCAGGACTTTAAAATAAAAAGATGCGGGAGATGGGACTTGAACCCACACGCCGTTTCCAGCACTAGATCCTTAGTCTAGCCTGTCTGCCAATTCCAGCACTCCCGCATGTTATATATGATGTTGATAAACTATAACTCACTGCCATCCGAATCAAACGCCATCTCACGCTTTCAAAGAAAAGATGCGGGAGATGGGACTTGAACCCACACGCCGTTTCCAGCACTAGATCCTTAGTCTAGCCTGTCTGCCAATTCCAGCACTCCCGCATGTTTCATATGATGTTGACAATGCGTTTGTCACCAACGAATAAGATAATACCATCCCAGAACTATAAAGTCAACATCTTTTTTCAAATTATTTGTCCTTATTTTTTGAATTTTCTAGAATATCTGACTTCACGCGAAACTGAACTATGTCCATAATAAAAATAAAGCTTCACGACCTAGCTTGTCCAAGTCACGAAACTTTATTTTTGAATACGGCAAGACCGCCTCCAATATCAGATCTTGATCATGTTTGTGAGTTTCCTGTCCACATCCTTCATCAGATGTTCTTTGAATGCAGTGTAATATTCATGTGTGAACTGCGTATACAGAAACTTATTCCACAGATTGCTGCAATATGTACTGTCAAAATCATAGTATGAATCCGTGTACACCAGACCATTACTAAATCTTGTCACGTCAAGATATGGTTCCTTACCCGCATAGTTGAGCCTCATTACAAGGTTCTTCTGCTCGCTGCAGCAAGCAAATGTCTCAAGGAACATCTTCATCTGATCCTTTGTTATTCTCTCTACGAACATATGTGCCTCCTATTTAAGCATTTACTCTCTGTTGACCCACACTTTACCCTTTTCCTACGAATTATCTAATCCCCCTGTGTAATTCGTTCTGTAAAATGTGCCTAATTTTACATGTGCTATTATAGCATATCTACCATGATTATAAAACCCTAAATCATTTGTCATACATCGTCTGCACACAAAAAGGATCAGGTAAACTGCTCCTGATCCTTCTTAATTAATATACTGCATCAATAATCTATGCTAATACACCATGCATTTTACTAGCCGCATATGTTCGTCTATATTATGATAACTGTGCCTTTGCAACCTCAACAAGCTTTGCAAATCCCTCAGCATCGCTGATAGCCATCTCTGAGAGCATCTTTCTGTTGATGTCAACACCTGCCAGCTTAAGACCGTGCATAAGCTTGCTGTATGAGATATCGTTCATTCTTGCTGCTGCGTTGATACGAGCGATCCAAAGCTGTCTGAACTGTCTCTTTCTCTGCTTTCTGCCAGCGTATGAAGATGTGAGTGCTCTCATAACTGACTGCTTTGCTACTCTATACTGCTTGCTTCTTGCTCCTCTGTAGCCCTTTGCAAGCTTTAATACCTTATTATGCTTCTGCTTTGCGTTCATTCCGCCTTTAACTCTTGCCATTGGTTTTCTTCCTCCTGATCTATTAGATATAAGGTAATATCTTCTTCATTACCTTCTCGTTTGTTGCGTCTGTCATTGTAGCCTTTCTAAGATTTCTCTTTCTCTTAGTGGTCTTCTTTGTTAAGATATGACTCTTATAAGCTTTAGATCTCTTTAAACCGCCGTTAGCTGTTTTCTTGAAACGCTTAGCTGCTGCTCTTTTTGTCTTTAATTTAGCCATTTTACTCTACTTCCTCCTTGAATTATATGTCTATAATAATTTAACGCTTTTGTGTTAAAAACATTATCATGCTTCTGCCCTCAAACTTTGCAGGCTTATCAACCACAGCTATCTCTGCAAGCTTCTCTGCAAAATTGTCGAGGATAACTTTGGACTGCTCCACATGTGCAAGCTCTCTTCCTCTGAATCTCAAAGTAACCTTAACCTTGTCTCCATGCTCAAGGAACTTTCTCGCCTGATTGATCTTAGTGTTAAGATCATTCGAATCAATGTTTGGTGAAAGTCTTACCTCTTTAACTTCCATTGTCTTCTGCTTTTTCTTAGCCTCTTTTTCTTTTCTAGCCTGCTCGTAGCGGTACTTTCCGTAATCTACGATCTTACATACTGGTGGCTGAGCTTTAGGGGCTATCTTGACAAGATCAAGTCCTGCATCCTGTGCCATCTTGAATGCATCTCTGGATGACATGATTCCTATAAGCTGACCATCTTCCCCGATGAGTCGTACCTCTCTGTCTCTAATCTGTTCGTTGATCATTAAATCGCTAATGACTCTCTACCTCCACATTTTTAAAATTTCGTATTACAAGCTGCTATTGTAAGCCACTCTCATAACATAAGAAAAGTGGATAGAACAAACCATCCACTTTCTTAATAAAAAGCATATTCAAAATACAGGCTGAGCCTGGAAATTCCTCTAAGCTAATTTATTTACCCGAGACATGAAATATAATCCTGAATTATAATCCTAAATTACAACCTTTGATCCTAAAGATCTGTCATGCTGAGGTGAGAGCGGATACTCTGCTTCTATGTTCACTGTTTTACACAGCAATGGTAGAATACCATATCTGCAGTGCTATGTCAATATTTTTTTATTTACATAAAGAGCTTTGATAATTTACAATAATAACGTAACAAACAGATATTCAGTAATGAATACTCTCCCGTTTGTGTCTATCCGCACTAATGCCCTAGTGCGGATAGGAAAAAGAAAATTGTAGGGTTTAACGTGATGTTTTATGAAAGGATGGTTAATATGTCTTATTTATTTAGTCTTGATTTATTCAAGGTAGCACAGGAAGAAAAGGTAATAACAAACAAGGATGGTAAGGAAGAGGGTAAATATTATGTAATCGCCCTTAGCAACGGTCAGAAGTCTTTTGAAGTAACGTGTGGTGAGAAAAACAATCTTGTTAAGATAGAACCTCTTGAAAAGTGTCGTGTAGCTTTTGATATAGTTGATAAAAAGTTAAAGGCTGTAGACGCTGCTAGTATTTCAAAGTCCGTTGTAAAGGCTGGTGAAAAACATGAATGATGGTTTTTCTGTAAATATTGATAAAATTGGTGTTTTGGTTCTTGCTGGTATATACAAAGATCTTTGTACACGTCATGAAAATAATGTTTATTCCGAAACGTCGTATTATGAATTACATGGATTTGAAAAGGCATTGCGTCTTGTTGGTATAGATCCAGAAGTTCTTAAGGGTGTTGATGTCCCTTTATAAGGGTTTCCATAAATTTATTGTAAAGGGGGTGAATATTATGACGATGGAACAGATTACAACAGGTGTTACAGATCTTATGGGAGTTATGGGAACTGTTCTCACTTCAATTGGTAGTAATGCCGCACTTATGGTTATTTTTTGTGTTGGTGTAGTTGGTGCTGGTGCTGGCGCATTCAAGAAGATTGCACGATCTGTAAAGTAATAGAAAGGAGTAAGCAGTTATGAAGATGGCAGCTATAACACAGGGTGTTACTGATCTGATGTCTGTTATGGGAACTGTATTAACTGGAATAGCAGACAATGCCGCACTTATGGTTATCTTCTGCGTTGCAGTGGTTGGCGCTGGTGCTGGTGCATTCAAGAAGATCAAACGTTCTGTAAAATAAACAATCTAATAGGGTGTGGGCATACCCCTATTTTTTTGTACCATTTTTTAAGGAGTTTAGTATGATATTGAAATTAATAAAATATAGCAAATTAAATATTGGTGTTGCCATCGTTATGTCTATGGTATTGCTTTTTATTGTATTCCCTGTTGCAACTGTCAAGGCTGAAACATCTGTTGGTGTCGATTATAACAACTTTGTAACATTTAAATCTGAACTTGCCCGCACAGGGTATATGTCATATTACGATCATACGGATTATGCATATAATAAGGATTTTAAAGTAAATAAAGAGGTTAGTATATCTGATTTGTCAGGTAATGTTACCCTTTGGTCAAATGATAACTATAAAGTTGCTCCTGATTGGGATTCGTTTAACGCTTCATCAGGTACTGCTTCTTATGATATTTATTGTTTGTTTGGTGGTAATTATGATACCTCGTATGGTTCACGTGTCCCTTTAATTTGGTATTTTATAGTGCCGTCTGGATCAAAAATATGTTGGGGTAAGGATACACAATTTTCTCCATCTGAGGATATGTGGCAACAATCTGTTTTTAATGTAGTAACTGATGCTTCTGCTCTGTTTTGTATACGATTTTATCATTTAGGTGATGAAATGTCTGCGTATTCGTATGGTTATGGCATTAAAAGCGGGGCTTCTGTATCAGGTACTAACAGAAGATGTTTTAAATCTCAAGCTGTAACATCTGGTGGCAATTTAAGATTTACTATAAGAACTGATAATCAGTATCAGATGGAACCACAGCTTGCACCGTTTACCTTTACTAATATAGCTACAATACCAGTTAAAAATGATGTGGATTATGCACCTCTTGATAAATTTATTGCTGGTGATTCATCACTTGCGACTAATGCGGATAGTTCATGGTCTGATAAAAAAGAGTATCCAGCAGAATCATTTTACTGGGATGATATGACTTGTCAAGTTAGCAGTGTTGGTTCTGATAAATATGCTTTTTCATTTAATTATGACTATTCATGTCCTCTTATGGTTAATCCTGATGAGCTGTTCTCTTGTGATGTTATTTATAATTCAGATATACGTTATCAAGATGGTAAAGGCCGTATACATACTTATACAGATTCAAAGCAAGACATGTTTAGTTTAAATAAGCATAGAAAAGGTTATGTTAATAATTCTCTTTGTCTCAATGGTCAATTAAAAGATTCAACTGGTTCTATTGCTTATAATTCTTTTCTTGAACTTATGGATGGTATAGTTGGTATTTTTGGACATGTTGATACTGATTTGGAAAGTAATACTGATGTTACTGTAAAATCAGCTAAATTATATGTAACTGTGTTTTTGTATCATATTCCTGATCCTGATCGGTTCTTTACAGATGGTAATCTAGGCTTGCCCTCAATTGGCGGTGATGAAGTCCCTTCTGATGCTCGGGTTGTTCAATCAACTGATGTTCGTTATTTTACTTTTGACTTGTTTACTTTGAAACCTGATCAAGAAGTTGGTTCAAAAAAACCAATTGTAACTACTAAAGATGTGACTGATGATAATGGTAATGTAACGGATAAAAAAGTAACTGATGTTGTTGCTACAGATGATTCAGGTAAGACAGTTATAAATATAACTATTGATAATAGTAATAAGGTAATAGACGGTAACGCAAATGTTAATACTGGCGGTGGCAGCGGTTCAGGTGACGGTGATGATGAAGATAAAAATAGTAAATCATTTTGGAAGTATGTCTCCGGAATTGTGGCTCTTTTTACCGCATTGCTCAATAGTGATTCTGGACTATTTGCGGTCATAGCATCTTATTTTAAGTTTATTCCTAAAGATTTTTGGAGTGTGACGATTGGTGCAATAGTTGTTATTGCTGTTTTGTCTATTTATAGATTAGCTAAAAAAGGTGGGTGATTGAATTGGTTGAACTTGTTGGACTTGTTGCTAAAGTCGTTTTTTATGGTCTTACATATGAGTTTACATTAGATGGTATAACCTTTTCAGCGTGGAAGATCTTTATAACATATCTTGTGTGTCAGCTTGTAGGATATGCTATATGGGTATTCATAAAAGGAGTAGCTCAGGATGCTGATTATTAAGTTTACTTTTCCGTTTTATTATATTTTATAAGTTTTTT
>ULUJ01060556.1_pt1 | contig 78195 bp, 61 predicted proteins | sample 1958381 | NCBI WGS metagenome assembly ULUJ01 (sample SAMEA4835757, study PRJEB28245) | human gut metagenome | biome: gut microbiome; material: fecal sample | place: Denmark | collected 2008 | reverse complement strand
GTGGAAGCCGCGCTTGCAAGCGCAAGACTCAATAAAAAAACGCTGATGTTGTGCCTCGATTACGGCACGGTTTCTTTTATGCCTTGCAATCCTGCAATCGGCGGCACGGCAAAGGGACATCTTGTCAAAGAGGTGGACGCGCTCGGCGGACAAATGGGACTTTCGGCGGACAAAGCACTTTTGCAAATCAAGACGCTCAATTCGGCAAAAGGTCCTGCCGTGTTTTCTCTTCGCGGACAAGAGGACAAGGCTCTGTATCACGAGATTATGCTCGATGTGGTGAAAAACACCGACAATCTCACCGTTCTCGACAAAGAGGCGAGCGAGATTCTTTGCAAGGACGGCAAAGTCGAGGGCGTTGCCACGACGGACGGCGAAAAGTACGAGTGCAAAGCAGTCGTGCTTGCAACGGGCGTGTATCTCAACGGCGCGATAATCATAGGCGATTATGTCAAAAAGAGCGGCCCGAGCGGTTTCCGCGCGGCAAATCACCTCACAGACAGCCTTGTGAAACTCGGCGTGCCTATGCGCAGATTCAAGACGGGAACGCCTGCGAGAATATATCGCGACAGTATAGACTTTTCCAAAATGGAAATTCAACTCGGCGACGACAGCGACAGATTTTCATTTATGTCGCCGCACTCGACGTTTAAGGAAGAGCCTTGTTATCTCACTTACACCAACGCGCAAACGCACAAAATCATACTCGACAATATATCGAGAAGTCCGCTTTACAACGGCACGATTTTGTCCGTCGGTCCTCGCTATTGTCCGTCCATAGAAACCAAAGTAATGCGTTTTAAGGACAAGGAACGCCACCAGATTTTCGTCGAACCCGAAGGCGCAAACAGCGAAGAAATGTACATACAGGGTATGTCAACGTCTTTGCCTCACGACGTGCAAGAGCAGATGTACCGCACTTTGCCCGGCCTTGAAAATTGCAGATTCGCAAAGTACGGATATGCAATCGAATACGATTGTCTCGACCCGCTCGGAATGTATCCGTCCCTCGAAAACAAAGTCGTAGAGGGCTTGTTCTCGGCAGGGCAGATGAACGGAAGCAGCGGATACGAAGAAGCGGCGGCGCAAGGACTCGTTGCGGGAATAAACGCCGCGCGTAAGGTCGACGGAAAAGAACCGCTCGTTCTCGGTCGCGACGAAGCGTATATAGGCGTGCTTATCGACGACCTCGTGACCAAAGGCACGAACGAACCTTATCGTATGATGACCGCGCGCGCCGAACATAGAATTATGCTTCGCCAAGACAACGCGGATATGCGCCTTACGCCCATAGGCAGAGAAATAGGACTTGTGGACGACAAGCGCTATGCTCGCTATCTCGAAAAGAAAGAGATGATACAAAACGTGCTTGCTATGTCACAAAAGACTATGCCGAGAGAAAAGGTTGACGCGCTTTTTGCGACTCTCGGAGAGGAAATGCCGCAAAAAACGCCCACGCTCGGCGAGATTTGCAGACGACCTACCGTATCTTACGCGGACGTAAGGCAGTTTATCGATTTTCCGTGCGACGACGAAGCGTTGTCGGCGGCGGTCGTAGAGTTAAAATACGAGGGCTATCTCAAAAAAGAGCAAGCAGCCGTGAACGAACAAAAGCGACTCGAAAACAAACTTATCCCCAAAGATTTCGATTACGAGTCCATAAAAGCGTTGCGTATCGAGGCAAGACAAAAGTTGTCCGAAATACGCCCCCTCAACCTCGGTCAAGCCTCGCGCATATCCGGCGTATCACCTGCCGACGTTGCCGTTCTGATAGTCGCTTTGCGCTAAAAAGAAGATAATTTGATTTTTTTGCTCGCTTACTTTTTGCAAGCGAGTTTTTCTTTTTTGTTCGGGCAAAAACAAAAAAATTTTTATCTTATCGCAGTTAACCGCGTTAGAATTACGAAATTTTAATGATATTTTAAGCATTTTAAAAGACGAAAACGAAATACCCGTTTAGAATACCGCTTTTGCAAAAAACGGCATTCTAATGTCAATCGTCAGGTCATATTTTTGCACTGTTTTGTCGCATAGCGTGCAAAAATATTTACAAATCTTGCATTTGTAACAAATTTTATTTTGCACTTTTGTTAAGAATTTTATAAAAAAATAAAAAAAATTTAAAAAAATTTACAAAAACCCCTTGACGAACTAATTTTTCAGTGCTAATATGTCAATGTAATCAAGAGACAAACGGATTACAAATCAAACAGCTCATAATTTTCCCCCTTATCATAGCAAGCGGCTTTGGGTGTTCACCCGAGGTCGTTTGCGCTTTTATAGCGCCAAACAGCGAATAACTGCGTCAGGCACGGCTTGCCTCAAAATCGTGTACGCTAATGTACACTGGGTTTTGATTCAAGCCGTGCCTTTCTGGTTCTTCATCTGTTTGGCACTATAAAAGTGTTTAATAAAAAAAGCGTATGCAAAGTACGCTGGGTTTTGGTCTATGAACGCACTTCCTTGTCATTCATCTCTTTGACGGGCTTATAATTTATATCGAGTTTGAGTTGTTCGCGCAATTTTGGGTTTTGATTCAAGTCGTGCCTTTCTGGTTCTTCATCTGTTTGACGCTATAAAAAGTGTTTAATAAAAAAAGAGTGCACGGCGTGAACTCTAAAATTATAATTTCCCCCTTCCTCACGTGTTTGGACTTCGGCGTTTGCGAGGCAATCCGCCTCGTTCGCTTTGGCTACAACACATTCACAGGATGTGTTGTTTAACGCGTCGCGCCCTACCGCCGTTCAAATTTTTCCACTTGCGCACATAGTGCGCACCCACCAAGCAAGCACTCGCACGGAATTGTGGTTTGAGTTTTTGCCCGTCTCATTTTGAGAGAAAAGAGGGCTTGCGCGGTTAGTGATTGCGAAAACAAGTGCGGCGCCAAGCAATAAACTTTGTTTTTTGCTTCCACCGCAACGCCGTTTGAGCAATGGGTCGTCGCCTTGCGGCTCGCGTTTCGTCTTCGAAAAGGCACATACCGTTAATAAGTACGCCTTGAATAGACGACAAGCAAATATCCGCTAATCGTTATCAAAAATTTGTTTTATGCCGGTGAAGATGGCGTTGGGCGAGGATGAAAAACATTCGTAAGTTATGCGGATGTAGGGTTCTGTGCCGCTGGGACGGACTATCAATCTTCCCGATTTGGCGTACAGTGCGTTTGCTTCGGCTATCTTTTCTTGAAACTCGTCGCTTGCAAGCGTTTCTTTCGGGGTGTCGGTTGTGACGTTCATCTCGAGCATCGGGTAGGGCGTAAACTTCGGCAGACTTCCGACGGTGCGTTTCACTTCGAGCAGGGTGAGGGCGGTGACGAGTCCGTCGCCTGTGCCGGTTCTGTCGAGCATAATAATATGGCCGCTCTTTTCGCCGCCCAAAAGGCAACCGTTTGCGTTGAGTGCGTCGAGTATGTTTTTGTCGCCGACGTCTGTGCGAATGAGCGCGATGTTTTGATATGCAAGTTCGCGTTGAAGTTTTGTGTTCGACAAAACGGTGCCGACGATAAAGCGTTTTTTGAGTTTTCCTTGCAACCGGTAGAGGGTGGACAAGGCAAGAAGCATAGCGTCGCCGTCGTAAACTTTGCCGCCGACAACCGCAATAACTCTGTCGCCGTCGCCGTCGAAAGCAAAACCTATTTCGCCTTTGTCCACTCTTTGCGCGAATTTCGCAATATGCGTCGAACCGCAATCGACGTTGACTTTTTCGCCGTCGCGGACGTTATGTTCTGCGCAAACGACCGCGCCGAGCGACAAGAATATCGCAGGGGCAAGCGTTGCGAAGCAACCGTACGCGCAATCGATGCGCACCTTTACGCCGTCGAAGCGAGGGAACATAGATTTGACGTGTTTCGCATACAAAAATTCCGCGCCGTCGACGATTCTTACTCTATGATTTTGTTGCGAAATCGTTATGTGCAATTCGCTCAACTGCTCGTCTTCGGTCAATGCGTCGGCGCATACGTCTACGAGCGATACGGGCGGCGTTGGATTATCCCTAATTTCGCAAAGTTTGTCGTCAAGCGCAAGTTCTTCCTCTTTTGACAGTTTCCGTCCGTTTTTTCCGAACACTTTAAGTCCGTTAAATTCGGGGGCGTTGTGCGATGCGGTTATCATAACCGCATAATCCGCTTTCTGAGTTTGAGCGGTGTAGGCAAGCGCAGGGGTGGGCAAAACGCCCGCAAGCCAGATTTGCGCCGTGCCCTCGAGCAAGCCTTTGCACAACTGTTTTTCTATGTCTTTCGAGTGTGTCCTCACGTCCCGAGCGACGATAACTTTCGCGCCCGATTGAGAAAGCGCTTTCCCCAAAAGGAAAGGAATCTGATTGCTTAAAAGATAATCGGCTCTTTGTCTTATGCCGTCCGTACCAAAGTATTGCATAGTATTCAGTATATGAAAACGCTTTCGCTACGGATAAGAATAAAAGGTAAAAAAAGCGGTTTTTTTGGCAAAAAACCGCAATAAAAAATCTATTGAAATTCAGAAAATCACGCCAAAGATTTTATTATATCGTCGGCGGCGATTGCGCCGTCCGCGCACGCCGTGACGACTTGGCGAAGCGACTTTTCTCTTACGTCGCCTACGGCGTATACGCCGTCTATACTTGTGCGCATAACGTCGTTTGTGAGGATATATCCCGAAGGTGTTTTTTCAACGCCGTCAAAGAGTTGCGAGTTGGGAATCTCGCCGATTGCAACGAACACGCCGTCAACCGAAAGCGGTGTTAAAGTGTCGTTTTTGACGTTTTTAAGTGTCACTTGTGCGATTTTGTCTTCGCCCGACAAACTTTCTACAACGCTGTCCCAAATTACGGAAACGCCGCTTTTTTCAAGTCTGTCGCAAAGGATTTTGTCTGCGCGAAGCGCGTCGCGCCTATGCACGAGATACACTTTTTTTGCAAGTTTTTCGAGATAGAGAGCGTCTTCCGCCGCAGTGTTTCCGCCGCCTATCACGGCAACCGTTTTGCCCTTGAAAAACGCACCGTCGCAAGTTGCGCAATAACTTACGCCTCTGCCGATAAATTCGTTTTCGTTTTTAACGCCTAATTTTCTCGCGCTCGCGCCGCTTGCGATAATCACGGTTTTGCCCTCGATTTCGGTGCCGTTTGCCAGCGTGACTTTTTTGACTTCGCCGACAAGATTTATTTGCGAAATCGTATCGAAAACGAAATCCGTGCCGAAAGCCGTGCATTGATTCATCATCGCATAACAAAGGTCGAATCCGCTTGTCGAGGGAATGCCGGGGTAGTTTTGAATGTCTGCGGCGGTCTGTGCTTGTCCGCCTACGCTTTGCTTTTCGATTATAACGGTTGTAAGTCCGCCGCGGCGGGCGTATATTCCTGCCGAGAGACCTGCCGGACCTGCGCCGATTATGATTGTGTCGTACATAGTTTCACCTCGAAAAGTATTATATAATGCTTGCCTCGAACAGTCAATCGGGGGCTGCTCGGATTGTCAAAAATCGCACTTTTGACTTTGCGCGCGCACAAACGCGCGAAATTTACTTTACAAATAAGTTTTTGACTTATATAATTATTAAACATAATGAGGTAACTTATGCAAAACATTGACATTTCCGAAATTTTAAAAAACGGCGCTGCGTATCAAGGCAAGCACGTCACGGTGGCGGGCTGGGTTCGCACTGCGCGCGACAGCAAAACCATGGCGTTTTTGGCACTCAACGACGGCACGTCGCTCAAACACTTGCAAATCGTCATAGACAAAAACAAGTTTGACCAAAACACACTTTCGGCGGTTATGAAAAACGGCGTGTCCGTCGTATGCGACGGCGAAGTGGTTGCCGCTATGAAAGAAGGCGAATTTGAAATCAACGCGGGGAACGTGGAACTTTTGGGCGATTGCCCCGCGGATTATCCCCTTCAAAAGAAGTATCACACGATGGAATTTTTGCGCACCATTCCGCATTTGCGTCCGAGAACCAACACTATGAACGCAATGCTTCGCGTGCGCTCTAAACTCAGTTTCGCAATCCATCGTTTCTTCCAAGAAAACGGCTACACCTACGTTCACACCCCGATTATCACGGGCAGCGACTGCGAGGGCGCAGGCGAGATTTTCAGAGTGACCACTCAAAACTACAACGACGCAAAACTTGCAAAGGACGAGGCGGAATACATCGCAAACGACTTCTTCAAGAGAAAAGCGGGACTCACCGTCAGCGGACAACTCGAGGGCGAAGTCGCGGCAATGGCTATGGGCAAGATTTACACGTTCGGACCTACGTTCAGAGCGGAAAACAGCAACACGCCCCGTCACGCGGCAGAGTTCTGGCAAGTCGAACCCGAAGTTGCGTTTGCAAAACTTCCCGACATCATCGAGATTGCAACGAGGATGATAAAATACGTCATCAAAGCGGTGATTGACGAATGTCCCGACGAAATCGCATTCTTTGAAAAGGCGTTTGAACCCGGTCTTAAAGACAAACTTCAACACGTCGTGGACAGCGACTTCGTGGTGCTCGACTACTCGAAGGCAATCGACATTCTCAAAGAAAGCAAAGTCGAATTTGCATATCCCGTCGAGTGGGGTCTCGACCTTCAAAGCGAACACGAGAGATATATCACCGAAAAGGTGTTCAACAAACCCGTTTTCGTCATCAACTATCCCAAGAAGATAAAATCCTTCTATATGAAGCAAAACGACGACGGACTCACCGTTGCGGCAACCGACCTTTTGGTGCCGGGCGTTGGCGAAATCATCGGTTGCAGCGAAAGAGAAGCCGATTACGACAAACTCAAACAAGCGATGGTCGAAAGAGGTATGAACCTTGACGACTACACCGGCTATATGGATTTGAGAAAGTACGGCACGGTGCCTCACAGCGGATTCGGACTCGGACTCGAACGTATCCTTATGTACGTCACGGGCATAGGCAACATTCGCGACGTGCAACTCTATTCCAGAACGGCGGGCGACCTGATGGCGTGACGCAAAAATCGTCGCTGAGGCAACGGCAACACGCAATTTTGCGTATCGCCGAGAGCCTCGCTAGATTTATTGCGTTGCTACCGCCAGAGAATCTTTGCTATCAAAACAAGACGGACAAGAAATCAAGCCACAGTTTCGCAAGATTATCTGCTTGGCGAGCGCGTGCTTTGCACGCAAGCGAGCGTGAAATTGTCCTTACGGACAGTGAAATTTGCGCATTGCGCAAGTGAAATTGCGGCTCTGCCGCAGATGAGGAATATTTGAATTTTCCGAACGTCATTCAGAGGAAACGAAGCGACCGCGGGAATCAAGCGTAGCGAAATGCGGCGTTGCCGCAGATGAGGAATATTTGAATAATCCGTAACCCAAACGCAGTTTGGATATAATCGATATAAAAAAGAAAAATGTACAACCTTGTGCTTCCGAGTGACTATAAGTCGAAAATGACAATTCGCGAAACCGAAAAAGCAATCAAATTTGTGAAAGATTCCTTTCAGCGCAATCTGATAAAGAACTTCGGTTTCGAAAGGGTGTCCGCGCCCCTTTTCGTAAAGAGCGGAACGGGCGTAAACGACGACCTCAACGGCGTTGAACGCGCCGTGCGCTTCGACGTGAAAGAACAAGACGGCGTTGAGGCTGAAATCGTACACTCGCTGGCAAAATGGAAGCGTATCGCATTGAAGCGTTACGGATTCAGAAGCGGCGAGGGTATCTACACGGATATGAACGCAATCCGTCGCGACGACAAGTGCGACAACCAACACTCGATATACGTCGATCAGTGGGATTGGGAAATGGTGATAAGCAAGGAACAACGCAATCCCGACTTCCTCAAAATGATTGTGCAGAGGATCGTGGGTGCGATTTGCGACACTCTCGACGAAACCAAACGAGCGTATCCGTGCATAGATTTGAATCTTAAACGGGAAGTGACGTTCGTCACGACGCAAGAGGCTCTAAACAGGTATCCCGACCTCGATTCGCACGCAAGAGAACGCGCGCTCGCAAAAGAGTACGGAACGGTGTTTCTTATGCAAATCGGCGGCGCGCTTTCGGACGGCAAGCCTCACGACGGACGCGCACCCGACTACGATGACTGGGACTTGAACGGCGACATAATCTTTTACGACAACGTGCTTGACGACAGCGTGGAAATATCCTCGATGGGCATACGCGTAGACGCAGAGAGCATGGTGAAGCAACTCAAAATCGCAGGTTGTGAACAGAGGCTTCAAAATCGATTCCACAAAGACGTGGTAGAGGGCAATCTTCCTCTCACGGTCGGCGGCGGAATAGGGCAGTCGAGGCTTTGTATGCTGATACTGCAAAAGGCGCACATCGGTGAGGTGCAATCGGGACTTTGGCCCGACGATATGCATGAAAAATGCGAAAAAGCAGGTATAAACCTGTTGTAATAAATAAAAAATCTTTATTCTGAAAGGTGTATATGGAACTCAGAACACATAATTGTGGCGAATTGCGTCAATCAGACGAAGGCAAACACGTCAAACTTTGCGGATGGCTTTCAAGCGTTCGCGATCTTGGCGCAGTCATCTTTTTCGTGTTGCGCGACTACTACGGCTATACGCAAGCGGTGGTTAGCGATGAGGCGAAAAAGGAACAAATCCGCGCAATTCCGCGCGAAAGCACGATAAGCGTCGAGGGCAAAGTCGTCCTTCGCAGCGCACCAAACAAGGATATGCCCACCGGTATGATCGAAATCGAACCCGATACGATCGAGGTGCTCGGCAGATGCTACGAGCAACTTCCTTTCGAGATTGCCACAAGCACGCAATCGAGAGAAGATGTCCGTCTCAAATATCGTTTCCTCGATTTGAGAAATCCCGACGTCAAAGCGAAAATAGTTTTCCGCTCAAAAGTCGTCAGTTGGCTTCGCAACAAGATGACATCTCTCGGATTCTTGGAAATCGCAACGCCGATTCTTACGTCGTCCTCGCCGGAAGGCGCGCGCGACTACATCGTGCCGTCGAGATTGTATCCCGGTCACTTCTACGCGCTTCCGCAAGCACCGCAACAATACAAGCAGTTGCTTATGGCTTCCGGCTTCGATAAATACTTCCAAATCGCGCCCTGTTTCAGAGACGAGGACGCGCGCGCGGACAGAAGCCCCGGCGAGTTCTACCAACTCGACACCGAGATGTGTTTTGCAACGCAAGAGGACGTATTCACGGTTATGGAAGAAGTTTTGAGCGGCGTGTTCAAAGAGTTTTCGCCCGAGGGATACAAAGTCGACCAAGGTCCTTTCCGTCGCATAACCTACCGCGACGCAATGAGAGATTACGGCTCGGATAAACCCGACCTTCGCAATCCGCTCATAATCAAGGACGTCACCGACATTCTTTGCGAAAAAGCGCCTTTCTTCGAGAAAGGCAAAACTATCAAAGCAATCGCCGTACACGATTTCAAGGAAACGAGAAAGTGGATTGACGCTCTCGTTGAAAAATCCAAACAAAACGGCGCAAGCAATATGTACTGGTTCAAACTCGACGAGAAGGGCGAACTCGCAGGCGGTATCGCAAAATTCGTCGGCGAGAGCAAAGACGCGCTCGTTGAACGCTTGGGACTTACGGCAGGCTCGTTCGTCGCAATCCTCGCAGAGGAAAAGGGCGTGGAAAAACAAGCGGGTTACGTTCGCACCGAACTCGGCAACGGACTCGACCTCATCGAGAAAAACGCATTCCGCTTCTGCTGGATAGTGGACTTCCCGATGTATGAATACGACGATGACGGCGTTCTGGGATTCTGCCACAATCCGTTCTCTATGCCGCAAGGGGGCCTCGAAGCACTCAACACCAAAGACCCGCTCGACATCGTGGCGTATCAGTACGACAGCGTCGTCAACGGCGTGGAATTGAGTTCGGGCGCAGTCAGAAACCACGAGCCCGCGATTATGGAAAGAGCGTTTGAAATCGTCGGCTACGGCAAAGACGTCATCGAGGAAAAGTTCTCTGCTCTTTACAACGCGTTCAAGTTCGGCGCACCGCCGCACGCAGGTATCGCACCCGGCGTCGACCGTATCGTTATGCTTCTTGCAAACGAGCCGAGCATAAGAGAAATCATCACCTTCCCGATGGACAGAAACGCGCGCGACATCCTTATGGGCGCACCCGGAACGGTCACCGAGAAGCAACTCAAAGAAGTGCATATCAAAATCGATTTGCCAAAAGAAGAAAACAAATAAGACATCAAAAGGGACTCGTATCCCCAGGAGAAATATAATGAAAAAGAAACTTTTTAGCGTATTTGCGGCAGTTTTGGTGCTCGTGCTTTGCATAGCGGCACTCGTTGCTTGCAATCCGTACAAAGCGGACTCTATCGGCAGCGGCGATTCATCCGCACCTGTCGAATCGAACGGCGGCTACGTCGTAAAACAAGGCAGATTTATCTACTTCATCAACGGTTACGTTGGCGAAAGCGCGGACAACGCGTGGGGCGCGGCTACCAAACAAGGTATCGTTCGTGCCGAAATCAAGGATGGCAAGGTCGATCCCAAATCGGCAAAACTCGTCGTTCCCAAGAGCGTGTACAATTCCTCGACTGCAGGCGGCATCGCAATTCACGGCGACTGGATTTACTATACGTCCGTCAACACCGACAAGGACAAGAGCGGCACGGCTTCAACCACCAACACCGACTTTATGCGCACCAAAACCGACGGTTCGGTGACTCAACTCATCGGCACTATCGCAACGCGCTCGTCCAAATATATCTTCACCAAAACCCGCGTGCTTTACTACACGAACAACACCGTAAGTTATATCGACTTCTCGGGTATGAACGACAAAGCGACCGACAAAGGTAAGGGCGCAGTCAAAGGCACTCTCGTCGAAAACGCCGAAAACGTCGTCTGGTCCTACGATTCCGACGCGATTTTCTACGTCCAAAGCGCACCGAGCGAGGATAGTTACAAAAACTACAACAACCTCTGCTCTATCAACGCAGACGGAAGCAACCAAAAGACCCTCGCAACGCAAACTACGTTCACCGACGACCCCCTCAACAACCAACTCGACGTGTTCAAATACAACCTTGTTAATATGTACGTCGAAAAGAGCGGTGATTGCTCTTTGTACTACACCAAATCCCATACGCTCAACAGTTCGAGTGTGTCCGATGGTTTGTTCGTTGCAAAGGCGAGCAACGTTAAGGATAGCGAAAAGAAACTCAACACAATCGCTTCCACCACGCTTGTTCCGCTCGGATACGAGGAAGGCGCGCTTGCTTACAATGCGAACAGCGTATACTGCTGGTACAACGGTGCCAACGCCGAAAACCCCGTGCAAGTGACGAGCACTTCTCAAACTATTTGGAAGGTCGATCAAGCAAACGGAATCGTGTATTACACCGCAAGTTCGTCAGCAAGCAGCATTTCCAAGATTTCGTACAAGCAAGCCAACGCAACCGCAACAGTCATTATGGCTGAAGGTATCAAAACAGACTGGCTCGTTCTCGATTTCGTCGGCGACGACTTCTACTTCTTCGCAAGCAACGACGAAAACTATCTGCACACAATCAACCTCGTGTCTTTCGACAAGGACGCAGAGGATGCAGAAAGCACATATATCGGTTGTCCGACCGACCGACTCGACAAGAAAGACGCTTAATTCTGCGAATTAAGCGTCTTCAAACAACAAATCAATGACCAAAACCATTTTTATCACGGGTGGAAGTCGGGGAATAGGCGAAGCGGTTGTACGCTTGGCGGCGGGAAATTACAACGTCGCTTTTACCTACAATTCCTCAAAAGAGAAAGCGCTTTCTTTGCAGAATGCGCTTAATTCTCGTTTTGGCGGCGTGCTTGCAATCGAGTGCGACGTCACAAATCCCGACAGCGTCGCAACCGCCGTCGAAACCGCAAAAAAACGTTTTGGCAAAATCGATATTCTCGTCAACAACGCAGGTATCGCAAAGAGCGGACTTTTGATCGATACGTCGCTTGACGACTTCAAGCGCATTTTCGACGTCAACGTCAACGGCACGTTCAACGTCACCAAAGCCGTTCTTCCCGATATGCTTTCGCGCGGTCAAGGCTCGATTGTCAACCTATCGTCCGTCTGGGGCGAGAAGGGCGCAAGCATGGAAGTTGCCTATTCTGCGTCGAAAGCCGCCGTCATCGGCTTCACCAAAGCCCTCGCCAAAGAGGTTGCCCCAATGGGCGTTCTCGTCAACGCCGTCGCACCCGGCGCAGTGGACACCGATATGATGTCCGTCTACACCTCGCTCGAAAAAGAGGAACTCTGTCGTGACAGCATACCTCTCGCAAGACTTGCCACCCCGTCCGAAATTGCCAAAGCAATACTTTATTTGGCGGAGAGCGGGTATTGTGTTGGCTCTGTTCTATCTATCACCGCCGGACTGTAAAACCGCGATATTTGGCGAACAACTTTGTCAGGCACGGCTTGCCTCAAAATCGTGTACGCCTATGTACACTGGGTTTTGATTCAAGCCGTGCCTTTCGCGTTCTTCATCCAAATATCGCGGTTTTATTAGAATTATGTTTTTTGCTTCTTCATCTCAATATCGCGCTTCAACATATTCGGGTGTGGGCAAAGCCCACCCGCAATTATTAATTATTAATTATTCATTATTAATTCAAAATCTATTAATCCATTCAAATAAAATAATGCTTTATTATGTATATTAAATATAACATAATAATGCGCGCGTATTGCGAAAAGGGTATTTTCGTGGTACAATCAAATTTGAGTCAACAGATACATTCGAGGGTTTATGTCCGCAAAGAAAGTGACAATCGTGCTTATATGTTGCTTGCTCGTCGTGCTCGGCACGGCGGTTTGCGCGTTGCTCGAATTGTATCCGCGCGACGTTTTGGTTGCGGAGGCAGAGGATACGGCGTTGCCGTCGTTCGTCATCGCAACCGCAGACGGCGAAAACTGGACGCTTTCTTTCAACGGTCAAAACGTTGACGGCGCAGAGTGCCGCGGCGCGTTTATAGAGGCAAACAACCGTAATTGCGTTGCGCTCAAAATGTACGAGGCAATCAAAACGTGCTTGCGCGAATCGGGCGCAAACGTTCCCGATACGGACGATTTTATCATTGCAAATTATTGCAACATATCTTTCAAACTTCCCGACATTTCTTCCACAGTTGAGCAAAACACGACAAAATACGGCTCGCAAGGCGTGTTTTTCGGCGCAAGAATTTTGCAAATAATATCCTCGCCGAGCGTTGCTTTCGAGTATAAAAAAGAGGGCGAAGAATGGAAAAGAGCGTATGCCGACTACACGGCGGGAGGCTATTTGTTCGGCAGAGGAGTGGACGCAGGCGAATACCAAGTGCGCCTCGTGGCAACCGAGAGGATAAGATACGAGGTCAACGAGCAACTCGTGCCTTTCGAATACGAATCCGTAAGATACGGACAGGCGTTTGCTTGCACCATAGAAAAGGCGGAACTTTCGGTCCAAAAGCAACCGCAAAAGAAGTTTGTATACGGCGCAAGTTTGTCGGATATGGCAAACTCGCTTGAATCGACAAATTTTTGCGACGTGAACGTGCAGGGCAGATTTGTGCCGAGCGCGGCGCAAACCGACACGGCGTTGGCGGGCATTACCGACCCGAAATCCGTATATTTGGGCGTTAAGGACGGCGGTTATGTCGTGCATTTCGATTTTATTCCCGACTCGGACAACTATATGCCGCTTGAACAAATCGCGGTGCAAATAAACGTAAGTCCTCGCACGCTTTACGTTCGCATACGCGACGCGTATTCGCTCGCGGGCGAGGCGTTTGCGATTCCGAAATATCAAATCGTATCTTCGCTTGTGGGCGGCGACGCCGAAAGCGACCTCGGCATAAGTTTCGAGTACGAAGCGGACAAGGATGTGCCGAGTATGATGTATCGCTCGTATATCGCGTTTTCAAATTCGAACTATACGCCCGATTGCCACAGTTACGAAAGTCAGTTTGCAAACTACGGCAGATATTTCGTGTACGCAAAGCAAGTGGAAGTCGTTGCCGACGACGGACAGATTTTCTATGCGTTTTTCGGAAGCGGACTTATGGACGTAATCGTAAAGGCGAGCAGAATCGAGGTTGAAAACAAGTACGGCAGACCTATATACGCCGCGTACAAATTCGAGTTTGTGGACGGCGACGGAAATGACGTTACGCCCGAAGAAGCATTTTCGATAACGTGGAAGAACACTCCCGAAATCGTCGAATATTTTGCGGTTTACGGCAAGGACGAACTTTTCGATATAAGCGAGAACGGCGTTGTCTTATCGAAGCAATACAACGTGATTTGCTTCATAGAGGGAAACAGTTTGGCAAGGGCGTTTACACCTGCAAATATCGCGCTCACCGCAATCTGCGGCGTGCTTGCGATGACCGTCGTCGCGCTTTGCGTGGCGTGGAAAAAGCAAAAGAGGTATTTGGTATGACGTACGGTTTGATATGTGCAACGTTCAATCTCACGAACTTCCTCTTTGCGTTTTTGCTTGCGCTTACGGGAATGCTTTGCGTTGTCGTAATCGTTATGTCGCTTATGCTCTACACGAGGCACAAAGCGGACGTCAAACGACTCGAAAAGTACGTTTATACAAAGGAAACGTGGACAAAAACGTCCGATTGTGCAAATAACGCCAAAAATAAGTCGGTCAAAAACACCGCGAAAAACGCCGTTAACGACGCGCAAAAGAAACTTCGTCACGGCAAGAAAAACAAGCAGGGTGCGGCAAAGAACGAGGGCGGGAAATGAAAGACAGAATAAAGAAATCCATTCTTCTTATCGCAATCGGCATTGTCGTCAACGTCGCGCTTGCGGCAATAAAGATGTACGTCGGGCTTGCTTCGAACAGCCTTTGCATTATGCTCGACGCGATGAACAGTTTTCTCGACACGCTCACTTGCATAGTCACGCTCATCGTTTTTATCGTGCTTCTTTTGCCGAAGGGTGAAAAAGCGCCGTACGGCTACGGCAGAGGGGAATATCTCGCCGGCTTTATCGTTGCGGTCGTATCGGTCGTTATGGGCGGATTGTTTTTCGTGCGCTCGCTCAATCGTATGGCTATGCCCGAACCCGTCTACTACGGTTGGCAGAGCATAGTGCTTATCAGCGTTTGTCTGCCCATAAAACTCGGCATCGGTCTTGCGTATATGTTCGCAAACAAAAAGATTCGCTCGCAGGCGGTGCGCGCGCTTATGCTCGACAGTTTTCTCGATATGGGCATAACCGCAACAAGCCTCGTGGCGTTTGCGATTACGGCAAGAGCGGACTATGCGGTTGACGCAATCGTCGGCATCGTGATGAGCATAGTGATTATCGCCGTCGGCATAAAAATGGTTGTTGAAAACGTGCGCGCTATCGTCGTGGGCGACGGCGCAAAAGACGAGATTGCGGCAATCGAGGACGCGTGCAAATCCCAAAACGCAACCCTCGTCAAAACCGAACTTCACGATTACGGCTACGGCGCGAAAGTGGGCAACGCATTCGTTGGTGCAAGCGAAAATGCGGACTTTGCGGCTATGAGCGCAGAAGTTAAGGAAAAAACCAACGCAAGCGTTACGTTTATCGCCATATCCGCCGATAGAAAGAACCAAAACGGCAATACAAACGGTGACATAAGCGGCAATCGTTTAGAGAATCAAGTCGAGAATACAAACGGAAATACGGACGGGGAGGACGGAAACACCGCCGAAGACGTGGACGAATCCGAATATTCTTCTATTGAAAATAACAAAAAATAATATATAATAGTTATATAATGTAGCAACAAGGAGGAACTTATGAGCGACGAAATCAAAAACGCGGATGTTCCGCAAGAGGAATCGCAACAAGACCTAAACGGTCTTGAAGAAAATGCCGAAAAAGAGGGCATACTCAAAGACTTCGACGGCAAAAAGGCAAAGAAAGGCAAGAAAGAGAAAAAACAACTCACTCCCGAACAAAAGAAAAGAAAAACCGCAAAAGCCTTGATTATAACGGGTTGCGTGGTGCTTGCACTCGTCATCTTTCTCAGCGGTTGCGCCATTGCTTCTACCGTAAATACCAACGCGCACCTTTCGCTTGCTTCGAGTTTTGAAAAGGTCGAATACACCGAGCATACACAACTCGTTCCGACTTTCGACGACGAACTCGGGCACTGGACGTTTGAAAAAGAGGCGGACAGAGATTTCAAAGTGTTGCAATTCACCGACGTACATATCGGCGGCGGCGCGTTTTCGGGCACGAAAGACAACTGGGCTATGAGCGCGGTTGCAACGATGATTCGTCAATCTCAACCCGACCTTGTGGTCGTAACGGGCGATATTGCGTATCCCGTTCCCTTCCAAGCAGGCACGTTCAACAACCTCAACGCAACCAAAATCTTTGCGAATATGATGGAAAATCTCGGTGTGTACTGGACGTTTGCGTTTGGCAACCACGACACCGAGATGTACAGCCTTTACTCGCGCGACCAAATCTGCGACTACTATGCAAACGCAGGTTTCAAATATTGCCTTTTCAGAGCAGGGTTCTGCGACGAGAAAGACGTGATAAGCAAAACGTCGAGAGGCTTCGGCAACGACGTCATCGTGGTCAAGAATCCGAGCGGCTCTGAAAATCCCATCAACCAAGCGCTCGTCACTTTTGACAGCCACAGTTATACCGACGGCGACTATTTCGGAATTGCGTGGAAATACGACAACATCCATCAATGCCAAATCGACTGGTACGCAACCGAGATGGACAAACTAAAAGCAATCAACAATAACGTCGAAGTCAACAACCTCGTGTTCTTCCACATCCCGCTCGCCGAGTACCGCGACGCGTGGGCAAACGTCATCGAATCGGGCAAATCCAAAGACGAATTGACCCGCGGCACGATTCTCACTTCCGACAAGGGCACAACCGAGTTCATTTACGGAACTATGGGCGAATCCGACAAGAAGAAAAACGGCGTTCGCACCTACGGCGTATTCTGCGGAAGCGGCACCGACACGCTTTTCGAAACAGGCCTTACGCACGGTATGCAAGGCGTTTTCTGCGGACACGATCACTACAACAATTTCTCCGTAAACTACACGCCGACCGGCGCATCCCGATCTATTCGTCTCACCTACGGTATGTCCATCGACTATCTCGCCTACGCCGGTATCTACAAAGAAAATTCTCAACGCGGCACGACCGTCATATCTCTCAAATCGGACAGCACGTTCGAGTGCGAGGCGAAGAATTATTATGCGGACTTTACGGGGGCTAACGACTACGTCGCCAAACATTAAGACCTCGCTAAATCGCGCCTAACTTTGTCAGCACCCCTTGCCTGTCAACTCATTTACGCTTAGTAAATTAGGGTTGCCATTCAAGGGGTGCTTTCGCGTTATTCATCGATTTATCGAGGTCTTATACTGTGTAAAGTTGCGAATAACTGTGTCAGAGGCATCCGTCTGTCAACTCATTTACGCATAGTAAATTAGGGTTGCCATTCGGATGCCTCTTTCTTGTTCTTCATCTCAATATCGCGGTTTTACTAATCTGAATTATAAACGGAATGTGCAAATTAAAAGACGGAACGCGAGCCGCAAGGCGGCGAGAAAAGCGAGCGTCGAAGCTCGACGATTAGTACCGTCCGACTGTGCCGTTTGGGTGCGTAGCTGGCACACAAAGGACGGTGACATAATGAGTGAAATGTCCTTATCTATGCGAGCACCGAGTGTTGCCCCACGCAAAGCGGACGCCGTGGGTTCCCTCAAAGTATGCAGAGGGGGAACGGCGGTGGGGGAAACACGTGAGGAAGGGGGAAGTTTTAATTTTTTGTAAATTATTTTTCAATTCTCTTTCAGCAGTATATCGCCCGAGTTCAAGTTCAACGGACAGGCAAAAGAGTAAGAGTGTTGGACGAGTTTTGCGTCGTATGTTAGGGTGTTGTCCGACGTGTGCGTGATTGCGCCGAGAGTAAACGACTTGCCGTCGTTGTGGTCGGGGGATAAGACAAAAAGAGTTTCGCCCGACTTAAAGCGATTGCGCATTTCAACCGTGACTATGCCGTTTTCGACGTTCTGCACGACGGCGGTAAAGATATATTTTTCGGGGGATTGTCCCTCGTCAAGACATACTGTGTCGAGGTTGTCGCCTTCGAAATATGCGTCGGTGTATGTGCGGTGTGCGACGGTTTCGAGGTCGGCGTTGTATTTTGCCGCATTCTCGATTTTGCCCGTTTGCAAATACTCGTCGATTGCGTGGCGATATGCGTTGGCAACTGTCGCGACGTAGAACTCGCTTTTCATTCTTCCTTCCACTTTCAGCGACACGATTCCGCATTCGGCAAGAGCGGGGATGTGTTCGAGCAATCGCAAATCGCGGCTGTTCATAAAATACGTTCCTCTTTCGTCTTGCTCTATGTCGAGCGGTTTCGAGGCGTGGCGTTCGGTTTCGGTTATGCGATAGCCCCATCTGCACGGCTGAATACACGCGCCTCTGTTTGCGCTACGTCCAGAAAAGTACGTGGACAACAGACAGCGACCGCTGTAACTCATGCACATTGCGCCGTGTACGAACGCTTCGAGTTCCATATCGGGCACTGCCTCGTGAATCTGTTTGATTTCTTCGAGTCCGAGTTCTCTTGCAAGCACCACTCGTTTTACGCCCATACTTTGCCAGAATTTGACGGCGAGCAGGTTGGTGGTGTTTGCCTGCGTGGACAAATGAATCGTCAGCGACGGCGCGACCTCTTTGCACAGCGCGACAAGACCTACGTCGCTTATAAGCACCGCGTCAACGTTTGCGGACTGCAAAAAAACGAAGTATTCTTTGAGAGATTCAAGGTCGGCATTTCTTGCAAATATGTTTGCCGTGACGTACACTTTTTTGCCGAGCGCGTGCGCAAATTTCACGCCCTCGACGATTTCCTCGTTTGAAAAATTATCCGCAAAAGCGCGCAACGAAAACGCCTTTCCGCCTATATATACGGCGTCCGCGCCGAAGTGGAAAGCGGTTTTAAGTTTTTTGAGATTGCCCGCCGGCATTAGAAGTTCAAGCATAACGTTTCCTTTTCTATATCGCTGTAAAATCCGATACCCTTATGTGCGATGTTTTGCGAAAATATACAAATAAAAGCCTTTATCAACACAAATCGGCATTATAAAATGCCGATTCGGTGAATTGTGCGTTGATTTCGATTAGTCCGTGATGATGGGTATTTTTGCAAGATATACGATGTCGTCGCGCTCTGCCGCGTCGCCCTCTGCAAGCACAAACGCTTTCTTATAGATGATTCCGCCTGCGAGATTGACGATTTGTTCCAGCCCTCTAAGGCTTCCGCCCGTGGACACTACGTCGTCAACGATTGCGACCTTTTTGCCTTTGATGAGGTCCGCGTCGTGCTTTGACAAATAGAGCGTTTGCTCGTTGCCCGTCGTTATGGATTTCACGCTCGTTTGTATGCCGTCTTGCATATAGAGTTTTTTGGATTTTCTGCAAACGGCGTAATATCTTTGTCCGAGTTCGCGTGCGATGACGTGGCTGAGTTGCAAGCCTTTGGATTCCGCCGTAATGACGACGTCGCAACCCGTGAGAAGTTTGGCAAGTTCCTTTCCGCAATGTTCGGTCAACGTCGAGTCGCCGTGAAGATTGAAAAAGCAAATGCTGATTCCGTTGGGAAGCGGAAGCACGGGAAGGTCGGCTTTGAAGCCCTTGATGTCAACTGTATAGATTCTGTTCATTTTATCCCCCTGAGAGGCAAATTGTATTTGTTGTTCGCAACCCGTATATTATAAGATATGCGCGTGCGTTTTTCAAGGCAAAAAGCGATTTTCTTTCAGTCCTTTTTTTCTTGTTCGTCGGCGTTTGCGCTGTTGTAGGCGGTGAGTTTCACCTTGTTTTCGTCCTTGTCGAGCACGTACGTGTTGTCGAGTTGCGCGCGAAGATTGCCAACCACGCTTTGGACGTATTCTTTGCGAAGTTTCGCTTGTTCCTCTTTTTCCTCGTCGGTGAGTCCGACGGTTTTTGACTTCTTTGCAAGTTCGTTTATTCTTTGAATATCAATCATATTTACACCTCTTGGTCGGTATGCCAGTCTATCGGCGTTTCGCCGTGTTTTTTGAGAAAATCGTTACATTTCGAGAAGTGTCTGCACCCGAAAAAGCCTGCGTACGCCGACAGCGGCGAGGGGTGCGGACATTCGAGAATCAGATGCTGCGGATTGGTTATCAACGCCTTTTTCGAGCGTGCGTTTCCGCCCCAAAGCATAAACACGATAGGCTCTTTTCTCGCGTTGAGTTTCTTTATTATGCTGTCCGTCAGCACTTCCCAGCCTTGCCCTCTGTGCGAGTTGGGTTGACCCTCGCGCACCGTAAGCACGGTGTTGAGCAACAGCACGCCTTGCTTTGCCCAGTTCACAAGGTACGGCGACGTGTTCTTTACGCCGACGTCCGTTTCGATTTCCTTAAATATATTGACAAGTGAGGGCGGTGCGGGCACGTTCGGTTTCACCGAGAAGCACATACCGTGCGCTTGTCCCGCGCCGTGATAGGGGTCTTGCCCCAAAATCACGACCTTGACCTTTTCGTACGGCGTGTATTTGAGCGCGTTGAAAATGTCGTGCATATCCGGATATATCACGCGTGTGCGGTATTCCGTCGCAAGAAATTTGCGCAAATTCCGATAATTTTCGCTTTCAAAATCTTCTTTGAGAACGTCGTCCCAACTGTTTCCTATGTGTACCATATCCATATTATACCACAATTTTTTGCGCTTGCAAGGTATACAAGTCAATGAATTTTACCATACTACCATTAGTCCGCAAGGATAAACAAAAATCAAGGCTCAAAGCCTAAAAAGGAGAAATTTTATGGCAAAATCCGAAACCAAACAAACCAAACGCAGCGGCGCGTGCCATTGCGATGAACCCAAAAACAGCAAAACCACGAAATCTCGCGCGAAAAAGGGTAGCGGCGAGATGACCGATTGCAAAAACTGCAAGTAAAAACTCGCCATTGAGCGAATAACTGCGGCAGAGCCTCACAATCAAACAGTCACGTACGTCAATGTACGCTCCTGCCTGATCGTGAGGCTCTTTCTTGTTCTTCATCTCAATGGCGAATTTTTACAACGTTTAATATTTGGCGAATTAGTATGTTAGGGTTGCCATTCAAGGGGCGCTTTCTTGTTATGCATCTATTTAATCGCGGTTTTTACAATATTACACCGGGTTTTGAGTTAAGCCGTGCTTGACGCGATTGTCGCAAGCGTAACAATCGCTATTCCGGCACTTCGTGTCTTTCTTGTTCTTTATCTCAATGGCGAGTTTTTACAACTTACACGTCAGGGTCGCTGAAAAAGGGGCGCTTTCTTGTTATGCATCTAAATATCGAAGTTTTTAACCGTTTGAAAAAATATATTTGCATAATATATAAAAAATGTGTGCATTAAAAAGAGGCATTTGTGCGACGGATTGTCGGTCAAATGCCTCTTTTTTGATTAGCGGTTTTTGAATCAGTCCTCTTTGTCGGACATCGAATCGATTTCGGCGGTGGATTGACGCTCGCCGATTTTCATATCTTCGAGAGCGTATGTGCGCACGTCGAAACTGCCGTCTTTCAACATAACCTTTACGCGGGCGGTTTGCTTTATCAAATCGTTTGATTCAACCGTGCCTTCGCCGTCCGGCGTTTTGACCTTGCTGCCCACTTTCGGCATAAGTTTGTACGTTTCGGTGTAATACGCGTTTTCGTATTTAAGGCAGCACATCAACCTTCCGCACACGCCGCTTATCTTTTGCGGATTGAGGCTCAATCCTTGCACTTTTGCCATCTTTATGGACACTTTTTCAAAGTCGGGAAGGTGAGTGGTGCAGCAGCAGGGGCGGCCGCAAGGCGCGAGTGCGCCGCGCATTTTGGTGTCGTCGCGCTCGTATATCTGGCGAAGTTCGATGCGGACTTTGAATATTGACGCAAGCACGCGCACGAGTTCTCTGAAATCCACTCTGCCTTCGGCGGTGAAGTAGAAAATGAGTTTCGAGCGGTCGAAAGTGTATTCGGCGTCCACGAGTTTCATATTTATGTTCATTTCCGCCACTTTTTCACGAATGACTTTTAGGGCGTGTTCTTTGTCCTGATTGTTTTTTTCAAGGCGTTTCAAGTCCTCGTCCGTCGCTTTGCGGACTACGGGTTTGAGCGGTTGTACGACTTCGCTGTCATCGACTTCCTTGTTTGCGATGGTGCAGGTTGCGTATTCGGGTCCGCGCGCCGTTTCGACGATAACGCCGTCGTTTTCCTCAAAGGTCAAGCCTTTGGGGTCGAAATAGTACACCTTGTTGGTGTTTTTGAATTTTATGCCTACGATTATTGCCATTTATGTTTTGCCTCCAACATTGAAAAGAGCAGGTCGTCCACGGTTGCCGTGGCGTTGACGTTGAGCGAGAGTTTGCGTCTTGCCGTGTTTATCTTGAAAAGGATTTCCGCAAGAGCGCGCTCCGAGTAACGTCCGCTCAAATTTATTATGTCCGATGATAAGTGTTTGGACAACATCAGATTTTGATTTTGTTTGCACACGAGCATATCGCGGAGGATTATGCTCAAAACGTCCAAAAGTCCGCTAAGATCCGACTCACTCGTAACGATTCCGTCCACTCTTACGACGTCCGAACTGCGCGCGAGGTTGGTAAGAACGTAAATCGCGCACTTGTAAAGGTCGGCGTACTTGGGCGAAAGAGCGATTTTGCGCGCTTTGCCGAGTTGACCTTCGCTGCACGCCGCCGCAACGGCGCAAGTGTTTTCGTCTATGCCGAGCGAGATAAGCGCGTTGTATACGACGTCCTCGTCGAATACGTCCATAGCAATCGTTCTCGCACGCGATTTTATGGTGTCGAGGACGCTCGCTTCGTTCGCTACGCCAAGGAAAATCGTAACGTCTTTGGGCGGTTCTTCGAGAGTTTTGAGAAGTTTGTTTTGCGCCTGCGCGTTCATTTGGTCCGCACGGTGTATGAAGTAAATTTTGTGTCCCGAAAGCGGTTTGACGGGCACGGTGTCGAGCATTTGCTCGATGTCGTCAACCTTGATTTTGTCTTTGGTGGGGAAGACGTGGTATATGTCGGGGTGGTTGTTGTGAAGCACCTTTCTGCACTCTGAACATTCGAGGCAGGCGTTGCCGTTTTGACAATAAACGCTTGCCGCTACGAGCGTGAAAAATTCGTCGACGATTTCGTCGTCGGGGGATACGACCATATACGCGTGTCCGAGTCCCGAAGAAAAATCGTTGTGTATGAGTCCGTACGCACGCGAGGCGCGCAAGACTTTTTCAAAGGTGATTTCACTCACTTGACAGCACCTCTTTCTCTAAGTGCCGCTATAATCTTTTGCGACGTCACGTTTTTGTCGAAATCGGGTTTTATACGCACGAAACGAGGGTCTGAACATGCCATTTCTGCATTATAGCCCGCGTAAACTCTGTCGTGGAAATCCGCCGATTCGAGTTCCAGTCGGTCATCGGTTATGCGGAAAGTGCGCCACGCTTCGCTTGGCTTCAAGTCGAGGAAAATCGTGACGTCGGGCAAGAGTCCGTCTATTGCCGGCGCATTGATTTTCTTTATGAGGTCCGCGCCCAAACCGCGAGCGTAACCTTGATACGCAATGGAACTGTCCACGTATCTGTCGCACACCACGAGTTCGCCTCTTTCGAGCGCGGGCTTTATGACCTCGCGCACGAGTTGCGCTCTCGACGAGGCGTAAAGATACGCTTCGGTGACGCCCGTCATCTCGTCGTTTTCGGGGTTGAGAATGACTTTGCGGATTTGCTCGCTTATATGGGTGCTGCCCGGTTCACGCACATACACGGCGTGCTGGTTTGTGGATTCGAGATAGTCTTTAAGAAGTTTGAGTTGCGTGGATTTGCCTACGCCCTCGCAACCTTCGAATGATACGAACATATTGTCCCTCGTTTTCGTTGATTCGATTATTATATCACGATTGATTCGTTATGTCCAACGTTGCTCTCAATCCTCGTCCTCGGAATTTTCGCCGCGAAGAATGTAGTAGTCCTTTTCCGCTTTGATTTCTTTGACTGAACGGTTGTCGTTGCCGTTTGTGTTGAAAGAGGAAAGGTTGGGCGTTATACAATCTGTCAAAGACGTGTTGACAACGTAGTTTTTAGAGTTGTGCCTTGCCCAGATTCTTGCGATTTCATCTTCGCTCATCGTCTTGTAGTTTGCTTGCTCGCCCATTCTCTCGACGGTATTGTCGTAATTGAAAAGTCCCCACGACGAATGTTCGGCGGCGTGTTTGAAGTTCCAAGTAGTGAAGTTCCAACCGAGGCCGCAATAGAGTTCCATAACGCCGTCCCACGCTTGCGCTTCCGTTTGCGAGGATTCTTTTCCCGTCGCGTTCACTTTGTCTTTGTGCGAGTCGGGCCATACGTTAAACTCGCCGATTAGGATAGGCACGTTGTATTTTTTGGTCGCGAGGTTGTTTGCGGTGATTTGCAAGCCGTAGTATGTTGCGTTTGCAACGCCCGCGCTCGCCCAGTTGTAGTGGTGATATTGATATATAACGTTTTCCCAGCCGTACTTTGCGGGGTCGGGCAAGTCGAAAGACGTCCAGCAGGATTCAACGCTTATAATATGGTTTTTGTCAACTTCGCGAATCGCCTTGTAAAGTTCGTCGAAATATGCATGCGTTCTTGCCGTTGTGGTTTGGTTTCCGTTCTTTTTTATGCCCGGCTCGTTCATAAGGTCGTAAACTGCAACCGTCGGCTCGTTTTTGTAGCGATTTGCAATCGCAACCCAAATCTCTTTCGTCTTTGCGCGGCAAATTTCGCCGATTTCGTCCTCGCCCCAAAGTCTGCCGCCATCGGGATACGCAATGTCGCCCGTATGGTCGTTGCCGCTTTGCGAGCCGACCGCGCCGTGCATATCGAGTATAGCGTAAAGCGAATACTTTTTGCACATTTCGATTGCCCGGTCGAGTCGCGCGAATTTGCTTTCGTCAACGGCGAGTTCGGCGTACGGCGTGCGCTCGTATGCGTCGCCGACTTTCTTTATCGGGTTGGTGAGATTCATATAGGTGAAGGGAATACGCACGCAGTTCAAGCCGAGGTCTTTGATACGCTCGAAGTCGAGTTCGGTGACCCAGTTGTCCTCGTAAACGTCGAGTAGACGATACATGCCGTCTTCGCCGAATCTGTTTGCAAGTTCGAGCATCATATCTATCTGACCATAGGTTTTGCCGATGTCCGTAGGCACGAGCCAACTCTCTTGAACGAGCCAGCCGCCGAGATTCGTGCCGTAAAGACCGATTGCTTTGCCGTTTTCGTCAATAATCTTTGCGCCGTCCGTTTTTACGAACGTAACGACGGCGTCGCCTTTGTCGTTGCAGGCGACGAGCGCGAACAACGTCGCGAAAATCGTGACTATAAGCAATGCCGAAATAATACGTTTTTTCATAATTTTCCTCTATGTGATTGCGTCGTTTCGATTATATCAATTTTTCAAGCCCTATTCAATAGGCAATCGCCGCAAAACTTTCAAAATTGCGAATATTGCGCATATCGCCGAAAATTCGAGCCTCATATACGGCGCAATAGCCGTTCGAGTTTACGCTCGCGCTTGACAATGTTCCGTTATGGTATTAAACTAAGTATTATTATTTTTTGTAGAGGTAACTCGCGCTTATGGATTATAAGCAAATAGAAAGCAAGTGGCAAAAGATTTGGGCGGACACCGGACTTTACAAGTTCGACCGTTCAAGAGTTGACAAAAAATATTATTGTCTCGAAATGTTTTCCTATCCTTCGGGGGCGAAACTTCATGCGGGACACTGGTACAACTACGGACCTGCCGACACGTTCGCGCGCTTCAAGCGTATGCAAGGCTACGAGGTTTTCCAACCGATGGGATTCGACGCGTTCGGATTGCCCGCCGAAAACTACGCCATAAAGACCGGTATTCACCCCGAGGAAAGCACGCTTAAAAACATCGCCACGATGGAAGGACAACTCAAGCGTATCGGCGCAATGTACGATTGGGACTACGAAATCAAAACCTGTATGCCCGACTACTACAAGTGGACGCAATGGATGTTCCTTCAACTCTACAAAAAAGGACTCGCCTACCGCAAGGAAGCACCCGTAAACTGGTGTCCGTCCTGCAACACCGTGCTTGCCAACGAACAGGCGCAAGGCGGCGTTTGCGAAAGATGCGGAAGTCAAGTAACGCACAAGAACCTCAATCAATGGTTCTTCAAAATCACCGCGTACGCCGATGAATTGCTCGATTGCATAGACAAACTCGACTGGCCCGAAAAGACCAAACTTATGCAAAAGAACTGGATTGGCAGAAGTTACGGCGGCGAAGTCGAATTTCAAGTCAAAGACAGCGACGTCAAATTCAAAGTGTTCACGACGAGAGCGGACACGATATTCGGCGTAACCTACGTCGTTCTCGCGCCCGAAAGTCCGCTCGTGGATTTGGTTGTGACCGACGAGCAAAAGGCGGCGGTCGAAGAATACAAGGAAAAGAGCGCAAAAGTCACCGAAATCGACCGTATGTCCTCAACAAGAGAGAAGACGGGCGTACCCACCGGCTCTTACGCAATCAATCCCGTCAACGGCGAAGGAGTGCCTATTTTTGTTGCGGACTACGTTATTGCAAGTTACGGCACGGGCGCGGTTATGGGCGTTGCCGCTCACGACGAGCGCGACTTCGTGTTTGCTCAAAAACTCGGACTTCCCGTAAAGAGAGTTATAAAGAGCAAGGACGGTTCGAACGACGAACTTCCGTTCTGCGAATACGGCGTACTTTGCAATAGCGGCGAGTTCGACGGTATGACGAGCGAAGAAGGTAAACTCGCAATCCTCAAAAAACTCGAAAAAGAAGGCAAGGGCGGTCTTAAAACCAACTATCGTTTGCGCGACTGGCTCGTAAGCCGTCAACGCTACTGGGGCGCGCCCATTCCCATCATTCACTGCGACCACTGCGGCGACGTTCCCGTTCCCGAAAAAGATTTGCCGGTGCGCCTTCCGATGGGCGTAAACTTTACGCCCGACGGCGAATCGCCCCTCAAAAAGTGCGACGAATTTATCAACACCGTATGTCCCGTTTGCGGACGTCCCGCAAAGCGTGACGCGGACACTCTCGACACGTTCGTCTGTTCGAGTTGGTATTATCTCAGATACGCCGACCCCAAGAACGAAAACGCGCCGTTCGACACCGAGTGGATAAACAAAATGCTTCCCGTGGACAAATACATCGGCGGTGCGGAACACGCCTGTATGCACCTTTTGTACGCGCGCTTCTTCACCAAAGCGTTGAGAGATATGGGCTATCTCAACTTTGACGAACCCTTCCTTTCTCTCGTTCACCAAGGCACGATACTGGGCCCCGACGGCAACAAGATGTCCAAATCAAAGGGCAACGTCGTCTCGCCCGACGACTCGATTGCAAAGTACGGCGCGGACATTTTCAGAGTTTATCTTATGTTCGGCTTCAACTACGTCGAGGGCGGTCCGTGGAACGACAACGGACTCGAATCCATCAGCCGTTTCTTCGACAGAGTGGAACGTATCGTCAAAAAGTGCTACGAAGTCAACTTTGACGACGCGCCTCTTTCAAAAGCGGAAAAGGAACTCAACCGCGTGCGCCACAACACGATAAAGTGCGTCACCAACGACCTCGGCGTATTCTCGTTCAACACGGCGGTTGCAAGACTTATGGAATTTGTCAACGCGATGTACAACTACGAAGCGAACGTGGCAAAGAAGAACGTAATCTACAAGGATTGCGCAAAAGACCTCGTGCTTTTGCTTGCGCCGTTTGCGCCGCATTTCTGCGAGGAACTTTGGGAAATGCTCGGACAAAAGTACAGCGTTTTCAATCAATCCTATCCGACGTTCGACCCTGCCGCAATGGTGCTCGACGAGGTTGAACTCGCCGTTCAAATCAACTCAAAGATGAGAGCAAAAGTCACCGTTCCGTCTTCGGCAAGCAAGGACGAAATCGAAAAAGCGGCACTCGAAGCCGTCAAAGACCAACTTTCGGGCGCACCCAAAAAGGTCATCGTCGTTCCGAACAGACTTGTGAACATAATCGCATAACGAATGCTTTAACGCACGAATTTGAAACATAAACCGCGCGTTTTGCAAATAAAATCATAAAAGACAATATCGACATCAGAGGAAAATACTATGTTGGATCTGGCAAGAATCAGAAACAATCCGCAAGAGGTGGTTGACGCCCTTGCAAAGAAAGGTTACGCCGCGGACTTTTCCCAAATCATCGAATGGGATGACGAAAGAAAGGCGACCATAACCCGAATCGAACAACTCAAAGCGCAAAAAAATAAAGTTTCGGCGCAAATCCCCGTTCTCAAAAAAGCGGGTCAACCCGTCGAAGCGATATTTGACGAAATGCGAAAACTCGGCGACGAAATCACAGAGGGCGACGCAAAGATAAACGACCTCGTTGCAAAAATCAACGACGCGCTTGCCTGTATGCCCAACATTCCCGACCCCGATCTTCTTCCCGGCGAAAAGGAAAACAACAAGGTCATCAAAATCGTCGGCGAACAACCCAAATTCGATTTTCCGCTCAAAAATCACGTCGACATCTGCACGGATCTCGGCTTGATCGACTACGAAAGAGGCGTAAAACTTTCGGGCAACGGTTTCTGGATTTACAGAGGCGTAGGCGCAAGACTGGAATGGGCGTTGCTCAACTACTTCGTTGACGAACACCTCAAAGACGGTTACGAGTTTATTCTTCCGCCTTATCAACTCGGCTACAACTGTGGCTTCGGCGCGGGTCAATTCCCCAAATTCAGCGACGAGGTGTACTGGCTCGATTGCGACGAGGACAGAAAGCGCAACCGCTTTATGCTTCCCACCGCGGAAACCGCGCTCGTAAATATGTACGCGGGCGAAATCATCGACGAAAGCAAGTTGCCCATGAAGTTCTTTGCATACTCGCCTTGTTTCAGAAAAGAGGCGGGCAGTGCCAGAGCGGAAGAAAGAGGTATGATAAGAGGTCACCAATTCAACAAAATCGAAATGGTGCAATACGCGCACCCCGACCACAGCAAAGAGGCGTTTGAAGAACTCGTCGAAAAGGCTTCCAGACTCGTCGAGCAACTCGGCTTGCATTTCAGAGTCAGCAAACTCGCGGCAGGGGATTGCTCTGCATCTATGGCGAGAACTTACGATGTCGAACTTTGGATTCCGTCTATGGGTATTTACAAAGAATGTTCTTCCGTTTCCAACGCAAACGACTATCAGGCACGCCGCAACAACACTCGTTTCCGCGATTCCGAAACCGGCAAACCGCGCTTTGTGCATACTCTTAACGGCAGCGGTCTTGCAACGTCGAGACTTATCCCCGCAATCGTCGAGCAATTCCAAAACGCAGACGGCAGCGTAACCATTCCCGAGGTGCTTCGCAAGTATATGGGCGGAATGGAAAAAATTACAAAATAATCACGGTTTTTTAGGCAAAGCGCGGTTGCGCTTTGCCTTTTAACAATAAAAAAGTAACAAAAAAGGAAAAGGAAATTATGAGAGACGAACTCAAAAAGTACGGCGACGAAGCCTATGAAATGGTGAAATACGCCGCAAACGAGATAGGTCCGCGCCTTCCCGGCTCGGACAACGAGAAGAAGTATCACGAGTATATGTCGGACAAACTCAAAGAAATAGGACTCAACCCCGTCACCGAGAGTTTCGTTTTTGCGCCCCACGCGTCCATAGGCGGTTTGCCTTACGCAGGTTGGGCAGGAATAATCGGTTGTATACTCACGATTATTGCGACTATGCTTGCGCATATCTCGGCGTATGCGGGACTTGCAACCCACTTCGTATGCACGGTGTATATGGCGTTCGTTTGGGTTTGGCTTATCGTCAGCGTGTTCAAGTACAACACTTGCTTCGATTGGTGCTTTAAGCACAAAGTGTCGCACAATACATATGCGGAACTTCTTCCCGAAGACGGCAAATACGACTATACGATTTTCCTTTCGGGTCACACCGACACGAGTTGGACGCTCAAACTCAGCGTGTCGCAAAACAAACTCGGTTTCGTGGGCGTGGTGCTTCGCTTGGGTATCGGTGCCATTGCCGTCGCCGTCGTGACGATATTGAGCGTCGTCGCTCTCATCCTCATAATGATACTGCAATACGGCTCTGCCGATTCGATGGGCTTCGAAGCGTTTATGAACACCGTCAAGGCGTACGATGTTCTCTCGCAAATCATTTTGTATTCGTCGCCCGTCGTCATCGTTTGCGCGTTTTTGCTCACGATGTACAACGAAAAGACGGAAGCAATCGCTTCTCCCGGCGCAATGGACAACGCAACCGGCGTTTCCATCGCATATCAAGTCGTAAAATATTACAAGGAAAATCCCGACAAAATGCCCAAAAATTGCCGCATTGTCGATTGCAACGTCGGCGCGGAAGAATCGGGACTTCGCGGCTCGATTGCATTCACTCGCAAGCACAAAGACGACGGTATGCTCGACAATGCCTACCAAATCAACATTGACTCTATCGCCGACCACGAGCATTTCGAGGTCATTCACGGCGACAGTTGGCTTTGCCCTCGCTTCGACAAGGATTTGGAACGTATGTTCAAAGAGTCTATGAGGGAAGCGGGAATCGACAAACCCGGCGACATTGCAAACCCCGTCGGCGGTTGCGATTCCACGCCTTTCCAAAAAGCGGGCGTGAAATCCATCACTTTCGCCGCACAAAATCCCGTTATGAGCGATTATTATCACACCTATCGCGACGTACCCGAGCGTTTCTCGCCCGAAACGGTGGGATTGGGGTTGGACGTGGTGTTGCGCGTCATTTCCAAAATCGACGAAAGTCGCACCAAATAGCGAATAACTTTGTCAGAGCCACCCGCCCGACAACTCATTTACTATCAGTAAATTAGGGTTGCGGTTCGGGTGGCTCTTTCTCGTTCTTCATCTATTTGGCGCGACTTTCCATAGTTTAATAAAAACAAATAACTGCGGCAACGCGCTTTCATTTTGAGAGTGCCTCTTTCTCTTCCTCTACAAAAGTAACCGTCGCGTACCCTAATTAAAATTTCCCCTTTCCTCAGGTGTTTGGACTTCGGCGTTTGCAAGGCAATCCGCCTCGTTCGCTTTGGCTACAACACATTCACAGGATGTGTTGTTTAACGCGTCGCGCCCATACCGCCTCAAATTTTTTCCGCTTGCGCACAAAGTGCGCGCCCACCAAGCAAGCACTCGCGCGGAATTGCGGTTTGAGTTCTTGCCCGTCTTATTTTGAGAGCAGAGAGGGCTTGCGCGGTTAGCAGAGCAATAAATCGAGCGAGGCTCTCGGCAATACGCAAAGGTGCGTGTTGCCGTTGCCTCGGCGACGATTTTTGCTCAAAGGTCATCTACGTCTTGCACGGGTTTTTCGCCGTCGGGGACGTCGGGATATCCGTGTTTTTCGGGTACGCCGGTGTAGCTGCCGTTAGGGTCGAAGTGAGAACGCAAATTCTCGTGCGTCGAAAGGTTGCTGTGAGAGAGGGGTACATTGTGTTTTCTGGTTCGTCTTTGTTTCATTTTTTTCTCCTTTTGACAAAAACGTTTTTGTCATATAATGTATATATAGGTTGAGCAAACCTTAACAATATATTAATTTTATTAATATTTTATAAATCGGTAGAAAACCGCACAAATATATGATATACTACATTTTGCAAATAAAAACTGGCGAATTTACGCAAAAAAGGCAATTAGGAAGCGAAAAATGAAAAACGGTGGAATCGACAAAAGAGTCATCAAAACCAAAAACGCAATTTTCGAAGCGTTCAAGCAACTCGTTCAAGAAAAGGATATGGCGGACATAACCATAAGCGAACTCATGCAAAAAGCAAACATCACTCGCAGCACGTTTTATATGTACTACGACACGGTGGGCGACGTTCGCTCGGACATCGAAAACGGCATAATCGCAGGCATCGACAAAATTATGAGCGAAACGGATATTCTCAACAGTATCAAAAATCCGTATCCGCTTTTGAGCATGCTCGCGGACGAGATTCTCAAACAGGATGCAAACAACAGATACATTCTTTCGTCCAGCACGTCGGGTCAACTTCTCGACAAAATCAACGACAGAATCATCAGTGCATATATGCACTGGTTTTCTTCGCACGAGGGGTCGACGTCGGACTTGGGCAAAACCAAATACATCGTGGCTTTTGCGGCGGCCGGTATGACCGAGTGTTTCAAGATTTGGTTCAACCATAAGAGTTCTCTCACGTTGGAAGAACTTTGCAAGAATATTTCCGACGCAATGAGCAAGAGTATTTCCTCTTTGTCGGGACAAAAGCAGTTGGATTTTTACTTTTCGGATAATGCGCAATGAAAAGACAGAACGACGTTAAGTCGTTCTATTTGACTATTCGCGATATTGAATATTGACAAGGAATCGAGAGATTGCATTTATTGAGGTGAATCATGCTTCAACTTAAAGACATAGTAAAAGACTATCCTACCGCTACAACGACCGTACACGCTTTGCGAAAAGTGTCGCTCAATTTTCGCGAAAGCGAATTTGTGGCGATTCTCGGTCCGAGCGGATGCGGAAAAACGACAATGCTCAACATAATAGGCGGTCTTGACAGATACACGTCGGGCGACCTTGTCATAGGCGGTGTTTCCACGGCGGAATTTGACGACGAACACTGGGACGCATATCGCAACGCAACCATAGGTTTTGTTTTTCAAAGTTACAATCTTATCCCTCATCTCACCGTGCTCGAAAACGTAGAACTTGCTTTGAGCCTCGTGGGCGAAAAAAAGAAAGCGCGCAGGGCAAAGGCAGTTGCCGCGCTTCACAAAGTCAATATGCACGAGCAAATCGACAAACGCCCCAACCAACTCAGTGGCGGACAAATGCAACGCGTCGCAATCGCAAGAGCAATCGTCAACGATCCCAAAATCATTCTTGCCGACGAGCCGACGGGTGCGCTTGACAGTGAACTCAGCGTGCAGGTTATGGACATTCTGCAAGAGATTTCAAAAAATCGTCTTGTCATTATGGTTACTCACAATGCAGATCTTGCCTATCAATATGCAACTCGTATCTGCCGTTTCAAAGACGGTCAACTTATCGAGGACACCAATCCTTACGATCCCGAGGCCGAGTCTTGCGAGCAATCCGAAGTCACGGAAGAATCGGTGACAATCGAGGCGGAGAAGAGCGCGTTTGAAAATTCGACAACGGACGTAGCCGAGGTCGAAGTTGACAAAACAAGCGTTTTAACATCTCAAAATGCAGATATAAACACCCAAAACGAGCAAAACGAAGAAGAAACGAGCAAAAAGAAAAAGACGTCCAACCGCAAGCGCAAACGTGCTATGAAAAACGTCGGCGAGGAAACGACGGCATTGTTTGACAAACTCGGACTCAACAGTTTGTCGAAGAAGAAAAAGAAAAAAGACAGGGCATTCAAACCCACGTCTATGAGCGCTGGTATGGCATTCGGATTGAGTCTTAGAAACCTCGTGTCCAAAAAACGACGCACGTTGCTCACGTCTTTTGCAGGCGCAATCGGCATTATAGGGCTTGCGCTCGTTTTGTCCATTTACAACGGATTCAACATCTATCTTGCCAAAATGGAAACCGAAATGCTTTCGGGCATTCCTCTCGGAATCTATCAATACAACGTATCGAGTACCGCTATTATGGATTTGATGACAAGCATGATGGAGAAGCCGGCGGAAGATACGAATCTGTATCCCGACTCGGACGACATCACCGTTTCGAAAAATTCGAGCGGTAGTTCTGCGGCAATGATGACGCTTATAAATTCCATCGTTAAATCCTTTATGACAGGCGTGACCAAAAACTCGTTGAGCGAGGAGTTTGCCGCCTATATGAAGGCAATGCCGAGAGAGTATTACACGGCGATGAGCATTTCCTACGGCTTGCGATACAACCTTGTCAGAAAGACTTACGATAAGGACGGCAACGTCGTGTACAAGGACGCTTCGCAACAGCCGCAACCGCTCACTACGACGGCGTGCGCTACGACGGTTTTGGGCGAAAACGGTTTGCAGGCAAAATACTGGCAAGAACTCGTTGCGGACGAGGAAGTCATGATGCGCTCTTATGATTTTATCGGTGAGGGAAGTAGATTTCCGAAAAATAAAAACGAGATTTTGCTGTGCGTAGGCACGGACAACACCATTAGCAAAACGGTGCTTTCCGCATTCGGAATCGAACTTTACGAGAAGAACGAAGACGGCACTCTCAAAAAGGGCGAGGACGGCAAGCCCGTTGAAATAGACACCGAAAAAGTGTCGTACGAATACTTCTTGGGACAGACGTTCAAACTCATTGACAACGATTCCTATTACACATACGACGAAAGCAAAGGAACGTATGAAAATCTCGGACTCGGTGACGGCGGATCGAGCGGTGAAGGAAGCGGCGGCTTGGGAGATATGCTTCAAGACCAAAGCAAAGAGATGATGTGGGGTTACGACGATTCGGAAGAATCTCAACAAAAACTCCAACAAATGTACGACGACTCTTCCGACGAAATCAAAGTCGTGGGCGTTATTCGTGCAAAGAAGAACGCCGAACATTCATATGTCGGCACATCGCTTTGCTATTTGCCATCGCTTGCCGAAAGCACTCTCGAAAGCGCGGCAAACAGCACTTTCACACAACGCCAGTTGGAACTTGACAAATCCAACGGCGACGGCAGAAAAAAGACGGTTTTCGGTGTACGTTTGGACAACAAAGAGATAAACGAAGGCAATATGATGATTGCAACGGTTGCCAACACGCCCGCACTCAAATACACCTATTTTATGCGTGCAATCGGCGCGGATAAGAGCCCGTATTACATCACCGTTTTCCCCAACAACAGCGATCAAAAGACAAATTCGGGCAACTATATTTCCGCTTGGCAAAAGTCCGGCAACGGCAATCTCGGTTACTTTGACATGTCCGAAATGTTTCTTGTCAATATGCGCAGCACGCTCGACCTTGTGTCCGCAATGCTCATAGCGGTCGCTGCGATATCTCTTGTCGTGTCCACCGTTATGATCGGCGTAATCACGTCCAACTCGGTTGTAGAGCGTACTCGTGAAATCGGTATACTTCGTGCAATCGGCGCGCGCAAAAAAGATATTCGCAACGTCTTTATAGCCGAAACGTCCATCATTGGTTTGTGTAGCGGACTAATCGGCATTCTCGTGACGTATATCCTGTGCCCCGTTCTGTCCGTCATTATCAAGGCGGTCACCGGCATCGGCTCGCTCTTGCATTTCCACCCGCTACACGCCCTCATTCTCGTGTGCCTGAGTTTGGCACTGACCGTAATTTCGGGTATAATTCCGGCGATTATGGCGTCGCGGAAGAATGTTGTGGACGCCCTCCGCGTCGATTAAAACCTCGCTATTGAGCGAATAACTTTGTCAGGCACGGCTTGCCTCAAAATCGTGTACGCCTATGTACACTGGGTTTTGATTCAAGCCGTGCCTTTCGCGTTCTTCATCTCAATATCGAGGTTTTAGAGAATCCTTTACAAGAGTGTAGGGGCAACTCCAAAATAATACTTCCCCCTTCCTCACGTGTTTCCCCGCCCGCCGTTCCCCCTCTGCATAAATTTGAGGGAACCCACGGCGTCCGCTTCGCGTGGGGCAACACTCGGCACTCACATAGAAAAGTATCGTCCCCTTGTTATATCACTCGTTCACGGGCGAAAAAAGCCACACTCGCCCGTTCACTTGTACTATCCGTCAAGTTCGGCGCTCGCTACGGTCGCCGCCTTGCGGCTCCGCGCCCGCTCAAAGTTTTCCAAAAAATCAAAATTTATCAAAAAAAGTGGTTCTTTCAAGAATATTTTATCAAAAATATGGCAATCGATAACAAAGTATTGAAAATATAATTTTCAAGTGCTACAATAGGCAAGAAAAGAAGAAAAATTATGGATATTGTAAGAACCGTTGAACTCAAAGAAAGTATAATCAAAAACAACGACGCGGACGCGGATAAACTTCGCGCCGAACTCGACGAGCAAGGCGTATATTACGTCAATGTTATGTCAGCCCCCGGAAGCGGAAAGACGACGTTGCTCGTTGCGCTCACCAACGCTTTGAAAGGCAAGGTAAAGGTCGGAGTTATGGAAGCGGACATCGACGGCGACGTGGACGCGTACACCGTACGAGAAGCGGGTGCAGAGGCAATCCAACTTCACACGGGCGGTATGTGCCATCTCGACGCGGATATGTCGAGGCAAGGTTTCAAGGAATTCGCAACGACTTCCGACATCGTGTTTTTGGAAAATATCGGCAACCTCGTATGTCCTGCCGAGTTCGACACGGGCGCGCACCTCAAAGTCGTGTTGCTCGCGCTTCCCGAAGGGGACGACAAACCGCTCAAGTACTCGCTTATGTTCTCGGTTGCGGACGCGGTCGTGTTCACGAAAACGGATACGGCAAAATATTTCGATTTCGACGTCGAAAAGTGCAAAGGATATATTCGCTCTCTCAATCCGAACGCAAAGGTATTTGCGGTGTCCGCTCGCAGCGGCGAGGGCGTAAACGAATTTGCCGATTATCTCTACGGCAAGTACGAAGAGTGGAAAGAGGGCTTGAAATGAGAGTTATATCCGTAAAAGAAAGCATATTTTCAAACAACGACAAGACAGCGGACGAGATAAGAGCGACGCTCAAGGCAAAGGGAACGTTCTTGCTCAACGTGATGTCCTCACCCGGAAGCGGAAAAACGACGTTACTCACCGCATTGCTCAAAGAGTTGAAAGAAAAACTCAAAGTGGTTGCGATGGACGTTGACATCGAAACGGACGTGGACGCTCGTCGCATAGCGGACGGCGCGGGAATCGAGAGCGTGCAGATACACAACGGCGGACTTTGCCACATCGACGCGGATATGGTGAGAGAAGCCTTGTTGCAAGCAAAATTTGACGATTGCGACCTCATCGTCCTCGAAAATATCGGCAACCTCGTATGTCCTGCCGAGTTCGACACGGGCGCGCACCTCAATATGATGCTCTTGTCCGTACCCGAAGGCGATGACAAACCGCTCAAATATCCGTTGATGTTTGAAAAGTGCGACCTTATCGTCGTGACCAAAATCGACACCCTCGAAGCGTTCGATTTTGACAAAACCGAGTTTGAAAAGCACATTTCTCGTCTGAATCCGCAAGCGCAGATATATTATGTCAGCGCAAAAACGGGCGAAGGGCTTGAAATGTTTGAAAATAAGATATACAATATAATAAAGTTTTTCAAAGGAGAAAACAATAATGGCTGAGATGAGCAAAGCATTCAAACCGGAATTTATGGGCGATCCCAATCCGAGTGAGAAAATCCTCAAACTGGCAAGGAAAGTCACCGACTGCGTCGACCACAAACTTTTGGGCGTAACCGTCAACGACCCCGAATACTGGGGACTTCGTTGCATTATGACCGATGAGATGGCAGACGTCGCACTTTCTATGAAATTGCGCACGCCGTACACCTTCGAGCAACTTTGGAAACTCAATCCGCAATACAAAAAAGCGGAAGACTTCCAAAAGATTCTCGACGAAATGAGCCACATCGGTATCATCGAATACGATTACGGCAATCACTATGACAAGAACGGCCCTATCAAGGGCGCAAAGAGAGAACGTCGCTACGTGCTTCCTATGTTTGTTCCCGGCTCTGCCGAATTTACGAATATGATCAAGCAACAACTTGACGAACATCCCGAACTTGCAATGTTCTTCGAGCGTATGACCTATCTTCCCTTGACTATGGTCACCCCGATGGTGCCCCCGGGAGGCGCAGGCATCGGTATGCACGTTATCCCCGTCGAAAAAGCAATCGAGATGGAAAACGGCACTATGGACATCGAGCATATTTCCTACTGGCTCAAAAAGTATGAGGGACACCTCGGCGTAGGTATCTGCTCTTGCCGTTACGGCAGAGCCAAACTCGGCGAAGGCTGCGGCGACAGTTGTGAAGAATGGTGTATAGGTATCGGCGATATGGCGGACTACTGCCGCGAAACCGGCAAAGGCCGCGACATCACCTACGACGAGGCTATGCAAATCCTTCGCAATGCGGAAAAGAACGGCTTTGTTCACCAAATCACCAACATCGACGGCGAGAACAAAATCTTCGCAATCTGCAACTGCAACGTCAACATCTGCAACGCGCTTCGCACCTCGCAACTTTTCAACACCCCGAATATGTCCAGAAGCGCATACGTCGCTCGCGTAGAGAAAGACAAATGCGTCGCTTGCGGCAAGTGCGTTGAATATTGCCCCGCAGGCGCGGTCAAACTCGGTCAAAAACTTTGCACCAAGCAAGGCGAAATCAAATATCCCAAGCACGAACTTCCCGACAACCTCAGTTGGGGTCCGGACAAGTGGGATGAGGATTACAGAGATAACAACCGTATCAACTGCTACGAAACGGGTACGTCGCCGTGCAAAGCGGCTTGCCCTGCGCACATCGCAGTTCAAGGTTATATCCGCAAAGCAAAAGAGGGCAAGTACAGAGAGGCTCTCGAACTCATCAAGAAGGACAATCCGTTCCCCGCAATCTGCGGTCGCGTCTGCAACAAGCGTTGCGAGGCAGCCTGCACCAGAGGAACGATTGACGAGGCAGTGTCCATCGACGCAATCAAGAAGTTTATCGCAGAGCAAGATTTGCACGCGGAAACGAGATTCGTCCCCGAAGTCGTCATTCCGTCCAACGTTGACAAACAATGGTCTCAAAAGATAGCAATCATCGGCGCAGGTCCGGCGGGACTTTCTTGCGCATACTATCTTGCGACGAAGGGTTACAAACCAACCGTGTTCGAAAAGAACGAAAAACTCGGCGGTATGCTTACATACGGTATTCCGTCCTACAAACTCGAAAAAGACGTCATCGAAGCGGAAATCGACGTTTTGCGTGAACTTGGCGTAGAGTTCAAGACAGGCGTCAACGTCGGCAAAGACGTCACTATCGACGAATTGAGAAAACAAGGCTACAAAGCGTTCTACGTTGCAATCGGCTGCCAAGGCGGCAGACTTCCCGGCGTACCCGGCGAAGATGCAATCGGAACGGATATGGCTGTTTCCTTCTTGCACGACGCAACCGAAAATCACGATAGAAAACTCAGCGGCAAGACGGTCGTTATCGGCGGCGGCAACGTTGCTGTCGACTGCGCTCGCACGGCTGTCCGTTTCGGCAGTGAAGAAGTGGGTATGTACTGCCTCGAATCGAGAGAAACTATGCCCGCAAGCAAGAATGAAATCGAAGAAACCCTCGAAGACGGCATTTCCGTCAACAACGGCTGGGGTCCGAAGGAAATCCTCAAGAACGAAGACGGCACCGTCAAGGCAGTCGTGTTCAAGAAGTGCTTGAGAGTCATCGATCCTCAAACCAAGAGATTCAGCCCCGTTTACGACGAGAACGACACAATCACCGTCGAAGCGCAACACGTCATTTTCGCAATCGGTCAAGCGATTGTCTGGGGTGACTTGCTCAAAGACACTAAGGTTGAATTCCATCACGGCAATTATCCCGTTGCGGATTCGCTCACGTATCAAACCGCAGAACCCGACATCTTCGTCGGCGGCGACGTGTACAGCGGACCCAAGTTCGCAATCGACGCAATCGAGGCGGGCAAGAACGCGGCAGTATCGCTTCATCGCTTCGTACAACCCGGTACGAGCATGACAATCGGTCGCAACCGCAGACAGTTCATCGAACTCGACAAGAACAACATCGTCATCGACAGTTACGACACCGCCGGCAGACAAGAAGCCAAAGAACTCGAAGGCGACAAACATTCGTTCAGAGATTTGCACGGCACTCTCACCGAAGAACAAGTCAAGATCGAAGCAGGTCGTTGCCTCGGCTGCGGCGCAAGCGTCGTTGACGAGAACAAGTGCATCGGTTGCGGCGTCTGCACCACCAAGTGCGAATTCGACGCAATTCATCTTCACAGAGAACATCCCGAATGCTCTACGATGATTCGCAGCGAAGACAAGTTCAAAGCAATCATTCCGTACGCAATCAAACGCGGCGTGAGAATTGTGTTCGGCAAAAAGACCGCAGAAGAAAAGGCTTCCCAAAAGAAACACAAAGAAGCGGTCAAAGCGGCAAAGGCAGCAAAAAAAGCAAACAAATAAGAGGTTGATATGCACGAATTAGGCGTAGTTTTTCACATAGCCGATATGGTCCGCGACGTTGCCGTCGAAAACAAGGCAACCAAAATTCAAAAAGTCGTTATGCAAATCGGCGAAGTGTCTACAATCGTCAACGATCAACTCATCGATTGTTGGAACTGGAATGCAAACCGCACGGATTTACTGCGCGGTTGCACTCTTGAAATCGAGCCTATCAAAGCCGTCACCTACTGCGAGGACTGCAAAAAAGAGTACCCCACCGTCGAGTATGGCAAGACCTGCCCCTATTGCGGCAGTGAACATACTTACCTTATTAGAGGGAACGAAGTGCTTGTCAAAGAAATCGCCGTAGAATAAACGGCCGCACTATTTGGCGAACAACTGTGTCAAAACCCTTTTGTTCATCCGTCACGTACGATTTAGTACGCTGGGCGGATTCGCAAAAGGGTTTTTCCTTGTTCTTCATCCAAATATCGCGACCGTTAGGTTTCAATAATACAATTAGGATATTATTTCTTGTTCTTCATCTATTTGAGCCCTTATTCAAGAATAGAATCGCCTCAACGCACCGCTACAATCAACTCATTTACGTTTTAGTAAATTAGGGTTGCTATCAGAGGGGCGTTTTCTTGTCCTTTATCTATTTGAGCCCTTATTCAAGAACGATAGTCTGTTATTAATCTCGATTTGGGAAATAATTTGCCGCATAAAAAAGCGTGCCGTTGGCACGCTTATTCATTCATTATCAAGAAATAATCGGTTAGGCGTTCGGGGGTGTCGGCAAAGGACGTTTCGTTCCAGTATTCCACAAGTACAACGAAGTTTTCGATTATCGAATTGACTTTCAAGGATTTGGGCAGGTTTTTGCCCGTCACGAAATTGTTTTCAACACAAGCGGTTGCAAACTCGGCAAGTTCGCCCCTCAGATAATTGAGGAATATGTCCTTGCTTTGAGAAAGCAAAATGGCGTGGACAAGCGTTTTTTCGTCGTGCAGGTGATAGAAGATGTGCGTTATGAAATGCTTGTAATCGAAAATCGAGGATTTTGAAAAATCGTGGCTCTTTTCTTCTGCAAGCGAGTGCGAAAAGACGTGCCCGAATATGGTCGAACATATGGATTTGAGCAATTCCTCTTTCGTTTTGTAATGCGCGTAAAACGTGCTTCTCGCAACGCCGCTTTTGTCCAGCACGTCTTGGATTCTCACGTCCGCATATGCTTTTTCAAGCAAAACTTCGGCAAAAGCGTCGTAGATTTTCTCGGTTGTAGCGTTTATTTTCTTGTGCATATTCCGCCCCTCACATCTTTCTTTTCTCGATTATATCAAACATCGTGTTCGCTCGTCAATACAAAATGTTCTAAAAATCGGCAAAAACAAAACAAAATGTTTCGATTTGTTTGATTTTTACAATTTTAACCGTACAAATGTGTTCATTTTAACTTGATTGCGATTGCGTGCAATGGTATAATTTATCCTATGAGCAAAGGCATTATTCAAGTTGAAAATCTTAGCGTACATGCAAGGTTTTTGCACTCGACGGAAACTATCGTTGAGGGAGTTTCGTTTTGTCTTGACGGCGGCGAAAAACTTGCGATAGTGGGCGAGTCGGGAAGCGGCAAATCTATGATTGTCAACGCGCTTACGTCCTCGCTTGCCGACAACTGTTTTGCAACGGGCAATGTTGAATACGACGGCGTGAATTTGCTTGAAAACCGCAGTTTTGCAAAAAAACTTATGGGCAAAGTAATCGTGCTTATTCCGCAGGGCGGTGCAGAGTCGTTGAATCCCTCTCTCAAAATCAAAACTCAAATTTACGAGACTCTGAAAAGGAACGGCGCAAAACTTACGAGAGAGCAAAAGCGCGAAGCGGCGATACGCAATCTAACAAAATCGGGACTAAAAAACGCGGAAGAAATCCTTGAAAAATACCCGTTTGAAATAAGCGGCGGCGAAGCGCAAAGGGTGGTGCTTGCAATCACGCTTTGCTCGCACGCAAACCTTATCGTTGCCGACGAAGCAACGAGAGGAATCGACGGCGAAACCAAAGAAGCGTTTTGGGATTGCATACGAAACGACTTTTCGTCCGCGGCAATGGTGTTCGTCACGCACGACATTGCGGAAGCAAAAAGGTGCGACAACGTGCTTGTGCTGAAAGATGGCAAAGTGGCGGAATATGGCAAAACTCTCGACGTGTTTTCAAATCCGCAGAGCGAGTACACAAAGACGCTCGCTATGGCGAGCGAGGTGCAAGATGCTTGAAGTAATCGACTTGTCAAAATCCTTCGTCGTGGGCAATAAAAAATCAAAAACGAGTGTTTATCCTCTCAAAAACGTATCTTTAACCATAGATAACGGCAAAAAGATAGGTTTGGTGGGAAAAAGCGGCGAGGGGAAAAGCACGCTCGCAAACATATTGTGCGGTGTAGAAAAACTCGATAGCGGAAGCGTTTTGCTTGACGGTCAAAGCCTTTTCGACGGCAAAAACAAGTACGACAAAAAGGCAGGTGTCAAAGTTCAACTCATACCGCAAAAACCCCTTCTCGCACTCGACCCCACACAGCGCATAGGCAGTGCGATAAAGGAAACGCTCGTCTTTTCAAAGGCGGCAAAGAGAGGTAAGGACGCGCAAGAAAAGGCTTTGCGGCTTTTCGACGTCGTAGGACTCGAACGCACGCTGTTTTCAAGGCTTCCCGTGCATTTGAGCGGCGGACAGGCACAACGCGCGATCATAGCGCGCGCTCTCGCAACCAATCCCCAAATTCTCGTTTGCGACGAGTCAACGTCAATGCTCGACGCGGAAACGCAAAAGAATATCGTCAAACTGCTCGATAATCTCGTGAAAGAAAGAGGCGTTTCGTTGCTTTTTATCTCGCACGACGTTCCGCTCGTGAAAAATTTTTGCGACGAAACATACGAGATAAAAGACGGCAACATCGCAGTCGCGCTTATAAATAATGAAAACAAAAGTAACAAATAATAATACTACAGAGGAAACAAAATGAAAAAATTTGGCGTTTATGTTGTAGCAATATTGTCTATTGCGATTGCGTGCATAGGATTTGTTGCTTGCAACCCTAAAAACGACGAAAAACAAAGCGTACTTGTCGTCGGCACTACGATGAGCGTGGATTCGCTCAACCGTCTTGATTCAAACGGCGGCGCACCCGGCTACCACTTCGACAAAATCGCTTCGAGCGTATCGCAAATTGCGGCGGTAAGCAAAATCGACGGCAAATATATAGGCGTTGATTGCAATTATGCTTTGAGCGAGGACGGCAAAACTCTCACCCTCACGCAAAAGGACGGATATAAATGGCACGACGGCGAAATCGTCACCATCGATGACGTAGAGTTTTCGCTTTCGTCTTTGAAAGAGGGTGAGGACTACGAATCCGTGCAAAAATCGGAAAAGTCGCTCGTTTACGAGTTGTGCACGCCGTCCGATACGTTTTTGACCAAAGTTTCCGCACTTACGATTGCGCCGAAGCACTTGCTTGACGGAAAAACCAAAGACACGGTGACCGACGAGCAATCCGTCGTCGGGGCAGGCCCTTTCAAATTTTCGTCCGTAGACAAGGCGTCGGGAACGATTACTTTTGAGAGATTTGCAGATTATCCCAAAGCAAACGACGTCAAATTCGACAAGGTGATATTCAAGCAATACGGCTCGCAAGAAGTACTTACGCTCGCGCTCAAAAACGGCGAAATCGATTTGATTTTCGACTATGCAAAGGGACTTACGAGCGACCAAATATCCGCGCTTTCCTCTCAAAGCGACGTGAAACTTATCTCGCAAGCGACGAAGCAAGTGCCAAAAACGCTGTTTTTCAACAACCAAAAAATGGTCAACGCAAACGTAAAGCGCGCAATCGCGCTGTCGATAGATTATGACAAAATCCGCTCGACGTTCGCTTCGGCGGGTGCTGCGCCGTCGAGAGAGGGCTTCGTGGGCGAGGGTATCTTCGGATACAAAGACTCGCCCGTGTGGACTCGCAATCTCGAAAAGGCAAAGGAACTTCTGACGAGCGAGGGATATTCGCAATCTAACAAATTTCGCTTCGAACTGCTCGTACACGCAGGCACGGACGATACGCAATACGCTTCGCTTCTCAAAACTCAAATCGAAGAAAGCGGATTTGTCGACGTTGTGCTTGTCGAAAAGGGAAGCGACTGGCAAGAGTACTATCAAGCAGGCAACCATATGGCGAGTCTTGTCAAAATCACCGCAAAAGGCTACGACTTCGAGGCAGGGTACGGCACGAGATACACGCTTGCGACAAACACGAGTATGCTCGATATGAAGAACCCCGTCGCGCACGGACAACTGCTCGTCGAGGACGAACAAGGACTCACCGAGTACGGCAAAATTCTGTATGCGATGAAAAACGCGGCAACGTCCGAACAACTTTCGACCGCTGTCGGCGAGTATCAGGACTACGTTGCGAAAAATGTGATTTGCGTTGCGTTGTTTTACGACGGAACGACGTACGGCGCAAGCGCAAAACTCGACGGTTTCAAACTCGACGCGGCTTTGGGAATCCTCAATCCCTCGACGTTCGAAACGCTTGAAAAGCATTGAGAATAAAGAACACCAAACGAAAGAATAGTGCAGACAATGGCGCAAAAAGCGTTTTATAGCGACGAATGCGCGCCATAAACTGCGAATTGCGACAAAAGATAATTATGGCAAAGAGGATAACCAAAACGTTGATATTTTCAATCGTTGCGCTTGCGGCACTGTTGGCCGTCAATTTCTTCTTGCCCCGACTTATGCCCGGTGATCCGCTCGCAAACCTCGTTGGCGCGGACGAAACCACTTTGTCGCAAGAACAGTACGACGAGTTGTATCACGAGACGGGACTCGATTTGCCGCTCGGAAAACAGTTTGCAAACTACTTGTCGGGACTTTTCAAAGGCGACCTCGGATATTCTTATCATAGGGGAGGCGACGTCGGCGCGATAATACTTGAAAAGATACCTCGCACGTTGCAAATAACTTTGCCTGCGTGGATTCTGTCCGCGCTTTTGGCGTTTTGGCTCGGCCTCGTCGCAGGCGGCAGAAAATCGAGTTTGCTCGACGCGGGAATAAGCGGCGGTATGATGATTCTCGATTCCGTGCCGACGTTCCTTTTTGCAATCGTGCTTCTCATTCTGTTTGCGTTCGAGTGGAAGATTTTGCCGTCGGGCGGACTCAATTCGCCGTTTGCGCAAAACTTGTTCGGTGACAGACTGTTGCATTTGATTCTTCCCGTTGCGACGCTCACGTTCGTGTCCGTGCCGAAGAAATTTTTGCTCGTTCGCAATCAATCGGCAAATGTTCATGACACACAATATATGACGTATGCGCGCGCAAAGGGTTTGAGCGAAGTGCGCTTAAATACAGCGCACGTTTTTCCCAACATCAGCGGCGCATTCATATCTATGCTCGGCACGAGTTTCGGCCATATGATTGCGGGCTCTATCGTCATAGAAAAGGTGTTCTCGGTGGACGGCGTGGGTATGCTTGTAAATCGCGCGATATTCGACAAGGATTTCCCGATGCTGCAAGGCACGCTTTTGGTGATTGCGATAAGCGTGATAGTTTCAAATTTCATAGCCGACGTGATTTGCGCGTTATGCGATCCTCGACAAAGGAAGGCGGCGCAATGAGCAAGAGAGCGTACACTGCAAAAAAAGTGCTGTCTATCGTCGTGTTGTGTTTGGGCATCGCGATTCTTTTGACGTTTGCGATATTTGCGATATTCGGACAGAAAATCGTGCCGTATTCGCCGGATGAGAGTTTCGAGAAGTTTCTGCCTTGCTCGAAGCAACATATTCTCGGCACGAACAATCTCGGTTACGACGTCTTTTCCCAACTCATCGTCGCGACTCGCTCGACTTTGATCGTGGGAGTGGTGAGTGCACTCGCTTGCCTTACGATAGGCGTTGCGGTCGGTTTGCTGGCAGGGTATTTGAGCGGCATATTTTCGGAAGCGATAAACGGATTTATCAATTTCTTTTTGCTCGTTCCGATGTTGCCGGCGGCAATCGTTATAGCGGCGTATACGAGCGGCGGCAAGATGAGCATAATTCTCACGATAGCGTTGCTTTGCTGGTGTTCGACGGCAAGGGCGGTGAGGGCAAAGACTATGGAGGTCAAAAACTCCGACTACGTCCGCGCGCTCAGATCTTTGGGCTACGGCGAGGCGAGAATCCTCGTGCGCCACACTCTGCCCAACGTTGCCGACGTCGCGCTTGCGAAGTTTCTGCCGTCGGTTGCAAGTTGCATTATGATAGAGGCAACGCTAAGTTTTTTAGGTATGGGAAGCGTCACCGACGTGACGTGGGGCGTGATGATTCAAAATGCGTTCACGTACGGCGGAATAACTATGGGCGCATACAACTGGCTTCTTGCCCCGGGCGTGTGCATCGCGCTTTTGCAACTCGCCATATACGCAATAAGTCAATACGTCGAATTCAGACGTAAAATAGTGCAAGAAAGCACGATAAAATATAGATAACGAACGGATAAAGTGCCGATTGTGGCACGAGGTGAAAAATATGTGTCTTGGCGACCCGAACTGCAACTGCAATAAAATAAGCGACGTCAGAGCCTTGCGCGACGACGAGATTTTGCGCGGAAAAGCGCACAAACGCGTCGTGCCCGACGACGAAAAAACCGCATTTGCGAGATTGAAAAACAAGGATAATCCTTGCTATGAAACGTATATGGAACTCGGAAGCGCGCTCGCTTTTCAAATGCGCTATCACGAGGCTTTGGAATGTTTCGAAAAGGCAAAAGCCATTCGTCCCGACGATTACGAGGCGAGAAGAAAATGTGCGGGAAGATACCTTTCAACGCTACGCCTCGACGACGCAAAGGCGGAATTCGAGTGGTGCATAACGCACGCAGACGACGTTCTCGACCCTAAATATATGCTCGGCTGCTGCAAGTATTACGAGGGTGATTTCGAGGGTGCGAAACAACTTTTCGACGAGTGCATAACCCTTGCAAAAGACAACGGCGATATGTACGTCGCATCGCTGTTCTGGGCGGTTGCGTGCAACGTCAGAGCGGGTAAGGATGTAAGCGAAATTATGCAAAAATTCGATAGGAATATGGAAATCGGACACCATACGGGATATATGCAGTCGCTCAAACTTTTCGACGGCGATTCGCTTTCCGAGTGCGATACGATTGCCGATGAGGACGAACTTCAAAAGTGCATATTCAACTATGGCGCGCACCTTTATTATCTCTCGAAGAGCAATGCGTTTTTGGCAGATGTGTTCCTTGCAAATACGCTCAAACTCGACACATATTTTTCGGCGTTCGCCTATCTTGGCGCATACACCGAGTTTGTGTGAACTTGCGGTAAAATATTTTTTATAAAATCATTTGACAAACATCTATGCAAATGCTATTATCTTATAGCATTCACGTGGGGATATAGCTCAGTTGGTAGAGCGCCTGATTTGCATTCAGGAGGTCCTCGGTTCGAATCCGTGTATCTCCACCATAGGTGAAAATACCCGCATTCTGTTGCGGGCGCAACGCATCACTCGTGATGCAACCGAGGACAAGTCCTCGCTGACGCTCGCTTCGATATGCAAGCATATCCGCTCGCTATTTCACGAATCCGTGTATCTCCACCACCCATATTGGATTGTAGCTCAGTAGGTTAGAGCACCACCCTGATAAGGTGGGGGTCGGTGGTTCGAGTCCACTCAATCCAACCAAAAGCACTCAAAGCGAGTGCTTTTATTTTACTTTCGTGTCCTTAGACGGCGAGCCGTCCGCGCCTATGGCGCACGAACCGCCTTTCGGTGCTGACCGCAAGCAAAGCAAAGAAAAGCGCGTAGCATTTTTACTTTGCGCGCGATGCGGACATAGAAAACAATAACACGGAAGTGTAGTGCGAAAGCACGACTGCGCAAGCAGTATTGTTTTGCGTAGACGCTTCGCTTTCGCAAATATATTTGCTTCACTTTGCTATTAAACGAGTCCACTCAATCCAACCAAAAGCACTCAAAGCGAGTGCTTTTTCTGTAATACGTAAAAAGCGCAACGAGTTTCGTTGCGCTTTGAAGTATTGCGGATGAAGTTTTTTAGTTTGCCTCGTCGTCGGGGATGATTTCAAACAATTTATCGGGCGTACATTTGAAGATATTGCACAGCGTGCCGATGATTTCGTATTGAATGGATTTTGTTTCGTTATTGACCATTTTGTTGAAATTTTGGTAACTCATACCGAGTTGAATATACAGCCAATACTTGGTTTTACCGTTTTCTTTGAGCAGTTCGAGCACGCGCAATTTGACCATATATATCACCTCGACATTATATAATGCAACAATGATATAAAAAAAATACGTTGACGGCATAGACTATTACATTATATAATGTAAACATTAGATAAAAAATTCATAAAAAGGGGTAGGTATTTATGAAAAAAACAAAGATTTATCTTATTGTAACAATCCTTGTGTTTTTGCTATCTATAGTGCTCGTAGCCTGCGGCGATAAGCCGTCGCAGGACACGCCGACCGAGCAAGAAAAGAAATACACCGTGACGTTCGTTGTGGACGGCGAGGATTATTTCACACTTGAAACGAGCGGCAAAAGCGCAATCGAACTTCCGTCGAATCCGACCAAAGACGGCTATGAGTTTGTCGGTTGGTATTTTGACGTGAACGTATGGCTCAATCCGTGCAACTCGACGTCGTTTGCAAACGAAAATCTTACTGCAAACGTCACAGTGTACGCTCGTTGGGAACTGATAAAGGAAACGTATTCCGTAACCTTTGTCGGCGGAACGGGCGCGACGGGCGACGCGCCGACGATGGAAGCCAAAGCGGAAGGCGACAAATTCGATTTGCCGCAAAATACGTTCGTCAAAGAAGATTACGACTTTGACGGTTGGTTTGACGGACAAACCAAGTATGCGGCGGGCGACGAATACGTTATGCCGTCTTATGCCGTAACTTTTACGGCGCAATGGGTTTTGACCTCGAAATATAAGGTGACGTTCGTCGGCGGCGAGGGTGCAGTCGGCACAGATCCCGAAATAGAGGACAAAAAAGAGGGCGAAGTCATCACGTTGCCCGAAAATCCGTACACGAAAGAGGACTACATTTTCGCAGGTTGGTCGGACGGTGAAAAGACCTATCTTGCAGCCGCGACGTACACGATGCCTAAAAAGGACGTTGAGTTTGTCGCGGTGTGGGAATACAGCAAATACATCGTGTCGTTCGACAGCAGAGGTGGAAGCGACGTCGAAGCGGCAAAAGTCGATAAAAACGGCAAACTAACCGCGCCGAAACAACCCAAGCGCAACGGATATTTGTTCTCGGGTTGGTACAAGAACGAGGACTGCACGACGCTTTGGGACTTTGACGTGGACAAAGTGAAAGGCAACATAACGTTGTATGCAAAATGGGTGGTAGACGCCGTCGGCATATCTTCCGTCGAGGGCGCAACCATTGACGGAAACAACATACTTATGGTCATCGAAAAGGACGTCGAGTTCGTAGAACTTGCGGAAAAGGTGATTCTTGCCAACACGAATGCGTACTGGAATCTCTATTACGACCGTCTCGGACAAACCAAAATCCCCACGAAGATTGCCGCAAACCAAACGGACGGCTCTCTAGCCCCTGCCGAAAACGTATTCTACATTCTTGTCACGTCCGAAAACGGCTTGCAAGAAAAACTTTATACGCTGACCATTTATCGAAGATTCACCGTAAACGTCAAGTATTACGACAAAGACGACAATCTTATCGTGGACAAGGACGACGCAACGCTCACTTCCTACAAAATGGACACCTTCAACACGATAAACGTTGCGTACGACAAATACAGCGTAATCGGCTATTCTTTCGACGGTTGGGATATTATCGTTGACGGCGAAAGAGTCCCGTTCGTATTCGGTGAAAACGGAACGAACGTCTTGGGCAACGTCAACCTCTATGCGCACGTCACGCCGCTTCAATACGTTGCCACGTTCACGCTCGGCGACGGCGAAACTCTCGACGTCACATCGCAAACGATGACCTATGACGCCCAATACACGCTTCCCGTGCCGCAAAAAACGGGTTATACGTTCAAGGGCTGGTATTATGAAAAATCTTATGACTATATCTATTTATCCGACGGCAACGGCGCGTCCTCGTCTGTTTGGACGGTTGCGCAGGACGTCGAACTCAAAGCAGATTGGTCTGTCAACTATTACACCGTCAGCATAGAGAAAAACTATGACGGTGCAGGCAGGGTTTATGGTGGCGGTCAGCGGGCGTATGACAGTGATTGCACAATATCTGTGCAATCGACAAACTTGGGATATACGTTTGTCGGTTGGTATGACGGCGAAACGCTGCTGACAACCGAAAATGCGTATACGTTTAAGATGTCAACAATCGACAGATCGTTTGCGGCAAAATGGGAAGTGAATGAGGAAATGCAACCGTTTGAGTTTACGTCTTCGACGACTTCTTGCACGATAACGGGACTCGCAAAGTCCGCAACGGAAATGGTCATTCCCGACTATGTGACGAGTATCGGCGATTCTGCCTTTGCATATTACAGTAGTATTAAAAGTATAACAATTCCCGACAGCGTAAAAAGCATTGGAAAGTCTGCTTTCTTGAAGTGCAGCGGTTTAACAAATATCGTTGTTCCCGACAGCGTTACGAGCATTGGCGATTCTGCCTTCAAATATTGCAATGGTTTGACAAGTATAACGTTGCCGTTTATCGGCGCAAGCAAAACGTCCAATATGGGATACAATCAAGTATTTGGTTATATATTTGGTTATATAACTAATACATCTTCTAATTATGGTGAATCCGGAACAACTAGACAGTACAGCAAAAATGGAACGTATTATTGGTATTACATTCCTTCATCAATCAAAACCGTTATTATCAGTGATGCAGCAACAAGTATTCCGTCTGACGCTTTCTTTAATTGCATAGGTTTGACGAGTGTTACAATCGGGAACAATGTGACGAGCGTTGGTTTTTATGCCTTCGCTGGTTGCAGTGATTTGACGAGCGTGACAATCGGCAACGGTGTGACGAGCATCGGTGATTATGCCTTCGCTGGTTGCAGTGGTCTAACAAGTATCACAATTCCGAACAGTGTGACGAGTATCGGCATTTATGCTTTTCAATATTGTGGCGATTTGAAGGTGTATTATACAGGCGATGTGGCAAGTTGGTGCGGTATCAGCGGACTTTACTATTTAATACCCTATTCAAGCACTCTTTATATCGATGGTAAAATGATGGAAGGCGAATTAGTCATTCCCGATGGCGTAACCGCTATTTCGTTCTATGCTTTCTATAATTGTAATGGTTTAACGAGCGTGACAATTCCAAGCAGCGTTACGAGCATTGGTGGTTCAGCCTTCTCTGGTTGCGACGGATTGACAAGCATATATTATACAGGCGATGTGGCAAGTTGGTGCGGCATCAGCGGACTTGGCAATTTAAAGTCAAGCTCAAGGACACTATATATTGGTAGAAATAAAGTAGAAGGTGATTTGGTTATCCCTGATAGCGTGATGGGCATCGGCGATTATGCTTTCCGTGGATGCAGTAGCTTGACAAGCGTGACAATCGGTAACGGTGTGACGAGCATCGGCAGTTCTGCCTTCTCTGGTTGCAACGGCTTGACACGCATAACGGGTTCTGCAAATAACGCAAGCACTGTGGCAACACAAGCAAAGCCGGCAACGTTTATTGTGAATATTACTAACGGAACAAGCATCGGCAGTTCTGCCTTCTCTGGTTGCACGGGTTTGACGAGTATTACGATTCCCGACAGCGTGACGAGCATCGGTGATTATGCCTTCTATGGTTGCAGTGGTTTGACAAGTGTTACAATTCCCGACAACGTGACGAGCATCGGCAGTTCTGCCTTCTATGGTTGCAGTGGTTTGACAAGTGTTACAATTCCCGACAACGTGACGAGCATCGGCAGTTCTGCCTTCTATGGTTGCAGTGGTTTGACAAGTGTTACAATTCCCGACAACGTGACGAGCATCGGCAGTTCTGCCTTCTATGGTTGCACGGGTTTGACGAGTATCACAATCCCTGACAGCGTGACAAATATCGGTTATGGCGTATTCTCCGGTTGTTCATCACTTGAGCGCATAACCATTCCTTTTGTAGGCGCAAAAGCGGGCGTGACAAGTAGAGATACATATCAATATCCGTTTGGATATATCTTTGGCACCAGCAGTTATACTGGTGGTGTTGCAACGAAGCAATATTATTATGGAAGCAGTACATCTTCAACAACATATTCTACATACTACATACCGTCATCTTTGAAATCAGTGACAGTGATAGGTGGAAACGTTCTGTATGGTGCCTTCTATAATTGCAGTGGCTTGACAAGCATTACAATCGGCAACGGTGTGACGAACATTGGTGATGATGCCTTCTATGGTTGCGACGAATTGACAAGCATATATTATTCGGGGGATGTTGCAGGTTGGTGCGGTATAGGCGGACTTGACAATTTAATGTCAGGCTCAAGGACGCTATATATTGGTGGAAATAAAGTAGGAGGCGAATTGGTAATTCCCGATGGCGTAACCGCTATTTCTTCATATGCCTTCTATAATTGCAGTGGCTTGACGAGTATAACAATCGGCAATAGTGTGACGAGCATCGGTAAAGATGCCTTCTCTGGTTGCGGTGGTTTGACACGCATAACGGGTTCTGCAAATAACGCAAGCACAGTGGCAACACAAGCAAAGCCGGCAACATTTATTGTGAATATTACTAACGGAACAAGCATCGGCAGTTCTGCCTTCTCTGGTTGCACAGGTTTGACAAATATAACGATTCCCGACAGTGTAACGAGCATCGGTAAACATGCCTTCTCTGGTTGCAGTGGTTTGACAAGTGTTACAATCCCCGCTGGTGTCATTGGTGATTTTGCCTTCTATGGTTGCAGTGGATTGACAAGTGTGACAATAGGCGACGGCGTGACGAGCATAGAATATGCTACCTTCTATGGTTGCACTGGTTTGTCGAGAATAACAATTCCTGACAACGTGACGAGCATTGACGCTTGTTCATTCCAAGCTTGCAGTGGATTGACAAGTGTGACAATAGGCGACGGCGTGACGAGCATTGGACGATCTGCCTTTGAGGATTGCAGTGGATTGACAAGTGTTACAATCGGAAACAATGTGACGAGCATTGGACAATCTGCCTTTGCGAATTGCCGTCGACTTGTAGAAGTTTGCAACAAATCATCGCTTACAATAACCGCAGGCAGTAGAGGCAATGGTGATGTTGCATGGTATGCAAAAAATGTTTACACCGAAGAAGGCGGAAGCAAATTGTCTACCGATGACAAAGGGTATGTAATATATACGGATGGCGAAGAAAGAATCCTTGTTGAATATTGCGGTACGGCAACGGAACTTGTATTGCCGAGCGGAATTACAGAAATAAATCAATATGCATTTTATGAATGCAGCGGTTTAACAAGTGTTACGATCCCCGACAGTGTGACGAGCATTGGGTGGCATGCCTTCGCGTATTGCGATGGATTGACAAGTATCACAATTCCAAATAGTGTGACGATCATTGGCGATTTCGCTTTCTATCATTGCACCGAATTGACTAGAATTGATTTTCAAGGAACGAAGGAAGAATGGCAGAACATTAAAAAGAACATCTATAACGGCGAGAGTTGGAATGCAAAAACGGGCGATTTTGTGGTGTATTGCACGGATGGAACGATTAGCAAAAGCAACGCTTGACACTTTAAGCAAAACACACGGTTAGAATGCCTGTTTCGAGGCAAAAATGACAAACGGGAAAAGGCGACGCATTGCGTCGCCGTTTTCCTTTTGTTGGGAAAGAGAGGGAAGTCCTTGTGTGCGAGCAAAAATCATCGCAGAGGCAACGGCAACACGCAAAACTTGCGTATTGCCGAGAGCCACGCTCGATTTATTGCTTTACTAACCGCGCAGAGAATTTTTTGCTATCAAAATAAGACGGGCAAAAACTCACGCCACAATTTCGCAAAATTATCTGCTTGGTGGGGCGTGCTTTGCACGCAAGAGGAAGATTCAAATCTTCCTTAACTGCGGCAATGCCGCAATATCACTTGCGCAGAGCGCAAATTTCACTGTCCGAAAGGACAATTACACGCACGCTTGCGTGCCTAGTATTGTGCCTGCGGCACAATACTAGGCACATTCCAAAAGCAACTTGTCTGCGACGAGGGCGATAAATTCGCCGTTGGTCGGCTTTTCGTTGGGGGCGTAAATCTTTATGCCGAACACGTTGTTGATGTTCTCGATTTTGCCTCTGTTCCAAGCAACCTCGATTGCGTGGCGTATGGCGCGTTCCACTTTCGACGCGGACGTCTGATACCTTGCGGCGATGCCGGGGTAGAGTTGTTTTGTGATAGAGTTGATGATTTCGGGCGTTTCAATGGTCATTTTGATGGCTTCGCGCAAGAATTGATAGCCTTTTATATGTGCGGGGATACCCACCGAAATAAAGAGGTTTGCGATTTTCTCGTCCAGAGTTTTGTTCTTGCGCACGTTGACTTGCGCGCGAGGTGCGGGGCGAGGCGTTGAAAAGTCGCTTATGACTTTCAAAAGGGTGTTGTAGTCGAATGGTTTTGCAAGAAAGTAACTCGCACCGTATTGCATTGCTTTTTGCACGAAGCCGTCGCTTGCGAGTTGGGACATCATAATAACGACAGAACTTTTGTTTTCCATCGCATTTAGCACTCCGAAGCCGTCCAATTCGGGCATCACGATGTCGAGAAGCACGAAGTCGGGCTTGTAGAGATCGATGAGTTTCAAAGCCTCGTTCCCGTTTTGAGCGACGCCCACGACCTCGAATCCGTCTTGCGCATCGATGAAATCGCGCATACCCGCACATAATGCTGCGTTGTCGTCTGCAATTACAATAGTTTTGTTCATAATTCTCCTCCAAATGGCGTAATTTGTTGTGGTAATTTGATTATAAAATTCGTTCGTGAACAAAAAATCGCATTTTTCACGATTTTTTGTCGATGTATATACATATTTGTTTATTAGGATTGTTTATTCCGAATAAATGTTACAATTACGTTAACAATGCACATTTTACGCGCATTTTGTCGGGTTTTCAACAATTATTTTCACCAATTTTTCTTTACACCATATATGGAACAATCAAATTTTTCACCCACTACATAAAGTAATATCAAAAAAATTTAGAAAAAGATGAAAATATAGTTTACATAATCACATCTTATCAATATAATATATGAATCAAACCTAACTACGAGGTTGTTATGGGAAAGTATAAGAAATGTCCGCGCTGTGAACTGAACTGGATTCCCGTCGAGGAAGAACTGTGCGAAGTCTGCAAGGCGGAACTCGGCAAAGCAAGCAAAATCTGTCTTTTGGAAGACGATGACGATATAGAGGAAGAAGAAAGAATCTGCCCTGTTTGCAAAGTCAATTATCTCGAACCCGGCGAAGATATGTGCGCCGCGTGCAGGGAGGAACAAGCAAATTCGGCGCAGAGCAAACTCGACGACGAGGACGGCGATTGGCAAGAATTTGTCGAAGACGACGAGCCTATCACGCCCGACGACGAAAACGAAGTTTCGCTCAACCAACTTCAAGAGGACGAGGAAGACGAGTTCGAGGACGACGAGGAAGAACAATGCCCCGACGATTTCGACGACGATGACCTCGGCGACATCGACGATTATGCCGACGACGATGATGACGAAGACGAAGAAGACGACGAGGAAGACGACGAGGACGAAGAAGAAGATAAAGACTGAATACTGTCTTAAAGAAAAAATAAAAAAAACGCACCGACGGTGCGTTTTTATTTTTTAGTTAATAATTAATAATGAATAATTAATAATTGTGGGTGGGGTTGCGCCCCACACCTGCAAAGTGTATTTTTCGTTTAGTCGAGTTTTGAAAGTTCGTTTATCAGCGACAAAACCGCAATGCCGTACTTGGACGGAAGTTTGGCAAGTTCGTTTTTCACGAGTTCGGACACGCTTTCGTTTTTCTCGTCCACGCCCAAAAGGTAGTCGCAGGACGCGCTCAAAGCAACGCTCAGATTTTTCAGCGTTTCGATGGATACGCCGACTTTTCCGCTTTCGACGTCGGCAAGAAAGCGCGGACTGACGTTGATTTTTTCCGCCAGACTCTCTCTCGTCATATTCAACATATTTCTTCTCGCACGTATTCTTTCGCCGAGAATTATATTCACGTCTTTCATAATATTATTCACCAATGTTTTCAAATTCAAGTTGATTATATATGAAGCGACACATCTCAACAATGATGTACTACATCTTGACAAATGATGTAATACATCATAAAATAATACTAATATACATTTAGTATGGGGGTTATGAAGGAAACTATGAGAAAGATGTGTTACATATTTGTCGCATTGTTGACGCTTTTATTTGCGCTCACACTCGTCGCTTGCGGCGATACCGAGCAAGAAAAGCCTGCGGCGGTGTCGAAGTACGTCGAGGGTATGGACGATTTCGAGTACTATGCCGACGACGAAACCGTTACGCTGTTCTGGCCGAAAGACAAGACGAAAAAGAGCGTGACTATTCCTGCTTGCGTGACCGAAATCAACGGCAACGCGTTCGACGGTTGCGTTTTGCTCGAAGAAGTGAAATTCACAAAGGGTTGCAAACTCAAAAGAATCAACACGTTTGCTTTCAAAGATTGTACAGCATTGAAAAAAATATGGCTTCCGCCAACCGTCGAGTTGCTCGGCGACAGAGTTTTTTACGGTTGCACATCGCTTGAAGAAGCCGACTTTTCGGGCGAAGGCATAACGTCTTGCGGTTCGTTGATTTTTGAAAAATGCGCAAGCCTCAAACGCGTCGTCGTGCCTGCGGGTATGACGAATGTCAGTGAAAAAGAATTTGCCGATTGCGTATCTCTTGAAAGCGTTAAATTTTGCAACGGCGTTGCCACGATTGCAAACAACGCTTTTTACGGCAAAAAACTTGTTGGCGAAATGACTTTTCCGAGCAGTATAAAGAAAATAGGCGACAGAGCGTTTTACGGCAATGAGTTCAGTGCGATTAGTTTCTCCGAAAACGTGGAATCGATAGGAAAAGAAGCGTTTTACAGCAAAGACAGTTCATATCTTAAAGATTTGACGTTGCCGTTTGTCGGACAAACGGCAAACGGCGGCACGCTTTCCGACGTCTTTTCGCAAAGCAGTATATCGTCGCTTGAAAGTCTTACGATTTCGGGCGGAACGCTCGGCGGCGATTCGCTCAAATGGTTTTCGGGATTGACGCTTGAAGTGAGCGACGACGTAAATATCAAAGCGGGTGCGCTTGACAATACCGAGTGGTACAAAAATCAAAAAGACGGCGTCGTATACGCCGGCAATATCGTGTATGGCTATAAAGGCACGATGTCGCAACCCACAGCAATCGTCATAAAAGAGGGCGCAACGAAAATAATCGACGGCGCATTCGGTATTCAAGAAAACGCCGTTTCGTTCGAGATTTCTTCAACGGTGAAGGAAATCGGCAAAAAGGTGTTGACTGCGCCGTATTTGCTAAGAATAAAAGTGTCCGCCGACAATAAAAACTATGCTTCCGACGGCAACTGTCTGCTTAAAAAAGACGAAAACGGCAATAAAGGAAATACCGTGATTATGGGCTGTCGCGGAAGCGAAATTCCGTCGTACGTCACGGTTATAGGCGAATATGCGTTTGAATTAATGTCCGTTGACGCATTAAAGATTCCCAAATACATACAAAGAATCGAAACTGGCGCGTTTATAGGGGCAGTGTTTTCGGAAAATATCGTCTTTGAAAGCGGAAGTCAGTTGCAAGCGATAGGCGATTACGCTTTCTGCACGTACGCCTATTATATGAGAAACGTCGTGATTGATTTGGGTGCGCTCAACAATTTGAAAAGCATAGGCGAATACGCGTTTGATTTGGGGAATAACAGCGTAGACGGTCTTAATAACGGCATAACGAACGTGATTCTTCCCAAAAATCTGACGTCAATAGGCAAATACGCATTCGGCCCGAATCTTGAGTCAATTCAAGTGGCGACCGGTAACGACACGTTCACGGTTGCGGATAATTGCCTTATCAAAGATTCGACGGTGGTGTTGGGTACGAGCAACAGCGTTATCCCGGCAAAAGTCAACGGCAAAAAAATCACGACTATAGGCGAATATGCGTTTGCGTACAAGACAGTTTCAAATTTGGTTATTCCCGACGGAATCGAAACCATCGGCAACGGCGCGTTTGAAAAGTGCCAAGGCATAACGACGTTGAATCTTCCCAAAAGCGTAAAAAACCTCGGCGCGAATGCGTTTTCGGGCACAGATATTGCGCGCGTGACCATTCCGACAACGGTCGTATCGATAGGCGAAAAAACATTTGCGGAATTGAAAAATCTCGAATACGTCGAGTTTGAGATAGAATCGGACAACGGCGGATACGGTTTGCAATCGATTGCGCAAAACGCGTTCGAGAGAAGTTCCGCGCCCAAAACCCTCACCGCGCCGCTGGGCATAATTTCCAAAATTAAGGACTGTTTCTCGTTTGTCGACACGATAAACGTTATAGGCAACGACGATATTCCCGCGCAAGCGTTTTCGGATTGGATTCCGCAAAAAACAAAAGCGATAAACATCGACGAGGGCGTGCGAAAAATCGGCGATATGGCGTTTGCCGATTGCGAAATAACAAGTTTCGTTTTGCCTGCTTCCGTAACCGAAATCGGCGTCGGAATTTTGACGTATTGCCCGATTGAAAGCCTTTCCGTCGCAAGCGGAAACGCGAGATATTATGCGAAAAACAATTACATTATCGACTCTTATTCGCACTCTATCGTCATTGCGTGCAAAAACAGCGGGGAGATTCCCACGTCGTTCAAGTATGTTACGGTCAATAACAAAAACGTCAAAGAATACGACGTAACGTCGATTGCAAACGGCGCGTTCAAAGGCGTTGAAATCGAAAGAATAACAATTCCGAGCAATATCAAGAGTATAGGCGATTATGCGTTCGCGCAAAGCACGCTTCGCACGGTCAATATTTTGTCGGGTGTTGAAAGCATAGGCAGAAGCGCATTCGAGGGCGCAACGAATTTGACGTCGGTGTCCGTTGCCGACAGCGTGAAGTCTATCGGGTACGCGGCGTTCCGTGGCACTGAGTTTTACGCGCAAAAGCAAGCGACCGAAACGGGTATATCCTATATCGGCAAGGTTGCATATGCGTATCACGGCGACAAAACGGGCGTCGCCGAACTCGAAGTGGCTGACGGTACGGTCGGCATTGCCGAACACGCATTCGAGAGAATGAGCAATCTCAAAAAGATAATTCTTCCGTCTTCTCTCAAAAATATCGACAAAGAAGTGTTCGTAGGTTGCAAGAATCTTACGAATCTGTATTTCAACGGCACGGACGATAGTTGGAAAGCGGTGACGAAAGTCAGAAACTGGGATTTGAATCTGCCAGTGCACAAAACTTGGACATTGTGCCGCTGCGATGAAAAATCGCACGACCACGACGGTGACGGTATCGTGAAAAAGCCCGACGAGGCGGGGGACGTATGCCAAAACTACAAGTTGTTTAGCGCAGAAGTTTGCGACGAGTGTTTCGACAAAGAAGTCGATAAAGCAGTAGGTCGCAGTAATTAATAATTAATAATGAATAATTAATAATTAATAATTGAGGGCGGGACACCCGCACCTGAAATAGAAACAAGTAATAAAAACTGCGCCAAATAGATGCATAATGCGAAAGAGGCATCCGAACGGCAACCCTAATTTACTGACGTAAATGAGTTGTCGGGCGGATGCCTCTGACAAAATCAGGCGCTATTTGGCGCAGTTTTTAATAAGCACGGGCGTAATAGATTACCTTGCTCGCAGGCTTCCCGCAGACGGGGCATACGTCGCCGACGGGCGTTTGGTCAAACGGCATACAACGCGAGGTCGCCGCAAATTGTTCTTTTATCTTGTCCTCACAACAACGGTCGCCGCACCACATAGTCTTGACGAAATTGTGATTGTCAAGAGCCTCTTTCATCTCGTCGAGAGAGTGGCAAGTGACGATGTGCGAGTGCAAAAATTCGTGCGACTGCTTGAACATATTTTGTTGAATATCGTCCAAAAGCGCGGGGATTTCGGTCGTAAGGCTGTCGATTTTGAGTGCGAACTTGTCGTGAGTATCGCGGCGCGCAATCATAACCTGACCGATTTCGATGTCGCGAGGACCGATTTCGAGACGTACGGGCACGCCTTTCATTTCCCATTCGTTGAACTTCCAGCCCGGGGATTGTTCTCTGTCGTCGAGCATAACTCTCACGCCGACGCCACGAAGTGCGGAAGCGACTTCTTGAGCTTTTTCGTTGACGCCTTCTTTGTGCGCCGCAACGGGAACGACAACCACTTGATAGGGTGCGACTTTCGGCGGAAGTTTCAAGCCGCGTTGGTCGCCGTGCGCCATAATGAGCGCGCCGATAAGACGAGTGGATACGCCCCAACTGGTTTGATAGGGATTTTTGAGTTGACCGTCTTTGTCGAGATACTTGATTTCGAAAGCGGACGAGAAGTTTTGTCCGAGATAGTGGGAAGTGCCCGATTGCAACGCTTTGCCGTCGAGCATCATTGCTTCCATAGTGTAGGTGTCAACCGCGCCCGCAAATTTCTCTTTTTCGGATTTTTGACCGACAAGGACGTCGATTGCAAGCACGTTTTGCATGAATTCACGGTACACTTCGAGCATTTTGAGGGTTTCCTCTCTCGCTTCGTCTTCGGTTCGGTGAAGGGTGTGACCTTCTTGCCAGAGAAATTCGCTCGTACGAAGGAAAGGACGAGTGGTCTTTTCCCAACGCACGACGTTTGCCCATTGGTTTATGAGTACGGGCAAATCGCGATAACTCTTGACCCACTTTGCGTACATAGAGCAGATGATGGTTTCGGACGTAGGACGCACAACGAGTTGCTCTTCGAGCGGCGTATTGCCGATATGTGTGACAAGCGCGACTTCGGGCGCGAATCCTTCAACGTGGTCCGCCTCTTTCACGAGATAACTGTAAGGGATAAACATCGGGAAGTACGCGTTTTTGTGTCCCGTTGCTTTGAATCTCGCATTGAGTTCCTCTTGAATATGTTCCCAAATCTCGTAGCCGTAAGGACGAATGACCATCGTGCCTTTGACGGGACCGTAGTCGACGAGTTCGGTTTTAAGCACAACGTCGGTGTACCATTGAGGGAAATTCACGTTCATATCCGTGATTTCTTTTACGAATTGTTCCTTTTCTTTTGCCATAGTCTGCCTCTATCCGTATAAGGATAATTATATATAATAATATACTGTATCGATATTATATACTCTAAAAACCGCCTTGTAAAACGAAAACATCGAAAAACAATCAAAAGGCTTTGATAAATAAGAAGTTACAAACGTTCACGCAACCTTAATTTTTGTCCGAGCGAGCATTTGACGATTGCCATTTTTCCACTTTTTTTATATAATGGCAGTATGGCAAAGAAATCTTCAAAATCCACGAAATCTAAAAAGCAAACTTCGTCACCCGTCGAAAAGGCGGCGAAAAAGGCGTACAAGGCAAATCCGAAAGCGTTTGTAATTTCAATAGTTGCAATCGTGCTCGTCATAGCAATCGCGACGGCGGTTGTGTATTTCGCATTCCCCGACACTTGGGACAAAATCGTTTCTTCCATAATAGATAACGGAACGAACGGTGGCGGAACGAACAATGGTGGGACGAACAATGGTGGGACGAACAATGGTGGGACGGACGACAGTTCGAGCGATACGAGCAAGGTCGTAGGCGGCAACCTTACGGGAACGATTGAACGGGAAGAAGGCGAACTTCTTTTCCATATGATAAACGTGGGGCAAGGTGACTGCCTATATATTCAACTTCATGACGGAAGCGATATGGTGGTTGACGGCGGTACTACAAAGAAACCCTACGATAACTTCAGTTACAAGGTCGTGTTGAAATATCTCAACAATTATATCAAAGACGGTACGATAGAGTATCTTATGCTTACGCATACCGACGAAGACCATTTGAGTTTTTTGGACGATATTATCGACGAGTTCGACGTTGAAAACATATATATGCCGTATATCTTGGCAATGCCGGATGTCAGCAAATTGTCCTCGCAAGTACGCAAAGAATTTGAAATGATTTCGCAAGAAAAGAAGAGTATCTTCAAAGACCCCGACACCGTCAGCACGGCGACATATGCAGAGTTTTTTGCCGCCGCGTTAAACGAGCCGAATTGCGAAATTCATATTAATATGGACGATGACGACAACACAAATAACATCGTTATTGCCGATGTTGAAGAAACCTACGAATTGAAATTTTATTGCCCGACTAAAAAGGACTATGAAAAGAACAAACTCGCAGACGCAGAAGAATTGAATGCGGTTTCGCCTGTGGGAATTTTATCGTACAAAAATCGCAAGATAATGTTGACGGGGGATAGCAACGAGAAAAACGAACCGTTGATTGTCAAGCGCACAAAAAACATCGATTGCGACGTGTTGAAAGTGGGACATCACGGAAGCGAAACGTCGTCTGAACAGTCGTTTTTGGATGCCTATACGTTTGAGTATGCAATGATAAGTTGCGGCACACACAAAGGGCATAAACACCCAAGACAAGCGACGCTTGACAGAATGAAAGATATGGAAGTTTATCGCACGGACAAAAACGGAACGATAGTTTTGTCCATAGATAAGAACGGAAATATGGAATTCAAATCCGAAACAAAAAGCACGCAAAATCAAAATCACATAGGCAACGACGTACAAATGACAACTCAATCTATTGCGAGGCAAAATCTGTCGGGATTATTCTTCTTCGTTTGTAGCGCAATATAATTTGTTCCTATTAGACTACTAAAAGTTTATGTAGATAAACAAGCGTCTAAACGAACACTTATTCGAAGCGCACTTATTAACGGAATGTGCGATTTCGAAGACGGAACACGAGCCGCAAGGCGGCGAGCCTATGAGCGCCGAACTTGACGATTAGTACAAGTGAACGGGCGAGTGTGGATTTTTTCGCCCGTGAACGAGTGGCATAATGAGAGGACGATACTTTTCTATGTGAGTGCCGACTTCCCCTCTTGCGAACGATGTGCAATCTTGTAGATAATTGGCGCAAGTTTGAGCAATAGGGGAAAGCCCGAAGGGAAGGGGTGATGTGTTTTTTAGGGGACACACGATTAAACTTTTGTAGAGGAAGAACAATCCCCGTGAGGAAGGGGGAATCTTTAATTGGTTTATATTGATTTGATAGCGCAAATTTTCTGCGCGGTAGAGGACTAAAAGTTTATGCAGATAAACAAGTGTCTAAACGCCGCAGATAGGATAAAGAGCAAGAAAAAGCCCCTTGTCAGGCAACCCTAATTTACTTTTGTAAATGAGTTGACTGCCAAGGGGTTTTGACGATGCTATTTGCCTATCTGTGGCGTTTAGTCCGCTTTGTAGGGAAGCAATGCCATAACTCTTGCTCTCTTGATTGCGACAGCAAGCGTTCTTTGATGTTTTGCGCAAACACCGCTCATACGACGGGGAAGGATTTTGCCTTTCTCGGTGATGAAACGACGAAGTTTCGCAACGTCCTTGTAGTCGATGTCGTCAACGTGATCTACGCAGAATGTGCAAACTTTCTTTTTGGGCACTCTCTTGGGTGCGCGGGGTGCTTTAACTTCTTCTGCCATTTTCAATACTCCTTAAATTAGAATGGAAGGTCTTCGTCGATGGGTTTGAGATCGTCGAAATCGACGTCGTCGGAACCGTTTTCGTCACTTCTGGTAGAGAGGAATTGCACCTCGTCCGCCGCGATTTCGGTGACGTAACGACGAGAACCGTCTTGCGTGTCATAACTTCTTGTTTGGATGCTGCCGCTGATAGCCGCCTTGCTGCCTTTTTTGAGGTAGCGAGCGCAGTTGTCCGCTTGCGCTCTCCAAACTACGACGGGGAGAAAATCGGTTTCTCTTTTGCCGTCTTTTGAGTAGGAACGAGACACAGCAAGTGTAAATCTGCAAAATTTGATGCCGCTGTTTGTGGACGCGAGTTCCGGATCCTTTGTCAAATTGCCGATCAAAAATACCTTGTTCATATTTTTTTCTCCTTGTCGATTATTTCTTGATGATCATTTGTCTTACGACGTTTTCGTCGTTACGCATAAATCTGTCAAGTTCTGATTGAGCATCTTTAGAGCAGGTGACGTTCATAAGAACGTAGAAACCTTCGGTTTGCTTATTGATTTCGTAAGCAAACTTTCTCATGCCCCATTTGTCCAAACCGTCAACGGTGCCGCCGAGAGAAGCAACCAAGTTTTCAAATTTTTCGACAACCTGATTTTTCTTATCGTCGTCCACGTCGCCGCGAATGATGTAGAGAACCTCGTACTTATCCATAATTCGATACCTCCTTTTGGTCTTGTGTCCCTTTCGGGAAAGGAAAACGCATCATTTAGATGCTCAATAATAATATATTAATAAAAAATATTTGTCAAACGAATGACGGACATTTGTTATTTTGTCAAAAAGTATGCAAAGCAACACAGTTGCGAGTTAGTGTTGATTTGCGAACGTGTCGGCAAAATGCGTATGGACAAAGGGGGACTTTTAGTTTATAATTCGATTGAGAATGAGAGGACGTTTTCTATGTTTATGTTTAGCACTAAAGAAAAATGTGAAAAAACAAGGTATCTAACCGATGCTTTTGATGTCGTACGGCATAAAACAAATATGAGGTGAAGATTATGACAAATCGGAAAAAGTGGATTTTTATGATGGTTACAGTCCTTGTCGTCGTGTGTGCGCTTGCGTTGTTTTGCGCCTGCGATTCAAACGATTCGACGACGCCGCAACCCGACACGCCTAAACCTGATCCGGATCCGACGCCAAGTCCGGAGCCGGAGATAGTTTATCAACCGTTGTCGATCGAAAGCAGTGTTGCGTACGATCCGGAACTCAACCACAGCGACGTTTCGGACAAGGCGTATTTTTCGTTTACACCAAAATACACCAGCAAATATAAACTGTCGCTTAATATGCTTCCTGTGGACGAAGTGAAGGAAGTATTGTTTGACGGGAAGCCTTTGCCTGTCGTTGACAAAGCCTTCAAAGATTACGAAGTGGTGCTTCGCCAAAATCAAACGTACAAGTTTGACGTCACGTATTTGACGCCTAAAAGTTGGACGTATATGAGCGTTTACGCAAGCAGGGATTTTGAAGAAATAACGTTGCAAGAAAAAGAATCGTACGTTGTGGTTGTGGACAAAGAAGTTGACGGCCAAAATCCGGATGAGTATTTTGGACGAAAAGCGGAAACCTATGCAACCAACAACATAGACGTGTGTATTTCAGCCGTGTACGAATCAGTGACATATACACACCTCAAAGGAATCTATTGGACTGCTGAGGTCAAGAAAGAGCCGCTTCACGAGGACGGATTGTATACCGGACGCGGGCGAAAAATTGACGTATTGCGCAATACGGCAAAAAGCTATTGGTTTGTCTTCACACAAAACAGCATGCCGAATGGAAGTACGTTCACGCCAAGTGTGACCGATATTAAAGAATTGAAAAGCGGAGATGTTGAAAAAGTTTACCTTTCAAGACACGAAGGGATGAAACTTTTTAAGTTTGTTTCAATAGAAGAGGGATATCGAATAAGAATACCGCAAGGTATTTTGGCTATGTTTTTGTATGGAAAAGATAATTATAACGTTACCGGAACAGAATGGCGCTCGTTAGACAGTTTGGTGAGCGAGGGGTCTGGCGATTTGATTGTTGGCGTGCATACGGGTACGTCATATCTTGCTTTATGGGCTTATGACTACGGCACCATGGAAATAAACGTGTTAGACTAAATATAAAAAATATGAGGATGAATTATATGAAAAACACATACAAAAGAGGTTCTGTTGTTTTTTATCATTTTTGATAATAATCATGATTGCATTATTATGTAATGTGATTTTATATGCCACGCCAAGTGTTGCATATGCTGCGGAAACGAACGATGCAATCAATTATGATACGTATACTGACAGCAAGACTTTTACGTGGAATGGAACACAACGTTCTATATCGGATTTTATTAATAACGATACGATAATAAATTTAAGTATTTTGGGAAAAAATATTTGAAAAAGCTCGCGAATTTCGCGGGCTTTTTCAAATTAAGAAAATCTTTATGTTCCGTTTAGTTCATTTTTAATCGACAATCGTATCATATTATCGCAATCGAGAATTGCACGAAATTTTGAAAAAACAAACAAGGAGATATATTATGAAAAAAACATTAGTATCTGTTTTGGCACTCGTACTTGTCGTTTCTCTTTCTCTCGTCGCTTTCGCAGCGTGCAATGACAAAGACGACAACAAAAACGCAAAAGTTTCCAACACGGAAGTTCTCGGCACGACGGTAGCGGTGTTGGCTTCCAACGCGGCAGGTAGCGCTTCTGCGGCGGCAGAAGATGACGCAGACGTCAACTTCGACGCAGGCGTAAACCTCACGGTCGGCGAAAACAACCAACTTACAGTCGGTTCCGAAGTGGTTGCAAAAGGCATCGCAACGACTCTCAAACCTATGATTCAAAATATGGTTGACAGAGTGGACGAAGTTCTCGGCGAAAACGGCGTAAAGGTCGAAAAAGTCGCGTCCGACGATGCGGAATACACCGAAAAGTATTCGATCACCATCACTTACGTTGACGAAGAAAGCGGCGAAGAATCCACTCGTTCTCTTTCGCTCTATGTCAAACTTTCTGCAGGTGCGGAAATCGAAGGCAAAACCAACTACACTTTTGACGCAAAAGTTATGTGGATAGGCGCAGACGGCAAAGAAGTCGAAGTTGCGGCATTCAGCGGCGAAGCAAACTTTGACAAAGCAAAAGACGCAACGATCTTCACGCTCGGCGCAAAAGCAGGCGATGAAGAAAACGTCGGCGCATTCGCAAACATCAAAGCATACGCAACCGCACAAGGCACCGTTAAAATCGAAATGGGCGCAGGTGCAGGCGTAAGTGAAATTGCAGGCGCAAACGCGGCTCTTTCCGTTGAAATCGGCAAATTTGCAGACGGCAAATACGGCGCGATCGTAACCGCACAAGGCGACGCAAGCGTCAACAACATACCCGTTGTCGGCAACGTCGGCGTAAAATTCGTTGCAACCGTCAACGTTTATGCAAACAGCCAAGAGAACGCAGGCGAATTTGCACTCAACGGCAGTGTCGAAGCAACCGTAACCGTAAATGAAGTAACCTACAAGGGAACTGCAAGCCTCACCGGCAAAGCAGTCTATGACGCAGACAAAGACGAAGCGGTCGTAGGACTCAACGGCGTGATCAACTTCACGAAAGTTCAAGAAGAAAACAAATAAGACAAGCAAAACTTGCAAAAAAAGAAGTCGCGACAAATGCCGCGACTTTTTTTTTCGTTCTTTTACCTATTGAAAAGCGAGGCGAAACAAGTTATAATTCTTTCACGAGACTGCGGCAACGAAAACCCGCAAAACCAACACTTATCGTATCGGCGCAATATGTACAAAAAGAATCGTAAAAACTTTATCGACTTGTGCGGACAGTGGACGCTTCTCGACCCTGTATCTCGCAAAGAATATCCCGCAAGCGTACCGAGTTGCAATTATTCCGATTTGCAAAACGCGGGCGTTATTCCCGACCCGTTCGTCGCGCTCAACGAGAAGAAAACCGAGTGGGTGTCAAAGCAAGACTGGGTGTACGAAAAGACGTTCGACCTCACGAGAGAGGACTTGTTTGCGGACAGAATCTTTTTGAATTTCGAAAAGATAGACACGCTTTGCGACGTAATGCTCAACGGAGAGAAAATCGCAAGCGTATCGAATTGCCATATCCCGTATTCGTTTGAGGTCAAGAGTTTTTTGAAAGAGGGCGATAACAAACTTTCGCTCTTTTTCCCCTCGCCCGTAAATGCGGTTATACAAAAGCAAAAGCGCATAAAATGCCCTGTCAACAGCAACGGACTTACGGGCATAGCGCACCTTAGAAAACCGCAATGCCATTTCGGTTGGGACTGGGGTCCCGTTATTCCCGTGAGCGGAATAGAGGGCGACGTCAAACTCGTGTTTTCAAACAAAGGCAGAATATTGCAAACGAGAGTCAGACAAAACTCAGAGGACGGCGGCGTAAAATTGCGTGCGGAAATTCAAAACGAAATATACTCTGACGATACGCTCGAACTTGACGTAAAACTCGTTTGCCCGAGCGGCGAAACGTATGAAGCGAGAGCCGTTGCAAAGGATAAAAACATCGTCGAATTTTTGGTGGAAAAGCCGCTCCTTTGGTACGCCAACGGAATGACGAATTGTCACGAACAACCGCTTTATACAATCGAAACAACGCTTTTAAGCAGCGATTGCGTGCTTTCGTCCTCGAAAAAGCAAGTAGGACTTCGCACGATTACGCTTGACAGAAGTCGCGATAAATACGGCTCGAATTTTTGTTTTTACGTCAACGGAAAGAGAGTTTTCGCAAAGGGCGCAAACTGGATTCCGACGGACAGTTATCCCGCGAAAACGACGAAGAAAGACATAGAAGAATACATCAAAATCGCAAGGGATTCGGGTTTCAATATGTTGAGAGTCTGGGGCGGCGGCGGATACGAATCAGAGTGCTTTTACGACCTTTGCGACCGCTACGGTATACTCGTTTGGCAAGACTTTATGTTTGCTTGTCAGGCATATCCGTTTTTTGACGACGAGTTTTTGCAAAGCGTAAAAGAGGAAGCGAAGCACGTCGTAAATCGCCTTGCCGACAGGGCGTGTCTTGCGCTTTGGTGCGGCAACAACGAGATAGAGGCAATGACGGCAGGCTGGGCGACGAGGCGCAAATTCGTCAAATGGACGAAGACTTTTTTCTACGATATATTGCCGAGCGAACTCAAAAAATACGACGATATAACGCCGTATATCGAAGGCTCGCCCGTAGGCACGAAATTCTTGAAAAACGTTGGCTCGGACAACGTCGGCGACGTACATCTTTGGGCGGTGTGGCACGGCTTTCAACCGCTTGCGTATTACAAAACTCGCAATCCGAGATTTTGTTCGGAATTCGGGTTCGAGTCTATGCCCGATTTGAAAACGATTGCAAAATTCGAGAGCGAAGCCGACTTCGATTTGTCGAGCAAGGTGTTTTCCTCGCATCAAAAGTGTAGGGGCGGCAACGAAAAAATGAAGTATTACATTGCCGAAAGATTCAGGCTTCCCAAGCGTTTCGAGGATTACGTCTATCTTTCGCAACTATGTCAGTCGCTGTGTGTGGGCGAGGCAACGGAACACTGGCGCGCAACCGAGCGTTGCAACGGCTCGCTGTACTGGCAATTCAACGATTGTTGGCCGACTTGCTCGTGGTCGGGTCTTGATTATTACAAGAATTACAAAGCCGTTCAGTACGAGGCAAAGAAATTTTGTGCGCCGTTTTCGCTCGCAATCGAAAGAAAAAAGAACGGCGTAAAAGTGGTCGTTTTCAACGATAATATTGCCTCTCAAAAAGGCGTTTTGGACGTGAAAGTCGAAACTTTCGACGGCAAGGAATTGTTTTTCGAGCAGATTCCCGTCGAAGTCGACGGTTGCTCGACGGCTGTCGCAAAGCAGTATGACGTGCGCAAATTCGGCGGCAAAAAAGCGTTGAAAAATACGGTTTTCGTTGCTACTTTGACTTGCGAGAATCCGCAAAACGTTGCTCAATGTCAGCCCGAAACCATACGCCAAACAATGCTTTTCGGCAAGGAAAAGAATTTGAATTTGCCAAAGGCGAATGTAACCGTCGACGTGCATAGAGAGGGGAACAAGGCGATTTACACGATAAAAAGCGACGCGTACGTGCGCAAATTCGCATTGTTCACGAAGCAAAACTCGCCGCTTTCGGACAACTATTTCGACGTGTTGCCGAACGAAACCGTGCACATATCCCAAACAATAGACGAAGGGTGCGCGCTCGAAGTTTTGAAAAATAATTTCGAATTCAAACACGTTGCGACGATAGAGCCGAAGTCAAGCAAATTTGCCGATTCGTTTTTTAGATTCAAAACTCTGCTTTCGACTTGGAATTTGCTAAATTACATATGGTATAAATTCTTTATGTGACGAAAATGCGGTTTTCAAACGACGGAAAACCGCAAAAAAAATCACAAAAGCACGCCTAAAAAAACAAAAAACCTTGCATTAATGCAAGGCTTTTTATATGTTTTGTGTTATGTTTTAATTCGGTTTTTTGTTTTTTGTGACAAGTCTTTTCAAATCAGTCTTTGTTCAAAAGTTTGCGAATTTTTTTCTTTGCGGAATAAATGGTGTTGTCCACTTTTTTGCGTTCGAGACCCAACTCGCCCGCAATTTCGGCGTAACTCATACATTCGAGGTGCAGTTTCAAAACGTCGAGTTCGGTGGGTGTGAGCAAGGATGAAATCGCGTCTAAAAGCAACGCCGACGTTTCGTTTTCGATAAAAATACTTTCGGGGTTTGCTTCTTGCAATTCGTTTCTTAATTCGTCGGAATCGAGAGCGATTTCGACATTTGCCGATTCGGATTTTCTGACGGCGTCCACGATTGCGTTCCGTATGCAACGCGAGGCGTAGGTTTTGAAACTCGCCTTGCCGTTTTCGTCGTAGGTGTGGATTGCGCGTATGAGCGCAAGCATACCGTAACTTGACAGATCGTCAACGTCGTATGCGCCCGCAACGCCAAACGAGCGGGCAATGGATTTTGCAAGATTGAGGTATGCCAAAGCGACGGAATTTTCCGCTTCCAAATCGCCTTGTTGCGCCTTTTTTATGAGTTGCAGTTCTTGCTCTTTATCCATAAGTTTAGATTGATTTGTTTATGATTTTTTGTTTTTAGAGTGTAGGTTGTAGACCTATGCTTGTGTTTTAAGATGTTTAGTGTCTTTGTCTTACGGCTTCGTAAAGCACTATACCTGCAGCAACAGAGGCGTTGAGCGAGTTGACTTTTCCGAATTGCGGAATGGTGAGAGTATCGTCGCAAAGTTCTTTGGTGAGGCGGTGAATACCCTCGCCCTCGCTGCCTATCACAAGCGCGATATTTCCCGTCAAATTTGCGTCTTTAGGGGCTTTACCGTCAAAATCCGTCGCATAAACCCATACATTCTGCTCTTTGAGCCATCTTATTGCGTCGTTGACGTTGGTGACTTTTGCAATGAGCATATGCTCGGTTGCGCCGCAAGCGACCTTGACCACGGTGTCGTTTACGCTTACGCTTCTATGCTTGGGAATCACGATTCCGTGCGCGCCGAAACATTCCGCGCTTCTGATGATTGCGCCGAGATTGTGGGGGTCGGTTATGCCGTCGAGTATTACCAAAAGAAGGTCCTCGCCCTTGTCTTTTGTAAGGTTCAAAATATCTTCGACGTCGCAATACGAAAAGTCGGTGACCGCCGCGACTATGCCTTGGTGGTTGCCGCCGTTTGCGAGTTTGTCGAGCATATTTTTGTCAACGTAACTCACGACAGTACGCGCTTCTTTTGCAAGTTTGAGAACGCGTGAAAGCATAGGGTCGAATTCGCCCTTTTGCACGTAGATTTTGTCTACCGTTTTGCCTGCGATATAGGCTTCTCTGACGGGGTTTCGTCCGTAAATGTACATATCTTTATCCTGCTTTTATTCCTTGATATTATCCTCGAAACACGCGCTCAGAAAATCGTTGAGGCGTTGGGTGTTGCCGGTTAGGTACAAGTAGCCGAGCACCGCCTCGAATCCGCTTGCGCGCCTGTATTCGCTCATCTCGGCGTGTTTTGCGCTCGTTTGAACTTTGCAATTTCTCGCTCTTCGGAAAATATCCTGCTCGTCCTCGTCAAATAGCGGAAGCAATTTTTCGGCTTCTGCGGCTTGAGATACGGCTTTTACAACTTTTATGACCTCGTGATGAAGCGCGCCGGTCTTTTGAGTCGAACCGATTGTCACTCTTGTGCGAGTGTAAAGGGATTGTACGGCGTCGCCGACGAATGCGAGAGCCATAGGGTGAAGCGCAAGCGCTTCCTGCCTGGATATGGGTGTGTTGAGCGAAAAAATCGAGTTGTCTGCCATAAAAGGAATTGTAGCACAATATTTTGTAAATCGCAACGCCAAACGCTGCGATATTGACAATAAGGAATATAGAGAATAAAATGTAACTATAAAACTGCCTGCGCGCGCGATGCGCTGAGGATTTGCGCAAACGAATCTTCAAGAGGCAAATTCGAGGAATTATGAACAAAAAGTTATTGAAAGTCACGCTATTGACGCTCGTTGCCATATTGCTTTCGACAAGTTTGGTTGCTTGCGGACTTTTCAATTCTCAAAAAGAGATAAAAACCGCCGACGTAGTTGCGGTGAGCGGTCTTGAAAAGGGAAAAACCGAGGGCGAGTATATCGTATATCTCGGCGATACTATGCGACTTGGCGTGGATTGGCACAACAAGCGCATATCTTCGGCAGAGGTGGAGTGGCACGAGATAGTGAACGGCAAAGACTCGATTGTCGAAGGCACTGACGGCAAGACTTATTCTCGCGGTTTTTCAAAATCGGATTTGAACAAAAAATTCGAATATTATGTCGTTGTCAATCAGTCCGTCGAGTCGGCAAAAATCACGGTTACGGTGAAATACACCCTTAAAAATCCGACGCTAAGCGCAAATCTTCCTATGACGGACGGCGTGGTTCAGCAAAACCTTATCGACGGCGCGCAAAACGTGGCGATAACGGCGAGGTGGAATGCCGATTTAATCCCCGACGACAAGACTATATCGGTTGCTTGGTACGTTGACGGCGCAAAGCAAGCGGAAACGAGCGCGACGTTCACGTTCGACGTTTCGGGCGTTACGGACGAGTGCAAAATCAATGTAAAAGTTGTTTTGTCGGACGGCGAGCAGACGTCGAGTGCGGAAATAACGCTTGCGTTCGTCAAGAAATTCGCGCTCGTCGAGGAATTGACAATAAAAGCCGATTCCACGCTCTCGAAAGTCGGACAGAATACGTACTATTTCAAGGCGACCGCCGATGAAAACAAGATTAAGTCTTTTTCGACTTCGCTTTCGCCGTGGAACGCAAACGGAAACGCGGCTTGCGAGTGGACTATGGCAAACTCGTCTGGTACGAACGTTGTGGAAAAGAACAAGCGCAGTGCGGATATATCCCTCTCATACGGCAAAAACGTGATTAAAGCGACTATGCAAAACGTCGAAAGCAGACAAATCATCGTCTATGCGCTCGACTACGAGTTCGACGATTTGCCTAAAGATATAAAGGACAATATCGAAAATTCGTTCTTCTGGCTCGGCAACTATTACGATAGTTATATCTCCACGCAAGCAGACCTCAATGCGTTTATGGGCTACGCCGTATCCTTGCATCAAAAGGATAAGGCGAACACGGTTTATCTTGAAAAGAACGACTGGTGCAACCTCGACAAGTTTACCGAAAAGTGTTCGACGGCGGTTGACGAGGGCGTCGACGAGTCGGGCAATTTCCGCTATCAAGTGAGCATAAGAGGCTCGATAGGCTCTGTGACGTTCACCGACGAAACGGTGTTCGGTATTCCGCAAGGCGCGTACGAGCCGAAAGCGAAAAGCGAGCAGATTGTGGGGTATTTGAGATATTCCGAGCAATCCGCGACTCGGACCAAATTGCCCATAGACGAGAAAACCGAAAGCGCGAAAGTGTCAAATTCAAACGAACTCTACCGCGCCGTATCTTGCGGACAAAAGCCGATTTTTGCGGATGATAACAGCGGAATCGCACTCAAAAAACTCTACGACGAAGCGCGTGAAGTCCTCACGACGTACGTTTCGGACGATATGTCCGACTATGAAAAAGTCGCCGTCATTTACGACTGGATAGTAAACGTCGTGGATTACGACTATGCCGCCGCACAACTTCAAGGCGCCGACGCGAGCAAATATAACGCGTTCTATCTCGAAGGTGTGTTCAACGACCATCGCGCCGTTTGCGACGGCAAATCCAAAGCGTTCGCTCTGCTTTGCGGAATGGAAAATATAAAAGCCGTACGCGTAGTGGGCTATGCAGACAAAAATCTGAAAGACCTTGATCTGTCATCGAAAGAGGTATTAGCAAGCAAAGGACACGCGTGGAACAAAGTGCTCATCGACGCAGACAACGACGGAGTGAAGGAATGGTACGTCGTCGATACGACTTGGGGCGACGTTGCGGTTAAAAACGAGGGCGCAAGCGGCGGCGTATACGAATATCTCAACTATGCCTACTTCCTCAAAACCGACGAGGATATAAAGGATACGCATATCGCAAAAACCTACAACCCGATTGCAAACACCGACGTAAACGTCTACAAAAAGACGGTGATAAAGGTGGGAAGCACAAGTTTCGATTTGTACGTTGAATCGGTTGTTGAATTAGAAAAAATTGTCGCATACAGCAAGGCAAACGGCAGAATCCCCGTGCCCGTCTACATCGTATCGGGCGTCAATGGGTTCGGCTACAGCATAGTGTCCATTGACGACAATCAGGCTATTATATTTGCAAGAACCTAAAAACAGTGTAAAACGCCTCAAAAAAAGTATCAAAAAACCGCCTCTTTTGAGGCGGTTTTCTTGAATATTCCGCAACTGCGGCAACGGCGCAATATAACTGCCCGAACGGGCAATATCACAGTGCCGCAGGCACGATTTCTCGCACGCTTTGCGTGCATTGCACGCAAAGCGTGCAATGCACAATTAAAGATACGCGCGCAACGCCTTTATGTTTTTGTCGTAAACTTTCATAAGGTCTTTGGCAAGGTCGGGAACGTCAACGCCGTCGCGATTGAGTTCGTTGATGCACTTTTGCACGCTTTCGATGCCCATATTGTAGCCGTCGATAAGCATACTCGCAAGGTGCGAACACGAACTGTTTATGCCGGCGTTCATCTTCACGCCCGCTTTGAGCATCATTCGTTGCACGGGGTTGGTTTGCGCGTCTTCGAGTTCCTTTTCGCTCAACTCTGATTTTGCTTTCTGATAAAATTCTTCCATCGTTTCTTTTTGCGAAAGCACGAGGTTTTTCATTTTTTCGCAGTCGATATAGCCGATGATGTTGTCGACGGATTGCGCGCCCATAGCGGTGTTGCGCACGATTTCTCTATAAATTTTCATAAGGTTCTCCTTCTATATTCGATGTTTTGCGGCTCCGATTATTTGTTGGAAAACAGTTTGTCGAGCCATTCTTTCACCCACGACTTGTACACGATTTTCTCGCCGCTTTCGCTTTCGGGGACGAAGCATAGGGGCGGAAAAGCCACGCACCACCAGTTGTCGCCCACGCCCTCGCCAAGATAGATTATAAGCGCGTCGTAGTTGCCCTCGGGGAAGTCGTAGCCGTCGTATTTTCTGTCGGGGAAATACTCGTTTTTGAACGCAATCGAGGCTTTATATTCGAAATCGTTGTCGTAAAGCGTTTGATTTGCGATTTTGACGAGATTTGTCTTTTCTCTTTCGAGCGTATTGCGGGCTTCGCTTTTACTCTTGCAACCGTCGAGTTTCGAGGTGAGATATTCGGTCACTTTGTCGCGCACTTTGAGTTTTACGGCTTGGTCGGTTTCGCTGTTCGAATTTGCTCTTATATGTATGCGGATGCATTGCTCTGCAATCTCTTGCTGGCTCGGTGCGTCGTCGCAGGCAAAGAGCAAAAGCGCGCACGAGAGCAAAACCAAAACGATACAAATAGATACGACTGCTTTTTTCATAGCGAGAGTATTGCCCCTCTTTGCGCGTTTTATACTTGCATAAAAATCGCAAGTCGAGAAAAACTATCCCAAAAGAGGTGAAATATGAATCGTAAATTAGACGCCCGAAAGTGTTTGATTTTTGCCCTCGTTTTGTCGCTCTCGATTGTGACGATACTCTCGTTTGCCGTCGTGCAAACGCCGAGCGTTGCAGAGGCGGCGACCTTGAAGCAAGGCTCGCGAGGGGATTTGGTCAAAAACGTTCAGCAAAAACTCATACGCTGGGGCTATCTCAAAGGCACGGCGGACGGCATATTCGGCGCAAAGACGAAAGCCGCCGTCATTGCGTTCCAAAAGAAAAACGGACTTACCGCCGACGGCGTTATAGGCACGCGCACGGCGCAGGCACTCGGCATAAGTCTTTCGAGTTCGACGTCTACGTCGTCAACGACGTCCTCGACCGACCTCAATTTGCTTGCGAGAGTGGTGTACGGCGAGGCGAGGGGCGAACCGTATACAGGACAGGTTGCCGTTGCGGCGGTCGTGCTCAATAGGGTGCGTTCGTCGTCTTTCCCCAACAGCGTGGCGGGAGTCGTGTATCAGTCGGGCGCATTCGATTGCGTGAGCGACGGACAGATTAACCTTACGCCAAATCAATCCGCATACAAAGCCGCAAAGGACGCGCTCAACGGTTGGGACCCGACGTACGGGTGCTTGTTCTATTACAATCCGCGCACCGCTACAAGCAAATGGATGCTCTCGCGCACGGTTAAACTCTCGATAGGCAACCACGCATTTTGTTAAGGAGGAAGAATATGAAAAACAAGGATAAAAGACAAGAAACCAAACAAGTCGAAAAAAAGAAAAAGCCGACTTCCAAAGTCGTGAAAACAGCCGTTCTCGGCACGGTGCTCGGATTGTTTTCCTGCGCTATCGTGGGGCTTTCCGTCGCGCTGTATTACGCCCAAACCAGCGTAAATACGCACGAAGCATACCAACGCCAAATGGACGCCGTATATCAACGCGCGTACTTCGATTTGCTTGACGGCGCAAGCGATTTGGGCATAAATCTGCGCAAAATCAGCGTGTCCAACTCAAAGAGTATGCAACAGTCCCTTCTTTACGAGGTGTACAACGCGGCGGAACTTGCAAGCAGCAATCTCGCAACCTTTAAGTCCAACGACGACGGCGTACTCAAAGCGCAAAAGTTCGTCAACCAACTCGGCGACTATTCGCATACGCTCGCAATGGGACTTGCAAACGGCAAAGAATTGAGCGGCGAGGACAGACAACGCCTTTTCAAAATGGGCGAAATTGCCGACGTCTATCAAAAGTCGCTTGAAAGCGTGCAAAAGAATCTCGACGACGCCAATCTCGAACTTACCGACGAGGGCGCGCTCGACGTGTTCGTGCAATCCTTTTCTTCATTTTCCGAGCCGAGTTTCGAGTATCCCGAAATGATTTACGACGGACCGTTTTCGTCCGCTTTGGAAAACAGGGAAACGAAAGGTCTTGTTGGTGACGAAATAACCAAAGAGCAGGGCGCGGCAATCGTGAAAGAAAAACTTGCGACTCTCAATCCCGCCGACGTTGAATTTGCAGGCGAAGCGGACGGCGACATAAAGACGTTCGATTACACCGTCAAAGTAAACGGCGAATCCGCATACGTTCAAATCGCGCGAAAGGGCGGTATGCTCATATCCTTTAACGCAAGAGCGGATTTGCAAAGCGCGGCTATTGTCGAGGCGAGCGAAACTTGTCAGCAACGCGCTCTCGAATTTGCCAAGGCGGCGGGATTCGACGATATGGCGGTCGTATGGTCGTCCTCGTCCGACGGCGAATGCGTCATAAACCTTGCGCCTATGCAAAACGGAGTCGTCCTTTATCCCGACCTTGTCAAAGTCAAAGTCCGCGAGTCCGACAACACCGTCATCGGCTTCGATTCCACGCACTACGCTTTCAACCATTGCACGCGCAATCTCGACCAACCCACCATTTCTCTCGAAGCGGCAACCAAAGTTGTGTCCTTGCCGTCCGTCCGTGACGGCAGACTCACACTAATCCCCCTTCGCGAAACGTCCGAAGTTCTCGCCTACGAGTTCGAGTGTCACCAAAACGGCACCTATTATATATATGTTGACGCGCGCACGGGCGAGGAAGTGAATATTTTGTATGTTATTGAGGATTCTCTCGGTCAGCGTACCGCTTAAATGCGCTATTGAGCGAATAACTGTGTCAGATGCGATTTTTTCACAAGTCACGTACGCATTAGTACGCTCGTTGTTCAAAAATCGCATCTTCCTTTGTTCTTCATCTCAATATCGCATTTTAACAAAAACCGCGCTAAATCGCGACTAACTTTGTCAGGCACGGCTTGCCTCAAAATCGTGTACGCC
>ULUJ01058418.1_pt1 | contig 81600 bp, 65 predicted proteins | sample 1958381 | NCBI WGS metagenome assembly ULUJ01 (sample SAMEA4835757, study PRJEB28245) | human gut metagenome | biome: gut microbiome; material: fecal sample | place: Denmark | collected 2008 | reverse complement strand
CGGTGGACCTTTGCGTAGCCGCATGGTCGATGTGTTGCGGAGATAGCTGCATAAATATAGCAAAATTTGGCCGTTGTGCATATGCACGGCGGCCTTTTTGCGTGACGCTGATCGGTTTTGACGGAACATGGTCTTATACGGATGGCAGAGCAGTCATCAAAATTGAACACACGGAAATATCTGTACCACTTATCTACAATGTATTGACTTTTTACCTCTCAGAGGGTACTATATATCCGATTTTGGTGCAGTCTGTTTTCTTCTGCCCAAAAAGGAAATCGGAGGTGCAAATCTATGCGCAAAAAATTAACCGGCAAACGGCTGATTGCAGTTTTCCTTGCAGTGCTGATGGCGCTCACTTGCTTTACTGCTCTGCCTTTTGCTGCTTCTGCCGCCACCCCGGCAACTTCTGCCGGCGGTAAGTATGTTTTTGCCTATTTTACCGGCGACAATACCAGTGAACAGAAGATTCAATTTGCTGTTTCTGATGACGGCTACAACTTTACTGCTATCAACGGCAACCAGCCTGTTGCACAGCAGACTACCGGCACCGGCTGTGCCCGTGACCCGTATCTGTTCCGCGGTCAGGACGGCTACTTCTATATGGTAGCAACGGATATGGACGCTTCCCTTGGCTGGTGGGATGTGAACGACGCTATGACCGTGTGGCGTTCTGCGGATCTGGTAAATTGGTCCGATGAGTCTCATATTTCCATTAAGGATGTGAAGAATGCAGACGGCACTCCTGCTTTGCCTGCCAATGAAACCGTTCATTGCTTTTGGGCGCCTCAGGTGATCTGGGACGCTTCCACCGGCAAGTATATGGTGTATTTCTCTCTGTCCACCTCCAGCTTTACCGGCGGTTCGGCACAGAAGATTTATTATATGCTTACGGACAATCTGATGGATGTGACCCATTACAGTGCGCCTCAGTTGCTGTATAAGAATCCGAACGGTGACGCCTCTATTGATGCGGATATTATGTACGATTCCGCAAACGGCATTTATTATATGTATTATAAGAATGAGGCGGACGGGGAGAAGACCATTTACTATGTGTCCTCCACGGACCTGAAAGACGCGGATCAGTATTCCGCCTGCACGCCTGTTAAGGTTTACAACAGCCGTTCCACAAAAATGGAGGGGTGCAACTCCCACTTTATTACCGGCACCAACACCATGGTAATGCTGGCAGATGAGTACGGCAACAGCGGTCACTATTTGGCGTTCCAGTCTACGGACTTTAAGAACTTTGAAAAGCTCACGGACAGCCAGTATACCTTGAACCAGCTGTCTCCCCGCCACGGCTCCGTGCTGGCCATTACCGATGAGGAATATAATACCATGCTCAAGGCCCAGCGCTCTACGGATATGCGCTATCACTTTGACTCCGACCTAAACCTAACCTCTGACTGGACCTATACCAAGCAGACGGATTCCAGCGGCTACACCTATGAGTACCAGCTGGACAAGGCCGGTATTGCAGAGCAGGGCGGCAAGCTATGGCTCAATCAGGGTCAGGTGTTTGTGAATGACCCGGTGATTCAGGCGCTGATGAAAACAGACAGCTTTACCGTGTCCTTTAGTCATACCCGCCAGACGGACGATAACGACCTGGGCACTGCTGGCACCGTGTTTGCACTGGCTGCTGCGGACAAAGACTTTATCCGCGTTGGCTGCGACGGCACGCTTTCCGTTTATTCCGGCGGTACCAATAAGACCGCTGTCCAAAAGGTGACCGTACCTGCCGGCCAGGAGGCCAATTATACCATTTCTTATAACGGCAAAGAAACGGTTCTGTATGTGAACGGCAAGCTGGCCGCCACTGTTGCGGGCGTAATCGACGCCCGGGAAGTGGCCGATGGGGCTGCATTCTATGTGGGTCTCGGCTATTCCGACGCTGCCAATAAAGCTGCTGCGCTGCGTATGATCGGCAATTACGGCAACTTGCAGTTCTCTGCTACTTCTGCCCAGGGGACCCAGTCTGAGCTGATTACGCAGGTGGCTGCCTTTGAGGCACTGCTTCAGGGCGGTAAGCTGTACACCAACGCTTCTGCTGCTTACGCTGCCTATGTGCAGGCCAATCGTCTGCTGGACGCTGTGCGTTACGGCGGCACCGATGTGTCTGCTGCCCGGCTGAAAGCAGCCACGGACGCACTGATTGCCGGTATGGCTGCCATGCAGGAATACACCCAGCCCCAGACGGGCAAGGGCTACTTTGGCACCACGGAGGCCACCGACGGCTACACCGATGTGCTGTACAGCACCAAGGATTATGTGTACAGTGGCGAGACCACCGCTGACAGCTACCAGGGCATCGGTTATGTAAACTTTAAGATCGCAAGTCCCAGTACCACAGTGCTGCTGAAAAACGGCGACAGCAACCCCGGCTTCCCGGTGGTTGTGGAGAGTAAAAAGATAGAGAACAGCAGTGGCAGTATCTTCAACAGAAAGACCACTTACGGCAAGATCGCCTATGTGGCGCCCCTGAGCAATGACTTAATGCTCAATCACCTGTGGTACGGCTATGCGGAAGGTGCGTATAGTACCTGGCCCGGGAAGACCGCCACCAGCAACAACGCCACCTTTGGTTATCAGGCGGGCACCACGGCTGATATGACTGCCAATCAGGATAATACCGGTACTTCTCGCTTCTGGAACAACCAGGCATTCCTGAATCCCACCTTCGGCACCAATGAATATGCCAAGACCTACACCGGCTTACAGTTCTCCGCCAAGGTGATCGGTAACCGGAACAATGAGAATACGGACAACGCAGCGGAGAACCTGACCCTGAACAGCACCCAGTATGTGCTTAATTATACGCCCCTGGCAAATGCTGTGGCCGGTCTGGACACCACCACCCAAAAGCAGGTAGCCGCCCAGTACAAAGAGGGCGGGCTGGCAGATCTGCTGGCCAAGGCGGATACCGTTAGCGGTGTCAACCCGGCAGCTTATAACTATGCCTTTGATCTTGCCGGTGCAGTAACCAGCTATCAGGCTGACGCAGACGCAGCGATGACTGCTTATAATGCAGCTACGGTAAACACCGCTGCCGATGTTTATACCAACTTGCGCACGGTAATGGACAACTGCATGAGCACCTACGCCGTAGGCAACACGGTGCTGGATAACGGTTCTACCAAGTATGTGGCCGCTTTGTGGAGCGACTTTGTACAGGCTTATCAGGCAGCGCAGAGTGCTTTTGCCGACCTGAAAGATCATGACTATAAAAAGGACGGCAGTGTCCTGCAAACCTTGGCCAATAACTTGCAAAAGGCGTATGACGCCCTGTGCGGTTATGGTGCATACGAGGCACTGGACAGCGCAGTCAGCCGGGTAAAGACTGTGGTGGCTGCCGGTAAGGACGGCTACTATGCCGCCGACAAGTACCAAGCACTGGAGCAGGCTTTGACCGAAGTGTTGGCTACCGCCTACACCAATGACGGCACCGCTTATGCGCTGAGCGAAAAGCAGCAGACTACCATTGATGCTTGCACGGCTCAGCTGCTGTCCGCCTATACCGACTGTATGTATAGCAACCGGTTTAAGGTGACCTTTATTGCAGACGGTCAAACGGTCAGCACCGATTTTTACGACGCCAACGCTGCCGTGACCTTGACTGCGCCCAATGCCACCAACGGCACCTGGACCGTCAACGGTGTAACCGTAGCAGGGGAGGGCGCCAGCTACACCTTTGAGGTGGTGGCTGACAGTACCGTGACCTTTACCTCTGCTGCCAAGGCAGATACTGTGACAGTGACGAACCTGTCCGCCTTCGGTGACAGCGTGTACAGCCAGTATGCGGTGACTGCGGACAAGACCCTGTCTACCGTACTGGCAGCAGCGCCTGCCCGCGCTTTGGTGGGCTACCACTTGGACGGCTGGCTGGTGAACGGCCAAAACGCCGCCAAGCTGGATGGCAGCCTGGCAGTGACCTCCTTTGCCAAGAACGGTACAGTCCTGATCAAACCGGTGTACAGCGCCAATGCAGGTACATACACCTTTGACGCACCGTATACCCTCACTTCCGACGCAGCGGACTTTCTGTGCTGGGCGCTGCCGGTAGACGGCAACACCTATCGTGTGGTCAGCTACTCTGCCACCTATAACTGCTACGCTACCGGTGCCAAGAGCGACTTTGTGGCAATCACCCAGTCCAACTTCAATCAGTACACCCTGCAGGGCGTGACTTCCATCGCTCAGTTACAGCAAAAGGCGCCCATTGCTTCCCTGCGCGGCGCTGCGGAAGATGCTTCTTCCCAGAACGGTCAGGTGTGGAACACAGAGATCGGCAAGCTGACCTTTGTGGCGCAATACACCCAGGGCGCAGACCCGGCCTATACGGTCACTGCCTGCGGTTTGGAGTTTAATAATGGCACAGATGGTAAGGGTGCCAAGACGGTGATTACCAAGTCCAACAGCCAGACGGATAGCTGTCAGTACCTGATCAGCTACACCTTCAGCCATCCGGCAGGGCAGACCTACTCTGCACGCAGCTATGTGGTTTATACAGACGGGCAAGGCCAGCGCCATACCTCGTATAGTCCCTGGACGAATGTGACTTTGGCAAAATAAGGAGAAACAGTATGAAGAAACTGAAATATATCAAGCCTGAGGCGGAAGTGGTGCACTTCCATCTGATGGACGGGGATCTGTACACGCTGTCCGGCGGTCAAAACGGAAACGAGACCGGCGGCGGCAGCGACCCCTTTGACGACAGCCAGTTTTAACGGCAACCTTGCAGACGGCAGCACTTTTGCTGCCGTCTGTTTTTATGTTATAGACAAAATGTGAAAGTTCGTGCGCATAAAATACAAAACCCTTGGCGAATAACGCATATAAATAGACAAAATCACGAAAAAATAATAAAATAATCGTGAGTAATCGCTCACTTTTCTATTGCAATTTGGATTTAATGATGTTATGATGAATTTGGCAAGGAGATACTGGACAGAATTCTGTTTCTGTTCAGTACCAAATTATAACTGCCTGGGGGATTTTGTATGAATGTATATATTCAAAGCGTAATTGATACCGTTAAGCGACGGGATAATGCCAAGCCTGAGTATATCCAAAGCGTGGAAGAAGTGTTTAGCTCCCTGACACCGGTGATTGAGCAGCACCCGGAGTATGTGGAGGACGATATTCTTACCCGTATGGTGGAGCCGGACCGGCTGATCACTTTTCGTGTGGCATGGGTGGACGACGACGGCAAGACCCGTATCAACCGAGGCTACCGTGTGCAGTTCAATTCATCCATTGGCCCGTATAAGGGCGGCTTGCGGTTCCATCCCAGCGTGAACTCCAGTATTATGTATTTCCTTGGGTTTGAACAGACCTTCAAGAACAGCCTGACCGGCCTGCCGATGGGCGGCGCGAAGGGCGGCTCGGACTTTGACCCTCGAGGCAAGAGCAAGGGTGAGGTTATGCGTTTTTGCCAGGCGTTTATGACAGAGCTGTATCGGCATATCGGCCCCAATGTGGATGTGCCTGCCGGCGACATTGGCGTAGGTGCCCGGGAGATCGGCTTCCTGTTTGGTCAGTATAAGCGTATTTCTGATGCATTTGAGAACGGCGTGATCACCGGCAAGGGCCTGTCCTACGGCGGCTCTTTGATTCGCCCGGAGGCCACCGGCTACGGCGCAATTTACTATACCTGTGAGGTGTTTAAGCACCAGCACGATGATATCAAGGGCAAAACCTTTGTGGTCTCCGGCTTCGGTAATGTGGCCTGGGGCGCGATTAAGAAGATCACTGAGTTGGGTGGCAAGGCGTTGACCATCAGCGGTCCGGACGGCTATGTGTACGACCCGGACGGTATCGCCACGGAGGAGAAGATCAATTATCTGCTGGAGATGCGAGCCTCCGGTCGCGACCGCGTGCAGGACTATGCAGACAAATTCGGCGCAGAGTTCCACCCGGGAGAGAAGCCCTGGGGCGTTAAGGGCGATGTGATCCTGCCTTGCGCTACCCAGAACGAGGTGACTTTGGAGGACGCCAAGAAGATCGTTGCCAACGGCGCGAAGTATTACATAGAGGTGTCCAATATGCCCACCACTGCGGACGCCCTCAATTACTTAATGGACCAAAAGGGTCTGATCGTTGCACCATCTAAGGCTGTCAATGCCGGTGGCGTGTGTGTGTCCGGTTTGGAAATGAGTCAAAACTCCCAGCGCCTGTCTTGGACGGCGGAGGAAGTGGATGCCAAACTGCACCAGGCGATGATCAATATTCATAAGCATTCCGTAGAAGCCGCAGCGCGCTACGGCCTGGGCTACAACCTGGTGGCCGGTGCCAATATTGCCGGTTTTGAAAAGGTTGCAGACGCTATGCTGGCGCAGGGCATTTATTAAAATTCAATTTTATCCCATAAATTTGTAACCCCCGGTACGCGTTGTACCGGGGGTATTTAATTGGCAGTTATTGCTAAAATGTACCGCAATTGTTTGTGTAAATTGTATAATGAATTTTTATTGTAAATGTGTTATTGTTTAGTTGAGAATAAAGAATGAAGAAATGATAAAGTTGGAGGTGATTTGCACATATTTTGTGTTGCTGTTTCGCTAACTGACAAAAAGGAGAGAAGAACAAATGAAAAAGACATTATCTGTATTTTTAAGTTTTGTAATGCTGTTTGCCTGTCTTTGCGTAGGAGGCATATCTGCGGGGGCGGCAGAGAAAAAGTCGAATATTCAGTATTTATTTGACCGTGAGAACGAGACCTTGTATATCCGCGGCAAAGGCGCTGTGCCGGCGTATTATTTAGGTTGGGATGAATGTAAAAATGATGACTATAATGATAAATTTTCTGAACGAGACGAGGATAAAAGCTATGGCTACATGCAGTATGGGCCAGGTGAAGGTGACAGTCAGTTTGTATATTCTCCGGAAATGAATGATGAAATCCTCCTTCGCAGCATTTATCCTTCCTTCTATATCGACACGACACGGTATGTAAAGAAAATCGTTTTTGAGGAGGGGATCACCTCCATTGGTTATGGCGCATTTTCCTATGCATTTCCAAAATTAGAGAAAGTGGTGCTTTCTTCCACCATTACTTCCATTGGCGGTGATGTGTTCTGCTGCGATGGCGGAGATACAAACAATATTACGGTGCCTGCGACGGTAAAGAATTTGGATTCGTGTGCTTTTTCAGGAGTAGTTAAGGGCAATGTTGTGATTTTGGGTAAATCCACCAAGTTTGTGAACATTGGTCAGTATGGCTTATTGATGGATCCAGCTGTACGCATCTATTGCTTGCCCGGATCTACCATTGAGAAGCAGTGCAAACAGAACAACGCCAGTAAAGATCCATATATTGAAAAGGTAGATTATAAAGTCATCAAAACGCCGGCGCAGGTGAGCGGCGTAAAAGCCGCCACCACCGGCAGCACGGTAAAGCTCACCTGGAAAAAGGCCAAGTACGCCAATCGGTACAAGGTGCAGCGGTATGTAGTCAGCCAAAAGAAGTGGAAGACTTATGCCACTGTTACCGGCACTTCTTACATCTTTAAGAATATGGCAGGCTCTACCAATTACCGCTTCCGTGTAATTGGCGTCAATCGCATTTGCGACGCAAACTTTAGCGGCAAGGCCAGCAAGGAGTGCAAGGCTAAGACCAAGTTCGGCAAGGTGCTGGGCGTGAAAGTCAGCGACAAGAACGGCAAGCTGAGCGCTAAGTGGAACGCCGTGCGGGAAGCGAAAAGCTACCAGGTGTATTATGCTACCAAGAAAGACGGCAGCTACAAAAAACTGGGCACTGTCTCCGGAACTTCCTTTAAGAAAAAGGTGACCAAAGGCAAGACCTATTATGTAAAAGTACGTGCAGTTAAAAAGAACAGCAAGGGCAAAACCGTCTACGGCACGTACTCCGATGTGAAATCCGTGAAAGTATAAAAAACGAATAAATAAAGAGAAGAGGATCAAAAATGAATAAGTTTAAAAAGACGATTGTGACAGCTTTAGCCATGCTAATGACGATTACCGTGTTGCCTATGCAGGCCGGTGCTGCCATTGCGGACGATGCTGCGGCAGAAGAGGATGTTGAGCCTATTATGGAGTACGCGCCGGATGGCGCAGATGTGGATGTTTCGTCCAATGAATCCGGCGTGGATACTTGCGAACCGATTATTGACCCGCAGTTTACCTATGCGGATGCCGATCAGTCGGCTACAGATTCGCTGCTTCATGAGAGCGAAATATCCACGCTGAATATTTGGGAAGACGATCATACAGATTTGACCTTAAAGCTGGGCGGTATTTCCGATGCGGCTGCCAAAGCGGAGGGGGATTCCGGTAATTTTAAGTGTCTGGTGCCGCGTAGTACTATTGAAAAATATGCGGAACAAGAGTTTGGCAGTCTTGCCAGTAATGGGTGCAATCCGTATATGCAGGGCGGTTGTTCTGACGGCAAGTATATGTTTTACATGATTTTAGTCAACGATGGCGGTCTTGACCAGCGGAAAGAACTGGGGCGATTTATCCTTGCTTGCCATTTTGATGATAGAGGAAAAGTGGTTGTGGATTGTTACCGTTCGGATCGTGCCAACAGCAAACTTGCTACTCTTGGCCACGCAAACTGTTTGACCTACAATAGTGTGACAGATGAAATCGTGGTGGCTTGCGGAGGTGGAGATAACCAAACGATTTGCAAAGTCAATGCGGACTATTTCCGGGGCAAAACCTCCACCTTAAAGCAGTCTAAGCACTATATCAGTTGCAGATCCTCCAGTATTGCATTTAATCCGTATATGAACCGGTATGTTGTTTGTGTAGTTAGCAATATTGACGGAGCGACAAATAATTATTTTTGTATATTTGATCGTGATTTTAATTTGATTGCGAAGTGCAAAGATACGAATATGCAAACTGGCGGTAAATATCAAGATCATCAGGGCGTTTACTGCGATAACAATTACATTTATGCACTCTATTATAAAGCACAACTAACCGATGATCAAAATGCCACACAAAATCGTATGGGCGTGTATAACTGGAGCGGTCAACTGGTGCGGGAAGTCAATTTTAAGTTCGATCGTCGAAAGATCGGCACCAGAGTGGACAGTATGGAGTTTGAAAATATTTTCATGGTCGGTAATAAAGTTTACGCAGGTATGAATTTTCTGTATTCGACGGATGGCAGCAAAAGACCGCGCCACTTCTATCTGTATGACTTGTCTCCGTTCTTCTTCCATATTCAATATTGCCCGGACACGAATGTGAGCAAATATAAGGCCGGTAGCGGGGAGGTCACTTCTCATGTGCTTTATGGTGTATCAACGCCCATTCGCAAGAATACCTTTACAAAGAAGGGCTATAAATTTGCCGGTTGGTCGCTATATATTCCCGGTGAGGATATATGGAGTTATAAGAATGATGCCGGAGATATCAAATGGTGTAAGGAAGGGCAGCAGCCTGCCGGGTATAAGAAAAATATCTACAGGGATAAGCAGAATGTGAGCCAAACAGTTAAGTCCGGCAAGACGGTGTTCTTCTGTGCCAACTGGACAGCAACGGACTATTTCTATGTATTCTTTAACCATAATACCGGCGGTAGCGGTACGATGGCTATGCGGCAGGTAAAGTATGGCACCGAGACCCAAATGCCAAAGAATACCTTTACCAAGTCCGGCCGTACTTTCAAGGGGTGGCAGATTTATAATTCAGACACCGGTATGTGGCTATATAAGGTGCCGAACAGCACAGACACAGCCTGGTACAAGGAGGGCGAAGCGCCTGCCGGTTATGTGAAGCGGGTGTATTCCAACGGCACGACCATTGCCCGTACCATTTATGCCGGACAGCATTTGGTATTTTTTGCCCAGTGGAATGAATTTATCATCTACTATGATGCCAACGGTGCCCATGTGTATCCGGGTTATGTTAAGACGCCCACATTTGCTGTGTATGGTAGTTCCAATACCGTGAAAAAATATGAAACGAAGGAAACAACGGAGAAGAGAACATTTAAGGGATATCGTCAACATCGAATCGAATTAGACAAATGGCGTTATCAGAGCAAAACAAACACATCACAAACCGCCTGGTTTAAGAAAAGCGATGTAGACACCAGTAAGTATAAGCTGTATTTATTTGAAGGATCAACGGTAAAAGAGACTGTGCAAATCGGCGAACATGTGGTTTTCCAGGCACAGTGGTCATAACTTTCGGAGGAATCAGCATGAAAAAGACATTATCTGTATTTTTAAGTTTTGTAATGCTGTTTACCTGCCTTTGCGTAGGCGGCATATCTGCCCAGGCGGCGGAAAAGAAGACAAAAATTACATATTTATATGAGCCGGAAACGCAGACGCTGTATATTCGCGGTAAGGGCGTGATTCCGGAGAAATTCCTGGGCTGGGATACTTTTCAGTATGAAGATTATTTGGAAAGCGAGCTGTATGCGCAGGAGGGCTATGTATTGTCTTGGCCCGAAGACGATGGTGAAATTCACACCTTTAGAAGTCGCGAAATGGACGATGAAATCAATTTGCGCAGAATTTATCCTGAACCGTATGTGTCCATTACTCGTCATGTGAAGAAACTGGTGATCGAAGAGGGGATCACAAGAATTAGCCGATTCGCGTTTAGCTATTCTTTCCCCAATCTGCAAAAAGTGGTATTCCCATCTACTTTGCGGAGTATCGCTGATTGTGCATTTGCTATTTGCAAGATGGATTGTGTAGTATTCCCCGCCAATTTAGAGACTGTTGATAATTTCGCTTTTGATGCGAATGTATCTAACTGTATTTTCCTCGGCAAGAAGACAAAGGTAAGTGATCTGCGAGTCGGCGACCTTGCAAAGCATGTCTATTGCTACGCCGGTTCTGCTGTTGAAAAGCAGTGTAAGGCAAACTTGGCTGATAAGAATCCGGATATTCGAAAAGTAAACTATTCAACCATCAAAACGCCGGCGCAGGTGAGTGGTGTAAAAGCCAGCACCACCGGCAGCACGGTAAAACTCACCTGGAAAAAGGCCAAGTACGCCAATCGGTACAAGGTGCAGCGGTATGTGGCCAGCCAAAAGAAGTGGAAGACTTATGCCACCGTTACCGGCACTTCTTACACCTTTAAGAATATGGCCGGCTCTACCAATTACCGCTTCCGAGTAATTGGCGTGAACCGCATTTGCGACGCAGACTTTAGCGGCAAAGCCAGTAAAGAGTGCAAGGCCAAGACCAAGTTCGGCAAGGTGCTGGGCGTGAAAGTCAGCGCCAAGAACGGCACGCTGAGTGCCAAGTGGAACGCCGTTCGGGAAGCGAAAAGTTACCAGGTGTATTACGCCACCAAGAAAGACGGCAGCTACAAGAAGTTGGGTACTGCCTCAGGCACTTCCTTTAAGAAAAAGGTCACCAAAGGCAAGACCTACTATGTAAAAGTCCGTGCAGTTAAAAAGAACAGCAAGGGCAAAACCGTCTACGGCGCGTACTCCGATGTAAAGTCTGTATATGTAGATTGGTAAAATCGTTGCGGCGGTCAGGCGTGTGCTTGACCGCCGCTGCTGCGTATGTTAAAATGAGAAAAATCCTTTTGGCGGTGATTTTATGGCCCATTATGAAGCCTATATTGCCCGGTACGGCGACCGGGATTTTAACGAAATGCCCTTTAATGAGGTAGATGGGCTGATCTTTTCTCAGCTGGCGTATGTGGACTATGCGGGGATCGTTGGGGGCGCTGACGCCCAGTTCCAGACCCTGCTGGACGATGCGGCGCGGCAGTATTTTGCCCTGCATCCGGCGGAGGAGATCGACAATGAGATCGGCATTGTGCAAAAGGCGATTTATCTTTTGCAGCTGTGTGCAGACACGCGCCGCTACGGCAACACCCGGCTGTCCGCTTATGTGAATAATGTAAACATCAAGATCGACAAGCAGTTTTCCGCCGTTGGCTTTCACCTGAACGACGGCAGCCTGTTGGTGGCGTTCCGAGGTACGGACACCAGCATTACCGGGGTAAAAGAATCGGCTATGCTCAGCTATATGTTCCCGGTGCCGGCCCAGATTGAGGCGCTGTACTATTTTCAGGAGACGGCGTCTCTGACCGAGGGCGATGTGCGGGTGTGCGGCCACTCCAAGGGCGGCAATTTGGCCGTTTTTGCCGCCGTGTCCTGCTCCAATTCACTGAAAAAGCGCATTCGCGGCGTGTATGAATATGACGCTCCCGGGTTTCCGGAGCCCATGGTGCACCGCTATGACTATCTGGAAATGCGGGACCGTCTGTTCTCTTATGTGCCGGAGCGGTCGGTGATCGGCTGTCTGTTGGAGCACAATGCAGATACCAAGATTGTGCAAAGCGAGAATGAGGGCTTAAAGCAGCACCAGGCTGCCTCCTGGGTGGTGGAGGACGACCGTTTTTGCTATGTGCCCAGTCGGGACGAGGCGTCGCTGTTTATTGAAAAGTACATCAAGATGGTGATGGACGATGTGGGGCCGGACAATATGGAGACGGTGTTTGAGACCCTGTTTGACTTTTTCGAAAGCGCCGGCATTACCGATTATGAGGCGCTGCGGAGCTTTGACGCCGGGGATATGCTGCGCACGCTGTACTCCGTGACCGGCATTACCGAGGATCAGCGTCACCTGCTGGAGCATACATTGAAGTTGGCGGTGAGCGATTTGTCCCGCCTGCTCTATAAAGAGAAGATTGAGAGTTACATTAAGCGTCTGGACGCGGTGATTGCCCCGGAGGAGGCAAGCCGCACCAAATCCGGTCTGCGCCGAACCTCGCGAGAGAAGAAAGAACCGGCCGATAAAGTGAAAAAAGAAAAGGAAGAGAGAAAAGAGCCAAAACCGAAAGAAAAAGCGAAGAAAGAACCAAAGCAGAAGAAAGAAAAGCCGGCAAATAAATAGGCAAAAGCCGCTGACAAGTGTCGGCGGCTTTTGTATATTCTTAATTCGATTCGTCTTTGGGTTTCAGATACTGGTTATTATACTTTTCAAGAAATAGCAGTACACTTTGCCTTAGCACTTCTATCTGACTTTTCAGATAATACTCGTCCTCAAACATAGCATAGTGCACACAGGCGCGCACAAAAATAAAGATCAGCGGCGTGATGACCGTATAGGGAATGCCGATCTTCGGCTCCAGCTCTTTTGCGTACTGGGTGTAACGCTCGTTGACCCCCTGAAAGAACTTCTTGCCGTGTTCAATGTACTTGGGCAAGGTGTAAACCTGGTACATCAGGCGGTATTTCTTGCCGTGTTTTTTGGCGGTCCAGTAGGGAACTTCCTCAAGAAACCGCATCACATCTTTTGGGTCTGTGGGAGCCATGGTCAAAAAGTCGTCCTCCACCTTGGACATACAGTAGGCGGTGGAGTCGATAATCAGCTCGTCCAAATTTTTAAAATAAACATACAGGTTGGCTTTGGTGCAGCCGCAGGCTTCTGCCAGCGCCTGGGTGCCGGTTCCGGTTAATCCGTTTTCCGCATAGCAGGCAAAGCATTTTTCCATCATTTCCTGCCGTTTTATATCATGCTGTTGAGGAATTCGCTTCATTGCTTGTTGCTCCTATGAGATAAATCCATTCGAGTACTTAGGATAGCATATCTTGTCAAAAGAAGCAAGTCACTTTCTGTGAAAAAAGGGACGGTATACAAACCGCCCCTTTTTTATAGAAGATTCATAGGCTCAAACGCGAGTCACCTGAAAGCCGGTGCAAGCATAGGCGGTGTCCGTAACCGGGTACTGCTTAAAGAACTGATATTGGGAGTAAGAACTGGAAAGAATCTCTCTGCCGTCCTCCTCAATGAACTCCACAATGTGGGGCACAAAACGCAGCGATTCAATATCCTCCGGGGTACAGCCCTCGTGGTACTCGGTCATTAACGCTGTGAACTCCTCCTTGGTAAACGCCTTTGAGACGATACGCTTTGGGTCAATGGGCGCAAACAGGGGAGAAATGATAAAGCGAGTCTTGCCCACTTTTAATGTGACGCAGTCGGTGAGCACCAGTACATCTTTTCCGCTTGCATCCAAGGCTCCCAAAAAATCGCTCTTTAAGGTCTTGTAGTCACCGGGCAGGGTCAGGTAAGTTTTGCGGTCTATCATCGCGGGTCCTCCTTAATGGCTATGACGGGTTGTGTAATGGGCAAATCATTGGAATTTGTAAAATAATTTTGTTCTATTTTACTATATTCTCTTCACAATTTCAATAGAATGTGGTAAAATAAGCCAAAGAATAGGGCAACTCTATTCTGTTTTAGGGGGAATGACTATGAAAGCAAAGAATCCGGGCGCTTTGTCAGGGCGCACCTGGACCTCCATTCTGCTGTTTGGCCTGATCGGCCAAATTGCCTGGGTGGTAGAGAATATGTATTTCAGCCGTTTTATGCAAAATGAGATCACCCGCGCGCCTTATGCCACTACGCTGATGGTGGCGTTCTCCGCACTGTTTGCTACGCTGTCTACGCTGCTGGGCGGCGCTATCTGCGACCGTACCGGCAAGCGCAAGGTGTTTATCACCTGGGGGTATGTGATCTGGGGCTTTACCATTATGGCCTTTGCCCTGATCCCTATGCAGCCGGCGCCGGATAAAGTCAAGGCCATGGTGATTTTGGTGGTTGTCATGGACTGCGTGATGTCTGTGATCGGTTCCATCAGTAACGATGCGTCCTTTAACACCTGGATCACAGATATGACGAATACCGCCAACCGCAGCAAGGTAGATACCATTTTGGCAGTGCTGCCGCTGTTGGCCATTGCCGTTGTGTTTGTAGGCTTTGACGGGCTGACCAATGCCGCTGCCACTACCGACGACTGGAAAAAGTTCTTTATGCTCCTGGGTATTATTCCCACTGTCGGCGGCCTGATCGGCGTGTTCTTGATGAAAGACAAGCCGGGTCTGCAAAAAAAGACGGACGGTAATTTTCTGGCCGACTTTGTGTATAGCTTAAACCCGAAAGTCATCAAAGAAAACAAGCTGCTGTATGTTTGTCTGTCCGGCAATATGGTGGCGGCTATTGCATACCAGATCTATGTGAACTATTTGTTCAATATTATTGAGGGCACGCTGCAAATCAAGGATTATATTGTCCCGGTGGCCATTATTGGCCTGGCGGCGGCCGTGGGCTCCGTTTTGGTGAGTACCGCTATGGATAAAGTGGGCAAGAAGCACTTTTTCTATCCCACCATTATTGCCGGGATCATCGGCTGCGTAATTATTTGGAGCGCTAAGTTTTTCGTAGGCAAAAACCTAAAGGCGGAACTGGCGATTTTAATTGTCGGCGGTATTTTGGTAATTGGTGTAACCCTGGTGATGGCAGGGCTGTTTACCGCTTCCTATCGGGACTGCATTCCAAAGGGCCGGGAGGGTCTGTTCCAGGGCTGTCGTATGGTGCTGTATGTGTTGGTGCCCATGATTATCGGACCGCTGATTGCCCAGTTTATTATCAATCAGTATAATAAAGGCGTTACAGACAGCGCGGATATTGTGTATCCCATGGAGCTGTTCTTGGGTGCCGCCGCGGTTATGGTGTTCTGCTTTATCCCTGCCTCTGTTGTGCGCAAAAAGCAGGACGCGGTGCATGAAAAATTGCTGGAAGAAATGAAAGAGGAACAGGCGCAATCGTCTGCAAAGTAAATGCCGATAAGCCCTCTCCCCGGAGGGGGCTCGCGCATTGCTTTTGCGGTGGCGGAATTCACCGTTTTGTAATCAAATTATGTCTTGACTTTAGGTCTTGTGTCCAGTATAATATCTGTTTAGAACGAACAGCAATTTTGATGGAGAGTACAGAATATGACATTGCTTATTCAGAACGCGCGCTGCTGGAACGGCGGCGGGTTTCATACGGCAGATGTCCTCTTACAGGGAGGCAAAATAAAGTCCCTCGGCACCTCCATTTCCTCTGATGGGGTCAATGCCCTTTTTGACGCAAGGGGTCAGTATTTCCTTATACCGGGTTTCGTTGATGTGCATGTGCATCTCCGTGAGCCCGGTTTTTCTTATAAGGAGACCATTGCCACCGGGTCCGGGGCGGCAGCTGCGGCGGGCTATACCACCGTTTGCGCCATGCCCAATCTGACCCCGGCGCCGGACACCCCGGCTCATTTGGCAGAGGAACAGGCGATCATTGACCGGGATGCCAAAATCCAGGTTTTGCCCTTTGCCTCTATTACCAAGGGGCGCAAAGGTAGTGGCGAATTGGTGGATTTTGAAGCACTGTCACCAAAGGTGGTGGGCTTTTCCGACGATGGTTGCGGTGTGCAGGACGAGGGCTTAATGCGAGAAGCGATGGTGCGATGCAAGGCGCTGAACAAGGTGATCTCCGCCCACTGCGAGGTCAACGATCTGCTGAATGGCGGCTACATTCACGACGGCGCTTACTGCAAGGCTCACGGTCACCGGGGCATTTCTTCCGCCTCTGAGTGGAAGATGATCGAGCGGGACTGCCGCCTGGCGTCAGATACCGGTTGTCGTTACCATGTGTGCCACATTTCCACCAAGGAGAGCGTGGAAGTGATTCGAGAAGCGAAAAAGAGCGGCGTGCCCGTCACCTGCGAGACCGGCCCCCACTACCTTGTGTTGTGTGATGAGGATTTACAGGAGGACGGTCGGTTCAAGATGAACCCGCCCTTGCGCAGCCGCAGCGATAGGGAAGCCCTGTTAGAGGGCGTAGCAGACGGCACGGTGGATGTGATCGCCACCGACCATGCGCCCCATAGTGCTGCGGAAAAAGAGAAGGGTCTGTCCGGTTCCGCCATGGGTATTGTGGGTCTGGAAACGGCATTCCCGGTGCTGTACACCAAGCTGGTGCGCACCGGCGTGATGACCTTTGAAAAACTGATTCAAATGATGGCCGTGCGGCCAAGAGAAATATTTGACCTGCCGGTTGGCGAGATTGTTCCCGGCGCACCGGCGGATCTGTGCCTGCTGGACACGGACTGCAGCTGGACGGTAGACCCGGACAAGTTTGTGACCATGGGCAGGGCAACGCCTTTTGCCGGTTGGCAGGTGCAGGGCAAAAACAGATTGACGGTATGGAGAGGAGAAGTAGTATATGAAGCCTTACGATAAGCAGTTGGTGCTGGAGAACGGCAAACAGTTCTTCGGCTACGGCTTTGGCGCAGATAAGAGTGCCATTAACGAGATCGTGTTTAACACCTCTATGGTGGGGTATCAGGAGATCGTTTCCGACCCCAGTTATACAGATCAAATGGTTGTGATGACTTACCCGCTCATCGGCAACTACGGTATGACCGATGAGGATTATGAGACCAAGATTCCCACCATGGGCGGCCTGATCGTACGGGAATACAACGATCAGCCCTCCAATTTCCGCTATACCAAGACCCTGTCTGAGGTGCTGGAGGAATATGGAATTCCCGGTATCAGTGGGATTGATACCCGCATGCTCACCCGTATCATTCGAGACGAAGGCAGCCAAAAAGTGGGCATCTTCCCGGCGGATATGCCCTATGACAGTGCCCTGTGGCAGGTGAAGAATTACACCATTCCCACAGATATGGTGTCTCGGGTCAGCTGCAAAAAGCGCTGGTATTCCCGCACCCCTAACCATAAGTACGATGTGGTAGCCATCGACTGCGGGATAAAGCTGAATATTATCCGCAAGCTGAACGAAAAAGGCTGCAATGTGACGGTGGTGCCTTACGATACTACAGCGGAGGAGATTCTGCGAATGCATCCGGACGGACTGTTCCTGTCTAATGGTCCCGGTAACCCGGAGGATGTGACCCCGGTGATCGAAGTGGTGCGGCAGCTTAAGGGCAAGCTGCCCATCTTCGGCATTTGTCTTGGGCACCAGATGATCAGCCTGGCGCTGGGAGCGAAGACCTTTAAGATGAAGTTTGGCCACCGGGGCGGTAACCACCCGGTGAAGCATTTGGAGAACGGCAAGATCGAGATCACCTCGCAGAACCATTCTTATGCGGTGGATGTGGCATCCCTGGCCGGCACGGAGCTGGAGTTGACCCACATGAATCTGCTGGATCTCACAGCTGAAGGTGTGGCCTCCCCGGAGAACCGGCTGTTCTCCGTGCAGTACCACCCGGAGAGCGCACCCGGTCCACAGGACAGTGCCTATTTGTTTGACCGGTTTATTGATTTGATGGAGGAGGCGCAGAACCATGCCTAAGCGTACAGATATTCATAAAGTATTGGTGATCGGCTCCGGCCCCATCGTCATTGGCCAGGCGGCGGAGTTTGACTATGCCGGCACCCAGGCCTGCCTTGCCCTGCGTGAGGAGGGCTATGAAGTCGTGCTCATTAACTCCAACCCGGCTACCATTATGACCGATACGGATATTGCCGATAAAGTCTATATGGAGCCGCTGAATTTGGAATATGTGGCGCGTATTATTCGCCATGAGCGCCCGGACGCGATCTTGCCTTCCCTGGGCGGCCAAACCGGTCTTAACCTGGCGGTACAGCTGGCGAAAAAGGGCGTTTTGCAAGAGTGCGATGTAGAAATTCTCGGCACCAGCTTTAAGTCCATTGAGCGGGCTGAGGACCGAGAGCTGTTTAAGGAACTTTGCCAGGGACTGGGGGAGCCAGTGCTGCCCTCAGAGATCGCAGAGACCTTGGAAGACGGTCTGCGTGCTGCTGCAGAGATCGGTTATCCCGTTGTGCTGCGCCCGGCCTTTACCCTTGGCGGCACCGGCGGTGGCTTTGCGGATGATGAAGAAGAATGCCGTGTGATGCTGAAAAATGCCTTGGCTCTGTCACCGGTGCACCAGGTGCTGGTGGAAAAGAGCATTAAGGGCTATAAGGAAGTAGAATATGAGGTGATGCGGGACGCCAACGATACCGCCATTACCATTTGTAATATGGAGAATATTGACCCGGTGGGTATCCATACCGGCGACTCTGTGGTGGTGGCACCTTCTCAGACCCTCACCAACAAAGAGTACCAGATGCTCCGTGATTCAGCTTTGAAGATCATTCGGGAGCTGAAGATCGAGGGCGGGTGCAATGTACAGTTCGCGCTGGACCCTCACTCATTCCAGTATTATCTCATTGAGGTGAACCCCCGCGTCAGCCGTTCCTCTGCCTTGGCTTCCAAGGCCAGCGGCTATCCCATTGCCCGGGTCAGCGCCAAGATTGCCGTGGGTATGCATCTGGACGAGATTCCTATTGCCAACACCCCCGCTTCCTTTGAACCTACCCTGGACTATGTGGTCACCAAGATCGCCCGGTTCCCCTTTGACAAATTCGCCGATGCCAACAATACGCTGAACACCCAGATGAAGGCCACCGGCGAGGTGATGAGCGTAGGTCGCACCATGGAGGAGAGCCTGCTTAAGGCGGTGCGCTCCCTGGAGATTGGCGTTTGCCATCTGTATATGAAGAAGTTTGACACGTACAGTCAAGAGGAGCTGCTGGACTATATCCACACCGGCACCGATGATCGGCTGTACGCCATTGCCCAGTTGATCCGGCTGCGCTGCGATTTGAACCGCATTTATAATGCCACGAAGATTGATATGTGGTTTTTGGAAAAGTTCAAGAACATTGTGGACTTTGAGGCGGTATTGCGAGCCAATCCCCGGGATGAACAGACCTTACGGGACGCCAAAAAAATGGGCGTGTCCGACAAATATATCGGCCAGCTGTGGGGTATGACGGAGGCGGAAGTCTTTAACCTGCGCAAGTCGATCAAGCTGTTCCCGGTGTATAAGATGATCGACACCTGTGCCTCTGAGTTTGACTCCTATGTGCCGTACTTCTACTCCACCTATGAGGAGGAGAATGAGTCCGTTGTATCAGATAAAAAGAAGATCGTAGTGCTTGGCTCCGGCCCCATTCGCATCGGTCAAGGCGTGGAATTTGACTACTCCACCGTTCACGCTATTTGGTCCATTCGGGACGCCGGGTATGAGGCGATTATCATTAACAACAACCCGGAGACCGTGTCTACCGACTACACCACCTCGGACAAGCTGTATTTTGAGCCGCTGACGGTGGAAGATGTGATGAATGTGATCGAGCTGGAGCAGCCCATGGGCATTGTGGTGTCCCTTGGCGGTCAGACCGCCATTAACCTGGCGCCTCCGCTGGACGCGCTGGGTGTGCCCATCATCGGCACCGATGTGGCTGCCATTGACCGGGCAGAGAACCGGGACAGCTTTGAAAAGGTAATGGAAAAGCAGGGCATTCCCCAGCCTAAGGGCCTGGCGGTCACGGATATTGAAGAGGGCGTGCGCGTTGCCGCCTCCATCGGTTATCCTGTGCTGGTGCGCCCCTCCTTTGTATTGGGTGGTCGTGCCATGCAGATCGTTGCCAATGAGGAGAGCCTGCGCCACTACCTGCAAACGGCTGTGGAGATCAACACCGATCAGCCGGTGCTGGTGGATAAATACATTATGGGTAAAGAGCTGGAGGTGGACGCCATCTGTGACGGCACAGATGTGTTCATTCCCGGTATTATGGAGCATGTGGAGCGCACCGGCGTACATTCCGGCGACTCTATCAGCATCTACCCCACCTTCTCCGTCAGCCAGGCGGTCAAGGACAAGATTATTGATTATACCGTGAAACTGGGTACGGCCATCGGCATTGTGGGCCTTTACAATATCCAGTTTATTGCAGACAGCAACGACGATGTGTATGTGATCGAGGTGAATCCCCGTTCTTCCCGCACGGTGCCGTTCCTGTCCAAAGCCACTTCCGTGCCTATGGCGCACATTGCCACCCAGGTAATCCTGGGCCACAGCTTAAAAGAGCAGGGCATTACGGAGGTGTATCCCACGGAGAAAAAGCGCTGGTATGTGAAGGCGCCTGCGTTTTCCTTTAGCAAGCTGAAAGGGATGGACACATATCTGTCCCCTGAGATGAAGTCCACCGGCGAGGCTATCGGTTACGACAAGAGCCTGACCCGCGCTCTGTATAAAGCGTTACAATCCAGCGGGCTGCATGTGTCTAACTACGGCACGGTGCTGGTGACCATTGCGGATCAGGACAAGCCTTCTGCGCTGCCGTTGATCCGTCGGTTCTACGACCTGGGCTTTAATATCGAAGCCACAGAAGGCACCGCCAAGTACCTGAAAGACCACGGCATTCGCACCCGGGTGCGGCAAAAGCTCACTGAGGATGACAGTGACGAAATCTTGATGGCACTGCGCCAGGGGCACATTGCCTATGTGATTAACACCATTGATATTAACCACGGCGACAGTCACTCGGACGGCTCGGAAATTCGCCGGGCTGCGGTGGAAAACAATGTGACCATGTTCACCTCGCTGGACACGGTAAAGGTGCTTCTGGATGTGCTGGAGGAGATCACTTTGGGTGTGTCCACCATTGACGCGGAGTAAGCGTATGTATAAACAAGGTATTTTTACAATAGAAGAAAATCGACCTCTGACCGCCAGCGTGTACCGTATGGTGCTGGCAGGGGACACCCGGTACATTACGGCGCCGGGCCAGTTTATCAACATTGCCCTGGAGGGCAAGTTCCTGCGCCGCCCCATCTCCGTCTGCGATTATGACAGTCAGACAGTGACCATCATCTATAAAGTTGTGGGGCAGGGGACGGCCCAAATGGCAAAGATGCAGCCGGGGGAGACGCTGGATGTGCTCACCGGCCTGGGCAACGGTTACGCGGTGCAGAATGTGCACCACGCGCTGCTTATCGGCGGTGGTGTAGGCGTGCCGCCCCTTTACAACCTTTGCAAGTGCTTGCGGGCTGCCGGGCAGCAGGTGACGGTGATACTGGGCTTTAACACGGCGGACGAAGTGTTCTACGCCGAGGAATTCGCCGCACTGGGTGCGGAAGTGCGGATCACCACCGTGGACGGCAGTGTAGGCACCAAGGGGTTCGTGACGGACGCTTTCCCTGCGGATTATGACTACTTTTATACCTGTGGTCCGCTGCCGATGCTGCGGGCGGTATATGACCGCTCTGCCACCTCCGGTCAGTTCTCCTTTGAGGAGCGCATGGGCTGCGGCTTTGGCGCTTGTATGGGCTGCTCCTGCAAGACCAAGTACGGTAACAAGCGCATTTGCAAGGACGGACCGGTGCTGGTAAAGGAGGAGATCATATGGTAGACCTGCGTGTGAATTTGTGCGGGCTAGAGCTGGACAATCCGGTGGTTCCTGCCTCCGGTACCTTCGGCTTTGGCAAGGAATTCAGCGAATTTTATGATATTAACATGTTAGGCTCTTTCTCCTTTAAGGGCACCACAAAGGATGCACGTTTTGGCAATCCCACCCCCCGCATTGCAGAATGCACCGCCGGCATGATCAATGCCGTTGGTCTGCAAAATCCCGGAGTGCACCATGTGACCCAGCATGAACTGCCGGAGCTGAAAAAAATCTTTCACAAGCCGGTGATCGCCAACGTGAGCGGCTTCTCCGTGGAGGACTATGCCTATACCTGCCAGCTGCTGGACAAAGAGGAGCAGGTGGGGATTTTGGAAGTGAATGTATCCTGCCCCAATGTGCACGGCGGCGGTATGAGCTTTGGCACCGATCCGGCCTGTGCCGCAGAGGTGACCCGGGCGGTAAAGGCAGTGACCACCAAGCCGGTGTTCATTAAGCTGTCGCCCAATGTAACGGATATTGTAGCCATTGCCAAAGCTTGCGAAGAGGCCGGTGCGGATGGTATTTGTCTGATCAACACCCTGCTGGGTATGCGCATTGATCTGAACCGGCGTCGACCGGTGATTGCCAACACTATGGGCGGTTTTAGCGGCCCGGCGGTGTTTCCGGTGGCGGTGCGTATGGTGTACCAGGTGGCCAGTGCCTGCAACATTCCCGTGATGGGCTGCGGCGGCGTTACCAGTGCCCGGGATGTGGTGGAGATGATGATGGCCGGTGCCACGGCGGTACAGGTAGGCGCTGCCAATTTGGTAGACCCCTACGCTTGCAAAAAAATCATTGAGGATCTGCCGAATGTGTGCGCAGACCTGGGGATTGATAAATTAAGTGATGTGATAGGAGTGGTAAAAAATGGGTAAAGATGTGATCGTGGCTTGCGATTTCGCAAGCGCAGAGGCAACCTTTGCGTTCCTGGACAAATTCACGGAGGAAAAGCCTTTTGTGAAGATCGGTATGGAGCTGTATTACGCAGAGGGTCCGTCCATTGTGCGGGAGCTGAAAAAGCGTGGACACAAGATCTTTTTGGATCTAAAGCTGCACGATATTCCCAATACGGTAAAGAAGTCCATGGCAGTGCTGAGCCGACTGGATGTGGATATGACCAATGTGCACGCTGCCGGTACAGTAGAGATGATGGAGGCCGCGCTGGAGGGCCTGACCCGGCCGGATGGCACGCGTCCGCTGCTGATCGCCGTGACCCAGCTGACCTCCACCAGTGAGGAGCGCATGCAAAAAGAACTGCTCATCAACGCCAATATCAACGACACCATTGTGCAGTACGCCAAGAACGCCAAGACCGCCGGTCTGGACGGCGTGGTGTGCTCGCCGCTGGAGGCGGGCATGGTGAAGGACGCCTGCGGCAAGGCCTTTATGACCGTGACCCCCGGCGTACGCTTTGCAGACGGCGACCTGGGCGACCAGGTGCGGGTGACCACCCCTGCCAAGGCAAAGGAGATCGGCTCCGACTACATTGTGGTGGGCCGCCCCATTACCGCTGCCGATGACCCGGTGGCTGCGTACAGACGCTGCTGCCGTGAATTTATAGATTAAGGAGTGTTATTATGACCATTACTAAGGAACAGATTGCAAAAGATTTGCTGTCCATTCGTGCTGTGTTCTTAAAGCCGGACGATCCCTTTACCTGGGCTTCCGGTATCCACAGCCCCATTTACTGCGACAACCGGCTGACTTTGTCCGCGCCTGCGGTACGGAAAGATGTGGAGGCCGGACTGGCTGAGATTGTAAAAGAGAAGTTCCCGGAAGCGGAGATGCTGATGGGCACCTCCACGGCGGGTATTGCCCACGCAGCCATTACCGCTACCATTTTGGACCTGCCCATGGGTTATGTGCGCTCCGGTCATAAGGATCACGGCCGCCAAAACCAAATTGAGGGTAAAATGGAGCCGGGCACGAAGGTTGTGGTGATTGAGGATCTGATCTCCACCGGCGGCTCTGTGCTGGAAGTGGTAGATGTGCTGCGCCAGGCCGGTGCTCAGGTGCTGGGTATTGCCTCCATCTTCACCTACGGTCTGCAAAAGGGCGTGGAGCGCCTGGCTGCTGCCGATGTGGTGAATTACAGCCTGTCTGACTTTGACACCCTGTCCAAGGTGGCTGCCGCCGAGGGTTATATCGCAGACAAGGATATTGCCAAGCTGACCGCGTTCCAGAAGAACCCCCAGGATCCGGCTTGGATGGAACTGTAAGCAAAGGAGTGGTCTTTATGCGCCATTGTTTAGATACAACGGACTTTACGGTAGAAGAGATTGACGATCTGATCCACTTGGCTACGGACATTATCGCCGACCCTAAGAAATACGCCCATGTGTGCGACGGCAAAAAATTGGCAACCCTGTTTTTTGAGCCGTCTACCCGCACCCGCCTGTCTTTTGAAGCGGCGATGATGGAGCTGGGCGGCAATGTGCTGGGCTTTGCAGCGGCCAATTCTTCCTCTGCCTCCAAGGGCGAGACGGTTGGAGACACGGTGAAGATCGTGTCCTGCTATGCGGATATTATCGCTATGCGTCACCCGCTGGAGGGTGCGCCCCGGGTAGCCAGCTTTAAGAGCGATGTGCCCATCATCAACGCCGGAGACGGCGGCCACAGCCACCCCACGCAGACCTTAACGGACCTGCTCACCATTTATCGGGAAAAGGGTCGTTTGGACCACCTGACCATCGGCCTTTGCGGGGATTTGAAATTTGGCCGCACGGTGCATTCCCTCATTAAGGCTATGTGCCGCTATACGGATGTGGAGTTTGTGCTGATTTCCCCCAAGGAGTTGGCAGTGCCGGATTATATCAAAACGGATGTGCTGGACGCCTCCGGTATGAAGTACACAGAGGTGGAGCACATGGAAGATGTGATGCCCCGGCTGGATGTACTTTATATGACCCGTATTCAGAGAGAGCGCTTCTTTTCGGAAGACGAGTACCTGCGTCATAAGGACGCCTTTGTACTGGACCCGGAGAAGCTGGAAAGCGCCAAAAGCGATCTGACCATTATGCACCCGCTGCCTCGGGTCCATGAAATCACCGTGGATGTGGACGACGATCCGCGAGCCAAGTATTTTGAACAGGCCAAGAACGGCAAATACATGCGTATGGCGCTGATTATGACGCTGCTGAAGTGGGGAGGTGTACTGGAATGACCATTGATTCGATCCAAAACGGCTATGTACTGGACCATATCCCCGCGGGTATGGGTATGCGTATTTATAAGCTGTTGGGGCTGGACAAGACCGACGCCCAGGTGGCGCTGATCCAAAACGCCAAGTCCTCTAAAATGGGTAAAAAAGATGTGCTTAAGATCGCCACGGATAAGTTTGACTTGAACTTGGACGCGGTGGCGTACCTGGCCCCCCATACCACCGTGAATGTGATCTGCGGCGGAAAAGCGGCGGAAAAGCAGGCGCTGCATCTGCCGGAAAAGCTGGTGAATATGGTGCATTGCCCCAATCCGGCGTGTATCAGCAACCACGAGCAGGTGGATGATGTGTTCACCCTGGTTGACCCGGATAAGGGCACCTACCGCTGCCTGTACTGCGAGACCGCAGCAAAATAAGAATAGACTATACAAAGAGAGCCACCGGCATTGCCGATGGCTCTTTTTCTGTTCTTATCAATCAGTCAATAAAGTTGGTGAGAATGGCTCGCTCCGTTTTGGGTGGCTCCACGCCAGCGGCGGCACCGGCGGCTTTGCATTTTAAGAAGTAGGCCATATTCCGCGCCAGTACCCGCATCACTTGCAGACCCTCCAGGTCTTTCATCACATCCTCCGGGGTAAAGCCGTGAACCATATTCCAGTACCGGGAGGAGATCACCGGCATTTGAGCAATGGTAAAGTACTTGTTCAGTTGGTCCAGGGTGGCGGTGGTGCCTGCCCGGCGGGCGCTGGCTACTGCTGCTGCGGGTTTTAAGTAAAAGGCTCTGCCTTTGCCGCAACCGTCGGAATAGAATACCCGGTCCATAAAGGCGGTCATATTGCCGGTGGCCGCTGCGTAGTGTACCGGCGAGCCAAAGATGAACCCGTCCGCTGCCTTTGCCTTGGCTGTAAAGGCGTTCACCGGGTCGTCGTCAAAGGCACATTTGCCCAGCTTTACACAGCCGTGGCAGCCGATACAGCCGCCGATGGGCTTGTTTCCGATCCAAAAGATCTCGCTGTCAATGCCTTCTTCTTGCAGTGTATGGGCGATCTCCGCCAGGGCTGTGTAGGTGCAGCCGTGCTGGTGGGGAGATCCGTTGACCAATAAGACTTTCATTGCTGTGCCTCCTTATCGAATTTGGTCAATGACCGTTTGCGCGTTCTTGTAAATTTCATCTGTATCTGTGTTTAAGAACCGGCCGTTTTCATAGAGAATTCGTCCGTCTACCATAGTTAGGCGTACATTGGTTTTGGCACCGCTGTACACCAGGTTTTTGGTGATGTTGTTGATGGGCTGCATATTGGGCCGATGCAGGTCGATCACGGTTAGGTCTGCCAGCTTACCGGGGGCAATGCAGTCCGCCTCCGGCAGTCCCATACACCGGGCGGAGCCTGCGGTGGCTGCTTTTAATATGGCGTTGGCGTCTGCCGCTGCGGCGTTCTTCTCCCGCAGTTTTTGCAGTACGCAGATCAGGTACATTTCGCGGAACATATCCAGCGCGTTGTTGCTGGAGGGACCGTCTGTGCCCACCGCCAGGGGAATGCCCATTTGCAACATTTTTTCCACCGGGGCAATGCCACTGGCCAGCTTGGCGTTGGAGCCGGCATTCAGCACTGCGTAGACGCCGTGTTTTTTGTAAATGTTCAGGTCTTCATTGCTGACCCAGACACTGTGAAATGCACCGCCCCCGTAATTCCACAGTCCCAGCTGCTCAAACAGCGCCGTAGGGGTCATGCCGTAGCGGCCGATGCAGTCCTGCACCTCGCTCTCCGTCTCACTGGCGTGCATATACACCGGCGCCTTGTACTTCTCTGCCAGCGCCGCAATGGCCTCCATAATGGAGCGGTTGGTGGTGTACTCTGCGTGGAACCCCAGTTGGTAGGACACCAGCGGGTGAAAATTGTTGTAGGTGTTGTAGTATTCTTCCAGAAGTGCCGGGCTTTCCTTAAAATTATTGACCGCACCGCACATTACCGTGCGGAACCCGGCATCCACCGCCGCTTTTGCCATGGCTTCCGGAAAGTAGTACATATCAAAGCAGGCGGAAATGCCGCTCTCCAAATACTCCAGGAATGCCAGTCGGGACAGATGATAAATATCCTCTGCGGTTAGCTTGGCTTCCAAGGGAAAGATTTTGTCATAGAGCCAGCTTTGTAGGGGCAGATCGTCGCTAAAGGAGCGGCCAAATGTCATGGCCGAGTGGGTGTGGGCGTTCTTAAAGGCCGGCATCAGCAGATCGCCGTTTAGGTCAATCTCCCGGTCCGCTTTTTCCCCCGGGTTTGCCCCCAGGCACACAATACGGTTGCCGTCTACCCATACCTCTTGGTGCGTAATATTCATTTGGTCCTGTTGCAGTGTCAGCACAGGGCCGTTATAGAATCGTATCATACTTCCTCCTGAAACAGGGCGCGCAGGCTCTCGGTGTACGGCGGGCGCAAAATGCCTTTGTCCGTAATAATGGCGGTGATCAGGTCATGGTCCGTAACATCAAAGGCAGGGTTGTAACATTTCGTTTGGGGCAGCGCCGTGGGGCGCTCAAAGTACAACTCCTTGATCTCGTCCCCGGGGCGCTCCTCGATCTGAATATCTGCGCCGGTGGCACAGTGGGGATCCACTGTGGAGGTAGGCCCAAGCACATAAAAGGGAATACCGTAGTGCTTTGCCAGAATTGCCACCCCGGAAGTGCCGATCTTGTTGGCGGCGTCACCGTTCATGGCCACCCGGTCGCAGCCTACCAGCACCGCTTGGATCCAGCCGTTTTTCATCACCTGGCTGGCCATGTTGTCACAAATCAGGGTCACATCCACGCCGGCTTTTTCCAATTCATAGCTGGTGAGCCGCGCCCCTTGCAGCAGGGGACGGGTTTCGTCGGAGAACACCTTGAAGTTGTAGCCCTTTTCCTTGCCCAGCAGGATCGGTCCCAGTCCGGTGCCGTAGCGGCTTGTGGCCAGCTCGCCGGCGTTGCAGTGGGTCAGCAGACCATCGCCATCCCGGAGCAGGGACAAGCCGTAAGCGCTGATTTTGCGGCACATTTCTATGTCCTCAGCCTGCACCGCCAAGGCTTCTGCCACCGGGTCACCGCCATTTTCCATCACCTTTGCCAGCCGTGCAGTGGCCCAGCTCAGGTTTACAGCCGTGGGGCGGGCGCTGTCTAAGTAGGCTTTGCACGCCGCCGGGTCCTCCTTGCCAAACAACGCCATAGAGAATGCGGCGAAGATACCGATGGCCGGTGCGCCCCGTACTGCCAGCGTTTGTATGGCTTCAAAGGCCGCTTCCTTGCTGTCAATGGGCAGCCACTTTGCTTCATTGGGCAACAGTCGCTGGTCGAGAATCTCCAGTTTTCTGTCTTGGTATTTCAAGTTTTCCATATTGTCACATCCGTTTCACAGTTTCAAGGATCAGGGATTGGAAATTTTCAGCCACCTTAGCGGCGGTTTCGCCCACCTCCTCGGAGGTTAAGGGACAATCCAGCAGACCGCTGGCCAGGTTTGTAATGCAGCTGACGCCGGCCACGCGCAATCCGCAGTGCCGGGCGGCCTGCGCCTCAATGGCGGTACTCATACCCACGGCGTCCGCACCCAGAGCGGCGCACATTTTGATCTCCGCCGGAGTTTCAAATGCCGGGCCTTGCAGTTGAATATAGACGCCGCTTTTCAGCGGAATATCCAGTGCCTTTGCCGTTTGGCGAAACAGGCGCTGCAAATCCTCGTCATACACATGGCGCATATCCGGAAAGCGTACACCCAGCGCAGGGTCGTTCTCACCCCGCAGGGGTGAGGGGACCAAACTGGAAATGTGGTCCGTCAGCAGCATCAGGTCCCCGGCATGCAGATCACGGCGAATACCGCCGCTGGCGTTGGTCAATAGGACGGTGTGAATGCCCATTTGGCGCATCAGGCGAATGGGCATCACCACCTGCTGGGGCGTATAGCCCTCATACAGGTGCACCCGGCCGTCCATGAGCACCACTTCTTTGTCGCCAATGGTGCCAAAGACAAATCGTCCTTTGTGTCCCGGCGCCGTAGAGACCGGAAAACCGGGTATATCGCTGTAAGGCAGAGCCTCTGCCCCTTCTATTCTGTCTGCAAGGGCACCCAGGCCGCTGCCCAGCACAATACCGATTTGCGGCTTTCTGTCTCTTAGTACGCTTGCACGCAATGTGTCCATTATTTTCACCTCTCGGAATTTTATGATTTCATTATAGTGTTTTTTCATCGCCAAATCAACAAAATCTATTGCATTGGCAGAAAGTTTTTGGTATCATTGAGGGGTAGTATTTTATTGTTGGAGGGACAATAGAGCGATGAAGAAGATCCTTTCCGTTTTGTTGTGTGTGACTCTGGTGGCAGTGGGCGTTTTTGCCTTTGCAGGGTGCACAAAAACATCAGATCTAAAGTATGATGTGGCGCTGATCACCGACGGTGGCAGTATCCACGATAAGGCCTATAACCAGTCCGCCTGGGACGGGGTGCAGACCTATGCCAATGAGAATTCCGCCAAGGCCGTCTATTACCAGCCGGCATTAGAGGAGAACCAAGAGCTGACCACCGATGTGGTGGAGCAGTATGTAAAACTGGCTGTGGACAAGGGCGCCAAGTACATTGTGCTGCCCGGCGAGACCTTTGCCGTGATCTGCTACGAGCTGGCCACCATGTATCCGGAGCTGCATTTTGTTTTGCTGGACGCTGTGCCCCATTCTGCCGGAGACAAGTCTGCGCGGCTGCTGCCCAATGTAATGAGCGCCAGCTTTGATGACCTGCAAAGCGGCTATTTGGCCGGCTTTTCTGCCGTGCTTCAGGGGAATACCAAGCTGGGTTACCTGGGCTCGGTGCAGAACGACCATTCCTCCAACTACGGTGCCGGATTTGTACAGGGCGCTGCCGCAGCGGCGGATACCCTGGGCGTACCGGTGCAGTTGGATTATGCGGATTATGACTCTCCGCTGCTTGATTATGACTACTCTGTGACTTTGACTCCAGTGTATAAGCCCATCAAAGAGGCAGACAAAACCTGCCACAAGGTGGTAGTGGAGAACGGCAACGGTAGCGGTACTTACAAAGAGGGCCAGAATGTGACCGTTTCCTGCGATCTGTTTAACGAGCAGGGGGAGAAGTTCGACCACTGGGAGGTTAAGAGCAACACCGAGGGTGTGAAGGACAAGAAAGTCAATGTGTCCAGCAAGAAAAAGACCAAGATCAACCTGATTGTGGAGAAGTGTGACTGTACACTGACCGCCGTTTATACTAAGGCGGAGGGCACCGTTGGCAGCGTGGCTGTGCTGAAAGCGGACAAATCCGCTACGGATAAAGTCTATGACAACACGGTCGGTGAAAAGGTGTGGGTCACCGCACCGGCAGCAGCCCAGGGTATGGTCTTTGATCACTGGGAGAGCACCGGTAATGCGGAGAATATTGAGAACGCTAAGGAAAAGTCCACCAATGTAACGGTGGAGGAGAACCCGGTGGTACTGACCCCGGTGTATGTGGTATCTACCGATCCTACATTTGCCGTAACGGTAGAGAACGGAACCGGCAGCGGCTACTACCTGCCCGGCGATACGGTACATATTACCGCTAACGTACCCAAGGACGGTTACTATTTTGACCACTGGACCAACAGCGATAAGGATGGAAATTCCGCCGGTCTGGCGCTGGAAAGTGAGTATTACTATGATACCACCTTTGAGATGGTGGATCGTTATGCCTCCATTGCAGAGAGCATGATTGATAAGGGCGACAAGGCACTCTTTGCCGGCGGGTGCGATAAGTCCGCTTCTCTCTACACGGCGAAAAATGCTTTTGATCTTAGCGATGTGACTGTGATCGGCTCCGGTTTTAACGAGGAAGGCGCCGCCTATTCTGTGGTGAAGGAATACGGCACTGCAGCGGCTGCTTGCTTAAAGGACTTTAAGGGTGCGTCCATTTACAATGCCGGTTGCGCCAACAAGGCCATTACCTGCAGCTTGCCGGACAGTGAGAAAAAGGAGGAGCTGCAAAAGAAGCTGGACACTGTGTACACCCAGTTGGGCGACGGCACCATTCAGCCGATGGCCGCAGCGCCGGGCGCCGATGTGCGCAAGACTTTTGCCTCTAACTGCCTGACTCTGCACTATTGGATCTTGCAGTCCGTAAAAGTCAGCAAGTGATTTTGGAATAACATATAAGAACGAGCCTGCACCCGCCGGTGCAGGCTTTCTTTGTTTACTGGGGAATTGGTAAATCCCACCGGTTCGGAATTGACAAATCCCCTCGAAATGAGTATAATTAGAGCATTACTCCGTAAAATAAGAGATATAGATTGGATGGTTTGATGGAAACAAAAAAGAATCGAAGTACATTCTCCGGAAAAGTGGGATTTGTACTGGCAGCGGCAGGCTCGGCTGTGGGTTTGGGGAACCTGTGGCGCTTTCCCTATTTGGCAGCAAAGTACGGCGGCGGTATCTTCCTATTGGTGTATATTGTTTTGGCGGTGACCTTTGGCTTTACCCTGATGGTCACGGAGATCGCTATTGGTCGTAAAACCCGGCTCAGTCCGATGGAGGCCTTTGGCTCGCTGAACAAAAAGTGGAGCTGGATGGGCAAGTTGGTGACTTTGGTGCCGGTACTTATTCTGCCTTATTATTGCGTCATTGGCGGTTGGGTTACCAAGTACACCGCCACGATGATCTCCGGTGCAGTTCAGGACGCGGCCGGCGACAACTATTTTTCCACTTTCATTTCCGGTACAGGCGAGCCGCTTTTGTGGTTTTTGCTGTTTATGACCGCTACGGCGGTGATCGTATTTTTAGGCGTAGAAAAGGGAATTGAAAAGTTCAGCCGCGTATTGATGCCGGCGCTTTTGATTTTGACCATTCTGCTGTCTATCTTTGTAGTCACCCGTCCGGGCGCCGGTGCCGGCGTGGCTTATTATTTAAAGCCGGATTTCAGCAAGCTGAGCATGATGACTGTGCTGGCTGCTTTGGGGCAGTTGTTCTTTTCCATGTCCCTGGCTATGGGCATTATGATCACTTATGGTTCTTATTTGCGTAAGCAGGATCACATTGAGCAGTCCGTGCGCCAGATTGAAGTGTTTGATACTTTGGTGGCATTCCTGGCCGGTTTGATGATCGTACCGGCGGTGTTTGTGTATTCGGGAGGGGACGAAAGCGCCTTGGGCAAAGGTCCCAGCCTGATGTTTGTAACCCTGCCTAAGGTGTTTGCCGAGATGAAAATCGGCAACTTGATCGGCGCTGGGTTCTTTATTCTGGTATTGTTTGCGGCGCTGACCAGCTCCGTATCCGTGATGGAGGCCATTGTGTCCGGTTTGGACGATCGCTACCACTGGGGCCGCAAAAAGGCTACGGTGATCTGTTATATATATGCCGTGGCATTGGGCATTTGCTGCTCCTTGGGCTTTGGCAAGTGGTCCTCCTTTACGATTTTCGGTTTCTCCATTTTGGATTTCCTGGACTTTGTGTCTAACAGTCTGTTGATGCCGGTTGTGGGTATGCTCACCTGCATTATGGTTGGCTTTGTGCTGAAGCCCCAGCTGATTGTCAACGAAATTGAGCTGAACGGTCCCTTTAAAATGAAGAAGTTTTATTCCGCGATGGTTAAGTGGATCGCACCGCCTTGCCTGCTGGCCATTCTCATCAGTTCTATTTTAGATACGCTGGGTATCGTCAAACTGTAATAAAACATAATTTAAGCGCGTACAGAAATCTGTACGCGCTTTTTGCTGCCCTTCTTAGGCTTTAATATTCGATCTCTCCCTTGTAGACGGTGTTGCAGTCGCCGGTAAGGGTAATACGGTCGTCGGTGTAGTTTACCAGTAGGTCGCCGCCACGCACCTTTACGGTAACATCAACGCCTTTTTTGCAGTAGCCGTTCTCCACCGCAGCTATAACGGCTGCGCAGGCGCCAGTGCCACAGGCCGGGGTCTCGCCGTTGCCGCGCTCCCACACCCGCATTTTAATGGTGCTCTCATTAACGACTCGCACAAATTCCGTGTTTACCCGCTCCGGGAACAGGGGACTGTTTTCAAATTGCGGACCGATCTGTTGTAAGTCCAGCTTGTCCACATTGTCAACAAAGACCACGCAGTGGGGGTTACCGGTACCCACGCAGGTGATGTTATATTCCTTGTTGCCGATGGTTACCGGATGAGAGATGATTTTGTCGCCCGGCAGGTCAACCGGGATCTTGGCCGGGTTCAACTCTGCTTTGCCCATATCTACCGTTACAGAAGATACCTTGCCGTTGCGGGTAAACAGTTGCAGGTGCCGCACGCCGGAGGCGGTGGCAATGGTCATCTCGGTTTTGGGCACCATGCCGTTATCGTACAGGTACTTGCCCACACAGCGAATGGAGTTGCCGGCCATACGGCCCTCGCTGCCGTCCATATTGAAAATGCGCATTCTGGCGTCGGCAATCACGCTCTTTTCAATCAGTACAATACCGTCTCCGCCGATACCCTTGTGCCGGTCGGAGAATTCAATGGACAGGCTCTCCGGACAGGTGATGATGCCGCACTGGTTGTTGAAGAAAATGTAATCGTCGCCGCTGCCCTGCATTTTGGTGAATTTCAGCAGGCCCTTTTCGCTGCGCATGTGGTTGATGTCCACCAGCTCGGTGTTCATTTGATTGTAGCGAGAGGCGATAATATCTGCCAGGGCGTTGGCGGTGTCCAGACTGGTCAGGGTGGCAATGCCCAGCTGATTGGCCCGGTTGTGCAGCTTAATATAGTCTGCAATGGACTTCTTATCGCTTTTGCCGGTGTAGACAATGTAGTCCAATTTGCCGCTCTCTACCAAGTCCATAATAGAGTTGTCCTGGCGCAGCTTGTTGACCACATGCACCTCAATACCCAGAGAGCGAATAGCCGCCGCCGTCTCCGGCGTTGCCCATAGCTCTGCGCCCAGGTCGTCCAGCTTTTTCGCCAGACCCACGATCTCAAACCGATCTTGCTTTGTTACGGTGATGAGTACCCCGTGGCGACCCTGCTTTTGGCTTTCTACCTTATACCCGGCAGATACCAGCCCCTTAAACAGCGCTTCGTTCAAGTTTTTGCCTACGCCCAGCACCTCACCGGTGGATTTCATCTCCGGTCCTAACTGGGAGTTTACATCATTGAGTTTTTCAAAGCTGAATACCGGCACTTTTACCGCAAAGTACGGCGGCGTGCGATACAGCCCGGTGCCGTAGCCCAGGTCTTGCAGCTTTTCGCCTACCATAATTTTTGTTGCCAGTTCCACCATGGGCACGCCGGTGACTTTACTGATATAGGGAATGGTGCGGGAGGCTCTGGGATTCACCTCGATTACATACAACTCGTTGCGATAGATCAGGTACTGAATATTAACCAGTCCCTTGGTGCCCAAGGACAGCGCCAGCTTTTCGCTTACATCGCAGATCTTGTGGAGCATCACATCGTTTAGGTTATAAGGGGGATACACGGCAATAGAGTCGCCGGAGTGTACACCGGCCCGCTCAATATGCTCCATAATGCCGGGGATCAGCACATCCTTGCCATCGCTGATGCAGTCCACTTCCAACTCTGTGCCCATCATATACTTGTCTACCAGCACCGGGTTTTCGATCCCTTGTGCCAGAATCAGCTCCATATAGCGGCGCACATCATCATCCGTGTAGGCGATGGTCATATTTTGCCCGCCGATTACATAGCTGGGGCGCAGCAGCACCGGATAGCCCAGTTCGTTGGCTGCTACCAGTGCCTGGGGCATGGTCATCACGCTGGTGCCCTTGGGACGGAAAATGCCGAATTTTTCCAGCAATGCGTCAAACCGTTCCCGGTCCTCGGCAATGTCGATGGATTCGGCGCTGGTGCCCAAAATCGTAATACCTTTTTCGTCCAGGAATTTGGTCAGCTTAATGGCGGTTTGGCCGCCAAAGGCCACCACCACCCCAATGGGCTTTTCTACCTGAATGACCTGCATCACATCTTCCGGGCACAGCGGCTCAAAATACAGCCGATCGCCGGTGTCAAAGTCAGTGGATACCGTCTCCGGGTTGTTGTTAATAAGAATAACCTCATAGCCCAGCTCTTTTAGCGTCCACACACAGTGCACGGAGCTGTAATCAAACTCAATGCCCTGCCCAATGCGGATGGGGCCGGAGCCAAGTACAATAATCTTTTGCTTGCCGCTTTGGGGCAGACTGCGGGCCTCGCAGTGGGCGTCATAGGTGGAATAGAAGTAGGGCGTCTCTGCAGCGAATTCCGCACCGCAGGTGTCTACCATTTTATAGACGCAGTCCTGATGATAGGGAATGGAGCCGCCGCTGATGCGCGCCAGGGCTTCATCGGTATAGCCGTAGTGCTTGCCCTGCATATACTGCTCCCGGGATAGGGGCAGCCCGGTGATTTCTTTTTCATAATCCGCCAGGTTTTTCAGCTTGGCCAGGAACCACTCGTCAATCATGGTGATTTGGTGGATTTCCTCTATACTCACGCCCTTTTTCAGCGCAGCGAATACGGAGAACAGCCGCAGATCGTCCTGGTCGTGCAGCTTCTCGTGTATATCCAGTCCGTCCAGAGCCTTGTTATTCAGTGTGTCCAGCCCGATTTCTGCGCCGCGCACTGCCTTCATAATGGCGGCCTCAAAACAGGGTGCAATGCTCATCACTTCGCCGGTGGCTTTCATTTGGGTGCCCAGCTTGCGGGAGGCGTTGACGAACTTGTCAAAGGGCCACTTGGGCACCTTGACTACCACATAATCCAGGGTCGGCTCAAAGCAGGCACAGGTTTCGCCGGTTACATCGTTTTTAATCTCGTCCAGGGTATAACCCAAAGCGATCTTAGTGGTCACCTTGGCAATGGGATAGCCGGTGGCCTTGGACGCCAGGGCGGAGGAACGGCTGACCCGGGGATTGACCTCAATCACGCTGTACTCCATGCTCTCCGGGTTCAGGGCAAACTGACAGTTGCAGCCGCCCTCAATGCCCAGCTCGGTGATAATATCCAGAGATGCGGAACGGAGCATTTGGTACTCTTTATCCGCCAGGGTCACAGCCGGGGCAATGACGATAGAGTCACCGGTGTGAACGCCCACCGGGTCAAAGTTTTCCATAGAGCACACGGCAATCACATTGCCGGCGCTGTCCCGCATCACTTCAAATTCAATTTCTTTCCAACCGGCAATGTACCGCTCCACCAGCACCTGGGTAATGGGGGAGAGCATTAGGCCGTTTTTGGCGATCACATCCAGCTGCCGCTGGTTATAAGCCACGCCACCGCCGGCACCGCCAAGGGTAAAGGCCGGACGAATAATCACCGGGTAGCCAATCTCTGCGGCAATCTGCCGTGCGTGCTCCGGGGTGGTGGCAATGTCGCTGGAAACCACAGGCTGGCCCAGCTTCATCATGGTGTCGCGAAACAGCTGCCGGTCCTCGGCTTTGTCAATGGCCTGGGCAGTTGTGCCCAGCAGGGTCACGCCCATTTTGTCCAAATAGCCGTCCTTTGCCAGCTGCATACTGATGGTCAGGCCAGTTTGGCCGCCCAGGCCGCCTAAGATGGAGTCCGGGTGCTCTTTTTCAATAATGCGCTTCACGGTCTCTTCCGTCAGCGGCTCTAAATAAATATGGTCCGCCAGCGCCTTGTCCGTCATAATGGTGGCCGGGTTGGAGTTGACCAACACCACTTCCAGTCCGGCGTCTTTCAGCACTCGGCAGGCCTGGGCGCCGGCATAGTCGAACTCTGCCGCCTGGCCGATGACGATGGGGCCGGAGCCGATCACCAGTACCTTTTTGATATTCTTATTCAGCGGCATGGCTCTCGCCTCCCATCATCTGTAAAAATCGGTCAAACAAAAAGCGGGTGTCGTGGGGCCCGCTGCACGCCTCCGGATGGAACTGTACCGTAAAGGCGTTCTGGGCAGGGTAGTCGATCCCTTCGCAGGTGCCGTCGTTGGCGTTGACCCAGCGTAGGGTGCCGCCGCTGGCCTCAATGGTATCGTTCACCACCGCGTAGCCGTGGTTTTGACTGGAGATATAGGTGCGCCCGGTTTGCAGGTCTTTTACCGGCTGGTTCACGCCACGGTGACCGTATTTCAGCTTTTCCGTCTTGCAACCCATAGCCAACGCCAGCAGTTGGTGCCCCAGGCAAATGCCAAAAATAGGCGCTTTGCCGATGAGTTTTTTCAGCTGAGCAATGGCAACGGTGTTCTCTGCCGGATCTCCGGGACCGTTAGACAGCATAATGCCGTCCGGGTGCAGCGCTAAGATGTCCTCTGCCTTGGTGTCGTAGGGCATGACCGCCACATTGCAGCCACGCTTGTTCAGTTCTCTTGCAATGTTGGCCTTGGCGCCATAGTCCAGCAGCACCACATTGTGCTTGTGCTCGTCGGCAGACAGCAGCTGGGGCTTGGTAGCAGACACGCTTTTTACTGCGTCTGCGACCGCATAGTCCCGCACTTTGTTATAGTCCACCACACGGGGATCGTCACAGATCACGGCGTTCATTACACCGCTTTCCCGAATGGTCTTTGTGATCTCTCTGGTATCTACGCCGTAGACGCCGATAATGCCTTGGGATTTTAAGAAATCGTCCAGTGTCTCCCGGCAGCGGAAGTTGGAGGGTGCCTCGCAATACTCACGCACGATATAGGCGCTTACATAGCTTTTGGGGCTCTCCATATCTTCCGGGATAAAGCCGTAGTTACCGATGAGGGGAAAGGTTTGCAGCACGATCTGGCCGTAATAGCTGGGGTCCGTCAGTGTCTCGATATAACCGCCCATACCGGTGGTAAATACCAGTTCGCCCTGAATTTCGCCACCGGCACCGAAACGATAGCCCTCAAAGGTTTGTCCGTTCTCCAGACAAAGATATACTTTCTGTTTCTTCATAGTTTAACCTAACAGCTTCACAAGCACGGCCTTTTGGGCGTGCAGGCGGTTTTCTGCTTCGTCAAAGATCTCATTGGCATGGGCTTCAAAGACTTTGGCGGTAATTTCTTCCTCTCGGTGTGCGGGCAGGCAGTGGAGCACCATAGCGTCCGGCTTGGCGGCGGCCATTACTTCGTCATTGATCTGGTAGTTCTTAAAGATCTTTTCCCGCTCTGCTTTTTCTTCTTCCTGACCCATAGAGGCCCACACATCCGTGTAGACCACATCTGCGTCTTTGGCGCAGGCCAAAATATCCTCGCTGCAAGTGAAGGTGCCGTTCTCCTTGGCCCAGGCCATGATCTGGGCGTCCGGCTGGTAGTCCTTGGGGCAGGCGATGGCGCACTCCATACCCATGGAGATGGCGCCTACGATTAGGGAGTTTGCCATATTGTTGCCGTCGCCGATAAAGCAGAATTTCAGCCCGTCAAAGCTCTTCTTATACTCGCGAATGGTCATCAGATCCGCCAGCACCTGACAGGGGTGGCAGTAATCGGTCAGGCCGTTGATGATGGGAATGGAGCCGTACTCTGCCAGGTCCTCCACCTCTTTTTGCGCAAAGGTGCGGATCATAATGCCGTCCAGATAGCGAGAGAGTACCCGAGCCGTGTCCTGTACCGGCTCGCCGCGGCCGATCTGCAAATCTCGGTTGGAAAGGAACAGTGCCTGGCCGCCCAACTGGTACATACCGGTCTCAAAGCTGACCCGTGTGCGGGTAGAGCTTTTTTGAAAGATCATACCCAGGGTCTTTCCCTTTAAGTGGTGGTGTTCAATGCCATGCTGGTTCTCATATTTCAGCTGGTCTGCCAAGTTGAGAATGTCCAGAATATCGCCTTTGTCCAGGTCCGCCAGTTTCAGTAAATGTTTCATGCTTCAAGCACTCCTTTCAGTATCTCCAGTCCCTCGTCCAGCTCCGCATCGCTGATGTTCAGCGCCGGCAGCAGACGAAGCTTTGTTTTTGCCGTTAAGATTAGCAGGCCGTTTGCCAGGCAAGCCTTGGCCACTTCTCCTGCGGGTTTGTCCGTTTCGATCCCCAGCATCAGCCCCATACCGCTAATGCTCTGGACGCCTTTCACTTTTGCCAGCGCCGTGCGGATCTTCTCGCTCTTGCGCTGTACTTCACTCAGAAAGTCGTCGTCGATTCGCTCCACAATGGAGCAGGCACCGGCAGCCACCACCGGGTTGCCGCCAAAGGTAGAGCCGTGGGAGCCGGGGGTCATGGTGTCTTGCAGCTTTTCCCCAAACAGTACGGCGCCGATGGGAAGTCCGCCGCCCAGGCCTTTAGCTGTGGTTACAATGTCCGGCGTAATGCCGTATTGCTGGTAGGCAAAGTAGGTGCCGGTGCGACCGTTGCCGGTCTGCACTTCATCTACCGCGATCAGAATGTCTTTTTCCTTTGCCAGCTTGGCAATGGCGTTTACGAATGTTGGACTTAGGTTATTCACGCCGCCTTCGCCCTGTACGCATTCAAACAGCACAGCGCACACATCGTCCGTGGCTGCCGCTTGCAGTGCCTCTATATCATTGGCCGGGCAATATTTGAACCCGGGTGTAAAGGGGTCAAACACCGTGTGAAAGCTGTCTTGCCCTGTGGCCGCCAGGGTGGTAATGGTGCGGCCGTGGAATGAGTTGACAAGGGTAATGATGGTGCTGCGCCCGGCGCCGTATTTGTCAAAGCTATACTTGCGGGCAAATTTGATGGCACCCTCGTTAGCCTCTGCCCCGGAGTTGCCGAAGAACACCTTTTTCATCCCGCTCTTTTCACACAGCAGCTGCGCCAGCTTGGCGCAGGGGGCGGTGTAGTAGAGATTGGAGGTGTGCTGCACCCGGTGCAGCTGTTCTTCTACTGCTTTGGTCCAGACCGGATCGTTGATGCCAAAGGCAGTTACCCCGATGCCGGATCCGAAGTCGATGTATTTTTTGCCGTCCTCGTCGTAGAGGGTAGAGCCTTGACCTTTCGTCAGCGCCACATCAAAGCGCCCGTAGGCGTGGGCTACATATTGATTATCCAGTTCTTTTGTGTTCATGGGTCTTCCTCTTTATCTGCTGCGGAACATGGTGCCCATACCTTCATCGGTAAGTAGCTCCATCAAGATGGAGTGGGGCACGCGGCCGTCGATTATAAATGCTTTTTTGACCCCGCGGCGCAGGGCCTCGGTCATGGAGTCGATCTTGGGAATCATGCCGCCGCCGATAATGCCGTCGGCAATCAGCGCCGGGGTGTTGCTAATATAGACTCTGTGTATCAGCGAGCTTTCGTCGTCCTTATCTCGCAACAGACCCACCACATCGGTCATGGAGATCAGTGCCTCTGCCTGCAAAGCCCCGGCCACTGCGGCAGCCACCGTGTCTGCATTGATGTTGTAGCAGTTGCCGTCTTCATCGTAGCCGATGGTGGAGATCACCGGGATGAAGTTCTTGGAAATGGCTTCTTCCACCACTTCCATATTGATGTCTGTGATCTCACCCACATAGCCATGGACGTCGTCTACCGGCCTGCACTTTAGCATATTGCCGTCCAGCCCGCACAGACCGATGGCGTGACCGCCCAGGTTGCCGATCTGGCACACCAGGCTTTTGTTCACCTTACCGGCCAGTACCATTTGCACCACTCCTGCGGTCTCTTTATCGGTAACCCGCAGACCGTCCACAAACTTGGATTCCATGTGCATACGCTCCAGGGTCTTGTTGATCTCCGGACCGCCGCCGTGCACCAGCACCACATGGATACCGATGGTGGACAGTAGTACCAGATCGTTCATGACGGTTTCTTTCAGTTCTTCATTGATCATGGCGTTGCCGCCGTATTTTACAACAATGACTTTCTTGCGGTACATCTGAATGTAGGGCAAGGCTCTTGCCAGGATCTCCGCCTTTTGGTGATTTGCAATTTCCATTCTCTCACTCCGTTCGCTTATATTTCTTAGTAAAATCAGGTGCGGTAGTCGCCGTTGATTTTTACATAGTCGTAGGTCAGGTCACAGCCCCAGGCGGTGGCTTTCTCGTCCCCCTGGTTCAGATCCACTAAAATATAGATCTCGTCCTCTGCCAGTACCTTGGCGGCCTCTTCCTCAGAGAAGTCCACACCGGCGCCGTTTTGGCACACGGTGACCGTACCGGCCGTGGATTTTAAGGCCACATCCACCTTGTCAATATCAAATTCCGCCGGGGCGTAACCGATGGCGCACAGCACCCGACCCCAGTTGGCATCCTCGCCGAACATGGCGCATTTGAACAGGGTAGAGCCGATCACTTCCTTGGCAACGATAATGGCGGTGTCCTTAGTGGGCGCGCCGGAGCACACGCATTCCAGCAGCTTGCTGGCGCCCTCGCCGTCCTTGGCCAGCATACGGGTCAGGTTGGCCATCACATCATAAAGGGCAGCCTTAAAGGTGTCCAGCGCCGGACCGGGGGCGGTGATTTCCGCGTTGCCAGCCAGACCGGAGGCCATGATTTCCACCATATCGTTGGTGGAGGTATCGCCGTCAATGGACAGGCAATTGTAGGTAACTTTTACGATCTCACTTAGCGCCTGTTGCAGCATTTCCGCGCTGATGGCGCAGTCGGTGCTGATAAAGTTCAGGGTAGTGGCCATATTGGGGTGGATCATACCGGAGCCTTTGGCCATACCGCCCAGGCGGCAGGTTTTGCCGTCCAGCTGGAACTCTACTGCATACTCTTTCTTCACTGTATCGGTGGTCATAATCGCGGTAGCCGCTTCTTCGTTTTTACCATAATCCAGTTCTTTCACCAGCGTAGGCACGGCAGTGATAATCGGCTCAATGGGCAGTACCTGGCCGATGACACCGGTGGAAGCCACCAGTACCTGTTCAGCAGGCAGACCCATTTCGTCTGCCACCAGCTGGCACATTTTGGCTGCTTTTTCTACGCCGTCTGCGTTGCAGGTGTTGGCGTTTTTTGAGTTGGCAATAATGGCTTTGGCCTTGTTCCCGCTTTTTGCCAGGTGGTCTTTGGTTACAAGTATAGGTGCACCCTTCACTTTGTTTTGGGTATATACCGCTACGGTGTTGCACAGCACATCACAGGCCACCAGGCAAATATCGTTTTTATGTACATAGTCCGGGTTCGGGTTTTCTACTGCCGGCTTTTTTATGCCGCAGTAGGTGCCGCTGGCTTTGAACCCTTTTGCGGCACAAATGCCGCCGTCAATCTTGGTCATACTTTATTCTCCTATCGTCAGCCCGGTGACTTCATCCAGCCCCAGGGCAATGTTCATACACTGAATGGCAGCGCCGGACGCGCCCTTGCCCAGGTTATCGAACCGAGCAGTGAGTAGCAGCCTTTCGTCGTTGCCGTCGATCTCAATTTCCATGTCATCCCGACCGGCCATATTGTTGGCGCCGATCATACTTTCGCTGTAACCCAGGGGGCGTACCTTGACCACTCGGCTGTCGCCGTAGTGCTCTGCGTAGAACGCCTGCATATCTGCCGGGGTCATTCGCTTTTTCAGTAGGTCGGCAAACAGCGGCACGGATACGGTCATCCCGCAGGGATAGTCACAAATATGGGGAGCGAAAATGGGCGTGCGCGCCAAGCGGCTGATGGCGCCCATTTCTTTTAAGTGCTTGTGCTGCTGGGTCAGTGCGTACTGCCGGGGACTGTCCAGTTCAGGATCCCGATCGGCCGCTTCATATTGGGCAATGCCTTTGTTCCCAGCGCCGCTGTAACCGCTCATGGCGTAGCACACAATGGGATAGTCGGCGGGTAATATGCCGCCGGACACCAGGGGATAGACCAAAGCGTTAAACCCGCTGGCATAGCAGCCGGGCACCGCAATACGGTTGGAGCTTGCGATCTTCTCTCGAAAGGCGGGTGCCAGCTCCGGGAACCCATAGGCCCAGTCCGGCAGGGTACGGTGGGCAGTGGAGGTGTCAATCAACTTCACCTTAGGGTTGGTAACCAGTGCCACCGCTTCAATGGCTGCCGGGTCTGGGAGACAGAGAAAGGTAATGTCCGAATCGTTTATGCACTTGGCTCGCTCTGCCGGGTCCTTTCGCTTGTCCTCGTCAATTTGAATCAGCTCCAGTTCCGGTCGGTTCTGGAACCGGGAAAAAATCTTCAGTCCGGTGGTGCCGGCTTTACCGTCAATGAATATTCTTGTCATTTTTATACAGTCCGTCCTTTTTTTAACTTCTATTTATTATACACGCATAGAGAGCAATGTCAATAGAACAACGGAAAAAATATCATAAATATGCAAAAATAAGAATAAATATACATTATGTATTCGATTCCATAGACAAGGTGCTCTATAATCAAAAAAATATGGCCCTTTTTGGGGCCAATGGCTTGACAAATTACAGATTTTCTCTATTCTGTTAAACTGTCTTAGAGTGTGTAATTTTAGGCAAAGGAGGGTGAATATGCAAAAGGAAGTGATGGTGGCGCTGATCTCCTTGGCAGGTACCATTGCCGGCTCTTTTGGAGGCGTGCTCGCGTCGTCCAAACTGACGACCTATCGGCTGCGGCTGCTGGAAAATAAGGTGGACAAGCACAACCGCTTTGCAGAGCGGCTGCCGGTGGTGGAGGAAAAAATAAAGGTCCTCAACCATCGGGTGGAGGACCTAGAGCACGCCGAGGCGGCTCAATCTATGCGTTCAAAGTAAAGCAGGGTGTCTACCGGGCAGGGGAGGGTGACCGTTTCGTTTGAATAGATCTTGTCGCCCAGTTGCCATTTGCCGGTGGGTATGCACACCTTGCGTCTGCGTTGCCCCTTTTTCAGTACCGGCGCCACTAAGATCCGGTCGCCCAGCAGGTATTGGTCGGTAATGCCGGCGTAGCCGCAGTGGGGATAGGCGTATTCCATGGCCCGCACCATGGGCGCACCGGTTTGGCTGGCCGCTTTGGCACAGGCGATGATATAGTCACCGTATTTGGCATGTAGGGCGCTCATTTCTCGGCAAATGCGACGGGTCTCTGGATTGCCCAGATCCCAAATGTTCAGGCTGTACTGCATCATGGGCATCAGCGCAGAGGCCTCGCAATAACGGGCAAACAACTCGTGATCCAACTTTTCTGCCGGGCCGCGAAAGTCAGTGATTTGCCCGCCGCCGATCATATCCGGGCAGCTATAAGGATAACCGGACAGCCCCTGAATGAGCACATTGGGCAGCAGTGCGCCCAGTCCCAGGAAGTTCCAGCGGTGGCTTTTATCTGCCAGTCGCTGGGCAACGCCCATGCCGCCGCATTGGAAGCAGGCCCGTAGTTCATTAAAACGATAGTGCCGGGCAGACAACGCCCACAGTTTACTTTGACCGTTGGCGTCTACGCCCCCGTAGGTGCGGTCATCGTCCCGGTAATACATGGCGTCACCGGCGTCCTGCTTAAATCCGTCAATGCCCAGTTTATCGGTCAAATACCGGGTGCAGGCAAAGAACCAGTCCTGCGCCGCCGGGTTAGAGAAATCCAGCAGATAGTCGGCGCCGTTCCACCATTTCCGCTTGGCCGGTCGTCCGTTCTTATCCAGCACCAGCAGGTTTTCGTCCTTCAGCTTTTGAAAGTCTGCTGCCTGATCGCTGACAAAGGGTGCAATCCACAAAATAACCTTGAAGCCTAAGGTATGCAGTTCGTCTGTCATCTTTTTGGCGTCTGCGAATTTTGCCGGGTCAAAGCGCCAGTCCCCAAAGGCACGCTGCCAGCCGTCGTCAATGATCAGCTCACCGGCAGGCATACCGCAGTCCAGAATAGACTTGGCATAGTCCACAATGCCCTGTTGGGTCTGGTTGTGCTCAAACTGGATCCAGGTGCAATACTGGGGAATGCGGAACATTAACTCGTCCGGGTAGGTGCCGTCCGGCGGCATAAAGTGATCCACCGCATAGTGATAAGCGCCCGGCAGGGTGTGGTCGTCTGCCTGGTACAGGCCGATCTTGGCTTTGCGGCCGGTGCAGGTGATGCGGCCGAAAACGAAGTGGGTCTTAAACCCGGCCTCCGACCAAATGACCCGCCCCTTGTTGCTGACAAAGAGCGTGTTTGCCTGGCCGTAGGAGCGCACCACCGTGGTGTCTATCAGCATCACTTTCTTGGCGTTGACCGGCATTAGGTAGCCGTAGTTGGTGTGGCCGCCGTACCAATATTCACCGGGCAGCATGGTCAGTTGCAGCTTGTGCATATAGTAAAATCCCCCAAAATATCGATTTTTCATAGCATACCATTCCGGCAGGGTTCTGTCAAATTCTGCCGGTGTGCATAGGATAAAATAAGAACTTGATCGGAGTGATAGAAATGAAAGTGACGAATATGACTGCCGGTACGCTTGTGCGTACCGTAACGCTGGTGGTGGCTCTGCTGAATCTGGTGCTGACCAGCTTTGGTAAAAACCCGCTGCCGTTCTCAGATGAACAGATCTATACCGGTCTGTCCGCTTTAGTAACGGTGGCAGCCGCCTTGGCTGCCTGGTGGAAGAATAACAGCTTTACCTGCTGCGCCCGCCAGGCAGATGAGGTGCTGCGGGTGTTGCAACAAGAGGGCGCCACAGAGGACGAGAGCGTGGCGGAGACCCTGGAACAGGAGGGCGACTGATGTCTGCACTTTATTATTGCCGGCAGACGACCACTGCCTGCAAGGGCATACCGTACCCCAGCAAGACCCACCCCTATAAATACGGCACCTCCGGCTGCGTTTATACCAGCGGTTGTGGGGTGTGTGCTTCCTTAATGGCGCTGCGCAATTCCACCACTCGAGTGTTCAATACCCGCCAGTGGACCCACCGCTGCCTGGGTATGGGAGCCCGTGCGGCGGAAGGCACGGATATGGCCGTGGTGGCCCGGTATATGAAAGAAAAATACGGCCTGGACTACGCAGTCACCACAGATATGGACCGGCTGTTGGCACATCTGAAACAGGGCTATAAGGCGATTATCAATGTAAGCGGCGGAGGAAAAATGCTCTTTTCTAACAGCGGGCACTATGTGCTGGCCGCAGGCATCGACAAAAACGGCAATTTAATTATTTTGGACCCGTATTGGTATGACGGCAAGTTCACTTTAACTGCCGCTCGCCGCAAATACACGCGGGTGAAAAACGGCAGAGAAGTGTATGTTCGCCCGGCTGACTTAAAAGGCGATGTGCTGTCCCTGTGGCTGTTTACCCCAAAGCGCGATGTGCGCCTGGCGTATTCCACACAGGATATACATTACCGCAAGTCTGCGCCCACGGCACCCACCGTAAAACCCGGCACATATCATTTGACAGCCGTGCGGGGAATCTACAAGGGCGCAGGCGCTGCCAGTGGGCGAAAAACCGTGGGGAAATTGACGGAGAACGGCAAGGCCCACGCTACCGCGTCTAATCCTAAAGCAGACGCATATCTGAAGAAAGGCACCGCCGTTACCCTGACGGATATTCGCTTGCTGTCCACCGGCAATTTGTGGGGGCATTGCCCCTCCGGCTGGCTTTGTATTTGGGAGAAGCAGGGGAATAAGACTTTCATCAAGTAGGCACAAAGAGAAAAGGTGTGCGCGGTTGCGCACACCTTTTTTGTTTTGGGCAAAAAAAGACGCTCAACGCAAATGCGTTGAGCGCTTTTTGGAGCTGATAACCGGATTCGAACCGGTGACCTCGTCCTTACCAAGGACGTGCTCTGCCACCTGAGCCATATCAGCATATATTGGCGACCCGGAACGGGTTCGAACCGTCGACCTCCAGCGTGACAGGCTGGCGTTCTAACCAACTGAACTACCGGGCCAATTGGCTGTGTTGCGAGTTGTATTATAACCGCTACGAACGCACTTGTCAAGCACTTTTTGCATTTTTTTGAAAATATGGTACATTTGTTGAATCTCGATACCCTATGTAGTATAATAGAAACAGGTTCTGATTTGGAGGAACAAAGTATGCGATTGACTTCCGGTGCCTCGGACGGCACGAGAAATTATATAGTAGACGGTATTCGCTATGTGTGCGCCAATTTTAAGGAGCGGGCACCCGGTACCCATAGTGAGCGCAAAGCCCAGTCTTTCCTGGCCGGTGAGCTGGAGCAGTGGGCGGACGATGTGCAGGTAGAGAATTTTGATGTGCACCCCCACGCCTTTATGGGTTGGATCCCGGCGGCCGGTGTGGTGGCCATGCTCTCCGTTCTGTTTTACTGGCTCACTTTTCGCGGCGTGGTGCACGGGGCTGCGCTGGCGGTGATTGCGCTGTTGCTTACCGTTTTGGCGGCGATTTGTTTGGTGGGGGAGTTTTTGCTGTATCGTGAATGTATGGATCCTCTGTTTCCAAAGAAAACCTCCCGCAATGTGATGGCGGTTCGCAAGCCCAGCGGAGAAGTCCGGCGGCGGATCATTTTTGGCGGACATACGGACGCAGCCAACGAGTGGACTTATTCTCTACACGGCGGGCTAAAGAGTCTGGCGCTGGTGATGGCAGGGTCTATCGGCGGGCTTCTGTTTGTGACCGTATTTAATATGATTTGGCTTTGCAATGCCATTTTCGGCAGCGGTTACACCTCGGCCTTTTGGCTGGTGATGGGAGTGCTGGAGTTGGTGTTGGTGCCGTTTTTTGTTGCCATTCTCTTTTTTATCAACTGGCGTGTGGTGGTTGACGGTGCGAACGACAATTTAAGTGCGGATTTTATCGCTATGGGTGTTCTGCGAGAGATGGCGGAGCAAGATATTCGATTTGAGCACACGGAGGTGTGTGCGCTGCTCACCGGCTCGGAAGAGGCAGGACTGCGGGGAGCCCTGGCCTATGCCAAGCGGCACAAGAGGGAGCTTCAGCAGGTGGAAACGGTATTTATTGCCATGGACACCATGCGAGAGATCGAACAGCTGCAGATCTACACCAGCGGCTGTACCGGTACCCAAAAGAATTCCAACGCCGTAGGCGAGCTGATTTATGAGGCCGGGGAGAACTGCGGCATTGAAATGCGAGAGACCGACTTGTATCCCGGCGCCATTGACGCTGAGGGCTTTAGCCGCTACGGGCTGGAGGCCGCCGGCTTTTGCGGGGTGAACCACGACCCGCGTACATACTACCACACCCGGCTGGACACGCCGGATAATATCAGTGAGGCTTGTATCAACCTGTCGCTGGATATTTGCCTGGAGGCCGCCGGTCTGTATGACCGCTCCGGCGGGCTGGACGCCTTCCGTGAGGAGGGTAAAAAACGCTTTAAGCGCGGCCACAACTAAGTCATTTTGCAGTGTGCCTGCCGTACCGGCACCGCTGCGAGTAATATAAGGGGGAACTGATTTATGCAAACCATTACACCAAACAGCAGTTTGGCCCAGGTGATTCAAAATCCGCTGGGTCGGGATTTGCTGGAAAAAGTGCTGCTGAACTTCGGCTTTAAGCCGGAAGATTTTGAGCGCTCCGCATTGTCTAAGCTGAAAGTGAAAGCACTCAGCCCACTTACCGGCGGCGTGATCAAAAAGAGCACGGTGCAGATGTTCTGCGATCTGCTGAACAGCGAGAGCAACGCCATTATTGCGCCGGACGACAGTCCCATTACGCCACAGTGGTGGAAAGAGGCTGTGTTTTACCAAATCTATCCGCGCTCTTTTAAGGATTCCAACGGCGACGGTATCGGCGACATTAACGGCATTATCGAAAAGCTGGATTATCTTAAGGACCTGGGGGTGGACTGCATTTGGTGCAGCCCCATGTACAAAAGTCCCAATGACGATAATGGCTACGATATTTCCGACTACTACGATATTATGGACGACTTTGGCACCATGGCGGATTTTGACCGTCTGCTTAGTGAGGTCCATAAGCGGGGCATGCGGTTGATCATGGACCTGGTGGTGAACCATACTTCTGACGAGCACCCCTGGTTTGAGGCCGCCAAGCAGGACCGGCATAATAAGTACCATCAGTATTATATTTGGCGCCGGGACGACGGCAGCCACACCCCGCCTAACAACTGGGAGAGTCTGTTCTCCGGTTCTGCCTGGAATTATTATGAAGCGGTGGACAGTTGGGCTATGCACGCCTTTTCCAAAAAGCAGATGGACCTGAATTGGGAGAATCCGGCGGTACGCCACGATATTTATAAGATGATCAACTGGTGGCTGGACAAAGGCATTGACGGCTTCCGTATGGATGTGATCAACTTTATCTCCAAGTGGCCCAGTTTGCCGGACGGAGACCCGGTGGTGGGCAAGACGCTGGGCTTTTGCGGGGCGGAATTTTACTTCTACGGTCCCTGCCTGCACGCGTATTTGCACGAGATGAACCGCAACTGCTTTGGTCGCGGCGACAAGGAATATGTGACCGTTGGCGAGTGCGGCGGTTTAGGTATTGAGACGGCCAAGCTGACAACGGCAGATACCCGCCAGGAGCTGTCTATGGTGTTTAACTTTGACCACTTGGATAATGCGGGGCATATGCGCTTTGACGAGTACCAGTATGATCTGCGCAAGGCGGTAAAGACCATACTCAAGTGGCAGGTGGAGTACACCAATCATTGCTGGCCTACGCTGCTGTTTGAAAATCACGACAACCCTCGGGTGACATCTAAAGTGGACCCAACGGATACATACACCTCGGAGATCGCCAAACTGTGCGCCGTGCTGGAAATGACCTTAAAAGGCAGTCCCTTTATTTATCAGGGTCAGGAGCTGGGTATGACCAACACCCATTTTGACAGTATGGATGATGTGCGGGATGTGGAGAGCATCAATTTTTATAATAAGCTGGTGGCCAAGGGCAAAAAGCCGGAGAAAGCGCTGCGGATCATTAACGGCGGCTCTCGGGACCATGGCCGAACCCCAATGCAGTGGACGGCAGAGCCGGGCGCCGGATTTACCGACGGCACTCCTTGGATCGGAATCAACAAGAATGCCGTGCGCGTGAACGCTGCCGATGAGGCAAAGGTGCCGGACAGCGTGCTCAACGACTTTAAGCGGCTGATTGCTCTGCGCCATGCCAATCCGGCGCTGGTGTACGGCGAGTTTACCCAATTGTGCCCGGAGAATAAAAATGTGGTTTGTTACAAGCGCACCTTGGACGGCAACACTTTCTTTGTGGAGTTGAATCTGACCGGTAAGCGGCAAAATCGTCCTTATGACCCGGTTGGTTTCGAACGCTTGTATTCCAACTACCACGACCACCGGGATGTGCTGATGCCCTTTGAGGCCAATGTGTATTTGGCAGAGGGAGAGGCCAAGGCTTGATGCGGGACTGGCACATTCACCTGGAGCGGGGTCCGTACACCGTAGAGTGGGCGGAGCAGTTTGTCCGCCGGGCGGAAAAACTGGGAATTCGCGAGATCTGCCTGTTAGAGCACTCGGTCCGCTTTTTTGAGTTCCACCCCACCTTTGCACAGGCGCGGGCGTACAACGATTATCAGCGACATTGGTTTGACGAAAAAGTGCAGACCGCCCGTCATTTGGACGAATTCAAGCGCTTTGGCGATAGACTGCGGGCAAAGAATTACCCGGTGAAGATCAAGCTGGGGCTGGAAATCTGTTATTTTCCCCAACATGCGGATGTGATCGAGCAGGTAACCCGGGATGGCTATTTTGACCTGCTGCTGGGCAGCGTCCACTGGATCGACAACTGGACCTTTAACCAGCGGAAGAACCAGTGGCAGGGCAGAGATGTAAACGCCTTGTACCGCCGGTATTTTGAATTGCAAAACCAGGCGGCAGACAGTGGACTCTTTGATATTCTGGCCCACCCGGACCTGATCCGCTGTTTCGGATTTGCACCGGATTTCAACTTAAATGAGCAGTATAAAACCCTGTGCCAAAAGGTAAAGGCACAGGGTATGCTGCTGGAGATGAACGGCGCCAAGGGACCGGGTCTGCACCCGGATTTTTTGGCTGTCGCCAAGGCTTGCGGCGTGCAGTTCTCTGCCGGGTCAGACGCGCATTGTCCGGAAGATGTGGGCAAAAACTTGCCTGCCATCTATCGCCGACTGGCAGAGTGCTAAATGCCGTAGATCCCGCTTTGTTCGTCTAAGAACCAGGGGATTTTCGGCGGGTAAAAAGTAAATAACATAAACAGTGCACTGACTGCCAGGAGTAGGAAAATACCTGCGGTTTGTGCGCTTTTTCCTTGCAGTTTGCCGTTGCGTGTCAGCACAGCGTCTATCCAAAAAGCGTTGCCTACGCCCAGGATAAAGGAAATAATATCCAGCGCCATAACATCCCTGCCGATGATCCCTTTATAGGTGAAGAACACGGCTGTGATTACTCCAATGCCGGTAATGGCTCCCAGACAGTGCCGTGCCCAAGCGCCCGATTGCCCCTTGGTGCTGCGCAGGTTGATTAGGCACCACAGGAGAAAGGGAAACCATAAAAGTTTGAGATGCTCCCAGGCGCTTTCGTTTACCGGGCACACCAGCGCCACCAGGCGGTTGTCTCCGGTCCATTGGTAGATAAAGTGCCACAAGGTGCCCACAATGCTCACAAAGGCAAATCCGCACCATTGCAGCCCGGTTTTGTTTCTCATACAATCACCGATAGAAGTGTATGCAGATTTTGGGGTTATTATACAGTGGAAACAGTGTTGTGAGCAGATGAAATAAGTATTGATCGTAGGGCGGGGGCTTGCTCCCGCCGTTTTTGACCGGACTGTTTCTCCCAAATTTGTCTTCGCCAAATTTGGAGCAGCTTGTCGTGGTTCGAGTTCAATTCAAAAAAACAAAAAGAACGGAGCACATAAGGCAGTATGCCATTTTGGTTGGACTTCAAGGTTGCGCAACCTGCTACGAAACAGTCCACCGGACTGTTTCTTCCAAATTTGTCTTCGCCAAATTTGGAGCAGCTTGTCGTGGTTCGAGTTCAATTAAAAAAACAAAAAGAACGGAGCACATAAGGCAGTATGCCATTTTGGTTGGACTTCAAGGTTGCGCAACCTGCTACGAAACAGTCCACCGGACTGTTTCTTCCAAATTTGTCTTCGCCAAATTTGGAGCAGCTTGTCGTTGGTTCGAGTCAATAAATAGTGAAAGAAAAGCCGATACGCTTCTGCGTATCGGCTTTTCTTTGGCTCCCCAAGTTGGACTCGAACCAACGACCCTGCGGTTAACAGCCGCATGCTCTACCAACTGAGCTATTGAGGAATATCAACACTCATAGTGTAGCAGAATTGGCAAGGCGTGTCAATAGAGAATTTGCGCTATTTTTCATTCTTTTTGCCTAACAGGCGGCGCTGCAAGGGCTGCATGATCCGATTATAAACAGGAATCAAAAGGCCAAAGACTACCAGCACCTCCGCAAAGAGCAGCAAGGCGTACAGCCAATTATATGTCGTGGTGCCCACGGTCATCACTTTGCCCAGCAAACGGGGCAGGGGGTATGCCCAGAGGAAGAAGTGAAAAAGATAAACAAACAGTGTGTTCCGCCCCAAATACTCCAAATAGCGGCTTTGCAGGCAGTTTGACAATGCCGCAAAGAACAGACAGCCGCTAAGTGCACTCACCACCATGGGCACCAGCTCGCCATAGTAAGAATATGCCATCACCAGCCCGTGGCCGTTGATGTGCAGATTGAGCAACCCAAAGCCAACGGATGGCACGATGAATAGTAAACCGGGTGCTTTTAATTTTAACACACTTTCTCGCAGCAAATACCCAACGGCCATAAAGAACACAGCCACCATGCCGTCTGTGTAGCGCCAAAACATCGCGGCGGAGTCACGGAAAAAGTGCGCATAGGCATATCCGGCAAGCAGACAAATCAGCGCAGCCAGAAACAGCGGCGTGCGCTTGCCTTTTGTCCATTTCAGCAAGAAGTAGAACAGTATCTCCGCTACAAAGAAGCAGTAGATAAACCAAGCTCTGCCGGTGTATTCATTCATATTCGGCAGTCCGCTGACAGCGCCCAGCAAGAACGATTTGACCGGAAATGCAACGCCTCTTATCACTTGTTTGGCCACGCCTACTGCAGCGCAGCACACCAAATACAGCAAATAGGGCAGAAGCAGATAGATGCATTTCTTCTTTAGAAAAGCACCGAACTTAGGCTGCTTGGCGCTGAAAGTCAGCCCGGAGGCAAAGAAAAACAGCGGCATAAAGTAGGATCCGATCCAGCCGTTCACCACGGTTGGCAGTGCCTCCGTATGGTACAGGATCACCGAGCAAATGCCCAGTGCCTTGAGTATATCTACGCTGCCGATCCGCTTAGCCATCCCGGTTACCTGCCTTTCTGCTTCCACTATACCATAAACGGCTGTAATTTCCAAGTGGTACAAGTTGCTTTTTTGCCTTGCCGTAAGGTCGGGGGTGTGCTATACTACTTGCAAAGATCAAAAAGGGGGTGTCTGCTTGCAGAACCCATTGTCTATATTGCCTACCCGGCTGCTGCCCTGGTTTGCCCAGAACGCCCGCCCGTTGCCTTGGCGGCAGGACCGCCGGCCGTACCATGTGTGGCTGTCGGAAATTATGCTGCAACAAACCCGGGTAGAGGCGGTTTGGAACTATTATTTGCGTTTTCTTGCCGCTTTGCCTACGGTGGAGGATTTGGCTGCCGCGGAGGAAGACAAACTGCTGAAATTGTGGGAAGGCCTGGGGTATTATAATCGCGCCCGTAATCTGCAAAAGTGCGCCCGGGTGATCGTCAATGACCTGCACGGTGAATTTCCTACGGATTATGACGGCTGGCTGGCGCTGCCGGGGATCGGACCGTATACCGCCGGAGCGGTGGCGTCCATCTGCTTTGATTGCCCGGTGGCGGCGGTAGACGGCAATGTGCTGCGGGTGGTTACCCGTTTTACGGAAAATGCGGCTCCCATTGACTTGCAGACCACAAAAGCCCGGATCAAAGCAGATCTGGAGCAGGTGTACCCGGCAGGGGCTTGCGGTACTTTCACGCAAGCGCTGATGGAATTGGGCGCCTGCGTTTGTACGCCAAAATCGCCGAAGTGTTCGGTTTGTCCCTTAGGCGATGTGTGTGCCGCCAATACTTCCGGTAGCCAGACGGATTTTCCGGTAAAGTTGCCTAAGCGGGCAAAGCGGCACCAAAACCGTACGGTGTTTTTTTTGACCTGCGGGGACAGAGTGGCCCTTTCCAAACGAGGCGATAAGGGGCTGCTGTCCGGTCTGTGGCAGTTGCCCGATACAGACGATTTTTTGAACGAGGGGTCTGCCATTGCTTACTTGCAAAATGTTGGTTTGAAGCCGCTGGAATTGCAAAAGATCGTGCATGCGAACCATGTTTTCACGCATATTCACTGGGATATGCGCTGCTATTATATGACCGTGCGGGAGGCCGCCGGGAGCTACACCTGGGTGCCGCTGGAGGAAGTGCGGCGGGACTATGCGCTGCCTACGGCTTATCGCCAATTTTTTGAGGTAGAAGATGACCACTGATTTTATACACGGCAGACCGATGAAGCAGATCGTTGTGTTTTCGCTGCCGATTATGCTCAGCTCCCTTTTGCAATACACCTATAATATGGTGGATAATATTATTGTTGGGCGCTATGTGTCTACAAACGCGCTGGCCGCTGTGGGCAATATTGCGCCCATCAGCAGTTTTGCCATCGGCGCTGCATTCGGTCTAACCGCCGGCTTTACCATACCGGTAGCGCAGTGCTTTGGTGCCGGGGATCAAGAGGAAACCAATCGCCAGGCCGGTAACGGTATCGGTTTGTCGCTGATTACAGGTGTGCTGTTTTCCGCGCTGGCGCTGCTGGTTCTGCACCCGATGCTGGGGTGGATCCATACCCCGAAAGAGATCTATGACCTGTCTGTGCAGTACGCGGCAATTATGTATCTGGGTGTGCCGGCACAGTTGCTTTACAATGTGTTTACCGGGATTGCCCGCAGCGTTGGGGACAGCAAAAAGCCCCTGTTGTTTTTGCTGATCAGCGTGGCTGTTAATCTGGTGCTGGACCTGCTTTTTGTGGCGCATTTCGGTTGGGGCGTGGCAGGCGCCGCTTGGGCAACTTTGATCTCTCAAATCGTGGCAGCTGTGTCTGCCGGGATTTATGTGTTCCGGGGCATACCGGTTTTGCAGCTGAAAGCGCATATGTTGGTACCTACCGCTAAGCGTACCCGCCGCCAGCTGGCGCTGGGCATTCCGGTGTCCTTGCAGTTTACCATTACCAGTATCGGCTCTATGATTTTGCAAAGCGCCGTGAATGGCTTTGGCGCCAATGTGGTGGCGGCGTTTACTGCTGCCGGTCGGGCAGAAAGCATCACCAATATTCCTATGAGCAATCTGGCGGTGGCCGCGTCTACCTTTGTGGCCCAGAATTACGGCGCCGGGCAGTATCGGCGAATTCTCACCACCGTGCGCAAGGTGTTTGTGGTGGATCTGGGGTTGTCTGTTCTCTGCTCCCTGGTACTCTTTTTCGGCGGAGAGCAGATCGTGGGTCTGTTTATGACGGATTATAACAGCCAAATTGTGTACGCTGCTAAAGAATACCTGTTTGCCATCTCCCTGTGTTACAGCTTGGTAAGCGTACTGTTTGTGCTGCGTAATACCCTGCAGGGGCTGGGCTGTACCTACGCAAATGCAGTGGCAGGCGCCGGAGAGTTAATAGGCAGAATCGCCGTTTCGTATCTTTTTACACCGCTGTTTGGGTTCAAAGCTGTCTGTTTTGCCGGTCCTGTGGCCTGGCTACTTGCAGACCTACCCCTTATTGTGCTATACTGGAGGAAAGCCAAGCAAATGCGTAAGTTGTCAAATCAATAAGGGGGATTCATAATGACTTATTACATTGCTATGGGCATCGGCGTAGCCGTTTCGTTGGCCTTCGTCTTTGTCCGCTCCGGGGGGAACTCTGTTCGAAACCTGATTTTCAAATCCGTGTCCAGTTTGTTCTTTATGCTGTCGGCGGTGTTTGCTGTAATCGAGAATTACACCAATGCTGCCCAGTATGGCTCGCTGATCATTATGGGCGGTGCCTTGGGACTTGTGGGCGACATCCTGTTGGATTTGAAAGGGGTTTACAAAAAGGATGCCAATAATTATCTAAAAGGCGGCTTTATCTTCTTTCTGATCGGTCATGTGTTTTATACCGCGGCCTTGATCCATTTTACCAAGCTGGATTGGTGGAAGGTTCTGATCAGCGCCGGTATTGCCGTTGTCGTCGGTGTGGTTCAAATTGCCACAGCCAATATCATGCGGGTGCATTTTGGCAAGTATCGCCGCATTGTATTCTTTTATGTGTGCTTTTTGATCATGACCAATGTCACCGCTATTTTCGCCGCCTTTACTACCGGCGAAAAGTCCATGATTCTAATGGCCATCGGCGCCACGCTCTTTACCATTTCGGACGCGATTCTCAGCAATACCTATTTCGGTCGCGGGTTTGACGGCAGCATTTGGCTGTTCCTGAACCACTTTACCTACTACGCCGGACAGTATTTGATCGCTTCCTCTGTGTTCTTCTTTGGTAAATAATATCACTGCTTTTCGGCTCCTCTTGTGTGCAAGGGGAGCCGCTATTTTCTTTATGGAGCGGGGGCTTGCTACCGCTGTTCGGTCGCCGAATTTGGTGTGGTTGTGACCCTCCGATTTTGCCAAACTTGCATTTTTTTCTCAAATGGCGTATAATGTTATGCGTTTGAGTAATCGCTCAAAGGGGGAACTTTTATTTCTATTCAAAAAAAGAAATTAGCTGCGGCTGCCGTTAGCGCTTGCCTGATCCTGGGCAGCACTGCGCCGGCACTGGCTTCGCCTGTTGCCGCCGCTACGGCGCAGACCCAGATTGCGCCCGGTCCTGCCTTGCCGGTGAACATTATGAATACCGAGCAGCAGACGAACGCGGTACAAGCCAAAATCAAGGTCACCGACCTGACCGGCAAGCATGCCACCCTGTCCTGGGACAGCGGCAGTCCCTTTGCCATCTATAATGTGTACCAGTATGATTACATTCTCAAAAGCTGGAGCCTGCGTACGCAGGTGCGGGTAAATACGGTGGAATTGACGGACCTGACCCCGGCCATGTTCTACAAATTCAAGATCACTGTGCCCGGCAGCGACGTTCTCCAGGAGAGCACCGTGGGGGAGACGGATTTTTATACCCGACCCTCTGCCAGTAAAATGGAGCTGTCTGTTTCCGGCGCCACAGAGGTGACCCTGAAATGGAGCACCAAGCATTCTCCTGCCTACTACGAACTGTACCGTGCGGAGAAGAACGGCAAGTACAAAAAAATCGCCAAAATCAGCGGCAAAAAGCGCACTTTTACCGATATAGATGTGTCACCCAAGACCGTGTATTCTTACAAGATTCGCGGCGTGGTGGAAAACAGAGAAACCAAGACCAAAAGCCGCTTTTCCGATCCGGTGACGGTGAAAACCACCAAGACCCTGAAGCTGCCGAAAGTCTCCGGCGCCTGCAAAACCTACGCTTATTATGATGCGGTAACAGATAAAACATCGCCTGCCTATGCGGTGCTGAATTCCGGCACCTACCGGGGCGTAACCTACAAGACCACCACCGACGAGACCACCGGTATTCGTATGGTAGGGGAATATTATTGCGCCGCCCTGGGCACCTTTTACGGCACCACCAAGGGCACCAAATATAAGGTCACCCTGGACACCGGCAAAACCTTTAAGATCATTTTGTGTGATACCAAATCCAACCGCCATACGGACAAAAAGCACCAGTACGCCAAGAAAAATAAGGATGTGGTGGAGTTCTATGTGGACCGCACCAAGATCCCCGCAGGGGTCAACGGCAATTATAACCGCTTGGAGCCGTTTCACGGCAAAATTCAGTCCATCGAGCGGTTGACGGAATGGGATCGTGCGGAATCATAAAGGCATCAAAAAAAGCACCCGATTGGGTGCTTTTTTTGTGGTTAAAATGATGTTTGAATTACAGAATTCTCTTGCGGCCGACATGTTTTAATCACCACTGTTTCGTTAAATGTCTATTCGTAATAAAAAAGCTTGTATTTTGTAAAAATCGGTTGACATTCCATATATTAAAATATATAATACCCAATGGAAAAAGGAGGAGTGGGTGAATTATGCCCATTTCTCCTACTTTTATATCCTGCGGCGCAGGTGCGCTGCACAAAATGGAGCGTGAATCTTTATGGCAAAAAAATGGACAGCTGTGCTGATGGCCATTCTCATGGTGCTTACCGCATTTCCGGTGACCACCGCGATGGCAGCCGGCAGCAGCGAGGCAAGTAAGCCGGCAGACGGTACGACTCAGGGTCGTCCCTTTGTCAGCGATAATCCGTCTCATTGGTACCGTATTCCCAGTATGGTTACCCTGGATGACGGTACTGTCGTTGCAGCTGCTGACGCCCGTTGGGACGGCGGTATGGACGGCGGCGGTAACGATGTGATCACCGCGCGTTCTACGGATAACGGCGACACTTGGTCTTACACATGGGCCGGCTATTACGGCGATAACGGCAATGAGTTTAACAAGGCGTCTACCAGTTATTGCGACAGCAATATTGCAACTGACGGCAAGAACCTGTATATGCTGTCTACCTTCTTTGCTTCCGGCGTTGCCATTAACGGCACTTCTGCGAACGCACAGCCTTCTAAGGACACCGGTTTGGACAGTCAGGGTCGTCTGCTGCTTGCCCGTAACGGCGGCGACTATGACTATTATGTGGGCGCGGTAGGTGCCGACGGCTATGCCAGCATTTACAGAACCAGCGACAGCACGGTTGTCAGCGGCTACAAGGTGAATGGCGAGTTTGAGCTGTTTAAGCATGACGCTTATGTTGGCTGCGTTTGGTATTCTAACTGTGAGTTCCAGGCCAAGAAGTGCCAGTACCTGTTTTTCCGTACTTCCACGGACGGCGGCAAAACCTGGAGCGCGCCCTCTCTGGTAAATGCCAGAAAGAGCGGCGAGAAGTTCTTGGGCGCTGGTCCCGGCCGTGCCATCGTAACGGATGACGGCACCATTTGTATGCCGGTTTATGTATACGGCGACAATGCTTGGGGTTCCGGCGACGCTTCTCAGGCAACCAGCTTTATTTATAGTAAAGACCAGGGCAAGACCTGGAGCCGTACGGCGAACTTTACCAGCACGTCCTCTCTTGGCGGCAGCGGTTGGTCCAGTGAGGCACAGCTTGTAGATTTAGGTAACGGCGTAGTGCGCTGCTTCTACCGTAACGGTAAAAAGAAAATTCGGTACTGCGATGCCACCTGGAACGGCTCTGGCTATCAGTGGGGCGATGTGGTGGATACAGGTATTGACATTTGGGGTAACTGCCAGCTGTCTGCCGTTATGTATCCCTATCTGATTGACGGCAAGCGTGCCATTCTGGTTTCTTCTCCCTCCTCAACAGAGGGTCGTAAAACCGGTGCCATCTTCACCTTGCTGCTGAATGACGACAATACTGTTTCTACCGAATATGCCAAAAAGACCATTACCGCAGAGGGCGCCATGTTTGCCTACTCCTGCTTGACGGTGCTGAAAGACGGCCGCGTGGCAGATTTGTACGAGACGGACGCCTGTGACTTTACCTATAAAGTTTTTGATATCCAATCACTCACCGGTATGGATGCGGGTGTTCCAACCACAACGGATATTCAGATGAATGTGGGTCAGAAGAAGACCTTAACCTTCTCTGCGCAGAATGTGAATAACTCTGCAAGCGATATTGTGTCTTTGTCTGCCGCGAAGGAAGTACCCGGTGCCACTGCCAATAAGGCAACGGATGCCAATTACAGCGGCGATTCCATTTCTGTAAAGCGTGCTTTGTACACCTTTACCTCTACCGGTACAGAGTACACCATTGCCCACGCAGGTATGTACTTAAGTGTGGGTACAAACGGTAAGGCCGGCTATCCCGGTGCGTCTACAGCTGCCAATGTTACATTGCGTGCAGTAGACGGCGGCTTCCAGCTGTTGCAGGACGGTCATTACGGCCTGTATTTTATGGAAAAAGATTCCAAGGGCAATGTGGTGAACCACTTTGAGCGTTGGGATTTTGAGGGTAAAGATAAGGATACCAAAACAGAGGAAGAAGTGCTGAAAGCCACCACCTTCCAGCTGTATCGCAGAATCCGCACCGGCGAGACCGGCAGCACGGAGTTGCCCGGCTACATTCAAGTGAATACTGTGGATGACGGCGAGGAATATTTGATTGTCTATCACGGTACGGACGGCTATTTCCTGCTGAATCCCTCTACCTCTACAACGAATATGTATGCCCATTGCTTGAAGGCAAACGGCGGCAGCACCATTGACGGTTACAATGTTACCGTTACCGCCAACGCAGTAGGTAATGCTGTGGTACAGGCAGGGCTGAATACTTATAATATAACGGTTGTGGACGGCGACTTGGCTGTGACCGGTGTGGTTAAGTATGACCCGGTGATTTATACCCACGGTGATGCTTCCCGTAAGGGGCAGCCGTATATGTATTGCGGCTCTTTGATTTCCGACGGTTCCCAGGCCGGCGAAAAAGAGACCCATTATAAGGTTAACGACAGTCGATATACCATTACCGGCATAAAGTGTGTGGAGGATTCCGCTGCGAATATTAACTATGCGCACGGTAAGCTCAGCGGCACTTTGCATATTGCAGATACTGCCGAGTATGCAAATTATAACAAAGGCGAAACGGTCACCATTGAGACCAATCTGACGGATACGGACGGCAATATTTGGACCCAGACGGATAAGCTGTATGTGGCTTCTAACCCGGTAGCGGGGCACTCTGTTGGTACACAGAATTTGTACACAAATGTAGTCGTTGCGTCTTCTGCTTTAGGCGCTATATATGTGGCAGAGGATTCTTATGGTAATACTGACAGAAAAAATTACACCGGCACAATGGGTATCGAAAATGCGTATAATATCGAAGATGCGAATGCTTTAACTTTTGAAGATAGCTGGGGATCAGCCCGCGGAAATTTGTATTCTACTAGTGCCGGTGATAAAATTGCCGGTCTGTCTGACAACTACAAGAAAGCCAGTGGAGATAATTGTCTTAAAGTGAAAGACAACTCAATGGTATCTGCGTACTACTATTATGATATGAGTAGTGATTCAAATGCAGGTATTACCCGGAATAATGCAGACGGCACCAGTTATTCCTTTAAGCTGGCCTATGTGCCTATGAAGAGTAGCGGTTCCCGTACAGACAGCAGCACGGTTTCTTTCCCGTCTGCAGATTCTCTGAACTATGTGACCGGTACCGGCTTCTCTGCCGATCGTATTTACTTTGACAATTACACCATGGGTGCCGGTGTTAAACAGTATCAGACCATAACCGGCACATCTTCCGTGCAGCCTAATCAGCAGGAAGAGCAGTCTGTGTTGGCTGAGACTCAGTCTTATTGCACGAATACTAAGAAATCCGGCCTGATTTCAAATACTGTTAAGAACTATTTAAACCTGGGTTTGACCCTACGTGTAAAGGTCTGCAACAAGAGCAACGAGCGTACGCCGTATAATGAAGCGGTGAGCAAGGTGCGTGTGTCCACGGACTTCACCAAGGAGACTTGGGACAAGTACACCACTGCGCTGCTGAACACACAGGCATACCTGAACAATTACACCCTGCTGACCACGGACGAGACCACCCAGGATGTGGGCACGGTTTTGGATTCTACTTATACCGGCCTGACCAAGCGTGCAGACTTTACGGAGCTGGAAAAGGTGGTAGAGCAGAACAAGGCGGCTTATGACAAGGGCTTTGCCGGCAATGTAACCGATACGGACCAGAATAAGTACACGGTGGACAGCTGGCAGAACTTTGAGAACGCCTATAAAACCGGTGCGGATCTGCTGGCGCAGTATCCGGAAAAGGGCAGAAATAATGTGGCAGGCTTTACCGTAGGCCCCGATTCTGCGGAAAAGACCACCACCCAAACTCTAATTGACGAAACCGCAACCCAGCTGAAAAATTCCGGCCTTGTGGTTGCCGCTGACGCCAGCGCCTATGAATCTGCCCGCAGCATCAGCGCCACCATCGACCGCACAGCGTTCAAGGACGGTGGTACCGCCATTACCAATACGGTAACCAAAGGCAACGGCACCATTTATAAAGCCTACAACGGCAAGGATTATGTGAATGTGCCTGCTGCCCAGCAGGGTACGGTAGACGGCTTTACTACGGATTTGCTGAGTAATATGAATGTTGGCGAGTCCTCCTCGAGTGGCCGCACCTTTACCGTTTCCTGTACTGTCAACGGCAATGCCTTTGAAACGAAAGAGGGTAAAGCGCTGTATCACTACGGCACCATTGCTCACTTGGATTTCTCTGCTTACAAGTCTCAGGATACCGTTTGCGTTGTGCATACGGCAACCGGCGATACAAAGGATACAAAGATTGACCTTGCCAAGTGCAATTATCAGTTGTCGCTGCTGGTTCAGCGGGATACCACCATTACGGTGACCACTGCCACCAGACCCAATGTGATTGTTGCCGACTACTTTGGCACGATTTTAGGCGCATTTGAGGGCGCCACCAGCGTAACTGTAAAGGGCAACACCGTAACGGTGGGTGATACAGTGATTACCGCCAAGGATTCCCCCAAGTACACCTTTACCGGTTGGACTTGGAGCGAAGGCACCCATCAGGTTCCGGCGGGTCAGGTTGCGCAGATTGTGCAGAAAGGTACACCCACCGGTGTGGATGTGGACTACACCGTCAGCAACAGCGGCACGGCGGCAAACGCCTTGATCAACGGCGCTACCCAGTACACCGCACCCGGCATCAACAAACCCTTAGAGCTGACCTCTGACAACGCAGTGTACTGGACCCGTACCGTAAACGGTGTGGAGACTTTGGCTTCTTATGAGCAGAATGTTACCCTGTTCAGCGCCAATACGGATACCACTTACACGGCATACGCCAGCTTAAACGATCTGCCCAAAGATTTGCAGGAGCAGGCAGAGAGCGGCACGCCGGCTTTGAATGGCGTAGGCTTCTTTGCAGACAACAAGTTTACCTTGTCCTGTGATTATTCTGCCAGTGCGGATGTGACCGTTTTGGAGGTGGGTGTGATTTACTCCACCACTAAGAATGGAAAGGACACCCTTGTGAAGGGCGGCGACGGTGCGACAACGGTTGTGTCCCGCAATGTTGCCAACTGGACAGGCAGTCCCAATTCCGGCACCTTTACCATGACCAAGAAGGGCAGCGATACGGGCAGCCATTATATGCGTATGTATGTGAGCTACCGTACTTCTCGTATGAACACCCAGGTACCCTTTGTGGTTTATGGTGATATTTATCAGTGCGTAAACGGCGTTGTTTCCGCAGTTCACTAAAGAAGGAGGACAATAGAATGAAGAAATACGATACTCCGACTTTAGATGTAGAGTGGTTCACCGCCCAAACAGCACTGAGCCAGAGCACTACGGACCCGGATAAGGAAAATCCCGGCACGGAGTTCTAATCTAAGCATAGAAAACACCCTCGACCATTGGTCGAGGGTGTTGTTTTATGTATGAGAGGTTATGCGCGGGAACAAACTTCCGTCTGCTTAAAATCCCCCCTGCGGCTGCGCCGCTTTCCCCCCTTTACAAGGGGGGCGAGAATGTGTAACCAATAAGGCTCCCTTGTAAAGGGAGCTGGCGCGCTTGCGCGACTGAGGGATTATTCGGGCGGCAGATTGTCGCCTCCTGCTTTATATTTTACCCATTCACCACATTCTGCGGCGTGCCGTTCAGGTAAGCGGCAATATTCGATTGCAGAATGCCAAGCAGTCTGGCACGGGTCTCATAGGCCGCCCAGGCAATGTGGGGGGTAATGCGGCAATTCTTTGCGTGCAGCAGGGGATTGTCAGCCGCCGGCGGCTCGGTAGAGAGCACATCCAGCCCAGCGCCTGCCAGCTTGCCGCTGTTTAACGCTTGCGCCAATGCATCCTCGTCTACTACAGGTCCGCGGCTGGTGTTGATAAAGATCGCGCCGTCTTTCATCTTGTTAAAGGCCGCCGCGTTCATCATACCCTGTGTGTCCGGTGTCAGGGGACAGTGGCAAGTGATGATGTCGCTGTTTGCTAGCACCGTATCCGCATCAGCAAATCGGGTGCTGTGCAGCCCGTCAAGGGGCTTTTCGTGGGGGGTGCACACCAGCACTTGCATGCCGAATGTTTCTGCAATCTGTGCCACTCTGTGCCCGATTGCGCCAAACCCAAAGATGCCCAAGGTTTTGCCGTCTAATTCCATCAGCGGTGTTTTCCAAAAACAAAAGTCCGGGCATCGGCACCATTCACCGTTTTCTACCGCCTGTGTATGCACTGCAACCTGGTTGGTAAAGGACAGGATAAAAGCAAATACCAGCTGCGCCACCGCATTGGTGGAGTAAGCGGGAATGTTGCACACGGTAATACCCAGCTCCTTGGCTGCCGCACAGTCTACCACATTGTAGCCGGTGGATTGCAGCCCAATGTATTCCAGCTCCGGGCGCAATGCTTCCAGCGTTGCACGGTCAAGGACGGTTTTGTTGATAATCAGCAAATTTGCACCTTTGGCGCGTTCTACCATTTGGTCAGCCGTTGTACGGTCATAGACCTTATAGTCGCCATAGTTGCCCATCCATTCCCAGCTTTGGTCGCCGGGGTTGGTGGTATAGCCGTCTAAATTTACAATTTTCATAAAATCACGCCTTTCTGTCCAAATTATAACCCAGTCCGTCTTAAAATGCAACCGGTACTTGCGCCGGGCACGCCGGGCGGTTATAATAATAAGCAAGGACGCACCCGCATAGTATGTACGGGTGATTTTTGTGAAGCGTGTTTTTCCCGCTGCGCTGTGCGTGGCGTTTGTGTTTGTGACCTGCCTGTTTCTGCAAGTGCTGTTGCGGCAGTCTGTGCCCTCGGCGGTGCAGTACCCTAAGGCGCGCTACAATTTGGTCATCGACCCGGGCCACGGCGGCATGGATGTGGGCACGGTGGCGGCGGACGGCACGGCAGAGAAAGAGATCAACCTGGCCATTGCCCGGGATTTGTATGCTTTTGCGGTGATCAGCGGCATACCCACCTCTATGACCCGCACCGGGGACTATCTGGTCTACAAGGCCGGAGACGACAAAAAACGCTCAGATTTGTATAACCGTTTTGACTATATTAACAGCGTGGATAACGCGGTGCTGGTTTCTATTCATCAAAACCATTTTGCCGATACCTCTCAGTGGGGGATGCAGATCTGGTACACGGTGAACGATCCGTTGAGCAAGGCGCTGGCTGCTAATATTTTAGCTTATGACAAGCAGCACTTGCAGCCGGGTAATCGTCGGGAGAACAAGCCGTCGGACGACAGCTATTATCTGCTTTATAAAGCCAAAGTGCCCTCCGTGATGGTGGAGTGCGGCTTTATGAGCAATGTAAAAGAAAATAATCAGTTAAAACAGGATGTTTATCGGCGCCGCGTGGCCTTTTGCATTTTGGCAGGGCTTAGCGACACCATGAAAACAGGGGAGTTACCGTAATGGCAAAACAGAGGAGTATGTATATTTGCAGCGAATGCGGCTATGAGAGCGGCAAGTGGTACGGCAAGTGCCCGGGCTGTGGCGAGTGGAACACCATGAATGAGGAGACCCCGGCGGTCAAATCCACAGGCACCAAGCGCAGCAGCGGCGGTTATGCCTCGCGACCGTTAAAACGTTTGTCGGAAATTACAGAAGACGTGGAGCGGCGTATTTCCACCGGCATTCATGAGTTTGACCGAGTGCTGGGCGGCGGTATCGTAGAGGGCAGCCTGGTGCTCTTAGGTGGCGATCCGGGTATCGGTAAATCCACCATTTTGCTGCAAGCCTGTCAGCACTTGGGACAGCACCATACCATTCTCTATGTGAGTGGCGAGGAGTCTGCCAATCAGATCAAGCTGCGTGCCAATCGGCTGGGTGTGACTACGGACAGTCTATACATTTTGGCAGAGACGGATGTGGGCAGTATTGCCGAGACCATTCGCAGCGAAAAGCCGGATATTGTGATCATTGACTCCATTCAAACCATGGTGTACGATCAGGTGACTTCTTCGGCCGGATCCGTGACCCAGGTGCGGGAGTGCACCAATATTTTTATGCACACAGCCAAAACCTATGGTATCCCTATTTTTGTAGTAGGCCATGTGAACAAGGACGGCGCCATTGCCGGTCCTAAGGTGCTGGAGCATATTGTGGATACGGTGCTGTACTTTGAGGGCGAGCGGAACTACTCTTACCGTATTCTCCGTGGGGTGAAGAACCGCTTCGGCTCCACCAATGAGATCGGTGTGTTTGAGATGACCCAAGAGGGGCTTTTGGAAGTGGAAAATCCCTCGTTGATGATGCTCTCCGGTCGTCCGAAGAACGCCAGCGGCACCTGTGTGGCCTGTGTCATGGAAGGCTCTCGCCCCATTTTGGCTGAGGTACAGGGATTGGTAACAGCAACCGGCTTCGGCACGCCCCGGCGTATGAGTACCGGCTTTGATTTTAACCGTATGGCAATGCTCATTGCGGTATTGGAAAAGCGGGCGGGCTTTTTCTTCAACACCATGGATGCTTATATCAATGTGGTCAGCGGTCTGCGGTTGGACGAGCCGGCGGCGGATCTGTCTGTGGCAATGGCGCTGGTGTCCTCGCTGAAGGACGCGGTGATCGGCGACAAGGTGCTGGCCTTTGGCGAGATCGGCTTGGCAGGCGAAATTCGCGCTGTCAGCCATTGCGAACAGCGCGTGCAGGAGGCCGGTCGCCTGGGTTTCCAGCGCTGTGTGATCCCATTCCATAATTACAAATCCCTGTCCAAGGACTTAAAGAAAGAACTGGATATTGTGCCGGTACGCACCGTTCGCGACGCATTCAGTGCCTTGACGGTGAAAGAGTGATATTTTGACTTAATAAAGGACCCTGCTGTTGCAAGGTCCTTTTGATTTTTTACTATCGCTCCCAATCTTTGCAGGCGTTACGGCGCTGGGGTTTGGGGCCGATTTTTGCCGGTGGCCACCGTGCCGTCGTCCATTTGGTGATCCAGCAGGATTTCCTCTTGGGTCAGCATAAAATAGCTTTGCCAGGCGGGGTCCAGCGGCGTGTTGCCGTCTGCATCGGCCCAGGTCAAATCTATATGGTAGGTGCCGCTTTCCAGTTTTACCAGGTTCCAGGCGTGGGCGGTGTCTTGGGACACGCCGCTGACCTGTGTGCACCACAAATTTGCCTTGCGGCAAAGGTATTCAAATCCGCTGGCATAGCCCTGACAAATGGACGACCCGCCCTCAATGGCGCCGTAGGCGGTGGCAGAGGGTTTGCCGCCGACGGAGTCGTTGTCATAAGTAGTGCGCAAGGAGATCACCGCTGCCAGGTAGCGGTACTTGTCGTAGGTGCTAAAGGTCTTTGGAATCGCGCTGACGATCAAATTGCATTCTTCTTCAAAGATCTGTATTTCCTCTTTTATCTGCTTGGTATCCGCTGCGGCGCCTGTTGCGTCGTAGGGCAAAAAGTAGCAGGCCCGCAGAGCCGTGGTGCGGTCGCCCTCTACGACTTCTTCTATATCAAAATAATTCTCATATTCCGGGTGGTCCCGACACAGCGCTGATGCAGCCATCAAAACATTGTCCAGCACAGCGTAGCCCCGGTCCTTGGCCGTGTATGTAAAAGGGGTCAAATCTTTCACTTTTGGGAGCATTTCGTCATAGAGTGCCTGTTGGTCGCCGTTTAGCCCGGCATAGGCGGCATTGTCCTGTTTGTATTCGTAGTTGACCGTGGAGGACCAGCCGCTGACAGGGTTCTTCTTCACCAGCTCCAGCGCAGTCTTAATGCTGTCCTCCACCCGCTGGCGGGCAAATGTTTGTGCGGCGTTTTCTGTGGTGGTAATTGCGGTTGTAGGTTCGGTAACCGTGGGCGTTTCTCTTTTGCAGCCGGTGAGCAGGGGAAGCAGTACGGCAATACCAGCGCAGAACAGGGCGAAAAGCGCTTTCTTTAACCGCGTTCGTTTCAGTGGCCTTTGGCGCATGGTTTTCCTCCTATTCGTTGGTGGTTGAGCTGCTTTTTGTACGCTGAAAATAAAAAAAGCCACTGTAACCGAAATTACAGTGGACTTGGTGGAGCATAGGGGATTCGAACCCCTGACCTCCACACTGCCAGTGTGGCGCGCTCCCAACTGCGCTAATGCCCCGTAGCTATCTTGCTTTGGTAGTATAGCATAGCGAATATGGGAAAGTCAAGAGAATTTTTACAAAAAATGCAAAAACACAGATTTTTCTCTTTTGCATAGAATGAGATAGGTTCGTAGGAGGGGTGACAGTGGCGAGTATCAGCCTTTGTATGATCGTGCGGGACGAGGAAGCGGTACTGGGACGGTGCCTGGAGGGCGTGGCTCCGGCGGTGGATGAGATCATTGTGGTAGACACTGGCAGCTTGGACGGCACCAAGGCGGTGGCGGCTGCCTATACCGATCGGATTTTTGACTTTGCCTGGGTAGATGATTTTGCAGCGGCACGCAATGCATCCTTTGCCAAGGCCACCGGGGATTATATCCTGTGGCTGGACGCAGACGATGTGCTGTTGCCGGAGGATCTGGATGCGTTGTTGTGTCTGAAAAATCGCCTGGACCAATCCCCGGCGGATGTGGTGATGATGCGCTACAACACCGGCTTTGACAGTCGCGGCAATCCCACTTTTTTCTTTGATCGAGAGCGGTTGGTGCGCCGTGCGGCGAGACCGGTTTGGCACGGTCGGGTACACGAATATATTCAGTGCCCGGGCACCAGAATTACAGTGAATATTGCCGTAACGCATCGATCAATCAAGACAGCGTACACCACCCGAAACCTACGAATCTATGAAAAGATGGCGGCGGCAGGGGAGTCGTTTACGCCCCGTGATCGATTCTACTACGGGCGGGAGTTATACTACCATCGGCAGTATGACCGTGCGGTACAGGAATTGCAGGCGTTTTTGGCGCCCGGCGACGGCTGGCTGCCGGATCAGTTGGAGGCCTGCAAGTTCCTGAGTGCAGCCCTGCACGTCCAAGGGGATCGGAAGGGTGCGTTTGCTGCATTGTGCCGGAGCTTTGCCTTGGGAGCACCTCGGGCGGACCTGGTATGCGGCTGCGGTGATCTGTTACTGGAACAAGGGGATTATCTGGCGGCGATTTGTTGGTACAAGTGGGCGCTGAAACTGCCCCAGGACCTGCATAGCGGCTTTGTAAACACGGATGACACCGGGTACTTGCCGTACCTGCGGCTTTGCGTTTGTTATGATCGTATGGGGGATCATGCAGCGGCTGCCCGCTGCAATGCCCAAGCCGCAGCGTACCGACCCGATGATGCCGCCGTGCAGCAGAACGCAGCCTATTTTGCCGCATTGCAGCACGCTGCCAACCTGCCGTCTATTGGAGAGGATAAGGAGCAAAACCGATGAATACAACGATTTATAAAAACCAACCTTGCTGCGACGCTTGCTGCAAGCCTGCCTGTTCCTGCTGTCCCACCATTGTTGGGCCTACCGGTCCAACAGGGCCTACCGGTCCCATCGGCCCCACAGGTCCGGGTGTTGGCGCTACCGGCCCTACCGGTCCTATGGGTCCTACGGGCGCTACCGGTGCGGCCGGCAGTAACGGACAAATGGGGCCCACAGGTCCCACCGGTGCACCGGGTAGTAACGGCCAAATGGGTCCCACCGGTCCAACCGGTGCAACCGGAGCTGCTGGTTTTGCAGGCGCAACAGGACCTACCGGTGCAACAGGACCTACCGGCGCCACAGGTGTTGCAGGTCCTGCCGGTGCCACGGGTGCAACCGGCGCAACAGGTCCTGCCGGTACAGCGGGTGCAACAGGTGCTACCGGCGCAACAGGTCCTACCGGACCTACGGGTGCCACCGGTGCAGCCGGAACGGTGCTGCCCGGCGAATTGGTGACCAATGGCACTATGGAGCAGTTCACCGATACTGTCCCCACCGGCTGGACGATGAACAACGATGCTTTGGCTGGGCAAGCCACCGGCGCCGGTCAGGTGCACAGCGGTTTATCAGCGGTGCAACTGGCATCAGGCGCGCAAATGCGCCAGACGCTCGCAGCTGCCCCAGGCAGCTATTACCGGCTTTCCTTTTATGCCCAAGGGGTAGGGGATCAACCGGCAGTGATTGGCAGAATCATCTTTACAGACGCAGCCGGCGGCGAATCAAATGCGGCTGATGTGTCGGTGCGTTCTCAGGATATGGTTAAGACGGCACCGAATTTTGGTTATTATCAGGTAATCAGTACAGTGGTGCCGGAGAATGTGACCACAGTGACAGTCTATCTGGAAGCAACCGGCGGCACGGATGACAGCGTAATTCTGGACGATGTATCTCTGACCGTGGTTTAACTGCGGGGGCTCGGTGTGCCTAGGCGCACTGGGCTTTTTCATTGCCAAAAAAGGCAAAAAAGTCTACCCAAATGGTCCGCGGTCAAATCGGCAAAAATAAAATAATCGAAGGCAGTCGGAGACTGCTGCCTGTTTGAAAATCGGCCGCGATTTTTCGCCACAAGGCCATCGGTACAACCGTTGGCCTTAATTTTGTAAAAATATTGCAATTTTTCTTTGTTTTTTGCGAATCATCTGTTATAATAGGCACATTCCAAGGAGAGGATGTGGAGTAATGGGCGGATATTTTGCCGCAGTATCCAAAGAAGATTGCGTTTTTGATTTGTTTTTCGGGGTGGACTACCACTCCCACCTGGGCACACGCCGGGCGGGAATGGCGGTGTATGACCCGGAAACCGGTTTTGACAAAGCCATACATAATATTGAAAACGCGCCGTTTCGTACGAAGTTCACCAAGGAGTCTCAGGAGATGCACGGCACCATGGGCATCGGCTGTATTTCTGATTTTGAGGCACAGCCCATACTGGTGCGCTCCCATCACGGGACCTTTGCCATTACAACGGTAGGGAAGATCAATAATGCAGACGCTATTGTAGATGAAATTATCGGGACGAACGCCCATTTCTTTGAAATGCACAATGGCGAGATCAATCCCACGGAACTGGTGGCAGCGCTGATCGACCAAAAAGAGAATTTTGTAGAGGGTATTCGCTACGCGCAAGATGTGATCGACGGCTCTATGAGTATGCTGCTTTTGACCCCCAAAGGGGTGTATGCTGCCCGGGACAAGCTGGGGCGCACACCCATTGCGCTGGGCAAAAAGCCGGACGGTTACTGTGCCAGCTTTGAAAGCTTTGCCTATTTGAACTTGGGCTATACCGATGACAGAGAACTTGGCCCCGGCGAGATCGTGGTGCTAACGCCGGACGGTGTGCAGCAGTTGGTTGCACCGGGCAAAAAAATGAAAATTTGCACCTTCCTATGGGTGTATTACGGTTATCCGTCCTCATCCTATCAAGGGATCAGCGTGGAAAAAATGCGTTACCACTGCGGCGAGCTGCTGGCAGGCCGAGACAACGCCAAGCCGGACATTGTGGCCGGTGTGCCGGACTCCGGGATTGCCCACGCCATCGGCTATGCCAACGCCTCCGGCATTCCGTTTTCTCGTCCATTTGTTAAGTACACGCCTACCTGGCCCCGCTCTTTTATGCCACCCAACCAAACCAAGCGCAACCTGATCGCTAAGATGAAGTTGATTCCGGTGCACGATTTGATTGAGGGCAAGAGCCTGCTGCTGATTGACGACTCCATCGTTCGCGGTACCCAACTGCGGGAAACCACGGAGTTTTTGTACGCCAGCGGCGCAAAAGAAGTACATATTCGGCCGGCATGCCCGCCGTTACTGTTTGGTTGTAAGTACCTGAACTTTTCCCGTTCCACCTCAGAAATGGAACTGATCACTCGTCGTGTGATCCTGGAACTGGAGGGCGGCGATCCGACAAAGGAAGTGCTGGCAGAATATGCCGACCCGGACAGCGAAAAATACGCCGCCATGGTGGAAAAAATCGGCGAAAAGCTGCACTTTACCAGCTTGCGCTATCATCGACTGGACGATATGATTGCTTCCGTAGGTATTCCCGCAGATCAGCTTTGCACTTACTGCTGGAACGGCAAAGAATAAATAGTGCAAAAGAAAAAGAACAGTTATCCTTGCGGATAGCTGTTCTTTTTTGCTATTGAAATAGATGCTATTTATAGATTTATATCAATAACCGGTTACTCTGCTTTCATGTTCGCAAAGCACTCGCTGCAATAAACCGGACGGTCTTCCCGCGGCTCAAAGGGAACCTTGCAGGCTGCGCCGCAGTTGGCGCAAACAGCGTCGTGCATTTCGCGGGGACCGCGAGCGGCGGCTTTTCTTGCGCTACGGCAAGCTTTGCAGCGCTGGGGCTCATTGACAAATCCCTTTTCAGCATAGAACTCCTGTTCACCGGCTGTAAAGACGAATTCGTTCCCACAATCCTTGCAGACTAATGTTTTGTCTTCGTACATTGGACCTTAACTACCTCTCATAAGATTTATTCAAAAAGAAGCGTCAACTTCTTACGAATACGCTGTAATGCGTTGTCTACCGCCTTTGGGCTTTTGTTCAGTCGGGAGGCAATATCCGCATATCGAAAACCGCTGATGTGCAGGCGCAGCACCTCATTTTCCATGGAGGATAGCTGCTGCTCCAGCGCGCGGCTCAGGCGCGCCACACTCTCTGCGGCCAAAAAATCGTCCTCTGCGCTGACGGCTGTACCGGCATGATCCAGATAGTCCTCCAAGGGAACCATATTATCCGTGGGAACATCTTTGCGCCGACTGAATTTTCGCAGCGCGGTTTGTATTGCATTTTCAATACAAGTGCCGGCAAAAGTGCGAAAAGCGGCGCCTCGTTTCGGTTGGTACGCACGCAGGGCGGCCAGCAGACCGATCATGCCCTCCTGGACCAGATCGTCCTTTTCCAGCGGAGAGTGAATGTACTTCATGGCAATCATCTCCACAGTGGGGCGCATGGCGTGAACCAGTGCATTTATGGCTTCTCCGCTGCCGCTTTGGGCGGCGGAAACCAGCGATTCAATATCTGTTTTTTTTGTTGCTGACATGATTTTCCTGCCTTATGATTGATTATACAACGGTTATTGGTCATAGTCAACAATTTTTCATTCTGCAAGAAAAAATTATTATTTAACTTGGATAATAATGTGCAAAACGCACAAAATGGTGATTAATTAAAAATGCTTATACATTAAAGCGGAACAGCACTACATCGCCGTCCTGCATCACATACTCCTTGCCCTCACTGCGGACCAAGCCTTTTTCTTTGGCAGCCGTCATACCGCCGCAGGCCACCAGATCGTCAAAGGAAACCACCTCGGCGCGAATGAAGCCCCGCTCAAAGTCTGTGTGGATCTTGCCGGCAGCCTGGGGCGCCTTGGTGCCTTTTTTGATGGTCCAGGCACGCACTTCCGGCTTACCGGCGGTCAGGTAGGAAATCAGACCCAAAAGGGAATAACTCTTCTTGATCAGCCGATCCAGCCCGCTTTTTTCCAGTCCCATATCACTAAGGAACATGGCCTTTTCGTCCTCGTCCAGTTGGGCGATCTCTGCCTCCATTTCTGCGCAGATGGGCAGTGTTTCCGCACCCTCTGCGGCAGCAATCTCCTCCACCGCTTTGTAGAACGGATTGCTCTCAATCCCGGCGTTAAAGTCGTCCTCGCCCATATTGCAGGCATAGATCACCGGCTTGATGGTCAGGAGGGATACTTCTTTCAGGTACTCTTGTTCATCCTCACTGATCTCCACGCTGCGGGCGGTTTTGCCTTCTTCCATCTCCGCGGCCAGTCGCTCCAGAAACGCCACCTCCGGTGCCAGCGTCTTGTCGCCCTTCATGGCTTTTTTACGGCTGTCGATTCGTCGATTCAGAATATCCAAATCCGAGAGGATCAGCTCCAAATTGATGGTCTCAATGTCTCTTGCCGGATCCACAGAGCCGTCCACATGTGTGATGTCGTCATTCTCAAAGCAGCGCACCACATGGATAATGGCGTCTACCTCCCGGATATGGGACAGAAATTTGTTGCCCAGACCCTCGCCCTTGGACGCACCCTTGACCAGCCCTGCAATGTCCACAAACTCAATGGTGGCCGGCGTGAATTTGTCCGGGTGGTACATTTCTGCCAGCTTGTCCAGCCGTTCGTCCGGCACGCTGACCATACCCACATTCGGCTCTATTGTGCAAAAAGGGTAGTTGGCGCTTTGGGCGCCTGCGTTTGTAATGGCGTTAAAAAGTGTACTTTTGCCAACATTTGGCAAACCTACGATACCAAGTTTCATTCTTTTAGCTCCGATGTCTGAATTACACGTTTTTAAGTGCGAATATAAGTATATACCAATACTACTGTTTTTACAAGGATAAATTTTTCTTGACATAGTATCGCAAATATCCTAAAATATATATTAAATTTTTGTGATAGGAGAGGAAATTAATGGAACTCAATGGCTCTCAGATCGTTCTTGAAGTCTTGAAAGAACAGGGCGTAGATACCATCTTTGGTTATCCCGGCGGTACGATCCTGAATATTTTTGACGAGCTTTATAAATATGGCGACACCTTTAAGCATATTTTGACTGCCCATGAGCAGGGCGCGTCCCACGCGGCAGACGGCTATGCCCGCGCCACCGGCAAGGTGGGCGTGTGCTTTGCCACCTCCGGCCCCGGCTCCACCAATCTGGTGACCGGTATTGCCACGGCCTATATGGACTCTGTGCCGGTGGTTGCCATCACCTGCAACTATGCCACCTCCGGCTTGGGGCGAGACAGCTTCCAGGAGGTAGATATTTGCGGTATTACCATGCCCATTACCAAGCACAACTTCCAGGTAAAGTCTGTGGAGGAGCTGGCGCCCACGCTGCGCCGGGCGTTCCGCATTGCCCAGACCGGTCGCAAAGGTCCTGTTCTGGTTGATATTCCCAAGGATATAACTTCTGCCACCTGTGCATATGTGGCGGAACCGAAAGTGGAGATTGAGCCGTTTAAGATGCCCAAGCAGTCTTGCATAGATCGGGCGCTGGAATTGCTGAGAAACGCCAAGAAACCGCTGATTTATGTTGGCGGCGGCGCCATTCTCTCCAAAGTGGGTGAAGATCTGATTACTTTTGCCGAGAAACTGGACGCACCGGTGGTGTCCTCTCTTATGGGTCTGGGTGCATTTCCGTATGGCCACCCGCTGCATGTGGGGTTGATCGGTATGCACGGCCATTTTGAGGCCAATAAGGCGGCGCATGACTGCGATGTGCTCATCACTTGCGGCGCGCGTTTCTCTGACCGTGTAGCCGGCAACCGCAAGAAGTTTGCGCCTAACGCAGAGATCTTACATATTGACATTGACGCAGCGGAGATGGACAAAAACATCTTTTCCAACTACCACCTGCGTGGCGATTTGGCAGAAATTCTGCCCATGCTGACCCGTAATGTGGAGCAGATGGATCACAGCGACTGGAAAGCGGAGATCGAGGCCAGCCGGCATCCCTTTAAGCAGCTGCAGATCGGGGATTATGTAAATCCTCAGATCTTAATTGAAAAAATTGATGAAAAGACCCCGGACGACACCATTGTGGTCACCGATGTGGGTCAGCACCAGCTGTGGGCGGCACAGTTCTATAAGTTCACCCGACCCCGCACCCTGCTGACCTCCGGCGGACTGGGCACCATGGGCTATTCCATGGGCGCTGCCTTTGGCGCGGCTATGGGCTGCCCGGATCAAACTGTGGTGATGTTTGCCGGTGATGGCGGTTTCCACATGAACCTGTCTGAGCTGGCCACCATGGCGTCCTACAATATCCCGGTCAAGATGTTCATTATGAACAACACTGTGCTGGGTATGGTGCGCCAGTGGCAAAAGCTGTTTTATGACAACCGCTTTTCCGATACAGATCCCCACCGTGTTACGGATTTTGTGAAGGTGGCAGAAGCCTTTGGCGTAAAGGGGCTGCGTATCCATACCAATGATGATATTGACGCTGTGCTGGCAGAAGCGCTGGCTTATCCCGGTCCGGTGTTGGTGGACTGCCGTATTTCGCCGGACAGCAATGTGCTGCCGATGATTCCGCCCGGCGGTGCACACACGGATATTATCGAGCAGTTTAACTGATTGGAGGCAAGGAAGATGAAAGAGAAATTGGTTTTATCTGTTCTTGTGGATAACGAGAGCGGCGTGCTGCAACGGGTGGCCAGCCTGTTCTCCCGCCGTGCATACAACATCTCCTCCCTGACGGTGAGTGAGACGGAGGACCCGAACTTTTCCCGTATGACCATTGAGACCAACACGGAGCCGGAGAATTTTCGCCAGATCAAGCGCCAGCTGTTAAAGCTGGAGATCGTAGAGAAAGTATCTGAGCTGACTCCGGACAATTCCGTGTCCTCTGAGTTGCTGCTGGTGAAGGTGCACGCCCAGGGCATTCCGGAGAAAAACGCCCTTTTGGCATTCAACGCCGGTTATGGTGCTCGTGTGCTGGATATTTCTGCTGAGACGGTGACCCTGGAGTTCACCGGTGCGGGGGAGATGCTGGACGCCTTTATTCAGCGACTGGAGCAACGCTTTAGCATTGTGGAAATGGCGCGTACCGGCGTGACCTCGCTGGAGCGCGGCGCCGGTTCCTTTACGGACGATATTTAAGGACGGTGACGATCATGGGAATGACAATGACGCAAAAGATCCTGGCGGCGCACGCCGGTTTGGATCATGTGGTAGCCGGTCAATTGATTGAGGCCAAGCTGGATATGGTACTGGGCAACGATGTGACCTCTCCGGTTGCCATCAATGAGATGAACAAATTTGGCAAGGACGGCGTGTTTGATAAGACCCGCATTGCCCTTGTAATGGATCACTTTACGCCCAACAAGGACATTCAGTCCGCGCAGAACTGCAAGCAGGTGCGTACTTTTGCCCGTGCCCACGGCATTACCCACTATTTTGATGTGGGCAACATGGGGATTGAGCACGCGTTGCTGCCGGAGCAGGGGATTGTGGCCTGCGGTGACTGCGTGATCGGCGCAGACAGCCACACCTGTACTTACGGTGCACTGGGTGCGTTCTCCACCGGCGTAGGCTCCACGGATATGGCTGCCGGTATGGTTACCGGTAAGGCTTGGTTTAAGGTTCCCTCCGCCATTAAGGTTGAGATCACCGGCAAAAAAGCACCCTTTATCAGCGGGAAAGATGTGGTACTGCACTTGATCGGTGAGATCGGTGTGGACGGCGCCCTCTACCAGTCTTTGGAATTTACCGGCGATGGTATTGCGGAGCTTTCTATGGACGATCGGCTGTGCATCAGCAATATGGCCATTGAGTGCGGCGCCAAAAACGGAATCTTCCCGGTAGATGATGTGACCTTGCAGTATGTGAACGGCCGCTCAGAGCGAGAATATACGATTTTTGAGGCAGACCCGGACGCAGAATACACCCGCACCGTAAAAATTGATTTGAGCACCTTAAAGCCCACCGTGGCATTTCCGCATCTGCCGGAGAATACCCATACTATTGATCAGGTGGACGGTGAAAAGATTGCTATTGACCAGGTGGTGATTGGCTCCTGCACCAATGGCAGAATGGAAGATATGCGCGCTGCCGCTGCAATTTTGAAAGGTCGCAAGGTGGCGCAGGATGTGCGCGTGATCGTGATCCCGGCCACCCAGCGCATTTATTTGCAGTGCATTGAGGAGGGTCTGACCCAGATCTTTATTGAGGCCGGTGCAGTCGTGTCTACACCTACCTGCGGCCCCTGTCTGGGCGGTCACATGGGTATTTTGGCTGCCGGTGAGCGGGCGGTCTCTACCTCAAACCGAAACTTTGTGGGCCGTATGGGTCACACGGAGTCTGAGATTTATTTGGCCTCTCCCGCTGTGGCTGCCGCCTCTGCGGTCAAGGGCTATATTGCCGACCCGGCTACGGTATAAGGAGGTCACGATATGATAGCAAAAGGTAAGGTACATAAGTTCGGCGACAATGTGGACACGGATGTAATCATTCCTGCCCGCTACCTGAACAAAAGTGACGAGGCCTGGCTGGCTTCTCATTGTATGGAAGATATTGACAAGGATTTTGTAAATAAGGTGCAGCCCGGTGACATCATGGTGGCCAAGGCGAACTTTGGTTGCGGCTCCTCCCGTGAACACGCGCCCATTGCCATTAAGGCCAGCGGCATCAGCTGCGTGATTGCCTCCACCTTTGCTCGTATTTTTTACCGCAATGCCATTAATATCGGCCTTGCGATCTTAGAGTGCGACCAGGCTGCTAACGAGATCAACCAGGGCGATGAAGTGCAGGTGGATTTTGACAGCGGCGTGATCACGGATCTGACCACCGGCAAGGTGTATCAGGCCCAGCCGTTTCCGCCGTTCATTCAGAACATTATCAAAAACGGCGGTTTGATGAAGTCCATTGGTTAATAATTGCAGCAAAGGGTTTAGTGATGAAGCAGTTTGTTTTGAACGAAGATAATTTAAGAAAAGGCTGGAGCGGCGCGTCGGAATTTTGGTTCTCTCGTCAGGATATGCAGGTGCACAGCATGGCGGAGTTGGCGGATTTGGATCACCCGGAGGATACCGGCACATCGGCGTATCTGCTGTCTTTGGGCTATATTCCGTACTTTTATGTAACGGACGGCGAAGTGATGCGCGCGTTTGTTCACTCTATCGGCAATGCCAAGATCAAGGCTGTGTTCGATCAAACGCCGGATGATGCCGTGGTTGAGACTTTCTGGAAATATTTTAATGCCTATAAGGAATTTTCCGAGAAGTTTGACGCATTTCAGACCGAGTATGTGCGCAAAAAGGCTGCGGATTGGTGCTATGAAAACGGCATTGACTACACCTTTGGTACAAAGAATTAACAAAACAGCAAAACGCCCGACAGTTCCAAACTGCCGGGCGTTTCTTAATGTTCAATTTCAGATATAGGAGTGCTCCATAGTCGCCACGACTCGCAGCCGGGGGTCACGCTGCTGCACGGCCGCTTGTACTTCCTTCAAAATTTGGCTGCGGTGCTTTTTGTGTTCTTTGGGCACCACAATGTCCATGATCAGGTTCATGTGGTCACTGCACTCCACCAGCCGAAAGTCATGAAAGCGCAGCTCAGGATCGTAATCTTGCAGAATTTCCGCCATGAGTTTGCGGTATTTATCCACCGTGGCGTCATGGATTGCAATGGGATCCATGTGAATACAGATAACAATTTGTAGTTCTTTACTAATTTGGTGCTCCACTCGGTCAATGGCGTTGTGCACCGCCATAATATCCTGATCTGCCGGTACTTCCGCATGTGCAGAGGCAATGACCCGCCCCGGGCCGTAGTCGTGAATAATTAAGTCGTGCACGCCTACAATCAGCGGTTCTGCCAGCATACGGCGCTCAATCTCATCCACCAGCTCTTTACTTGGCACCTGACCCAGCAGGGGGCCCATAATATCCTTTAAGGTGCTCACACCTCCGGCGAGGATAAACGCGGCGACCAGCAGCCCCATGATGCCGTCTGCCCGGTCAAAGGAGGTAAAGGCAGACAACAGCAGTGCCGCGCCGGCTGCGGCGGTGGAAATGCAGTCGTTCAGGCTGTCCTGGCGTACCGCTTTCAGATTGAGATTGTTGCTCTCTTTATACAGTGCCTGATTAAAGTAAGCCATCCACAGCTTAATTCCAATGGACAGCACAAGCACCGCCACGGTTACGGCACTGAACCGCACCTCTTGAGGATGAATGATCTTTTCAATACTGCTTTTGCCCAACTCAAATCCCATTAGGAAAATAAAGAAATCCACGATTAGGGCACTGATGTATTCCATCCTGCCGTGGCCGAATGGGTGGTCGTTATCTACCGGCTTGCTTGCGATTTTTGCGCCGATTACGGTGACGATGTTGGAGGAAGCGTCTGACAGGTTATTGGCGGCGTCTGCGGTGATAGATACCGAGTGGCTCACCGTGCCGCAAATAAATTTCAGAACGCATAGCAGCAGATTGCAGAGAATGCCCACAATGCCGCTGAGTACGCCGTAGCGCTGTCGGTCTTTGGTGCTTTGCTTTGCATCCCGCGGAATGAATTTATGTATCAAAAACTTGGTCATAGTCGAGGCCCTCTTTTTTGTGTTATTTTTAAGTTTATCACAATTACGACTTCAAAACAAGGGCAAAGTGTGGTAGAATAGGGGCGGTGATGAGATGAAGAAACTACTGATTATCGGCGGTTCGCCTCGGCCAAATGGGGTCAGCGAAGAATTGATCCGCCAGGTGAAGCCGTATTTTATCGACTGCAAGATCGTAGAGTATAATACGTACAAGCTGGCGCCGGCGCCCTGTACCGACTGCCGCTTTTGCGAGCAGCATGCGGGCTGCGCCAACAAAGATCTGGATATTTTTTTTGAGGATTTTGAAGACGCGGACTATATTGCGTTCTTCACTCCGGTGTATAATAACTTTTTTCCGGCTCCGCTGAAGGCAGTGATCGACCGGTTCCAGCGGTATTACAGCGCCCGTTTCAAACGGGGCGCCAAGCCACCTATTGCTAAGCCGAAAAGGGTAGGCGTGGTGATCGTAAGCGGCTCAAATGCGCGGCAGTGTGCTGACTATATGACTGCCACCTTGCGCCAGTCTTTTACGGTCCTTAACGGAGAAGTTACGGCACGGTACTATATCCCGGGCACGGACCGGGGGCAGTACACCTTTAACAACATTGAACTGCAAAAATTTATTCATCAGCTGCGGGGCGAGGGCGCCGGGCGATAAAGGAATAGGGGAGCGCTGCGGTGCTCCCTATCTTTCTGCGTGTATATATAATAATTTATATATTATATTGCAAGCCGTGCGTCTTTGTGTTATAATAATTTAAATTTATTATGGGATAGTGTCAGTATGCGTATTCTTGGTATTGACCCCGGGTATGCCATTATCGGCTGGGGCGTGCTTGACTATAAAGGCAATAAATTCTCTGTGGTGGACTACGGCGCCATCACCACGCAGGCCAAAACGCCGTTTCCTTTGCGGCTGCAAATGATCTACACGGGTATGATCGGCCTGTTTGACACCTATCACCCGGAGGTGATGAGTATGGAGAAGCTGTTTTATAACAACAACGCCAAGACCGTGATTGATGTGGCGCAAGCCAGAGGGGTCATCACCCTGTCCGCCCAACAAAAAAATGTGCCCATCTTTGAATACACCCCCTTGCAGGTAAAACAGTCGGTGGTGGGCTATGGCCGGGCGGAGAAAAAGCAGGTACAGGAGATGACCCGCCTGATTTTGAATTTAGAGAAAATACCCAAGCCGGACGACACGGCTGACGCACTGGCTATGGCCATTTGTCACGGCCACGCCAGCGGCAGCCTGCTGGGGCGGTTGGGCAACCTGCGATAAGGAGTTACTTATGATTTACAGTTTGGACGGTACGCTCACTTATTTTGACCAGAATTTTGCGGTGGTCAGCTGCGGTGGTGTGGGGTTTAAGTGCTTCACCACTCTGACTACCTTACAGTCCCTGCCGGGCGTGGGCAAGCCGGTGCAGCTTTTCACTTACTTGTCTGTGCGGGAGGATGCACTGGATCTTTACGGCTTTGCCACCACGGCGGAGCTGGATTGCTTTAAGCTGCTGATCTCCGTAAACGGCGTGGGACCTAAGGCGGCGCTGGCAATCTTGTCGGAGCTGTCGGCGGATCGGTTGGCCGTTTGCATTGCCGGCGGGGATGCCAAGTCCCTGACGCGTGCGCCGGGTATCGGCAAAAAGATTGCCGAGCGCATTGTGCTGGAATTGAAAGATAAAATGGGTGTGCTGGATTTGGGCAGCAGCAGAGAGGTGCAGGCGGCAGCC
>ULUJ01070286.1_pt1 | contig 83071 bp, 45 predicted proteins | sample 1958381 | NCBI WGS metagenome assembly ULUJ01 (sample SAMEA4835757, study PRJEB28245) | human gut metagenome | biome: gut microbiome; material: fecal sample | place: Denmark | collected 2008 | reverse complement strand
GAACCTACGTCGCATCCGCCAAAATATTTCATAATTCTTTTTTTCTCCTTTTTACCAGCGATTCGTATCGTCGAAATCAACAATAGTGGGGTCGAGAGGTTCTTCTCTCAACACGGTTTGCATATAGCGATTGACGTCGTTGCGCATATCTTTTCTCGAAGCCTTTGTGGGGTTCATAAGCGCGTGGTATACCCAAACGATATGAATACCGCGTTTTCTGCCTTCTTCTTCGATGAGTCCGTGATAACCTGCCATAGATTTGCAACCGATATGTTCGTACATAAGCACCATATCCGCGTTGTATTCTTCGCAGTATTGCCAAAGTTGCTCGACGCCGACTTCGTAACCGCCGTTAGAGTGGTTGCGCATAATCATATTCATATTGTACTCGCCAAGGTCGAGCATCGCTTGCTCGTGGTCCTCGTAGTTGATGGGCTTTGTGAGCGTGAAGGAAAGCATATCGCAAAGCGTCACGATGCCCCAGCAGTTCGCGAGCCATTGATTGAACGCGGTGTAGTATTGAGCGTGCACTCCCCATACGATTGCGCGGTGACGGATTTCTTTTGCCGCCAAAACTTTGTTTTCGTAGCCTTTCTTTGCAAGGTCGGTGATTTCTTGGTCGAGTTTGAGGAACGACGCGTCGCGTCCCGAAATGACCATATACTCTGCGTCGCGGTAAAGCATAATGTTGTTGCCGCAGATTTGAGGATAAGGCGTTTTGTTCATTTCAAGCCACGTGTCGAACAAAGCGTTTTGAGCGTTGTAGGTCTTGCAGTTCTTCGCAAAAGCGTCCCAGTCCCACTTTTCGCCCGTGTGTTCTTCGATAAACTTGATTGCCGCAACCACTTGATCGCGAGAGTACGGAAGAACGGACGCTTGTTGGTGGCGCATAGGCGCAGCCATCGTGAAAGAGGGAAGATCGTCGTGTCTGTCTTCGATTTGGTTGCCCATAAGAGAGCCGTCGCAAGTGGTGTTGCAGTGGATTGCGCATGCGCCGCAGATGGGGAAGTCTTCGTCGATTGCGCAACCGAGTTCGGCGCAGGGCATCGGGCATACGTCGGACGGAATCTGAAATTCTTCGGAAACTTCGATGTAGTGAAGAACGCCGTCTTGCGCGATAGTAGACCCCGTGTAGATTGCAGGCACTTCTTTGGACAAGAATTTGAGGTTGGGGAAGCCCATTGCGACCACCATCATACCGTTTTCGTCCATAATGACGACCTTTTTGGTGAGTTCGTCGTATTTGCCGTGTTTGTTGCCGATACGCTTGTCGCACTTAAAGAGCGTATCCATAGTTTGCGTAAGGTGTCCGACGATGCTGTCGTATTGCTTGTGACCTATGCGAAGTTGCGGACCGCGTACGCCTTCGAGGTGACGGTCGATATAGTCGAAAGCCGCCATATAGTTGCCGAACCATCTGTAAGTGAACAACGCCTTGATCGTGGTGGGTTTCATAATGAATTTGCCCATAACGAGAAGGTTTTTGAGCCAGCAACCGAAGTCGTACATCGTGTCTTTGAAGCCGCGCCATTCTCTGCGAGTGGACGTCTTTTTGCCGGCTTTGTAGAATTTGCCGAGTTTTTCGGAATTAAGTTTTGCGCCCATACTCAGTGTTCTCCTTTTTCATTCTGAATTTTTTTGATTTCCATAGCCTCTACGAACGCTTGGATTCTCGTGCGAAGTTGTCCCGATTGACCTGCGTTGTAAGGACGGTCGATGGAAAGCACCTGATGACCGTATTCGTTTTGCAAAACCGCGTGCATAAAGGGTCTGCCGTAGCCCCAGTAGTCGCAGAATTTGATTTGCTCTATGATGATACCGTCCGCCTTGTATTCCTTTGCGATTTTGTCGATATATGCGTGACGCTCGTTCACCTTTTCGGTGTTGAGGAAGCGCGGGCATTGACCCGATTGCATATAGTATCTGCAAACTTGCGTGAGTGCGTCCTCGTCGTCGGTGAGTACGATTTCTTGTCTGCCGGGCAAAGAGCCGAAGCAGTATCTGTCCGCAACCACGACAAGACCGGTGTCTTCGGCGAGTTTGATGAAACTCGGGTCGTCGATTTCGCTTCCCACCATTGCCACGCGCGCACGGTACTTTTCCACGGGGTCGGGAACTCTCGTTTTGAGTTCTTCCGCCGTTTCTTCTAGTTTTTCGATGAGAAGGTCTTTGGGGCAGCAGTACGTCGCAAGGCAGAAAATCGCAAATTCGTAACCCGTGATACGGGGCGATTCTTCCTTTCTGTACTCGCCGATTTCGGTGATAAGACGGGAAATTTTGTTTTGCTCCTCAACCGCTTTGCGAATCGCGGCGTCGCTCACGTCTATGCCGAGATGCTCGTGAAGGGGCTTCAAGCAATGTTCTTGCATTTGCAAGACATAGTGTTTGAGGGTCACTTCGTCGCTCTTCATAGGAACGTCGCAGTAGGACGCGAAAAATCCCTCGTGCGGACAGCAACCGAGATGTTCGATGTTTTCGGCAAGGCGGTTCATCATTGCGCACGCTTCGGGCGCGATGATTGCGTCAAGGAAGGAAAATCCGCCTTCGAGCGCGCGTTCGAGGATTGCGCGGCACGCTTCGCAGAAAATGGGGCTGAGATAGTAGTTTCCCATTTCCGTGCTCGTTGTTCTCGGCGCGCGAAGTCTTACCGAAAAAATACCCGGCAAGTTGAGCAGAGGTTCGGGAATCTGATAGCAAACGTGTCCGATTGCCTTTCTTCCCGCATCTTGCGCTTGTTGGATGAGTTCGTTGTTGGAATTTTCCAACAAGTTCTCAAAGTAGATGAGGTGTTTTAGATCTCTCACGGTATATCTCCTATAAAATATGTATTTCTTTCAAAACTTTCCTTGCGCCGACGCACAGAGGCGAGTCGGACGGCAAAGAAAACACGTTTTCGCCCTTTGCGTCCATATCCGCAAGCGCGAAATCGGCAGGAATGTACGCAAAAGTTTCGAGTCCTTCGACTTCGGGCTTTTTGGCGAGCGCTTCCTCGCTCAATCGATTTTGCACAACGCCGATTTCGTCGTACATCACGAGGTCGGTTGCGACTTTTGCGATTGTTGCAACCACGTCGCGACCCTTTTTCGACTGGTCGGTGATAAGCAACAGATGAGTCACTTTTTCCATAACTCTGCGGTTTATTTGCTCTATGCCTGCCTCGCCGTCAATCACCACAAAGTCGTAGTGTTTGGCAATGAGCGCGATGACGTCTTTGAGATACGTGTTTATCTTGCAATAGCAGCCTGCGCTTTCGGGACGCCCTATCGCTATAAAGGCAAATCCGTTTTGCGTGCAAATGGCTTCGTCAACCGAATATTCCGCGTTTCCGAGTATTTCGAGAGGAGATATTTTGCCGTTTTGGGTCTGTTCGGCGGTTTCCTTGCGTACGTCGTCGATTGTTTTCGTCGGTTCGATGCCCAAAGCGGTGGACAAACCTATCGCGGGGTCTGCGTCTATTGCGAGAATTTTTTTGTCAGGGAAGTTTTCAACGAGAAGTTTTACGATTACTGCAGAAAGGGATGTCTTTCCGACGCCCCCTTTTCCCGCAACGGCAATGATTTTCGTTTGTCCGTCCATCGTTCAACCTCGAAAGAATAAATGTCGCAGTCGTTTTAATTACGACCGCGTGCTTACGCATTTGATTCTTAATGAACGCGTATGCGTGCTTGCGCGCTTGCGTACGCGTGTAGCAACACAAGAATTTTAACAATCAAAAGTATAAAAATCAACACTTTTCGACACAAATCGTACAAAACCGCGCTGTAAAAATTCGCCAAACGGACAAGTGTTCGATAATATTGCGAAAAAACTTAAAAAACAAGCAAAAAGAGACGTTTTGCCGCCTCTTTTTGCGATTTGATTTTAGTTGCGACAAATGGCGTTATACGATTCTCATCGCCGTGATGTTCGCGCCCGTGAGGTTTACGCTTTCGCCCGAAACGTTGTAAATCGAAAGCGTCGTTCCGCCCGCGGTTGCGTTGTACAGGATAGTTTTCGAGACGTTTGCGGCGTTTGCCGTGGTTGCGTAGTCGGTGATAATCTCGTTTGCGTCTGCCGCTCCGTTCACATACAGTTGAACGGACAGATTGCCGTCCGTGCCTCTTTCGCCTGTCGCGCCGTAGGTGACGAGATACGTTCCTTGCGGCAGAGTTATAGCGTTCGAGGCAAGCGACATAGTGGTTGTCGGGGTGGTGACGGAACTCGCAAGAGGGATAATCGCGCCCGAAGCGACGGTTTGCGTTCCGCCGTAGGCATAGAGTGCGTCTTGAAGCGCGCTCGTGCCCGCTTCGCCTTGCGGTCCTTGCGGACCCGTTGCGCCGGTTTCACCCTGAATGCCTTGCGGTCCTTGAGGACCTGTCGCACCGGTTTCGCCCTGAATGCCTTGCGGTCCTTGAGGACCCGTCGCGCCGGTTTCACCCTGAATGCCCTGCGGTCCTTGAGGACCTGTTGCACCGGTTTCACCCTGCGGTCCTTGCGGTCCTTGAGGACCTGTTGCGCCGGTAGCACCCGTTGCGCCGGTTGCGCCCGTAGGACCTTGAATACCTTGCGGTCCTTGTGCGCCTTGAGGTCCCATCGGCCCCATCGGACCGGCAGGACCTTGCGGACCTATCGGACCTCTGATATATTCCACCGAGTTTTGAGAGCAAGTCGGTCTTGTCTGACAGCAAGGATTGAAAAAGTTGAAAAACATAAGCGTCCTCCTTCAAATTTTATGTAAAGGCAATCGAGATAACGTACGAGTGTTCTGCAAATGGTTTTTTCAAGGCTTTCGGCGGGCTTTGAAAAGCGTATTTTTCCGTATACCATATGCAAGCAAAAAAAAATGTGATACAATGTAACCAAGTGCAAACGTATGCGTATATTCTGTGTAAACAATGCGCACGCAAGTGCAAAAGGAAGTACGGTATGAAAGAAAGATTCAAAAAGTATCTCGAAGAACATTTCAAAAAAATCGCGCCTACGCAAGCGGCTATGGAATACCGCAAAGCGATGTTGCGTCAACTGCTCGACAGAGCGCAAGAGTTGCGCATAAAAGGCGTCACGGACGACAACCTCATCTTCGATATGGCCGTGTCCGAACTCGGCGATTTCGATCAGACTTTGGCAAATTTCGAGCAAAGACAAATCAAGAGCGGCGAAGTCAAACGCAAAGTCAGCGCGGCAAGCATTTGCGCGGCGGCAATAGTTGCGCTTTTGACGATTGTTTATCTCATCGTCGGCGCGGTTGCGAAAATATGGCATCCGGCTTGGCTCATTATGGTGGGCGGCGTGTTTGCGGGCGCAAGCGTATTGCTTATTTACGGCGCGGTCAGATTCGCGGCGAAAAAGAAATATGTTCCCGTCAGAATATTCGTTGCGATATGCGAAGTTTTGCTCACGGTTTTCGTGTTTTTGCTCTTGCAACTCGTGTTCAAACTCAACGGCGCGTGGATGAGTTTCCTCGCAATGGTAGCGGTGCTTTTCGGTGTAGATACGGCAATCGCATTCGGCACGAACAGCAAAATCAAATGGTTTGAATTGCCCGTATTCATCGAAGTCGCGGCGGTTATGCTCTACGTCATTTTGGGCATCACCGTTCAAGGCATCTGGCACCCGGGCTGGCTTATGTGTCTTGCGGGCGTGGCGTGCGCACTCGTGCAACTCGTTGTTGTCGTAGTCAAGAAAGCAAAGGCGAAAAACAAGAAAGAAAGAGCCGCTCTCGAAGACAAGAACGAGAAAGAAGATCAAAAATACTGGACGGAATGGGACGATTAACGTATCGTTTTTGACAGATAAAACGTCGATTTTGACGAGTAGGAGAGATTTATGTCAACGACAATAAAGGCTGAAATGTGGGACAGAATGCAGTTTCTGTTCCGCAATTATTACGACAGAATGGTGCACGCAAAACTCACTTACGAGGGTAGTTTCGATATGAATATACTCAAAAACGTCGTGCTGTATATGATTGAAAAAGCACCCGTTCTTCATTCGAGTTTCAACACCACCGTAATCGAGCCGTACTGGAAAGAAGAAAAATATACCATTGACGACATCGTGTCGTACGAAAAGGTCGAGGACGCTGACAAAGCCGCGGACGAATGGCTTTTGGACGTCATTCCTTACGACAACAACGTGCAGGTCAAACTCACCGTGTTCGAGGACGACAAGCACTCTATTCTCGCGTGGCGCAACAACCATATGTGTATGGACGGCGGCGACCTCAAATACTTCCTCGCAACGCTTTGCGAAAACTATACCAACCTCAAAGCGGGCAACTATTCCGCGCTTCATATGAAAAGCGGTTCGAGAAGTTTCGACCAAGTGTACTCAAAACTCGAAGGCGACGACCTCAAGCACGCAAAAGGTCTTTACAAAAACATTTCCAAAGCGCAGGACAAAGTTGCGTTCCCGTGGAGCGAAAGCGTACCCGAGGACAGCAACCAAATCGTAAAAAGAGTCATCGAGGAAAAGGACTTCGAAAGAATGCGCGAATTGTCCAAAAAAATGGGAATCACCGTCAACGACGCGATTATGGCAATGGTTTTCCGTTCTCTTTACGAACTTTGCGGCCTTAAAGACGACGACAGCCTCACCGTATCTTGCGCAATCGACCTCAGAAAACATATCGTCGAGGGCGGATTGCAAGGCGGTCTTACCAACCACACGGCGTGGATGGCGGTTCGTACGCTCGCAAAAGGCGACACTATGCAAGACACCGTTGTCAATATAATCCGTTCGACAAAAGGCTTTAAGCGCGACAAGTTTATGGGGCTCTATTCCTTGCCTCTTTTGAAACTCGCATATACCGTTTTCCCCCAAGACATCGCAGAGTTTGCAATCAAGGCAGGGTATGACAATCCGCTCATCGCGGTCAGCAATATGGGCTTGCTCAACGCCGAAAAACTCACCCCGAACGGCTTGAAACTCGTCGACGGATTCATTTCGGGCGCAGTGAAGTACAAACCTTTCTTCCTTATGTCCGTGACGACGCTCCTCAATAGAATCACGCTTTCGACCGCAATCAGGGGCAATCAAAAAGACATCGACATTGCAAATCATTATTTCGATTTGGTGATGAAGAACCTTAAAGAATTCAATGCAATCGAACTCTGAGCCGCCAAGCAGCGTCTAACTTTGTTAGAGGCTCGATTGCTTGAAATAGGATTGAATGTAGGAAAAAGCCGCTCGTTTGAGCGGCTTTTTCCTACATTCAATCCGTATTATTATTATCATAACAAATAATTTGCTTTATTAAACGTCAAATCTCGCGGACATAGGGCGAACTCTTGACTTTCGGCATTGGCTCGTCAAGGTCGAAGTGCGAGGCAAACGACTTGAATATCGGCACGGCGACCACGCATTTGTCCAAAAGTTTCGAGAAGACACTTATAAGCGTTCCGTTGAAAATCGCCATTACGAGCGTTCCCCAGTTTATACCCACGAATTTTTTGAAGAATACGAGCGTCATAGTCGTGCCGAGCGCAAGCATAAACATATCGAAACAAGTTTTGAAAACGGCGGTTTTTATGCGGTATTTTTTGCTTATTCCCATAAAGAACAAGTCGTACACTTCGGGATACAAGTACGTTTTCATAAACAGCGAAATGGAAAAAGCGGACATAGGCACGCCGAGAACAAACATCACGATTCTTGCCCAAAGGTCCATACTTCCCGGGGGCGTTATCGTCGGATTGAACAAGGGAATGAGCCTAAAAAGGTCCAAAACCGCGCCGTATATGAGGCAGGTGACGAACGAGGACAGATAGGAAAGGCGAAATTTTTTCATTATTATGCAAAACAGCACGAAAAGTATGGCTTGCAAAACATATTCCGCTTGCCCGAAGGTGAGATTGGGCACGACAAGGCTCAAAATGTATGCGGGGGCAACTATCATCGATATGCCGAAATCCACGCTCGTGAGCATAGCGACGGAAAACGCAAGCAGCACTATTGCCGCAAGATAGACGACCTCGCTCGGAAGTTTCAACTTTTTCATAATACCTCAAAAGTGTTTTTTGCCATAAAAAAACACAGCGCATAGCGTTGTGTGGCGAAAAGGTGACGTCCGTCCGGAAAAGTCCACATAAGGTTTTCATAGTGTTTATAGCACACTTTTCAGAATATGTCAACGGCGGATTTTTTGCGCTAATACTCGAAAAGAGTCGATTTTGGTTGTTGCACAAGTGTAGGATATGTGCTAAAATACGTTTATAATAAATATCATCTTAAAGGGGTGTACATTATGACATTTGCGCAATTTTTGTTCGTGGCAATCGACAAGATGTTCGACGGCTCGCAAAACAACAAGAGAATGCTTCGCTTCAAAGACGTTAAGTTCGAGATAGAAAAGGATATTGCCTACGGCAAAGACGACGCCGAAAAACTCGACACTTACTACGTCAAAAAAGACGGAAACGAAAAATATCCCGTGTTCTTCTACATTCACGGCGGCGGCTTTGTGGCAGGCGACAAACACTACCGCAGAGGTCTTGCCAAATGGGCGGCAAACAAAGGCTTCTTCGTTGTGAACGTCAACTACGGTCTTGGTCCGAAATATCTGTTCCCGAAGGGAATCCAACACCTCGTCGACGCACTCAACTGGGTGGGCGTGAATGCCGAAAAGTACAATCTCGACCTCGACAATATGTGCGTATCTGGCGACTCTGCCGGCGGCTATTATTCGGCAATGCTTGCTTGCGTTTCCACAAACAAGGATTTGCAAACCAGATTCGGCGTCAGCACCGACCTTAAATTCCGCACCGCTATGCTCGACTGCGGCATTTACGACGTCGGCGAGGTTCTCGGACAAAAAATGCCCTTCAACCTCACGGACAAAATCCTCTTCGATTTCAGCGGAATCCACGTCAAGGAACTCGACAAGTACGAATATTTCGACGTTCTCGCGCCGTTCGGCTTCGTAAACGAGCAATTCCCGATAAGTTTCATCACTTATGCGGAAAAAGATATGTTCTGCAAAGGACAAGGACAAAAACTCGTCAAAAAACTTCAAGACCTCGGCGTACACGTCGAGGAACATCACAGCACCAAGTTCTTTGACAACCATTGCTATCCGCTCAACTGGAACAAGGGCGCGGCAATCGAAAACATCCGCCTTTGCGACGACTTCCTCAAACGCGTCGTCGAGAAAAGAGTTTAACGCCGTTTGTCGATAAAAGCATAAAAACTTCGTTCATATGCGTCGATTTTCGGCGCATATGAATGTTGTATGTAATATTTTATAATACTTAAACCGAATAAATTGAGGACAGAATCGATGAAAAACAAGTTTGTTTTTACCATTTTTCTTGCAACAATATTGATTTTTTCGATATTTACGTTTTCGGCGTGCAACCAAGTGCCGGAAGAATACCGAATTGAAAACTTTTACGGAACTTACGATAAACCTGCAACGGACACCTGCACTGTGTTTATTTATCACAAGTCAGAAAATATTGAAGAAACTATATCAAGATCGTGGGATATTGTATTTATTGACGGAAGCAATTTTTCGTATAGAAGCCCGTTTACAAACGAAATAGTCGAGGATACCTATGACCCGTTGATACTCGGTGAAATAAAGTCGCTAATTGAAAAGGCAGGCTCATCGGTTACTGTCGAGAAAAAACGAATTGTATTGAACGATTCAAATATCGTGATGCCATACGGCAGAACACAATACTATGAGGGTGAGGATTACACTTTACTGTATAATAGCAATGAAGATATCGGATGTGGCAAGTATATGGACATCGACGGTGAAAAAGACGTAAAAGTATTCGGCGTCATTTTAACATCGAAAGCAACCGATAAAAACGGTGTCGAATTTTCGATTATTATTAATGAATTTTACAAACAAGGAAATATGGTATGAGAAACAATAATTCATTGATTAAGACAAAGTTCTTTTTGGCTATATTGATTATGCTTATTTTGATTGGTATAGTTTTTACAGTTGTGTTATATGAATCTACGAGGATTGCCTATGCAGATAGTAATAACGAAGACATAACTCAACTGAGTCGCAAATATACGGACACAATTTCGCCAAACGGTATAGATTTCAATCAATATAAAGATGATTTTATTTTACATGCTAATGGTAATTATGCAACAATAAGCAGTAATGTAATTATTAAACTCGCAAAAGGATCTATATACAGCGCATTTTCCACTTACTCGGGCTCGAATTATGTCGTTAATGCAGAAATTGAAAAAGACGACAATATCGTAAAACTAATTCCGAGGGCACTATTTACATATGTAAATAAAACGATTTTTGTCGGGAAGGCATACGGATTTGCAATTATTACGGAACAACTGACAGATACGGTTTTGAAAAGCACCGTTATCCTTTTGAACGTTACCGGAAGCGTTTCTGATTATCTTGCGGATATCAAGGTGGAAGTTGCGTGTACTCTTGATTTTGTATATATTAATCAAACTGCGGCTATTTCATTGCCGGCGGTATCCACCGGTACCACTGAAAATGTTTTGTGCACATTCAGCCTTTTGAATGGAATCACATCGGCGGTTGTGCCTCTGCCAAAGATTCAGACCTTAAATGGTAGTACGAACTTGAGATATTTTGAATCCGATGATTATATGCTTGGCAATATCTCGTTCGCGGGACAGATTCGCAACCAAAACGATTATAATATCGGCGACGCACAATACGACGTTAACAACGACTATGGCTACTTTTTCATAGGAAATAATTATAAGTATTCTATAACTGAATATGTTGGACAATTTCACAAAAATACATCCGAGTTGCCGGAGGCTATTATTAAAGCGGGCATTGATATTTTGAAAGCAAAAGACCTGTGGGTATTTGAGCCGCCGTCTTTGTTTACTGTCGCACAAGATGTGGTTGACATTTGTCAAATATTGAGTTCTATCAGCACACAAATCGAGTGCGTCAAAACGTCAGATGGAAAAGCATATTCACCTAAGTATTTCCCAAACACAAGACAGACGCAAAGAGCAGCGTTCGGCGCTCTTGTAAGGACTGCTCATTTAATCTTGCAACCGACAGATGATGATGCCGCGTATTTTAAAAAGGGAAATTATGCAAACGCACAATTCAATTATTCGCATACGGACGGAAAGATACAATACACACAATTTGAGTTTTCTGTCGGTGCAAATATCTATCGCGGTAGCGACAGAGAAAGCGCTGGGGCTGTCGTTTCGCCGTCCGCTTACTATGATATCAACGAACCGCAGACAAATGCTTTGTCAACTGTCGGTGACGTAAATTATTATATGTTGCCGTACGGAAGTCAAAGTTTTTCGTTTGCGCCATACAACGGCAAGTTTGTCGTTACGTCGCTCGATGACAATATAGATTTGTATGCCAACGGAAAAAAGATTGCAAAAAGCAACGGAACGTACACGTTTGCACTTAATACAAATCAAAAAATTGTCTTGAAAAATAAAAGTGCCACTTCAAAAGAAGGACAATTCAAGTTTGACGTTAAGAGCGTTTCAACCACCGCCGAAACGGTCGGCTTGCAAAGCGGTAAGTCGAGTGTGGTAAAGTTCCAACCAACCGAAACGGGTATATACAAATTTGCAGTAAACGGTGCGCAAATTCAAGACATATTAACAAATCAATATAACGGCGAATTGGAACACGCAAGGACTCTTAATTCGTCTTTTGTCAAGAGTGCAACGATGTCGATTGTTTGCAAGAAGAATGCAAGTTATTACGTTATAATAAAGGGCGATAATACCGCAACGAGTGCGAGCGTCACTGCATCGAAAGATAATGCTTCTTGGTCGGTCGGCACAAACGGATCTTTTGTGTCGGGCGCAAATATTTCGTATCATCTGTTTACTGCGCCTGCCGGCTCAAGCAAAACAGAGTATGTTGTGACCTTTGAAAATGCGCAAAACTTGAGTTATATTGTTGTAAACGATAATGCGGATTTTTGCGACTTCGTTTATAAGTCCGACGGATATCTGCGTATTAGAAATGTTGAACCGAACAAAAAATACTACGTCGGCGTTTATAGCGAGCAAGGAAATTCCGTGATTCCTACGGTTAAGGAAAACACCGCCGATATTTATACTTGGAAAATCACGCAAAACGGGACTGTAATCAACCCGACATCGTCGGGTATGTATTTATTGCCGAGAGGTGCGACATACAAAGTGAGTTTGTATGTAAACGGTAAGTATAAATATAACGACCTTGTCAAAACGTCCGATTCTCTTATCAATTTGGTTGCGGATTCTATGAGTTTCAACACTACGGACGGAACACTGCAATTAACGGCGGCGCGCGATATCGACTCGCATTTGACAATAAGTGCCGAGGGTGTCGACAGCGTTGTATTAAGCGTCAAAACAACGTTTAATCCAAACGAAATAGGCATTGCGAGTGTCAATATGGTCAATGCAATCGATGTAACGTTTAAAAAATCCGACTACATAACTTCGATTGATTATACCGTATCGGGACGTTCAAACACACAACAGTTTACATATAGCGGAACGTCTACAAACGGAAAGTATACGGGCGGTTTGAAAGATTTGTTCAAGCAAGGTGCTGTCGGTGATGTGCAAATAGCCGTCACGCGCATTAAAATCAAAAACAAATATAGCGGAGACGTATTGACACGTACGATTTCAAACGTAAAGCACACAATCAAATGCTCAGACACAGACGTTTATAATGCTTTGCAGTTGTACAATATAAGAAACCACAGCGGCGATACCTTTACATTGAAAAACAATATCGACGTTTCAACACTTGGTGTAAACTGGACACCGATTCCGTCGTTTAGAGGAAATTTAAAAGGGAAACTTAAGGTGATTTCTGGTGTCAAAATCAATATTCCGGTAACCATTACGGGCGACCGCAACTTCGGGCTTTTCGGAAAAATCGAAACGAACGGTACGCTTACGAGTTTTACAATCAAGATTGATATCACCAGTGCGGTAAAACACGGAGATTCTTGGGTGAACGTCGGAGGAATCGCCGGTGCTAATTACGGTGGCATTGTGAGCGTATCAGTTCAAGGCAATATTGTTTGCAATCGTAACAGATCCAATCTCGGCGGTTTGGTCGGGGCAAATTACAAGGATATCGGATTGTCTTCGTTCAAAGGCACGGTTTACGGGAACGGTGAACTCGGCGGTTGTGTCGGATATAATGTCGGAACGCTCAACAGAATCAATACATTAAATTCAACCGTAACACATTTCGTTGAGGGCGAAGCACATTCCGTCGGCGGAGTTGTCGGATATTGTGCAGGTGGTAGTTTGATTTGCAGTAATTTCAAAACAAGCACATTAAATGTTGGAAACAGCGGTGCTATCAGAAACATAAAGACGAGAATGGGGACGATTGTCGGGCACTTGGAAAATTCTACAATGCGAAACGACTGTGTTCAAAGCAATAGCACTTGGACGAGCGGAAATATAAAGGACACGACTTATTGTTTTAAATATGCAAGCGAACGAGTCGGAAAAATGGATAACAGTACTATTACCGAAACCTAATATAAATAGAGGATAGATTTATGACAAAAGATAAAAAGGCGATATTCAAGCCGAAAGCGCAAGAAGTTGCACCGATTGACGACAAGTATTCGCAAGAGGAAGTGGCGGCGGCAGAGCAACTCGTGCAAAACGAAGAAAAAGACAAAAAGATGTCGGCGGTGCAGACCGCAAGCGCAATTTGGACGTTGATTTGCACGCTGTACTCAATCGCGTCGGTGTGTATGTTCGTCGCAAAAAAGTGGGTGGATTCCACCTACACTTACATTTTGATTCCGTTGCTTGCGGTGCTTGTAATCGTGTTTATAGTCCTTGTGGTGTTGACCTTCAAGGACAAGAAAAAACTGAAAACGAGCATAAAGACCTACAAGAAAATTCTGGGCATATTCAAGGCATTCGTCAACGTGTTTTTCCTCGCTCTGACTGCCGTGTCTATGGCAGGTCTTGCGACAGGCGAAACGAGCCTCGTCAAGTGGATTGTATTCGGTGCGACGTTCCTCGTAGCACTCGTCCAACTCGCGCTTAAAATAACCAAATTTGTTATGAAGCAAGTGCGCGTGGCGGTGGGCAAAAAGTTCAAGGTGGAAGTGCATCGTTTCGTGGACGGAAAGAAGAAAAGAAAGACCGTTGCCGATTCCGTGCAAGAACACGGATACAAGCAATAATTGCTTGAAAGCACAAAAAATCACAGGGCTTTTTCAAAACGCAATTTTGCGATAAAATCGCAATAAACAACGTTTATATATGCAAAACCGACGTGTAAAACGTCGGTTTTGTGTTTATGTCGTGAATTTAATCAATAGAGAATATCCGTTTCGATTGCGTATTGCAACGCTTGACTACGCGCTCTTTTAGTGCATAGTTTAACGTTTTGCAACGTGTGCTTTTGCGCCGTCGTTTCGAGATTTATTTGGTTATTCGATAGAGAAAAATCTGTCGATAAGTTCCCACGATTTGTCGAGATATACGCCGCTTTCTTTTGCGGTCTTTTCGTTGAAAGCGCGGTTTTCGAGGCTCTCGTTTTCGGTGCAAAGAGAGTAGTATGCACTTGCCGTTTTCGACGAGAAAAGCATAAACGGAACGGGCTCGTTCGTATGCTTGCGCAAGGACACCGGCGTGAAGTGGTCGGGAAGTATGAGCATTGCAAAATCCTCGCCGTTTTGTGCAAAATGCGACACGATCGGCGACACGATTTTTTCGTCGATAAGTTCGATGGCTTTGACCTTGCCGAAAGCGTCGCCCTGATGCCCGCACTCGTCCGTCGCTTCGATGTGGACGAAGCAGAAGTCCTCGCCGTTTTCAAGCGCGTCTATCGCCGCTTGCGCTTTGCCGTCGAAGTTGGTGTCGAGCGTTCCGGTTGCGCCCTCGACGTCGATTGAATCCATACCGCTGCCGATGGCTATGCCTTTTAGCAAATCCACCGCGCTTATCATTGCGCCTTTTTTGCCGTACTCGTCCTCGAAGTCGGGGATAGACGGTTTTGTGCCTTCGCCCCAAAACCATATTGCGTTTGCGGGATTTTCACCGCGCGCTATTCTGCGTTGGTTGACGGGGTGGTCTTTTAAAAGCTCGTACGAGTTTTCGATAAACGCCGTAAGGTCTTTGCCGAGTTCGCCTTTGGGCAGATATTCGCCTATGCGTCTGTCGCTTATCTCGTGCGGCGGCGTAAGGTCGTTGCCCGCTTTTGCGTGGGCAACTATGAGGCAGTTGCGATAACTCGTGCCGACGTAAAATTTGTATTTGTCCGAAGAAAGATTGTCGATGACGCAGTTCATAAGTTCGCGCGCTTCGTCCGCGCTTATCTCGCCCGCGCTGTAATCGAGCATAATTTTATCCTCGAACGGCTCGTCTTGCGAGAGCGTGACGAGATTTGTGCGCATAGCAAGGTCGTCGGCTTTCATATCTATGCCGATTGAGAGTGCTTCGAGCGGACTTCTGCCCGTATAGCAGGCGCGCGCGTCGAATCCGAGTACGCCGAGATTCGCCACGTCGCTGCCGGGGGCGAGTCCGTCGGGAACGGTTTTCACAAGACCGATTTGCGCCGTCTGCGCCAAAGCGTCCATATTCGGTGTGCGAGCGGCTTCGAGCGGCGTTTTTCCGCCAAGCGATTCGACGGGATAGTCTGCCATACCGTCGCAAAGTATCAAAACGTATTTCATTTGACACCCCCTTTGCGGTTATGATAATTCTTTCACTTGCATTTGTCAAATTTATGTGTTAAGTTATATTAATAAGCGAAAGGTGTATGGCATAGCCATACGGAAAGGGAAATTTTGGCAAAATCTGTTGACAAAAACCTCAAAAAATTACCGCTCGGCGCGATACGACCGCAAGGTTGGTTGCTCGACCAAATGCGTTTTGCAAGCAATCTTCAAAAGCGTATCGGCTCGCTGTCGGGACTTGTCAAGGACGGAGAATGGAACGGCGGCGAAAGCCTGCCTCGCTACGTCCGAGGTTTGATTTTGCTCTCTTGCGCTTTCGACGACAAAAACCTCAAAGAGAAAGTGACGAGTTTTATGTCGCTCATATTCGCAAGCGCAAACGAGGGCGGCGATTTCGGACCTAAAAACACGTCGTCGCTCACGCCCAAAATCGAGGCGGTAAAAACCCTTTTGACCTATTACGAAGCAACGGACAACGAGCGCGTTTTGCCGTTTTTGAAAAAGTTTTTCAAGAGCCAGTTCAACACTTATTCGGTGAGTTCGAGTTGGTACGATTCGAGAGCGAGATTGCTTGAAGAAATATGCGCGATAGAAGCCGTTTACAGAGAGACCGACCTCGAATGGTTGCAGGACTTGGGCGAGAAACTTCGCGACAGTTCGAACGACTGGTTCAAACTCGCAAACCGCTTTCCGTACAAAAAGCCGTATCAGCGTTACATCTCGCAAACGGCACTTAAACATATTCAAAAACAGGTTTTAAGCGTCGATTGTGCAAAAGACGGCGCAAAAAAGCATAGGACGCTTACGCCCGAATACGTCAACAATCAGTGGCACAAAAAGAAGCATAAAGTCGCCGTTGAAACAAGAGGCGTAAACCTTGCAAAGGCGATAAAATATCCTGCCGTGTACGGCAGATTTATCGGCGATGACAATTTGAAAAACTTGTCGCTCAAACTTGTTTTCGCACTCGAAAAGAGACACGGAACGCCGCTTGGTATGTTTGCGTGCACGCCGAGAATCGCGGGTGCGAAAGGCGTGGGCGCGGTTGACGTCGAGGCGGGCGTAGAGATGCTCGAATCTCTCGTCGAGGTCGTGAAAGAAACCAGAAGTTACGAACTTGCCGACCTTATCGAGCGCATCGTTTTCAATATGGTTGCGGGGGCGAGTTTCGACGATTGTTCCGCCGTTCAGGATATGGTTTTCGTCAATCAGACGGAAGCCTCGCAAGCAAGAAAATTGCCGTATGCCGATGAGGACAATGCGTTCTACACCAAGAAAGCGTCGAGGGGCGCAATCGCGCTTTTGAGCGCGTATCCGCTCTTTTTGCAAACGGCGTGTATGGTGAAGGACGAGCAACTCAATTTCATCACGTATGCGCCTTGCACTATGGACGTGTCCGTCGGCGGTTTTAGCCTCACGATTTCCGAACGCACGGGTTATCCGTTCAGAAACGCAGTCGTGTTCAAAGTGGAACAGGCGGACGGCGAACCCGAAGTCAAAATCAATTTCCGCGTGCCGAAAAACACGTATATGCAACTCATATCCGGCGGTCAGATAGTGGCGAGCGGAAGCAAAGAGATTTCCGTCAAGTGCATACTCAAAGCGGGAAGCACGTTTATGCTAAAAATGAACATACCGCTCACCGTCGAGGAAAACGCGGACGGCTCTCGCAGTTTGTTCAAGGGCAATCTGCTTATGGCGCTCAAATTGCCTTGCGACATCACGCAAGATTCGAGCGACAGACGTACGCTCATAGTAAAATGCTCGAAAAAGTGGAACATCGCGCCGCTTTTGTCCAAGAAATCGTCCAAAAAACTGTTCGAGGACGAAAGGGTGGTCGTGCACGATATATCGGGCGTGCCGTTTGCCGAGGAACAACCGCCTTTCGAGTTGAAAATCCGTTCCAAAAACGTGCTGAACTGGGATTACGACACGAGCGGATTCGAGTCATTCCCGAAAAAGTGTAGTTTTTCCGAGGAAAGCCTCGAAAGAACCTACGTTCCGTTCGGCTGTACGCTCACGAGAATAGCAAAATTCCCCAAATGCCTCAAATAAGAAGGTGAAATATGAGAACGCTTGAAAAAAAATACTCGAAAATAGAAAGGGTCGTGGCAAAAGGCAAGTTTTCCGCTTGCGTGTATTTGCGCACCGTGTTTCTTGCCGCGATTTTGGGCGGTCTTACGGCGGTCGTCTGGATTTTTAAGGATAAAATCGAGGGCTTGTTCACCAAAAACGAGCCTGCCCGATATCTCACCGACGACGTTATGCGCTGGGTGCTTTTGGGCGTCGGCATTATCGTTCTTTCAAGTCTGCTCATCGAAACAATTCGTCTTAATTCAAAAGAATTGGTACTCACGCCGGACAAGGTCGTTTTCAGAGAGGGAATTCTCAATATCCGCACCGTCGTCATACCTCTTTGCGAAATCAAGATGGTCGAAACCAAGCAAAACGCCCTCGAACGTCTTCTGGGCGTCGGCAAAGTTCTCATCGTATCCGACGCGCAACAACCCTATCTCGTCAAAAACGTCAAATCCCCCGACAGATTATCTCGTCGTATCATGCGCCAAGTCGCCGATGTCAACGAGTCGATGAGGTTGGGGGGGATACCTCAAATTCGTTTGGTCGGCAGCCCCAAGTAAAAACCTCGTTATTGAGCGAATAACTGCGGCAACGCCCTTTTGCTATCAATTCACGTACGCCTATGTACGTTAGGATTGCTATCAAAAGGGCGTTTTCTTGTTCTTCATCTCAATAGCGAGTTTTTTTAATCAAAATGTACTTTTGTCAAGTAAAAACTGCGCCAAATCGCGCCTAACTTTGGACGCGATTGACGCAAGCGTAACAATCGCTATTCCGTCACTTCGTTCCTTACAGCGCCCCTTGTCTGCCAACTCATTTACGCTTAGTAAATTAGGGTTGTCATTCAAGGGGCGCTTTCGCGTTATCCATCGATTTGGCACAGTTTTATGCAGCTGTTCGAAGACGGAATGCGAGCCGCAAAGCGGCGAGCTATTGCTCAAACGGCGTTGCGGCAAAGTCAATCGCCCACATCGTCATTCAGAGCGAAGCGTGGGAATCCCCTAAATAGAAACGAAAAACTTTGGTCGATTGTCAAAAACCGCACTTGTTCTCGCAATCACTAACCGCGTAAGCCCTCTTTGCTCTCAAAATTAGACGGGTAAAAACTCAAACCGCAATTCCGCGCGAGTGCTTGCTTGGTGGGTGCGCACCCTGTGCGCAAGTGGAAAAATTTGAACGGCGGTATGGGCGCGACGCGTTAAACGACACATTCAGTGAATGTGTTGTAGCCAAAGCGAACGAGGCGGATTGCCTCGCAAACGCCGAAGTCCAAACACGTGAGGAAGGGGGAAGTTTTAATTCTAACTTGTTGCGTTGCAATTATTAATTATTAATTTTTTCCTACGGAAAAATCAAATCCCAAAGTTCCCGGGGGTGATAAACAAGCCGCTGATGAGACTCAATAGAGCGGCGAGAAGAACGACGTGGACGACGTAGACAATGAGTGCGTGCTTGCCGAAGAAGCAGACCGCTTTTTCTATACCTTTGGCAATCACGGTCGTGACTTTGCCTGCGCCGAGCATAAAATTGAGAGTATTTATGGAAAAATCTCGCAGAGATTTCTTTTCGCTTTCGACGTTTGCGTAAAGTGCGTCGCAAATCTTTTTGTAGAGTGCTTTCGTAAGTTCGAAGCGCACGAGAGACAGCCGCTCATAGTAGAATAATTCGCCTATCAGCACGCCTGCGAAATAAAAGGCGGTGTAGGGTATGAGCGTAAACAAATCGCCGGGTGAAAACTCGCTTTGCGAATAGAACGGCGACGGATTGCCCCAAAAGTCGTGCGGCGGAAATACGATTGCGAATATTTTTGGCGTGGTTGCGGGCGGCGTATAGCAAAAATACAGACACAGCGTGACGATTATAAGCGCAATACTTGCGCCGACCATTGCCCATCTGTTGTCGCGCACTACGAACGATATGAGTGCGTACAAGAGCATAGAAAAAGCGAGGAAATCGAGCACGCCGAACGCCACGAAAACACCGTCGATGCCCATTTGATATTGCGCTATGTATGAGCCGAGCGTGTAAATTAAAGCCACGACGAGCAGTTGCGCGCCACGCTTTGCGTTGTTGCGCGAAAACGTGCAGGATATGCCCGAAATGGAAAAGAAAACGAACAAAACTATCGGGTGAATTATATCTCTTACGTCGCTTGCGCTTCCGCTCACCCAGTTGTAGCAAAAGTTCGTGAAAGCGTCGCCGACGCCTCTGCGAACAAAATCGCGTCCGTACCACTGCACTCCGAAATACGACCCGAGCAAAATTGCCAAATGGTCGAGAATCATAAGTAATACGCAAACACCTCGCAAAAAGTCGATTTCCCAAATGCGATTGCGTTTTCTTTTGGGAACGAGGGTGATTTGCACGTCGTCCGAGACGAGTGGATTTTTTTGTACGTCCGATTGCATAAAATGAATATAGCACTATTCTATATGCGCTGTCAACGAACGGCGAGGCAAGCGAGGAAAGAGAGAAAATCCGCGCGGATAGATATGCGAATTTTGCAAAATAAAAGCAAAATTTCGCGAAAATCGAAAAAAGAAAAATTTGAGGCGACGAAAAATTTTTTCAATGATTCTAACCGTGCGAAAAAAAGCGGACAAATGACAGTAAAAATATGGAAAACAATGCGATAGAATGTCGAAAAACGCAAGATTTGTGCGTATACGGCGACGAAAACCCGAAAACGCGGCGAAACAGGAAAAATTTGCCGCAGTGACGGCGCAAAAGCGCAAAAATCGAGCAAATTCCCCTACAAGTTGTGCTTTGAGAGTCGCTCTACCACAAGGTATAGTTAATGGCGTTCTAACAAGATATGTATTGACAAACGCGCGAAAAAAACGTATAATTGACCTGTATAATAATCTACACATATGCGCTACACGCGTAGAGGCATATGTTTCGGAGGAGATTATGAGAATGAGAAAGTTATCGCTCGTATTGATGCTCGTGCTGATCAGCGTTATGCTGTTCGGCCTCGTGGCGTGCAATCCGAAAACCGGCGGGGACATCGATGCTCCCGTCATTCCTACGCCGTCGCCGGACAATCCGGACATTGACAACGCCACGTATATCGGCGCGCAGGATTTCTGGAACGCTTTCAAGGCCGCCGCTCTTAACGAAGCGGGTGCGGAAAAAGACAAGCGTTACATAAGGGTTGACACGGCATTCGTGATGGGCTTTTCCAAAGATTCGTCCGATTCGCTTGTCGTTGCTCGCTTTGCAGGGAACATCGATACGCTCGACGATTCGAACAGCGAAATACTCGTTGAATTCCGCAAGTTGGCAACCGAAATAAACGGCAGAACCGTCGATCAAGACACCATCTGTACGATGGCGAAAAACGGCGAAGGGACTCTGCTTTTCGGCGCGTATTATTACGAAGGCAAACTTGTTGCGGATATGCGCGGAATCAAGAAGGGCGACGGCGTTCACGTCGTTTACACCGACACGATCGACATGACAAAATTCGTGTCGAGATTCAAAGACGCACTCGAACAACTCGATCTTTCCTCTGTTTTGTACGACACTTTGATGGGCTATGACATCGGCGGACTCGTCAATAGCCTTATCAAAATCGATATCGCGCATTTGACGGTCGAGCAGTTGCTCGTCAACGTATTGTTCGGCGCAAGCAAGGGCACGTGCGTTGACTACGGCAACGGACATCAAGTGTTGCGTATGCCTTGCGACCTCGGACTTATCGTCAGTATAATTCCGCTCGTTCAAGGTCTTATCCCCGAAAACATCATCGGACTCGTCAAGGACGTACTCGGTCTCGATTTGGGCAAACTCGGCGCGCTCGCCGGTATGGCTCTTTATGTGGAAGCCGACATTATGAACGGCGCGCTTCAAGGCACGACGTTCGACATCGACGTAAATCTCAACTCTTACGGCGTTGAGGGCGTCGAAGAAAAGTACGGCACGTTCCAGTCCGAATTCGGCATTAAACTCGGCTACGCGAAAGCAGACTTTGCGGGTGCCCCCGACCTCGACTTAGTCGGCAGTGAAGAAAAGCCGGGACTTCTCAAAAATCGCAACGAAAAGAACACCGCTCGTCAAGACGGTGAAAAATCCCTTTACGACGCCGTAAACGAAAGTGCGGAAAAATATTCTTTCCTCACCCTCGACGGCGCAATCACTCTCACTCTCAACTTCAACGAAAAGAAAGTGTCTATCGACAACGTGATAGGCTCTTTCGGCACTCTCATTTCAAATCTTCTCACAAAAAATCTCGACCCCGCAATGCTCGAAGCGCTCAAACCGTTGTTTGCAAAAGAAATAGATTTTGCCAGCGGCACGGTTAAACTCACAATCAAACTTCAAGCAGACATCAACACCAGAGACGCAAAAAAGACAAGACTCGCAGCGGAGATTCTCGGCAGTAACGGCGCAAAACGCTTGACGGCTTACTATACCGGCGAGAAAGAAGGCGTGTACATCGACGCAAGCGGCTTGCTCGGTTACAACGGAACGAAGTTCAAAATCGACGACATCAACGTCAATGAACTCTTGAACAGCCTTGTCGACAAAGTGTTTGAAACCATCAAAGGCGCAATCGACGGTCTCAAAGGCGGCGCAACCGCTCAAAACATTCAACAAGCGTTTGTAGACAACGGCGAAATCGTCATTCAACACGGCGCGTATTCTGCGGCGGAAGGCGACGGCTCTGTCGACGTCTTGTCCCTCGTAAGTATGATTCTCGACCATATTAACGTCAATATGGACGGAAATATCTTCAATATCAGGGACATAAGCGTAGATTTGTCGAGAGATATTCTCGACACAATCTTCTCGCTTGTGTTTACGGGCGATAACGCAGGTGCGGACATCCCCATCACAGGCGCATTGCTCAAATACGTCAACAACGGCGCGCAACAAAACAAGAACCTCACTTTGAGTGCGGAACTCGGTGTTCGCGAATATAACGAAGCCAACACCGAATACAGCCTCGCGCCGCTCATCGGTCTTGCGCTCGGCGTTGACATTACCTTTGGTAAAATCAACAATTTGCCCGACTTCGAGGCAACGTTTGAAAAACTCGAGAGCGAACTTGACCAAAACGAAGGCGCATATCTTCCCATCCTCAAAAACGGCGCGTTGAACACGGATTTGCTTCACGTCAACGTGTCGACGGGGCTTACCCTCGACATCGAAACCCTCAAAGGCGAACTCGCAAAGATCGAAGTCAATATGCCCGAGCAAGAAATCGGCACGATGTTCAAGGGTATTTTGCTCAAAGCGTTGATCGAACTCGGAAACATCGACGGCGGTCTTAAACTCGACATAAACGCCGACATCGACCTTACCGGCGGTCTCGATAAGAGCGCGATCCTCGATTTGCTTTTGAAATCTTCCGCAAAGATTGCGATTTCAAAACAATCCGACAACGAAGAACTGCTCGCTCTTTATTTGCAAGACGGTTGGGTTTATCTCAAAGCGGACCTTCTTTGCATAAGCGTTAAACAAATCAAACTTAATGTCAGAGAACTTATCGATATGCTCGGAAAGAGTTCGAACGATTCGTCGAGCAATCAGGCGCTCGTCGCAGATGAAAAAGAAGACGGCAAGGACGGAATGGACATCAATGCCGTTCTCGGCTTCGTGGCAGGTATCATCGACGGATTCAAACTCGGCAATCACGCCCTCGAAGTCGTCCTTGTTTCCAACCTCTTTGAACAAGTCCTCGGACTTCTCAACATCGACGGCGTTAAGATTGAATTTGCAAGCACCGAATTCGACGGCGGAATCCGCATTGCTCTCAACGACGGACTCAATCTTCCCGAACTTCAACTCGGCGTGTTTGTGTCTTTGGGCAACAACGTCAACCTCGACTTGTCCATCAACGGTTTGTCCGCAGGTTTGAACGATAAAGCGAATGACTATTTGTTGAAAGACAATCGTCAAAGCGACGATTTCACCGAAATTCTCGAATATCCCTTCCTCGGACTCGACCTCACGCTCGGTCTTAACGTCACGGCGGACCAAGGCGCGAGAGAACTCGTGTTCGGCGAAGGTAAGTACTGGCTCGATTCTAACGGACAGTACGTCGAAATCGAAAAAACGCCCGTTCCCGACGGATACACCGGCAAACTTTATTACAAGGATTCCGACGGCATATATCAAGAAGAAAATATAACCAAAGCGACTCTCGCATTCGACGAACCGCTTAATCTCAACTACGAGTTGCGCATCGCGGGGCAACTCGACCTTTCGCCTATCGTCGAATACTTGCTCGGCGCGACCCAAATCAATACAAATGGCAACGTCAGCGAGTTGATGATTGAACTTACGGGCAAAAAGACAAGCGACATCGGCGGTCAAGCGACTGCCGAACGCAAAGTTTTGCTCGGACTTTATTACACGGGCGGTTCGCTCTATATCGACGCGAGCAACTTTGGTGTGGATAAGGTCAGAACGGACGTTGATCTCTATGAGATCATACTCGCCTTGCTCGCAAAAGACTCGACCGTCGTTGTCAATGGCGCAAAGGGTACGGAAGCAATGACGGCGGAAGATAATGACCAAAACGACGCCGCTGCGAAAAAGGCGCTTGCGCTCGATATTATCGCAACGCTTTCTTCCGACAACGTTAAGTTGCAAATCGCAAAGGGCTTGACCGACATCCTTTATCAACTCATCGGAATCGACGCAAGCGACATCACTGCTTGGGCGCAAATCGCTTGGGCAAACGTAAAGGATAAATTCGACAACAAACCCGTCCGTATCGCACTTGACGTCAACAACGACGCAGGTCAACAAATCGGCGGTGCGGAAATCTATATCGGCACGACCGTAAAAGGAGAAAACGGCGAAACTCTCAGCCCGCTCAAACTCGAAATCGGCGGCGACGCTGTCGAACCTATCAAAATTGTACGCGACGGACAAAAAATGCAAGAAATGGCGTCATACGTCCAAAGCGAAGGCAACGTGTTCGGGGATATAGACTTGTTCAACGACTACGGCGACGTCACCATTCCCAGCATTTACGCCGAAATTCAAGGCACGTTCACGGTCGGCGCGCTTCAAGGCAACAAGTCTTGGACGGTCGGCGAATGGATTGCGTCCTTCCTTGACGACAGCAATCCCGAACTCAATTCGTTCATAAGACAACTTCTTCTCACCTACAAAGTGCCTGTCGAAGCGGGCGCAAACATCGGATTCCGCATTGCGCTCAACGCACATCTCAATCCCGACGTTCCCGTTGACCTCACTCAAAACGTAGTGTTCAAGAAGTATGAAAATTCAAAACTCGCAGACCTCGCAAAATACGTCGAAGTCTACAAACTCAACGGCGCGAAATACGTCCTTCTCACCGACGAGGAACGCACGACGTTCGACGGCGACGTATACCTCAAACAATACGTTGCGGGCGGCATTGCGCTCACCGAAGTGACAGACCTCAATTACAGAGGCGAAGGCTACGTCCTCGTTGACGGCAACTACGTCAAAATCAAAGTCACGGACGAAAATCAAGAACAATACGCAAACGACAAAATTTACACCGCGGCAAGTTTGCTCGACATCGCGTACATCGCGTCTCACAGCGACGTCGCAATCGAAATCTACAACGAGAAAATAACTCTTGTAGACAAGATGTCCAATGCGGAAAAACTCGAACACGTTATTCTCGCGTTGCGTTTGCAAAGCACGGGTGAAAATGCGCAAGGTCAAGCGGTAAGCACGGTTTACCTCGATTTGAGCAACGACTTCCACCTTGCTTTGACCAACATCGATCTCGGCGCATTGCTCGGCGGATTGATTAAGGGCGGCGACAAAGACGGGAAAAACGGCACGGCAACGGCGAGCGCGGACGGCGGAATCGACCTTATGGGTATTCTCGGCAAGGTGCTCGGCGGCATCATCGGCTATATCGGCGTAGACACCGAAGGTTTGCAAATCAACTTTGCGGAAGCACTCGTCGCAACCCTCGTGCAAATGCTCGCAGGCAAGCAAGTAGACCCCGAAAAGTTCATCAAACTCAATTCGGACAGAAGTTATCTCGCATTTGCGTGGAAAAACGATTATAAACTCGAACTCAACCTTCAAATCGACCCCGTATACGTCGGATTCGAACTCAGTTCCGTCAAACTCGCACTCGGCAAAGAGGGCGGTGTTTTGCCCGAAGATTTCGACCCGAACGTATACACGACGGCTGAAAATCTCAGCACGCTTTCTCTCAACGTCGATCTCGGACTCGACTTGCAACTCAAAGGACAAGACGAGCAAGTACGACTTGAAAAATACCTCGATTTGTTCATTGCGGATCTTGGTATAAAACTGGGAATCGATATGTTCGACGATATCGAATATAATATCGGATTGAGCCTCGGCGCAAATCTTGCGCTCAACGAGCCGAACGATAGCAATATTGTTCTTGAAGTTAAAAATAAAATAACAAATAAGAATATATTAGCGTTTTACGTCGAAGGTCAGAACATTTATTTGGACTTCGGAAGCCTTGGACGTCAACCCGTTTATCTCGAAGGAACAAACCTTTGCGACGAGATTTGCAAGTATGTTATCGACTTGCTCGGCGACCTCGATTCAATCGTTAAAAGCGGTGCGTCCGTCGCAGCGGACGAAGTCGTCGCAAACAGCGCGGACGAGCAAATGCAACTCGTTCTCGATATCACGGACGGCAAAATCGGCGCACTCGTTATGCAAAACGTCCTCGTAGGACTTATTGCGGCACTCACGTCGAAAGACGGCAGTACGGATATTGCGAACATCATCGAAAAACTCGACCTCGACATTTCCGTCGGCGTTGACTTGCAACTCGACCCGTCTATCGCAATAGACGTTAACGTTGACAGCAAACTCATCGCACTCGGCGTGAGCGTCGAAAACATCGACGTTGCAACCGGCACGAATAGCAACGCATACGCGGCAATCCGCGAAAAAGCGCAAAAAGGTATCAGAGGCGACGATAAGTTCGTTCTTCTCACAAACGACGAAAAGGCAACTTACGAGGGCAAGAGATACAACAAAGACGGCGACAAGTTCGTCGAAGCGGAAAACGGCGATTACAGAGGTTACTACACCGAGTTGTCCAATGCGCACATCATCGAAGTCGACCTCAGTTTGATCGTTGACTACTATGCAAGCGCAACTTACACTCTCGTCACCGACCAAAGAGCACTCGAAACGCAATCGCCGCTCGATAGATATTCGTACAGCAAGAACGAGCAAAGATTCGTGCAAGACCCCAACGGCACTTACGTCCGCGAAGGTTTTGCGTTCGACGAATTGCTCAATTTCGTGCTCAATATGGACGGTTTGCAAAGCATTCTTGCAACGATGCTTCCGCAAATCCGTATCAACACCGACAATGAGGAAGTTAGATTCGACGTGCAAAAAGACAAGTTCAGCGTCGGCGATTTACTCAAACGTTTGGGACTCAACCTCGTGCTTTCCGACAAGATGGACGACGGCTTCAAACTCGACATAAAGGCAAGACTTAATCTTCAAAAGATAGGTATGGAAGATATGTCGAAGATCGACTGGAAGAATCTCAATCTTGACATCGACACCATTCTCAAAGGCTTGGAAGCGTACGTCGGAATCGACTTCGATTACGAACACGAAGGCACCAACACCAAAATCGGCATATATCTCGAAGACGGCATAGTGTTTGTCGATATGGACGGCATTGGCGGTCCGCGCGTACAAGTGGGCCTTATCGACTTGCTTGAAAAACTCGGCATTGCGCTCGGCACAAGCAGTTCGAACAGCGAAGCAAGCACGGCGGCGGATACGACGGACGGCTCCGACGCGACAGATTCGGACAAGACAAACGACAAGGTCAGCGTCGGTCAAATCCTCAATATGATCGTTTCCAAGATCGTACTTGCGGGCAAGCCGTGGGTTGGTGATGACGGTATCAACAGAATCAAACACCTCGGCGTATTCGTGCGCGCAAACTTCATCAACGACTTGTTCTCGATGTTGTTAAAGACGGCAATAAATTCCGAAAACACGGTTGTGGACGAATCTCAAAGCGGTTTGTTCATTTATCCGCAAACAGACAAGTTTGCATACTGTGGCGTTGACGAAGCACTCGCTTTGCAACTCAAACTCGCTCTTGCAAACAAGAAAGACCCGATCGATCGCGAAACGGGCGAACTTTCTTCAAAATCTCAATACCTTATCGACCTCAATCTCGGACTTGACGCCAAAGTCGGACTTGTCAGCGTAGATACCAACTATCAACCGCTTCTCGACAACGACGAAAAACTCGAATTCATCTCGCTTGACGACTACATCGAAAACATCGTCAAACTCTCGGGCGGATTCCTTGGCGAAAATTATCAGAGAGAAACGAGTCTCAAAGACAATGCAATCTACTATGCCTTTGACAAAGACGACAACGGCGAATACTTGCTCAAGACGGGTATGTACCGCAAGCCCAACTTCACGGTTGACGCAAACGGCACGTACGTTCTCGGCGAAGACGGCGAATACAGACTCATAAACGACGGCGAAACTCTGCCCGAAGGCACGAAGCGTTACGCAAAAGAAGACCTCACCGGCGTTCAAATGTATTCTCGCTCTTACGCAACCGTAAAAACGGGCGAGGACGGCAAGCAATACGCATACACCGTCAAATATGACGTCGATCCCAACGGCGTATATGTCTATGATGCCGAAAACGACGTCTACGTCAACAAGAACGACGCTTCCGCACCCGAAAGCAACACGTTCTATTCGAGAGTCGATAATCCGATTACCGTCACCGAAAAGGATGCAGACGGCAAAGAAACGACTCGCCACGCTCTTGCAAGCGAAGTCAAACTCTACAACAAGTGCGGGAAGACCGCATATCAAGATCAAAACGTTTCTTTGAGCGTAAGCGGCTTGATTTACTTCAATTCCGCAAGCGCGGAAGTCGTCAATGCGGGCGGCTTGCTTCCCAACGCGTTCCGCGATATGATCATCAACTTGCAAACGATGGCGGCATTCAACGCGGGCGTCGGTTTGAGAGTCTCCGCAAACATTGACCTTGCGGCGCTCGATTTGCAAGGACTTGCGTCCGGCGGCACGTTCGGCGACTTTATCAATAACAGCGATTTGAGCAAAGTGGAACTCGCAATCGAATTCCTCGAAGTTGACGACAAGGGCTACTTTGTAAAATACGACACGGCAAACGGCACGGGCAACGGCAACGAAAAAGTGCTCGGCGGTATGTATTTGAGCGGCGGTACGTTCTATCTCGACCTCACGGGCATGGTTTCAACTGCCGAAAACTACTCCAAGATCGAAAACTTTGTTGATTTTGCAAAGAAAGTAATTGAAAAATTCAACAAGAAAGACGACAAAGAAAACGGCGCGCAAACGGCAAGCGACGAAGTGGAAACTCGTTCGAACCAACGCGACGCGGTTTTGTTGCTCGCATACAGCGACGCTCAATTCCAAATTCAAATCACAAAAGCGTTGATCGCTTTCGTGCTTAAAATGTTTATGCCCGATCTCGGCTCCCTCGAAGAAGTGTTTGACGTGTTCAACATCTCGTTGGGCGTTGATATCGGTCAACCCGTTTACAAGAGCGTGGAAGAATTAGCAGCGACCGATCCGGATCTGTACGCGAAATTCCAAAACGAGTATAAGGGCGACAGATATCGCAAGTACGAAACCGAAGATTTCAGTCAAAAAGCGGACACCGACACTTATTACGTCGCAGGCAACGCATACTATCTTGCAAGCACGACAAAAGTTTACGAAGTGACGGTTGATGGCGAGAATGTCACCCCCGTAGACGGCGAGAGGTTGAGATTTGCGGACGGCAACCTGGAAGCGGGCAAGACCTACGCAGTGCTCGAAAACGGCGTGTACGTAGTGATTGCAAACAAAGTTCAAGGCAAGTACGTCCATCCAAATGCAAACTACTATGCGAAAGTGGAAGGAAATACCGACCCCGTAAGTTTGCGCAGTTACAGAATGTACAGAAGAACGGACGGCGTTGAAAGCGTCACCGATACGTACATCGAAGGCGACACCTATATCCGCTACAACGGCGAAGAAAGACAAATCGAAGAATTGAGATCTCGTTTGTTCGGCTACGTCAAGGACGAAAACGGCGATTATTACAGAACGATAGACCTCTACAACAAAATAAGCGATTACTACATCGGACTCGACGTCGCAATCGGTTGCGTGAATATGGGTCTCAAACTCGGCGGAGTCGGATTCGGATTCGGCGCAGGCGAGGAATTGCTCCCGGCATACATCCGCGACGGCAAAGCGCATTCGACGTTCGTAACGAGCGGCACTCTCAACAAGGAAATCGAGTACACCGACGAAACCAAGAATTCGTACACCTTCGAAGATATCCCGACAAATATGTTCTACGACACCATCATCACGGTGGGCTTCTCGGTTGAACTCGAACTCGGTGTTACGGAAGGTAAACTCGACTTCGGTAAGATTTTGAGCAGTATAATCGGCGACCTCACGGGCGTCGTGGTCGAAATGCCCTCAACCGCGAAGGGTTATTCTTCCGCGCACTTCAGACTCGACGTGTCGCTTATGGTTGACATCTACGACCTCACCAAGTCCGAACTCAAAATCGAACTCATCAACATGACCGAAACGGGTTACGAGAGTTTGTGGCTTGGCGCATACTACGTCAACAACACGATTTACGTCAACCTCAAAGACGCGTTCAACATTCAAAAGTTCGCAATCGGCGGTCTTAACATCGCGGAAATTCTCAAAGACTACATCATCGACTTCGATTCGGATGACGAATACTTTGTTGCGGGCGGCTCGCAAACGGCTTCCACGAGCGAAGCGTTTGTGGCAAGCGGCGCACAATCGAGCGCAGTCGACCTCAGCGACAAAGAACTCGCTCTTTCGATACTCATCAACAGAGATTTGCTCACTTTGAAACTCGGCGACAAACTCTTTGACACCATCCTCGAATACATCCCCGAAGATTTGCTCGGATTCGACATCAAAGACTTGTTCTATCAAGAAGTCAACGGCGGCTTGCAAGTCGAACTCAACACGTCCGACAGCATCAACCTTTCCGTTGACGTCGCGCTCGGTCTCGACGGCGACAGATACAACACGGATTCCGAGTATGTTAAATTAACGGACGAAAAAGCCAAAGCAGAACAAAACGAAAGCCTTGCAAACAAGGTCAACGGTTCTGCAAACTACTATGTCTTTAAGCAAAACGACACAGGTCACTATGTCAAGAGCGGCAACTCTGTTCGCGCAATCACGTCCAAAGAAGAAAACGACTTTAAAGCAGGCGAACGCTATGCCAAGTACAAAGTCCAAACGGACGAAGGCGTAAAAGTCCCGTATCTCGTCGAGGTGCTCGACAACGGAAAGGGAGACGGCAGCGAAGTGCTCTCCAAGACTCATCGTCCGATGCTCGCAGACGGCGAAGAATCGATTGTCGTTTACAAGCACGTTGCGGGCGCGGTTGCAAACAAGTCCTACGTCGGCGACGGCGGCAAGTATGATATGACGCTCGAACTCGGACTTGCAATCAAGAATCTCGACGTTGCGTTCACCAACTCTCGCACATACGTCCTCAGCGGCGACGAACTTGCAGAGTACACCAATATGGACGACGTAGACCGCTTTACGCTCAGCGAAACCATCGACATTACGACGCAATTCAAGAGCGGCACGGACAATGACATCGATTTGAGCGCGGTGCTTCAAGCGTTCTTCCCGAGCCTCACCGCAGAGCAACTTCTCGTCATCAAGGCGCAAGCGGACGACGGCGGCGACGTAAATCGTTCCTTGCAACTCGTTTTGGACGTAGACATTCAAGTTGCGGCATTGCTTAACTTTATGCGTACCGAACTTGTCAAATACACCGACGACGATGATCAATTCGACGGTGATATGGACTTGTTCACGGTTATCGAGTTGCTCAAAAAAGTGTTTGAAAAACTCAAAAAGAACACCGATAGTTTGACAAAACTCATCGCAGACATCGCAAGTTACGTCAACCTCAGCGTAAGACTTCAAACGAAGGGCGGCAACGATTCCGAATATCACGATATGCTCGGCATTTATATGGTGGGCGGCACGTTCGAGTTGCTCTCGGAAGAAGAAAAGACCAACGTCACGAGCGAGCATTACGTAGACCCGAGCGAGAGATTCGACCACTACTTCGAAACGAAGAACGGCAGTTACTATCTCGACGAAACGACGGGCGAATACAACTACATAACTTCGGATGCGTTTGCGGGAACGAGATATTCCTACGATTCGAGTTATTGCTACAAGAACGAAAATGGCAACTACAAGCGCGTAAACGGCGGCTTGTTCGTTGACCTCAGTTACTTCAACATTCCGTCCTTGCGCGTCGACGCAAACGAAATCAGAAAACTCGTGAGCGGCATCCTTGCGCAAAGTTCGACGGAAGCAATGGCGGCGGCGGACGACACCCCCGATGACGGCGAGAAAGAAAAGATTTCATTCCCGCTTGTCAAAGACGACAAGATACTCGGATATATCAGAACGTTTGCATACGGTTTGCAAATCACGTCGAGATACATCAAGGTGCTTGCAAACGCAGACTATATCAACAGCATTCTCTCTCTCGTAATGGGCGAGAACGCGATCCAATTCGACGACAGTAAGTTCGTCAACCAACCCAATGTCACGCTTTACACGGACAACACGAGATACTCTTACGAGAATGCGCAAGACGTTATCAACGAATTCAAGACCAAAGTAACGGGTCTCGACAAATCGTCGGACGAGTACAAGAAGTACGCAAAAGAACTCGAAAGCACTCTCACCAAGTCCAAGTATTTGTTCGACATCGTTACGTATACGGGCGAGGGCAATGAGAACAAAGGAATTTACTACAAAGACAGCGACGGCGCATACGTCCAAAAGTCCGAATTGTCCACCGTCGAGCGCGCAGCGTACGACGAACAAGTCAAAGTGGGCACTGCAAGTTACTATGACGTAAAGAAAGTCAACGTTTACATCAAACTTGCAGAAGGAGTTTATGTTCTCTATGCAGACGCGACGCAAACGCAACTTAACAAGTGCGAAAAGGTTGCCGAACTTCAAAACAACTATTTGGTCAGAGTTCCGAAACTCTACTACTATGCGTCCGAAAATGCAGAAGAACCCGTAGCGGTCAACTTCCGATACAGTGTCGTCAAACCGCTTCAAGCACGCAACGAATTCCTCTCGGTCAACCTCTATTTGTGGAATCACAAGTTGTCGGTTGCAATCAACGCACCGTCCGTGGGCGTAACCAAGTTCCAATACATCACCGGACAAGAAGCGATTGACGACAATTACAGGTTGGTAAAAGCGGACGAAGTACTCGAAGAAGGCACGAAACGCTACAACAGGAATGACGACGGAACATACACCGAAGCAGAAAACGGAAAATATGTTGCGCAAGAAAAGCCTAAGTATGCAATCAAGAGCGTTGCGGCAGGCGCACGTTATATCAACACCGACGAAGACATCTACACCAGTGTGGACAAAGAATCCGACGGTTTGAGCAACTGGGAATTCGATTACTACACCGGCGGCAACTTCGACACGAGCAAGTACGCAAAGAATCCTCGTTACTACGAGTATAAAGGCGAACTCATAGCAATCACCAAAGACTCGTTGTTCGTCAAGAACGGCAATCAATACGTTCAAGCGGCTCTTGACAAGACTGCTGAAACACCGACTACAAGTTGGGCTTTATTCCCCGACTTCATCGCGGAAATCGAGAACAACGGTGCGGAATACTACGTCGAGAACACGGCGAAGACCGCGTATGTGCGCGTACAAAGAACATTTATCTATAAGAAGTACACATACAATACCGAAAAGAAAGTCCTTCTTCCCGCAACCGATGATTGCGCTCCCAAAGACTACTTCATCAAGGTTCAACAGAACAGTTCGGTTGAAAAACCCGACTTCTCGAAGCCCGAATATGCGAAATACGCATACAAGGAGTATGTCGACAGCGACAACCTCTACTACATCTCTCTTGCATTGAGAGGCAGTCTGTTCATTCAAGCAGGCAAGATTTACTTCGACTATGCAACGTACAAGGGAGTGTACAACTCTATCGTCAACAAGATAACCGATGAAAATTTGTATCAAGAAGTTCCGGACAGCGTTCTTGAGAAGATTGCATACAAGAAATTCCAAGGCGACTACGTCAGAGTTACCGATACAACGGAAATCGCACAACTCAAAGACAAAGGTTTGTTGTATGTTTTGGTCAACGGTGAACTCGACGAGAAGTACAGCGGCGCGAACGAAGTGCTCGGCGATGTTTTGGGCAACTTGCTCGGCGCAATGACCGGCAAATTCCAAATCGCGGAAGATATGACGTTCAACATCTACTTCTCGCTCAGATTGAATCTCGGCTTCAAACTCTACATTCTTCCGTCGTTCGGCATCGACATTCGCGACCTTGACGTTGCAATCGACGTTTGGGGCGAACAAAACGACTTGCTCGACGACGGCACGGGCAAAAATTACGTCACGAGCAAAGACAGAGACGAAAACAACTACAAAGTCAAGTTGCTCGACGGCACGAAGCCTCATATTCTCGGAATCTACTACGACAACGACAAAGACACCGGCAAAGCGGGTCTTTACATCGACGCGGAAGCACTGCTCGGCAAAGAAGCAAAACTCTTTGTGGATATGAGCGAGTACTCTCTCGAAGAAGTGATTACGGGGCTTGTGGCAGGCATCGGCAAAGGCTCTTCCGCACAAGACGCGTCCGTTGCTTCCGATGATGTGACGAATCTCAATCCCGACAAACAAAGTGCAGATACGACGAGTTTGTTTGTCAACATATTCACCAACGCGCTCGCACTCAACGTGACGTCGGGCTTTGCAAAAGTTCTTATCAAAGAACTTATGCCCGACAACGCAAGCATTGCGGATATGTTGCCCAACCTCAAAGTTTATCTCAAACAAAATCTCAGACCGTACGACATTACGATTGGCGCAATTCTCTTTAACGAGAAGGGCGATGTTCCCGTGTTCAATCTCGGGCTTAACATTCAAGGTTTGAACGGCGTAGACGGCGAGTCCTCGTCCATCGAGTTCGGCAGAAAAGAAGACATTTTGAAAACGCAACAAGGCTCCAACGCCATCTTCTACTATGCGAACTTCTACCGCGACAACGGCAACACCGATTACAGCAACTACTACGGTAAGAACTACAACGCAAAAGACTACGTCAAACTCAAACGCGACGAAGCGACGGGTTACGATTATATCGAGAACGCAGACGGCTCGAAGGGCGCTCTCTACACGGGCACAGACGCGGACGGCAAAACGTTTGCAGGCCCCGAAGACAGATATATGAAGGCTGCGCCCGTTATGAGCGAAGTGCTCGCTTCAAGACAGATGGCGTTCAAGGGCGACCTCTACACCGACGTCGACGGCGTGTATATGCTCGTTTACAAACGCCTCAACGACATCGCAGGCAACAACAACCTCGACGAAGACACGTACAGAGAGTACAGAAACCTTGTCAACACCAACCAATTTGCGACCTACACGGGCACGCTCTACGTTGTCGACAGCAACGGCAACTTCGTCAAGACGGACAAAGACACGCTCAAAGGCTTCACGGGCGAGGGCAATTTGCAATACGCTCTTGCAAGCAACTACACGAGCGCAACCGTAAGCGAAACGAGCAAAGCGGTTGTCTACAACGGACAAACCTATTATCCGATTGACACCAACGGCAACGGATACACCGATATGAGTGAAGCGGACACATTCGCAATGAACTATCCGAGCGCTAAGGTTTACAAACAAGTCACCGATTTCACCAACTACACCAAAGCGTTGGCACTCAATCTCGGCGATTTGCTCGGCGGCGGCACATTTGACGTTGCAAGCGTGCTTGCGGGACTCGAAAGCGTCGAACTCGGAATGAGTCTTGACATCAAGGCGACTCTCGACGATGTCATCAACTGGACATATCAATTCACGAGATTTATCGACGATCCGCAAATCAGCCAATATCTCTACTTTATAGCAACATCGCTTCAAGCCAACAAGGAATTCCAAAGCCTTATCGGTTTGAGCGTCGATCTCAAAGCGTATCTCAAACTCGCAAATCTCGTCAAGATGATTGCGGGCGACAAGAGCGTTGGCATTTTGCAAGCCCTCGAAGGCGCGAAGATTTATCTCGAATTGACCTACGAAACCAACTTCCACGGCAACCAGAAGCCGCAAGCGTTCTTGTGGGTGGAAATCAGAGGCGGCAAACTTTATCTCAATCTCGATATGAGCGAGATCGGCGACATCGTCGGTTGGGGCGACTTCTTCTCATACGGCGTTGTCGACGGACTCGATCTTTCGAGCATACTCGGCAGCAGTTCGACAACGGCAAGCGCACAAGCCTTTACGGCGGCCGATGACGAGGAAGTCAACACAGGTTTGATTCCGGCAAACATATGGAGCGTTCTCAATGTTGTTCTCGGCAGATTGCTCATCGCAAACGACTTCATCACGGTCGGACTCAACGAAACTCTTATCGCGGACCTCATCGGTATGCTCGCGGACAGCGACAGCGCAGTGCTTCAAGGCATAAGCGAGTTCTTGCCCAAACTTCACACGACCGATACGAAGGACACCAGCGGTATCACCATCAACTTCTACGGCAACTCGCCCAGCATCGACATCAACCTCGGCTTCAAGGTTGGCACGCTCTATTACGAAACCGTAAACAACTTCAACTCGATGTACGGCAAAGACGGCAAGTACTTCAAGGGAAGCAACTGGTCGGGCACAACGTTCAAGCAAGAAACGAGCGGCGAGTACACTGTAGGCAATGGCACGGATAACGACAACACATATGTTCTTGTATCCACAGACGATTACGCACTCGTTGCGTACGCATATCCTGCTTGGGACGGCGACACCTACGACTACGACGCGACAGCGAACAAGTTCACGAAGCACACCGAAAGCGGCACGAAGGGCGCATACCTCAAACAAGGCGACTTCGCACTCGCAATTTCGCTCGGCAAACTTTATGCGAAAGTGAACAAAGACTTCTCTGTCGACAAAGACGAGAAATTTGCCGATAGAAATGACGACAAGACAATCAAGTACGTTTATGTCGAATCCGCAAACGGCGAATACGTCAAGAATACGGACGGAACGTATCGTCTTGCAACCGCTGCCGACATCGAAGAAGCGCATTACGCAAAACAAGCATCATACGGCAACTATGTGAAGTTGCAAAACGCAACGGCGCATCTTGAAATGTCGATTGAGATTTCCTTGTACGGAAGCGGCAAAGCGGCGGGCAAAGCCAACGAAATCGATTTGAGCGAAATTCTCGATATGATAATGGGGCTCATCAATCCCGGCAGCGCAATCAGCGGCTCTCAACTCAAACTCAACATCGTCAACGAATTCGGCAACGACCAAGGCGCGTTCCTCACGCTCGACCTCGTTGCGAATATCGACGTTGAAACGTACAAAGTCGAACTCGGCCTCGAACTCAACAAGAAGACGGCAAGTATGACGACCGCAAAGACGTTGCTCGGCGTTTACCTCATCGAAAACGCAGTATATGTCGACCTCAGCGGCATACTCGGCGAAACGGCAAAGATTGCCGTGACCGATCTCAACCTTGACGGTTTGCTCGAAGGCGTACTCGGCAAGTTCTTGGGTCAAGAAGAATCCACCGACGCGTCGGGTGCAAGCGTTGCAAGCAAAGAAGACATCGGCACGATCGAAAAGAACAAAGATCATTTGAGAGAGTATGCATACTTCATGATCAACGTTACGCCGCAAAAACTCTTGTTGCAACTCAACGCAGACCTCGTCAACGCAATCTACAAGAAGATTATGGCGATTCGCGGACTCGAACAAAAAGATTTGATCCCCGACATCGGCGATTTGCTTGTCAGAGTGGACGCTTCCGAGTCAGGTGCAAAGAAGTACGTCAAGATGACGGATGAAGAAAAGGCAAAACACAACGGCAAAACGTACAAGAAAGTCGGCGTAAGATACGTCGAAGTGACCGACGGAACGAAAGGCGATTATAAGCAAGACGGCAACAAGACTACAATCAGCCTCAATTTGAGATTCAGCGACGGCTTGTACTTCTGCCTCGACATTCCTGCGGGAAGCATAACAAAAGACATAAGTCAAAGCGTTGCGAGCGTCTTCGGACTTTCGGTTGCCGAAAAGGATTTCTATAAATCTATTTCCGACAAAGAGTTGAGTTCGTATGACGGAACAAGATATGCCAAAAAATCGGACGGAACGTACGAAACGGCTTCCGACTACGTTGACGGAGTGACATATTATGCTCCTATGGTTAAGCGTATCGACGACAAGGAATTGTCAACGTATAGCGGCGACAAATTCGTCAAGAACGCAAACGGTAACAACGTGCTCAGTTCGCTTGCGATAAGCGAGGCAACGTACTATGCGCAATCGACGACGTACACGAAACTCGTGTTGAAGGGCGGCAAACTCTATGACGGCGAAACCGAATTCCAAGGCGCGGTGTATGTCAAACGTTACGGCGCATATGAACTTTCTGCGGGCGCAAATTATGTTGCGACAACGAACTATTATAAACAAGACGTGACATACGTCGCACTTACCGCAAGAGACGGTATGCTCTACAACGGAACGGAATTGTTCAAGGGCGACAAAGTGTACGTCGCAAAGACCGAAACCGCCGCAAACGGAGAAACGACGACGAGTTACGAACTCTCAACGAAATACACTTTCTATCCGTATTATGCTCTCAAAAAAGAGCAGGTGCCGAGAGACTATATCGAAATTCTCTCTCTCGACCTCGAATCGCTTGTGAACGGTACGGGTACGTTTGACATTTCGTCGCTCAACCTGCCCACAATCGGGCTCAAAGCGTCGCTCAACTTCACAATGACGTCGAAGAACCTCAAACCCGGACAAGACGGCTATGACGAATCGCTCGCAGGCTGGACAAAGAATCTTCTTGCAAACGTGCTCAGCGGTCAGGCTATCTTCGGACAGTTCGGCACGCTCACTTGGCAAGACGAGAATACCCTTACCGACGGCGGAAAGGTCTATGACGGCAAAGTGTATGTCAAGAATGCAAAAGACGAATACGTTCTCTACACAGAAAAGACGTATGCGAAAGGTACTTATTATAAGTATACTCTTGCGCCCATCAACATCACGATGGCAAACGAGATCAATCTCACCATCGATATCGCGGCGAACATAAATCTCGCACCGATTCTTGCATACGGCATCGGCGGCATTTTGTACAGCGATATTGCGGTGGATATTATGCTCGGCAAACCCGTCGGCACAAAACTTCTCAGTCTCTACTATCTCGGCTCTTCCAGACTTATGAAGAAAGACGGCGTAAACTGGGAACTCGGCATGGCAACAAGCGGCGCATATACGTCCAACGAAATCTATTCCGACGCTCTCTACGTTGACGCAAGCGGTTTGGGCCTTGGAAAGATCAAGTTCCAAGGCATTGCAGGCTTGCTCGGCGTAACTCCGAGTTACGGAGCCAAGACCGCGTCGGGCGCAAGCGTAAGCGCAGACGCAACGACGTCAGACGCGAACACCGCAGGTGCAAACGCGGCGGCAAGCAATGCGCTTTACTTGCAAATCGACATCCAAAACGGACGTCTCGGCGTGTCGTTTGACAATGCGTTCATCACAACGCTTATCGGAATGCTCGGACTCGACCTCGGCGACATCGAACTTCCGCCCATCAAGTCGGTCAAACTTGACGTGAACCTCGGTGCAAAGGGTCTCGATTCAATCAACCTCAATGCCTTGCTTGACAGCGTCGGCACAAGTGCGAACGTCAAGATCGACAACGTTGAACTCGGCTTCGGCGAGAGCATGGTTGAATCCGCAAATCTTATCGAACAAGTGAAGACGGGCTACACCGGTTTGACCTTCTCGAAGACGTCGGGCATTATGAACCTCATCCAAAACGCCATCGACAGTTTGAAACCCGGTCTTTCCATCAACATCCAGAACAAAGTATGGCAGTTGACTCAAGCAAGAAAGGTCGCGACGTTGTATCAGGATTCAAGCATCACGCTCACAGGAAAGAAAATTCTTACATCAACCAAAATAGACGGTAGTAGTTCTTCACCCGAAAAATACAATATTCGTCTTGACTTAGCGAGCAACCGTACATCTATCGGACTCAAAGCGATTTTGGGAGGGAACAATATCTTTATCACCGACCTCTCGCTTCCGAGTGGTTTGGTGAGTGGTATTGCCGGACTTGTTTCCGCGCTAAAATGTCTCGATTTGGGCAGTATGATGGGCAAATCTCCGCTTCTTGCGCTTGTGAACGGCACGGACGGTGATGACGCAACCTACGAATATCCGTCCGCAAAGACGGCAGCCGAAACATCAACGACTGCGGCAAGCGGCTGGAACAAAGACAAAACTTCATACACGTATCCGCTAAATCTTGAAAATCTCATCAAGAGCGTTGACGTCAACCTGTTCAACGACAACGAGTACTGGCCGTACTTTGAAAACGCAACGAAGGTGTCCAACGGCGCAGGCAAGATTTCCGTCAAGGTAACGCTCAACAAAGATTCGTACAACGAACTCATAATTATGGTCACGTCCATACTTATGGGCTTGATGAAAGACAAAATCAACAGTGACAACGGCGAGCCGTACTTCGGCGATGTACAAAAGGCGCGCGACGGCAAGACGAGCATAACCGGTAAAGGTCTGTCCTCTTATTTGATTGACGGTATCGGCGACACCAACGAAATCACCAAGTTCTACGACGGACTTGACGCGTTGGTCAAGAGAGGCGCGACTACGCAAGAGAAAGTCAACTATGTCGAGCCGTTTGCAAGGTCATTGCCCGTAACGTTGACGAAGTGGGCGTTGTTGTTCGCACTCGACGCGGCAAACATATCGCTCGGTTACGGTACAATCCAAAATTTGGCGAGCGAGGTCATCGAGGGATTGAACTTCCTCATCGGCGGAATTCTTCCCATTCCGTTTGCAAGCGGTGAAATCGATCCTTCCGTCAATATCTACGTCGACCTCAATCCGACGGCAAGCGAATACGGCTGCACCGGCGATCAAGTCGTAAAACCCGGCATTCAAGCCATTGAAATTATGGTCAATGCCGAGAAGAACGGCACCGGAACGGCAATGAAGTACAACAAAGCGCAAACCACCAACAAGAGCGATATGAATCGTATGGCAAACGGTGGCGGCGCGGTTGCGGCAGGCTCGGCAGACAGCACGACAAACGAATTAAGCAACGCTTGGGACTTCTTTATGCTTCGCATAACGCCGTACAGCATAGTCGATACGTCAGCGCAGAAGTTCAACACCGGTATGCTGTACTTCGACGATGCGGAAAGCGCAGAGAAGGTGACAAACGAAGTCGCCGCACCCACCGAAATCGTAATCGACGATCCGGCAACAAGATCGGGCAATGCAGTGAAGTCGGACGGTTCGTCGGTGCCTGTCACGCTTCGCGACAGCGCGTTCCTCGACGCAACGGTATTCCCGCAATACGCAAACGTCAAATTCCCTGTCTATCTCGGCGGCAAACAAATGCAGTCCTATGATTCTTCGGGCGATTACAAAGACGCAGTAGGCACGCAAATCGTTTGGGATGCGGCAACCGTCGATTTGACTGCGGCAACTTCCGAAGACACAAACGGCAGACGTCTTGCAGGTTATGTGTACGGCTACGCGCTCAACGTCGTGCTTTACGCAATCCCCGTCTACGTCACCAACGATAAGGAAGCGCAAACGCAATCCATCAAGGGATACTACAACATAAACGGCAAGTATACCGAAAAGGCACTGGGAATCGACATCGATACCAACAGTTCCAAGTATATGGCGGAACTTCCCGACCTCGTGAGAATCCCGTTCAGAACGGGCGGCAAGTACACGTTCGCAACCTATCTCAAGGATTCTGCAGGCAATATGGCATATGCGGTCATCAATCCGATAAGCGGCGCACCGTCCGAAAACGGCTATCAAATCCTCGTCCAACCCACTCAAGAGGAAATCGATAAAGGCGCGACGGCAAATCTCAACAAAGACGGCAACAAGTGTTTGTTGATGCCCGCATATATCGCAGGTCTTAAGACTGTCAAGGATAAAGACGGAAACGATGTTTATCAAACGGTCAAGATCAAGAACGAAGACGGCACGGAAGTCGAATACTACGTGCTTGACCGCAACAAATTGCCGAAGGGCAAACAATTCCCCGCAGGCACGATCGACTGGAACACGGACGACTTCAAGTACGATTGGCAAGGTTCGACCGAGTGGACGACGGGTGCCGGCAGCAACGTAGTCAAAGTCGGATTCACCTATCAATGGGGTCTCGGCAAAGCGGTTACGGACACGATTTCGTTGACTGCGAAGAACTACAAGATTTCAAGACTCACGTCAATGTCCAACAACGAGAGCGGCACGGTAACGCAAAACTTCAAGAGCGAGCGCGACTCTGGTGGCAACTACACGACGATTCTCGAACTCAAAGCGATGGATATCGACGCAAGTATGCAAAACCTCGTGACCTACCTCGGCGGATTCCGCTTAGTCAACGGCAAGTTCATCAACGAAAGTTCGATGACGGGCTTCGACGTCGAGTGGGATACGACGGAACTCGCAAAAGCGCTTAACGCAATCACCACCAAAGATTCGAGCGGCAACGACGTCGTAAACTACTACAAGGGTCTTGACGTAACGGTAAAAGCAAAGGTCGGCGGCAAGAGATTCAGCATCTTCACGTCGGTCACGAAGAATCTCGTTTCGACGAACAAGAGCGGCTTTGTGGGCAAGAGCGAGAGTTTCGCCGGCAAGTTCGCGCAAGAAGTCAATGTCAGAATCGTAGTCAAACCGTATGTGTTCGCTTCTATGGCAAACGCGCTCGTATTCGATCAGTATCGTTATGAAAAGATAACCGCAGCCTCGTTCGGCAACTCATTCCGAATCAACGTCAAAGACGCAAGCGGAAACACGCGAGTCGAAAACTTGACGGTCGGCAACGGACTCAGCGTCGAAGCGCCGTTCATCAAAGCGGGCGAAACCTATCTCAACGCATACAATAATGCGGTGCACAAACTCACGTCCGACGAAATCACATACGAGGGATACAGCAATCAAAGAGCATATCCGCTCTATGCGAAACTCGTCATCGGCACTGAATACAGCGGCAAGCAAGAGGTTTACGTTCCCATCGAAGTGAACGCGGTCAAACCCTCTGCGGTGACGATAAGCGTCGAACACGGCAACACTCTCAATCCGAAGTGGTACGAGAGATACGACGAGTTCAACGTTTCCGTCGGCAAGAATACGTACACGATGTTCCCCGACTGGACGACGGTGCAGTATTACACCAACGCCGCTTGCACGAAACTCAAATCGCAACAAAACATCTTTGACGGCGGTACGATTTACGCGCAAGTAGAAGCGTACGCAACTGCGGACGGCACGAAAGGCGGCACGAAACTCGCTCTTGTCAACACCGGCGAGGTGGACGAGAGTGGCAAGCCTGTCTATGCGGCGCAAAAGATAACGCTCAGACTCAACGTCGAGCAACAAACCATACAATCCGTAAACTTCTTCTACGACGAAACGATTGGCGACGTCGCGGCATATTTGAGAAAATATGCAAGCGACGAAGCGAAACTCGCCGAACTCGAAGCGAAACTCGCGGACATCAACAACTACACCGGTAGCGTATATCAACAAACGCACGAAAAGGACGGCACTTGGTACGGCATCGACCCGATCAACTTTGCAACCAACCCGAGCGATTACTTCAAGACGAGTGATTGGGGCGACGCAAAGGGTGGCACGCCTGTCAAGGTCAACTTGGTCAACGGAGAATCCTACATTGCATTCGTCAGAGCGTTTGACACTGTCGTTTCGGGCAAAGACGTCAAAGGCACGGGCAATACGCAAACCTGCTATATGACGATAGGCAACAACAAAGTTTCCTTCAACGTCAACATTCCGAGTTATGAATTTGTCGGCGGCGCAATGAGCGACGCGGAAAGCAAACTCACGTATGTAGACGGCAAAGTCGCAGGCGCGAAAGACGATGCGAAAGACGATACGTTGAAACTCGCATACAACGTGTTCGACGAATGGAAGTTGCCGAGCACGGCGACCGTACAAACCGCACAAGGCGTCGGCGACACAACCGTTGACGTCAAATGGGTTGATTACGCCGCGCCGAACAAGGACGAATTGAAGTCCGACGCAGACGGCAAGTTGTACGTCGAGCGTAAGTACTTCTTCTTCGACGGACTCACGATGCGTTATCCGAGTGCGGACGCGTTCACGGCAAAGATTTATCTTGAAAACTTCAACACGGAAGTGAAAGAAATCGTTCCCGACGGAATGAGCCGCAAATACGACGTATTCGACAAGTTCGAGTTCGCTCGCACCGCAACCGTCTATATGAATGACGGAACGAAGCACGAAAACGTGCCTATCCGCTGGGAAAGCACGTCAATGCCGACTGCGGATGAAATCAAACAAGGCAGTTTCACTCGCAAGATTCGCATTCTCGGCGCATACGTCGAGGGTCAGGACGTTTACAGCGACTACGTCGTGACCGTCAACAATGACTTCACGATTGACACGCTCTTGAACGGATTCAAGACGGGAATCACCGGCGACTACAAGGCAGGCAACTTTGCAATCGACGTTGCAAAAGACAACTTCTATCAAGGCTTGCCAAAGAGCGCAAACGTCATGGTCGGCACAAAGACGATCCCCGTCACGCTTGCGTGGAGCGACAACTACACCGCAGAGAGCGGCTTCAACGGCAATATGACTCTCACGATAACTTCCAAGGACGGCGACAACGTCGTGCTCGAAAGTGACGTGAACGTCGCCGTAAAAGTCGAATCCGCAGGTATCACGGGTCTTGCGAAGGGACAAAAGTACAACCTCGACCCGTATGCGATGAGCAGTACGCTCTTTGAATCGGGCAGTTTGCAAGAAGTCAAAGTCAGCGGCAGCGACAACACGCAATACGTTGCGGTCGAATACGACTTCGACAATCAAGCGTTCTACGACAACGTTGCTTCCCACTTCGGCAAGAAGTACAAAGTGGCGGTCACGTACAAGTACAACGCAGGCAAGAACGACAACGTCGAAACGGGCGAAATCGAAGTGTACGTCGTGGGCAGAAGCATTATGTTTATGTCCGACTACGAGAATCGCTCGATTGTGGTGGATACGTTCCTTCACAAAGACGCTTCCTATCTTGCCAACAAGATGAGAATCACGACGACGGGCGGCGACGTGTTCGACGCGTACTTCGACTGGTCCGACGTTGACAAACTCATCAAGAGCGGAAAGAGCAACACGGCGTATATGGCAACCGCGATCGTGGGCGTCGAGAAAGCAAACGGCGGCTACGTACTTGCCGATATCACCGACGACGACAAGGTCAACCCGACTTACGTCGCAATCGAAGACTACGTCGAGTACAAGCAAAAGACCGACCCGAACTTCGCTCTTACGAACGAAAAGAGATATATGCTCGCAAAACAACGCGTCAACATACCTGTTACGGTGCTTGACCGTACGATTGCGGACGCAGAACTCTTGCTCGGCAACACCGACCTCGAATATTTGTATTCCGATTCGAGCAAGTATTCCACCATCACCGACACGCTCGTCGGCAAGACGAACGGCGCGTATGACGGCAGATACATCGACATCGTGTACAACAAAGCGACCGGTATGCCCGAACAATACGTTTACAACAACCACTTTGCATACGTCGGCGCAAACAAACTGCCCGACACGATGCAACTCACGTTTGTAAACGGCGACGTCGGCAAATACTACATTACTTACGAAAACGCACCTACGGCAAGTGACCTTGCAGGTCTCACGACAACTCTCGACAGAAAGATGACCGTTCACGTATATGATATGGAAACCAAAAAGATCGAGGTTATGGACGCGTTTGAAATGTCGATCAAGATTCGCGTGTCCAAGGTTACGCTCACAAACAGCGACCTTGCGTACAACGATATGTCGGTCGGCTCGTACAAGTACAACAAAGACGTATATGCAGACAGAGCGAACACCGTCTACGACACGAGCAAGTATGCTTCAACCGCAACGTTCTACGTCGGCGCACAGTTTATGCTTGCGCAAACGTGGTGGACTGACGGCAGATCCGCAAACGGCAGCAAGTACGACTACAACAGCACGTACACCAAACGTCACGGATTCACCGACACCGACGGCGAAGTATATCCCGGCATTTACAGCGTGTACTCGGTCGGCAGCAAGTTCAAAGCGGAAGGTGAGGAAGGCAACTACGAAGGCGTCAAGTTCTACGTCTACAACGCTGACACCAAGAATTATGCTTTGTATAACGGCACCGTAAAATACGATTCCGCAAACACGACCTACAAGAGCGAGAGCGGTCAAGACCTCTACATCCTCGTTTACGTGACGACGCAAACCCTCAACGCAAGTTGGAATGCTGACAGCGTAAACTACACGTACAGAGGCGGCAACGTTGCAGTCGAGGCAACTCTCACAAGCGGCGTTGAAGGCAACGGCGCAACGGAAAAGGTAGACGTCACGGTACACGTCAACAACAGCAGAGCAAACGGTGAAGCAACGCTTGTAAGCGGCGACACCTGCGGCTTGTTGTCCGACGGCAAATTCGTAATCGACCCGTATACCCCATATGCTAAGTATGTCGAAACCGAAAAAGGTGCATATGTCTATAAGGATATCACCGATGACGGAACCGACAATGCGACGTATGTCACAGTCGACGAATACGTCAAGCATATGCAAAAGACCAATCCGAGTTTCGAACTTCCGAAGAACGAAAAGAGGTATAATTACTGCGTCGGAGCGTTTGCAAGAATTTCCGGTTACAGCGGCGACCGTTACGAGAAATCCTCCGTTGCAACTTCCGGTTACGTCAAGAACAACCTCGACGGCACGTACAAACTCGTTGACGGACAATACGTCGAATTGACTGAGGAAGAACTCAACAGAGATTACGCAAACTTCCCGACAAGGCTCACCGTCACGCTTGCAAACGGCACAAAGGTCAACGTGCCGGTAACGTGGGACTTCAGCGGCGTCAACGTGACGTATGCGGGCGGCGAATATTACGCATATGCAATCGTCAACTACGACGGTGCGTACAACTACAAGGCAACGGATTCGTCTTCGGCAAACGAAGTCGGCACGCAACGTATCAGATTCAACGTCAACGTGCTTGACAGAAGAATACGCGCGGGCAAAGACGGTATCGCAAACGAAACCGAACTCAAGAAACTCACAGGTTACGCATACGGCGTTTCGAGCGGCGTTGCGGCTTTCGTCAATCCGTACGAGTATATCAAGCCCACTATGCCCACCGAACTCTCTCTCAACGAGCGTCAAGCGGACGGCAATTACAAGGCAATGACGTACTCGACGAGAAGCAACGAGAGAAAACTCGTATGGTCGTTCGACGAGTTTAGACCTTCCTACAACGGCGGCGTGATTTACGTCACTGCAAAACTGATCGGCATCGACGGAAATGCCCAAACCTACAAGATTCCGTTCCTCGTCCAGAAGATGGAAGCAACGGCAATCAAAGAGGCTCAAACCACGGTTGGCTCGAACGGCGTGACTAAACTCACGCCGAAGTCGGGCGGTTACAGTTCCGCAATCGTTTCGGGCAAAGCAAGCAGTTCGTTCAGCATCGATCCCAACGATCCGAACAGATTGTCCATGCCGTTCATGTACATCGCGACGTTCAAGGTTTCTACGCCCAATTACGATGCGGCAAACGACAAAGTCACAGGATTCACTGATGTTACGGAACCGAAGGACCTCGATTTCTTCTACGCAATCGTTTCTATGCCTGCGGACGAGCAATACACCGTCACGTCAAGCGGAATCACGACGAGCGCAAGCGGCAACACCGCAACGATTCAACTCGGCGACCAAGAGCGTATCTCGGTGAAGGTCGTTCAAACCAACGCGAACCTTGCCCCGACGATTTCGAGCGCAAGCGGATTGCACAGCGGCACGACGCTTCAAACGACGACGACCGTAAACGGCAGCAGAGTCAACGTAGTTTGGTTCGGCACGGCGGAAGTTTATTCCGCGTCCGACAATTCGTTGGTTGCAAGTTACGCGGTTATGTTCTCGTCGGCAGGCACGAGCCTCACGCTTCCCACGTCCGCAGACCGCAAAATCGTCTACAAACTCTATGCGGCGGTAGGTACGGTTGTGGACAGCAACGGCACGGTCGTTACCACCGAAAAGGCAACGCAAGACTTTGCAAACTCGCACAGCGCAGTGGAAGTCGGACAAACCATACCTGTTGCCCAAGCAATCAGCAACCTTGAAACGATAGAGTGGAATCCGAGAGGATAACGCCTTATCGAAACCGCATTAATGCAAAACGATACGCAAAAGCCTCGCATTCAGCGAGACTTTTCGTTTCTTGCAAAGGGTTTTTTGAAAAATTCGAATGCGGCATATAGGCATAATAATAAGGCGTATCGTCATAATCGAGCGGTAATAAAATAAACGAAAAACGAGCAGAAAATCAACAAAATATGCCGTTTTTTTGTCAAGTTCGGTTTGCGTTTTGCAAACATAGCGGCGCAAGTACAAATTTTTATTGAAAATATCGCCGCTTGTGATATAATACATATAATAAAAGCAACGGAGGCACTTATGGGACTCATCAAAAGACAACTTCTCAAAGTTATAAGTTGGGAAGACAGTTCTCAAAATACATTAGTTCACAAATTCGAATATGACGACAGATATGCGATTATGAAAGGTTCGGAACTCATCGTTCGCCCCTCGCAAGCCGCCATATTCGTGTATCGCGGAAGCGTATGCGACGTTTTCACCGAAGGCAGTTGGAAACTCGACGAAGGTTCGACGCCCGTACTCACCGCGCTCGCAAACTGGAAATACGCGTTTGAAAACCCCAAACAAATCGACGTTTATTACGTCAGTTTGAAAAGATTCACTCAAATGAAGTGGGGCACGCCCAATCCCGTTATGATGCGCGACAAGGACTTCGGAATGATTCGTATCGCAGGTCACGGCGAGTATTCCTTCCACGTTATGAATCCCGAGCTCTTTATGAAAGAGATTTTCGGCGCAACGCATTCCTACAAGACCGAGGACATCGAGGAGCATCTCAAATCTTTGGTGCTTGCACAACTTACGGATATGCTCGGCGAATGCGAGATTCCCGCGCTCGAACTTGCGGCAAACTATCTCGAAATCGGCGACACCGTATGCAAGGAAGTGAAGCCCAGATTCAACGAACTCGGACTTGACATCGATGCAGTCATAGTGCGCAACTTCAAGTTGCCCGAAGCCGTCGAAAAGGCGATGGACCAACGCACCACTCTCGGCGTCTTCGACGGCAAGATGGGCGAGTACGCCCAATACGAATCCGTGCAAGCAATGCGCGACGCGGCAAAAAATCCCGGAATGGGCGGTATGTTCGGCGCGGCAGGCATCGGTCTCGGAATGGGCGCAAGAGTGGGCAATCAATTCGCGCAAAACCTCGACGAAGCGCAAACTCAAAAAGTCAAATGCGCAAAATGCGGCGCGTCCGTCAAAGCGGGTGCGAAATTCTGCCCCGAGTGTGGCGCAAAGGTCGGCGCAGAAGAAACCGTAAAATGCTCTAAATGCGGCGCAAGCGTTCCGCAAGGCGCAAAATTCTGCCCGGAATGCGGTCAACCGATGAACGTCGTATGCCCCAAGTGCGGTGCAAAAGTTAAATCGGGTATGAAATTCTGCCCGGAATGCGGCGCAAAAATCGGCTGATAAAGGATAAATAGACTTTCACAATGGCAAACGATTTCGATTACAATGTTTCGGCTGTCGTAAAGTGCCAAAACTGCGGCGCAGATATGGTTTATGACCCCGAAAAAGGCGCGCTTCATTGCTCGTATTGCGACGCAACTCGCACAATCGACAAAAGAGTGTGCTACAAGCGCGATTATCTTTCGGCACTCGACGAGGGCGAGGTCAAATTCGACAATTCGACATACAAATGTCCCAACTGCGGCGCGGACGTCAAACTCGCGCCTTTCGACACTGCAATAAAATGTACTTATTGCGGCGGTACGAACGTTGTCGAACTCGAAGATATGAAAGGGCTTAAACCCGACAGTATTCTCCCGTTTGCACTTTCTCAAAATCAGGCTTCGGATGCGGGCAAAAAGTGGATAAAAAAGAGGATTTTTGCACCTATTAAACTAAAAAAGAGTTTCACGGTGGATAAATTTAAGGGCGTTTATATTCCGTCCTACGCATTCACTACAAACGCCGATTCCACTTACGACGGACGACTTGGCGAACGCCGCACGAGAACCGTCGGAAGCGGCAAGGATCGACATACCGAAACCTACATTGAATGGTACACGGTAAACGGATCGACAAACAACTTCTTCGAGAACGTGGCGGTTGAGGCAAGCACGCAACTCAATCAAAAAGAGTTGAACAAAATCTTGCCCTACGACACCGACAATCTCGAAGCGTACAACAAGGACTACATCGCAGGCTTTTCGGCAGAGAAATACGACACCTCGCTCAAAGACGGATTCGACGTTGCAAAAGGTCAGATGGACGACACCATTCGCAAGCGCATAATCGACGGTTACGGCGCGGACGTCGTGGATTATCTCAACGTGCACACCTCGTACAAGGGAACTGCGTTCCACTATATGATGTTGCCGCTTTGGGTTTGTGCTTACGTGTACCGCAAAAAAGGCTATCGTTTCATCATCAACGGCAGAACGGGCAAGTCCACGGGCAAATCGCCCGTATCGCCTCTCAAAGTAGCAATCGCGGTGCTTTTGGCGGTCGGTATAGTCGCGTTCATCGCGTGGTTAGTGCTGACGGGGCAGGCCGAAACCTAAGCCGCAGACAAAAGCGTTAAATCGTAAAACGCAAAACGAAAACGTCAAATAGTAGACGACAAGACGAAAAGTGCGACGAAGACCACACCAAAGCGATTGTCGCATAACGGCAATACAACAAAACGAAAGCAGGAACAAAGCAAGTCGCAAAACCACTTGAAACTAACGAAAACAATTAAAATTTATATATCTTTACGGAGGTAATAACAATGGTAACAAAAGATATGCTCATCATCGACGTACTCGCACAAGGCGACCCCGACAAACTCGCCGAAGTGTTGCAAGATAGCGGAATGCACTGCTTGCATTGTATGCTCGCACACGGCGAAACTCTCGAAGAAGCGGCGGCAGTACACGGAATCAATGCGGACGAACTCGTTGAAAAACTCAATGCGGTTATCGAAAAATAACGGTATAAACGCATAGAAAAACGTCAAAAAACATAGAAAAAACGCCGTTTTTTCGGCGTTTTTTTATGCCGTTTTTTCACATAAAGCGGCAGAGTGCGCACGCAATGAGCGCGCCCAAAAGTGTGCAGAAAAGCGATACGGGGATTGCGTAGCGCAACTTCTTTACCTTGCACGCAGAGAAGTAAACTGCGGATATATAAAATATGGTTTCGCTGCCGCCCGCTATTACCGAAGCGCACCTCGAGATATACGAATCTGCGCCGTATTTTGTTATTATATCCTCGAGTATCGCAATCGTGCCGTTGCCCGAAAGGGGGACGAGCAAGAGTATTTCGGCAACTTCACTCGGTATGCCGATATACGCAAGAGGCTTTGCAAGCCAACCCGAAACTATGCTCGAAAGTCCGCTTGCTTTGAACATTTCTATGCACACGAATATGGACGCGATATAGGGGAAGATGTCTGTTACGAGGTCGAGTCCGTCCTTTGCGCCGAGCAAAAAACAGTCGTATACTTTCACCTTTTTGACAATGCAAACTACGATGAGAAGTATGAGAAGAGAGGGCAGTATATACATACTTACGCTCATAACTCACCTCTTTGCGATTTTGCACAGAATTTACGAAACGAGGGTTTTATTTTTCGGTTTACGCTAAATAAAGTGCTTGTTGTGTCGTTTGAATCGTTTTTATTCTTTTTTAGCGAAAACACTTTGCAAAGAATCGTTCCGCACAAAGTGGCTATGCCGCTGGATATTAAAGTGGGCAAAATCACGTCGGACGGACTTTGCGAATTTGCGCTTGCTCTAAGCGCAATCACTGTTGCGGGGATAAGTTGAATGGACGTTGCGTTTATCACGAGCAGCATAATCATATTGTCGGTTGCTCTGCCGCTCCCGTCGCTCATCGCGCTCATAGCCTTTATGCCTGCCGGGGTTGCCACGCCGCCCATTCCGAACATATTTGCGGCAAGGTTGACGCATATTTTGTCGTACGCCTCGTCCGATTCGTTTTTGAAAATCTTGCATACCACGGGGCGCAGAATCTTCGACAGTTTTTTGTCGAGGGCGGTTGCTTCCACCATTTTCAGAACGGACAGCCACACGGCGTATATCGCGCAAAGTTTGAAGGAAAGTTCGATTGCGCCGCGCACGCCTTCTATCATCGTGGGAAAGGCGGATTCGGGGGACGTTATGATCATCAGCACCAAAGATATTGCCGTTATCAACACAAATGCAACGTTCATACGATATTGTATTTTTCGCCTCGCGCGCATATGCACTTATGATTTACTTTTATAAATAAAAGATGTATAATGTATAAATCAATCCAAAAGGCGGGCATCATTAGTCTGCCGACGAGGTGAATATGCAAGACAAAAAGAAATTTTATATGACCACGGCAATCGCCTACGCTTCGGGGAAACCTCACATCGGAAACACCTACGAAATCGTGTTTTCCGACCTCGTTGCAAGAGCAAAGCGTATGGAAGGTTTCGACGTGTTTTTTCAAACGGGCACGGACGAGCACGGTGAAAAAATCGAACTCAAAGCGCAAGCGGCGGGAATGACTCCCAAGGAATTTGTGGACCAAAGAGCCGCAGATATCAAGCGCATATGGGATTTGATGGACACCACCTACGACAAATTTATCCGCACCACCGACAAAGAGCACGAAGAGCAGGTGCAAAAGATATTCGAAAAATTTTATAAACAAGGCGACATCTACAAAGGCTCTTACAAAGGCTGGTACTGCACGCCCTGCGAGTCGTTCTGGACGGAAAGCCAACTCGTTGACGGCAAATGCCCCGACTGCGGCGGCAAAGTCGAGATGGCGGAAGAAGAAGCGTATTTCTTCAAGATGAGCAAATACGCCGACCGCCTTTTGAAATACTACGACGAACATCCCGATTTCATCGTTCCCGTATCCCGCAAAAACGAGATGGTAAACAACTTTTTGAAACCCGGACTTCAAGACCTTTGCGTGTCGAGAACCTCGTTCACGTGGGGTATTCCCGTAACTTTCGACAAACGCCACGTCGTTTACGTCTGGCTCGACGCGCTCACCAACTACATCACCGGTATCGGATTCGATGCGGACGGCAATTCGAGCGACTTGTACAAAAAGGAATGGCCGGCAGACGTGCATATCATCGGCAAAGACATCGTGCGCTTCCACTCGATTTACTGGCCCATTTTCCTTATGGCACTCGGCGAGCCGCTTCCCAAACAGATTTTCGGACACCCGTGGTTGTTGCAAGACGGCGGAAAGATGTCGAAGTCCAAGGGCAACGTCATTTACGCAGACGACCTCGTGGACTATTTCGGCGTGGACAGCGTGAGATATTTCCTTCTTTCGCAAATGCCTTTTGACAACGACGGTGTGATAAGTTGGGACTTGGTTATGGAAACAATAAACAGCGAACTCGTCAACGTGTACGGCAACCTCGTACAACGCACGATTGCTATGACAAACAAATATTTCGGCGGAATCGTTTGCGACAAGGGCGTGAGCGAACCCGTTGACGACGAACTTAAATCCGTCGCAAAAGCGGCGCGCTACAAAGTGTTTGCCAACATAGACGCGTATCGTTCGGCGGACGCATTGAGCGAGATATTCACGGTGTTGCGTAGAGCAAACAAGTATATCGACGAAACTATGCCGTGGGTGCTTGCAAAGGACGAAAGCCAAAAAGACAGGCTTTCAACCGTGCTTTACAACCTCACCGAAACGATTGTGATTTGCACGAGTTTGATTGCGCCGTTTATGCCGTCCACCTCTCAAAAAGCGGCCGAGCAATGCGGAACGACTTTGAGAGAGTACGCCGATCTCGACAAATTCGGACTTTTGCAAAGCGGAACGAAAGTTGCGGAAAATCCCGCGCACCTCTTTGCGAGAATCGACGTTGACAAGGTGAAAAAAGACTTGCTCGCAAAGGGTATCGTCAAAGAGGACAAAATAGAAGAAACGCCCGAAAAACCCGAAAAGAAAGAGAACGTAAAAGAGGAAAAGAAAGAAGATAAAAAGGCGGAAAACGTCGTCGATTTGAGCGAAATCACAATAGAGGATTTTGCAAAAATTCAACTGCGCGTCGGAAAAATTCTCACCGCCGAAAAGGTTGAAAAAGCCGACAAACTTCTCAAATTTTCCGTTCAGATAGGCGACGATACTCGCACGATAGTGAGCGGAATCGCAAAACACTATACGCCCGAAGAAATGTTGGGCAAAAACGTCGTCGTGGTGTACAACCTCAAACCTGCCAAACTTCGCGGAATAGAGAGCCAAGGTATGCTTCTTTGCGCTTGCTTTAAGAAAGAAGACGGCAGTGAAGAAGTGGTGCTCGTATCCCCCGAAAAGCCCGTCGAAAGCGGTAGCGTGGTGAGATAAGGCGGCTATGTTGATTGACACTCATTGCCACTTAAACGACGAGAAATTGCTTTGCGACGTCGACAGAATCGTCGAGGATTTTGAAAAGGACAATCTCGAAAGCGCGATATGCATCGGCTACGATATGCCGTCGAGCGAACTTGCGGTTACGCTTGCAAAAAAGTATGACAAAGTGTATGCGGCTGTCGGGGTGCATCCTCACGACGCCGATACTCTCGACGACGACGCGTGTCAAAGATTGCTCGAACTCGCAAATGACGGCAAAGTCGTAGGATTCGGCGAAATCGGACTCGATTACTATTATGATTTGAGCGAAAGGGAAGTGCAAAAGAGCGCGTTTGCAAAGCAAATCGAACTTGCACATCAAGCGAATTTGCCCGTGATTTTGCACGTTCGCGACGCATACGAGGACACGAGAAAAATCCTTTTCGATATGCGCAATTACATTCAAAACGGATTGCTTTTGCATTGCTATTCGGGGTCGAGCGAGTACGTGAAAATCTTTGACAAACTCGACGCGTACTACGCGTTCGGCGGCGCGATAACATTCAAAAACGCAAAGCATAATCTCGAATCGTTGGCGGTCGTTCCCAAAGACAGATTGCTGTTGGAAACCGATTGTCCGTATATGACGCCCGTGCCGTTTAGAGGCAAAGCCAACGAGCCGAAGTACGTCGCGCTCGTAGCGCAAAAGGCTGCCGATGTGCTCGGCGTGAGCGTGGAAGAAATCGAGAATATCACCACTAAAAACGCAAAACGACTGTTTACACGCTTGAAATGAGTGTATAAAACCTCGATTTTGTCAAAACCACAAAATCGAAAACCGTAAAAACAAAATTCAGAGAGTATATAATGACCAACAATTACGTTTATGAATTCGGCGACAGTTTGTATCTCAACATCACCAACCGTTGCCCGAACAACTGCGAATTTTGCATTCGCAACATCAAGGACGGCGTGAGCGGAAACGACCTTTGGCTTCTGAAAGAACCCACTTTCGAGGAACTCGTGGACGACATCTCCATGTACGATTTGTCAAAGTACAAAGAAATCGTTTTTTGCGGATTCGGTGAGCCGATGTGCAATCTGTCTATGATTTCGCAAATCGCGCCCTACCTCAAAAAGAAAGGTTGCAAAATCCGTATCAACACGAACGGACTGGGCAATCTCATCAACAAGCGCGACGACGTTGCAAAACTCATTGCGCCGTACGTTGACAGCGTGTCCGTGTCGCTCAACGCTTCCACGCCCGAAGCGTATCAGGAAATTTGCAGAAGCAAGTACGGCGAGGCGGCGTTTGACGCTATGCTCAAATTCACCAAAGACTGCGTTGACGCCGGCATAGACACGACTATGTCGGTGGTCGATTTTATCGGCGAGGACGAAGTCAAGGCTTGCGGCGAACTCGCAAAGAGCGTCGGCGCGCATTACAAAGTGCGCGAAACGATAAGAGAAGACACCGAGTATTAAGAAAAAACAGCAGACAACTCGTGACCACTGTTTTTTATCTTTTGTACTTCGATTGTTCGTCCGATGTGATTTGACGTTTTATCTTCGGTACGATAGTAGTATGAGTCAAACCTGTCGGCGCATACGCGCATTTGAAAGGAAATAAATGGAAAATAACGGCATAAAAGACATAATACGCGGCGTAAACTTCCGCTTCAACAAGGCTCTGGGTCAAAACTTCATCACCGACTCGAACCTTCTCGACGCAATCGTTGCGGACGGCGGAATAACGGGCGACGACGTCGTCGTCGAGATAGGTACGGGTGCGGGTACGCTCACTCGCGCCATTGCCAAAGTCGCAAAAAAGGTGTACTCGTTCGAGGTGGACCGAAATTTAGAGCCGGTGCTTGCGCTCTCGCTTCAAGGCGTCGAAAACGCCGAAGTCGTGTTCCGTGATGTCCTCAAAATGAAAGACGCCGACCTCGCCGCAATCGTTGGAAGCAAATTCAAAGTGGTTGCGAATTTGCCTTATTACATCACCACACCGCTTGCTATGCGCTTTATCGAAAGCACGCTCGACGTGGAATCCATAACTATTATGGTGCAGAAAGAAGTCGCGCTTCGCTTCGTTGCAAAGCCGAACACGCCCGACTATTCTGCGATTACGCTTGCAATCGAGATGGCGGGCGACGCGCAAATTACGAGAAACGTGTCGAGAACTATGTTCTATCCCGCGCCGAACGTGGATAGCGCAGTCGTGCGAATAGATATAAATCGTCACAAACTCGACGGCGAAAACAAGGCGCTTCTTCACAAACTCGCGCGCTCGTCTTTCGCTATGAGAAGAAAGACGCTTGCAAACAACCTTTCCGTTGCGTTCTCGCTCGAAAAGAAAGAGGCGACTCAAATCGTCGAAGAAGCGGGTTTCGCGCCGCTCGTAAGAGGGGAGGCGTTATCCCTCGAAGACTACAAAACTTTGTCAAAAGTGCTTGAAAAGCACATAAAATAAAAGACTGTATGATCAAACAAAAATCTCACAACTTAACCGGAATCCTATTTTGTTCGCTGTGTGCTTTTGTGTGGGGCTTCGCATTTATTGCTCAACAAAAAGCGTCGTCCGACGTGCCGACTTTCACGTTTAACGCTTTGAGATTTTCTCTTGCGGTCGGAGTTATAGGCATATTCGTTTTGATAAATATGCTCGTCGACAAAAAGAAAGGCACGAATCGCACGGGGTGGAACAAATCCACTTTTATAGGCGGCGCACTATGCGGTTTGAGTTTGTTTATCGCAAACAATCTGCAACAGTACGGTATCGCGCATACCACCGTCGGCAAAACGGGATTCATAACGGCACTCTATATTGTGATTGTTCCCCTTTTGAATCTTCTTTTGAGAAGACGTATTCCGACGAACGGCATATTCGCAATCGTTTTTGCGGTGCTCGGGTTTTACATTATGTGCATAAACGGCGACAGCGGACTCACCTATGCGGACGCAATGTTGCTGCTTTGCGCGATTATGTTTTCCCTTCAAATTATGTTCATAGACGTGTACGTCGACGAGTGCGACCCGATAAAACTTACGTTCGTGCAGTTCGTTGTGGCAAGTCTTTTAAGTTTGCCGGCAATGGCAATCGAGGGCTTTCCGCCGGCAAGCGCGGTGGGGCAAAACATAATACCCGTTCTCTACGTCGGCATAATGTCGGCAGGCGTGGGATTCACTTTCCAATCCATAGGGCAGAAGTACGCGCCGCCGGAACTTGCAACGCTCATTATGTCTCTTGAATCCGTCATAGCGTTTATAGGCGGCGTTGCGTTTTTGCACGAGAGTTATTCGGCAAAAGAGTTTGCGGGTTGCATAATAGTGTTGCTTTCCGTGTTCCTTGCGCAACTGAGCGTGCCGCACACTATGCTCAAAGCAAACCACAGCAAGTTTTTTATAGACTGACGATTAGGCATTAAAATGCTCATTCTAAAACAAAGGATAAATTATTAAAAACACATATATAATCTTTGTAAATGTTTTTAAAAAGGTATAACAAATGAAATGGCTTATCTATAAACATACTAACTTGGTCAATGGTAAGATATATATTGGCCAAACGAAGCAAACAGCAAATAATAGGTGGGCAAATGGATTGGGATATAATCCTTATAATAATTTACAAAATTGTGTTTTTTGGAATGCTATCCAAAAATATGGATGGGACAACTTTAAACATGAGATAATTGAAGACAATATTCAAACAAAAGAGGAAGCAGATAAAAGAGAAAAATATTGGATAAAACATTTTAATAGTTATATTGGGTTTAATAATTCTAATGGTTATAATATGACTTTAGGCGGTAGTAGTGGCGAACATTTGGGATACCCATTATATCAGATAGACAAGAGTACACATGTGGTTTTAAAAGAGTTTTCAAGTGCCGCTGAAGCATCACGAAGTTTTGGAACAGGAAACAACTCAAGTCGAATAAGAAGGTGTTGTGAAGGTTTGCTACATTCCGCAAAAGGATACTACTGGTGCTATAAAAAAGATTACAATGAAAAATGGACGCCAAAAGACAATCAACTTGTTTCACCAGTATTTCAGATTAATGATGATTTTGAAGTTGTGAGAAGATATGAAAGCATAACAGAATGTGTAAAACTCACAGGATTTAGCGGCGGAAGCATTGTTTCTTGTTGTAAACGAAAACAAAGAAAAGCCAATAATTATTATTGGTGCTATGTTTGCGATTATAATGAAAAGTGGAGTCCGCCTCAACTACATTTTAATAGAAATGAGAAAGTTTATTGTTTTGAAACGAATGAAACATATGCTTCATCTAAAGTAGCAAGTATGCATACAGGTGCAAATAGGGGGCATATATTACGATGTTGCAAAGGTAAAGAGAATGGTGCTAATGGATTGCACTTTTGTTATGCTGATAAAATAGATGCTTTTGAAATGAAAAGAGCTCAGGTAAAAGGTGCGTTATTTACAAAAGCTGAAAATGATATAATACGTGAAAACTATCCAGTGTTAGGTATGTCAAAAGATATGTTAAAACTTCTACCTAATAGAACAGAAAATAGTATACGACAACAAGCGCATAGATTAGGATTAAGAATGACAAATCCGATTAAAAACAGTTATAAAAAAGTTGTTTGCATAGAAACAAATAGAGTGTTCAATTCTATAGAAGAAGCCTATGTGTTTGCCGGATTAAAAGATGGAAGCAGCATATCAAGGTGTTGCAAAGGAACAAGGCAAATGGCTGGTGGTTATCATTGGGAATACTTCGATGAAGATAAAATATGAGAGCAGATTGAGTGACACTTGACAAAACACGCACTTAAAGTGCGTGTTTTGCTTGCTAAAACGCTTGTTTTGTGCGTTTGTCGCAAAATTCAATCTTCCGACCTTCGATAATCGAGGATAGTCGCAACGCCGTCTTTAACCGTGAATCTGACGTTGTAACAATCGAATATCATACCGTAGATTCTGTCGTCGTCCTGATATGACGGGCGAGGGTCTTGCGCTATGCAAGATACGATTTCTTGTTTTACGTCCTCTTGCAAATCGCCGAGAACGTCAACGTTTTCCACTTTCAAAAGGTGGGTTATATCCTCTGCGAATCCGCAAACCGCGCTCGGCACGCAATCGGTTTTGAGATAGGGTTTTATGTCGTAAATCGGCGTTCCGTCCAAAATGTCCGCGCCTTCCACAATCAATGCTTTGCCTTGCTTTGTGTCCTCTACGCCGACGAGTTTTACCAAACTCAATCCCAGCGAGTTGGGACGAAAAGGCGAGCGCGTGGCAAAAACGCCCATTTTCGTGTTGCCGCCGAGACGGGGCGGACGTACCGTCGCGCAAAACTCGTCGCGGTGCGCTTTTGAAAAATCGAATATCAGCCACAAGTGCGAAAAGCCCTCGATTCCTTTCAAAGAGTCGGGGTTGCGGTATTCCTTTTCAAACACGACGGTGCTTTTGGTTGCGACTTTGCCGCTTTGGCGCGGTATGCCGAACTTTTCCTTGAATGGCGTGTGAATGATTGCAATCGGTTTTATTTCCATATCTGCCTCTAAGAGTTGTTGACACAAAAATAATAACACGATTTTCCTGTTTTTCATAGACTTTTCTCTGCGAGTTTTCAAAGTGACTTTTTATCGTTTTTTTGACGATATATGGACTTTCGATATGCGTTTTCTTTACGTATTTCGATATATATTTTGAAAAGCGAGCGCAAACGTCGCTTAGCCTTGTGCCGCGTTTTGCCGTTCGGTCAAAGTTATCGTACTTTTGTAAAAAAATCGCTCTTGAAATGACGGCATTTTTGTTTTATACTTTTCGTATAATCTTTTATATCTTATCGATATAAAATTTTTGATATAGGACGGAGGAAATTATGAAAAGAACTTATCCGAGTTGGTTAGAGGGTCAACTCAACAGCAAGCAAACCGAGTATACGAAGCCTACAAGGCTGCTCGGCGACGACGGCAAATTGCTCGCCCCCGGTTGGGCAAGACACAACGTATTCGAATACGACCGCGAAAAAGCAAAACCCGCAAACCGTAAAAAAGAATGGGATTTCTATCAAATCTCTAACGGCGAATTTATGGTGCAAATCAGTTTTGCAAACATCTCTATCGGCGGCTACGCGCAAGCGTCCATAACCGACCTTCGCCACGCGCATAAAAAGAGCAAAATCCATTCGGGTACGATTCTCGAATGCACCGCGCTGTTTTTGGGCGGCAAAAAATATATGCTTCCCCCAAAGGGCGACGAGCCGAACGTTCTCGACCACACCGTCGGCAAAACGCATATGAAAGTCGTCACCGAAACCAACGTCAGAACGATGTATTTCAAGGGTAAGTTCAAAGGCAAAGAGGTCGAGGCAAACTTCACTATGGACATTATGGACGGACTTGAAAACATCACCACCGTGCTTCCGTTCAAAGACAATCCCACGAGATACTTTATGACCACCAAACAAAACTGTATGCCCTGCGAAGGCACTTTCCGCTGGGGCGAGAAGGTTTGGAAATTCGATAAAAAGGACACGTTTGCCTTTCTCGACTGGGGCAGAGTCAACACCCCCTACAAAATGGTTTGGTACTGGGGCAACGGCTCGAAGGTTGTTCAAGGTCCCGACGGAAAAGACCATATGTTCGGCTTTGAAATCACGTGGGGTATCGGCGACGAGTCAAACGCCACCGAAACCGCAATCTTCTGGGACGGCAAAGCCCACAAATTCGGCCCCGTCGACGTCGAAGTTTTCCCCAAACCCGACAAATTTACCGAGCCTTGGCACTTCGTTTCGCAAGACGGTCGTTTCGATTTCACGATGACTCCGTTCTACGACCATCACGGCGACCTCAATGTCCTCAATCTTCTTCGTATGCATTGCCATCAAGTTCACGGTATTTGGAACGGAACGGCAATCCTCGATGACGGCACGAAAGTCGAGGTGAGGGATATGTATGCTTTTTGCGAATATTGCGAGAACAAGTGGTAAAAACGCGCTATTTGGCGTGATACGTCGTCAACGCACCTCGACCGTCAATTCACGTACTATTTGTACGTTAGGATTGCCGTTCGAGGGACGCTTCCTTGTCTGACGCTCAAATATCGCGTTTTTCAACGTGTGCTTTCCACTTCGCTAACCGCGCAGAGAATCTTTGCTATCAAAACAAGATGGATAAATAATCAAGCCGCAGTTTCGCAAGATTATCTGCTTGGTGAGGGCGTGCTACGCACGCAAGCGGATAGCCGAGCGAGCGTTGCTTCCTTGTTCTTCATCAAAATATTGTATTTTTGAAAAATCAACAACACATATCTTATAAAAAACAAATATTCACATTTCTATGGAATACGTTATCAACAATCAAAATCACGTTATAAGAGGCATCGACAGGGGCGATACGGCGGCGTTTTTGGGAATCAGATTCGCAAAGGGCGAAAGATTCCAAAAGCCCGTTCTGCAACCGCTCGAAAAAGAAGTAAACGCCATGCGCAGAGGGGACGGATGTCCTCAGTTCAGACAGTTTTTCGACGAAAGCAAGTCTAAATCCAAACAAGATATTTTCTACTATAAAGAGTTTAGGCAAGGTTTGACGTTTCGGCACTCGGAAGACTGCTTGAATCTCAATATCTATGCGCCGAAAAACGCGCAAAATCTGCCCGTTTTGCTGTATATTCACGGCGGCGCGTTTGTGATATGTTCGAGCGACGAACGTCCGTTTGACGGAACGGAAATCGCAAAAGAGGGCGTTGTTTGCGTATGCGCGAATTACAGGCTCAACGTATTCGGCTACAACGCCGACGAGGGCGCGCAAAATCTTGCGTTTTACGATATGATTTGCGCAATCGAGTGGGTGAAAGAGAATATATCCGTTTTCGGCGGCGACCCGTCGAGCATAACGCTTATGGGGCAGAGCGCAGGCGCGATTTCCTTGCAGAATCTCATTTTGTTGCCAAAAGTCAAAGAGATGGTCAAAGGTGCGATTATGCTTTCGGGCGGCGCGAGCGTGCGCGGTATATTCGCCCCGAAATCACTCAAACGCGCAAAACGCTTTTTCGCAAGAGTGCGCAAGGATTTGCAAAAGAGAGGCCTCGACCCCAAAACTTGCAACTCGCAAGACCTCTATCTTGCTTGGTACAGACAAAACAAGAAGAATCTTGCGCTGTCGATGCTGTCCACGATGCCCGTTTTCGACGGCGAAATAGTGCGGAAAGACCTCTATAAAAATGCGTATAAGGACGAGCAAATTCCGTGTATTCTCGGCGTTACGAAAAACGACTTGCTTGCGCCATATCTCGAACGCATAGCGAAAACGATGATGAAAAAAGGCAACGGCAAAGTTTGGCTGTCGCATTTCTATCACCCGCTTCCTTGCGACGACAAGGGCGCGTGGCACAGTGCGGACTTGTGGTATATATTCGGCTTGAATCAACACCCGTGGCGCAAGTTCGGCGAGGAAGACTACAAACTTGCCGACGAACTTCGCAAGAGATATTGCGAGTTTGTCAAAACGCAATCGCCGAATCCGCAAGGCTATTCCGAGTGGAAACCCAACACGTCGAAAGAGTTTTATTGATTATACCTTTTGAAAAAAGAAAAAGCCGAAAGATTTTCTTTCGGCTTTTTGTATGCGCTTTTTAGGTTTTATGCGGAAAGGACGACGCCTTTCTTTTTGCGCACCAAACGTGCGATTGCTTTTGCAATTTCAACCATAGGAATAATCGAGATTGCAAGCGCGATTGCAATGCCGTATTCCTCTACGTTGAGTTCTGCAAGTTCAAACGCTTTTGCAAGGAACGGCACTTCCACGACGAGAGTCGTTAGCAACAGCGAAAGTGCTCCTGCGCCCCACAGCCACCAGTTTTGTTTCTTGATTTTGAAAATCGAGCCGTGCAAGGAACGCATATTGAATGCGTGGAAGATTTCCGCCATAGAGAGGGTCAAAAACGCCATAGACGAGCCGAGCGTTTCCGCGCTGTACAAGCCGTTTGCGATTGCTTCGGCATGGTGCATTTTTGCAAGCACTTCCGCGCCGATAAAGTAGGACGCTATGGTTATGAGGGTGATAAGCACGCCCTGATAGCCTATTGCAAAGCCCATACCGTTTGCGAAAATCCCGTCTTTGCTGTTCCTCGGCGGACGGTTCATAATGTCGCGCTCGGGCGATTCCATACCAAGCGAGAGGGCGGGGAAGCAGTCGGTTATGAGGTTTATCCAAAGCAAATGCGCAGGCTTGAATATCGTGAAGTTCGCAAGCGTTGCGATAAATATCGAGAGCACTTCCGAGAGGTTGGACGCAAGCAAGAATTGAATTGATTTGCGGATATTGTCGTATATACGTCTGCCTTCGCCGACCGCCGATACGATGGTTGCGAAGTTGTCGTCGGTGAGAATCATATCTGCAACGTTTTTGGTGACGTCCGTACCCGTTATGCCCATACCCACGCCGATGTCCGCATTTTTGATGGACGGTGCGTCGTTCACGCCGTCGCCGGTCATTGCGGTGATGTATCCTTTTGCGCGCCACGCGTTGACGATTCTCGTCTTATGTTCGGGTTGAACGCGCGCGTATACCGAGTATTTTTCGACGTCGTTTGCAAAATCTTCGTCGCTTATATTGTCGAGTTCCGCACCCGTAATAGCCTCGGACGGGTCGGTGATTATGCCCAGTTGCATTGCGATTGCGACGGCGGTGTCCTTGTGGTCGCCCGTTATCATTATGGGGCGGATGCCTGCCTTTCTGCACTCGTCGATTGCGGGTTTAACTTCGGGGCGGACGGGGTCTATCATACCCACGAGTCCCACGAAGCACATCTCTTTTTCGTCTTGTTCGGTGGTGTATTCGCTCTTTTGTTCGTCAAGACGTTTTTTTGCAACCGCAAGCACGCGCAACGCTCTGTCCGCCATTTCCTTGTTTGCGGAAAGAATTTCCTCGCGCTTGTCGTCGGTCATAGGCGTTTCTTGTCCGTCTTCGAGATAGAAAGCGCAGCGTTTTACGATTTCGTCGGGCGCACCTTTGGTGAATTGCAACACTTCGCCGTTATTATCGGTGTGTACCGTGGTCATCATCTTACGCATAGAGTCGAAAGGTATTTCGCCCACGCGCGGATAAAGTTTCTTTTGCTCGTTCTTGTCAAAAGACAGGGATTTTGCGTAATTTACGAGCGCGCACTCTGTCGGCTCGCCCGTTGCCTCGCCTTTTTCTTCGTCGTATTCTGCGTCCGAGCAGAGCGACATAGCGTTTGCAAGCAAGTTTTCGTCGCTGCCGTAGTGGTCTACTACGGTCATTTTGTTTTGGGTGAGAGTGCCCGTTTTGTCCGAGCATATGATTTGCGTGCAACCGAGAGTTTCGACGGCGGTGAGTTTGCGTATGATAGCGTTGCGCTTTGACATATTCGTTACGCCAATCGAAAGAACTATCGTGACGACGGTGGCAAGCCCTTCGGGAATCGCCGCAACCGCCAACGATACCGCAATCATAAACGTGTTGAGTATTGTTGTCGCCGTGTCCGCTTTGAGAGTTCCGTCAACGCCCGAGCGAATGAGACTGACCGCAAATATCACCACGCAAATGCCTATGACGAGGTAGGTGAGGACTTTGCTTAATTGCGACAACTTTTGTTGCAAGGGAGTTTTGCCTTCTTTTGCTTGGGTGAGGGCGTTTGCGATTTTGCCCATTTCGGTGTCCATACCCGTTGCCACGACGACCGCTTTTCCTCTGCCGTACACGACGGTGCTTCCCATAAACGCCATATTTTTTCTGTCGCCGAGAGGCACTTCGCCGCTCGGTGCGTCTATGACGTCGCAGGTTTTAAGCACGGGCACGGATTCGCCCGTGAGCGCGGCTTCTTCGATTTTCATACTCGCGCACTCTATTATTCTTGCGTCCGCAGGCACTGCGTCTCCCGCTTCGAGTACGATTACGTCGCCGACAACCAAGTCTTCGCTCTTGACGACCACCAAGTGTCCGTCGCGTATGACTTTCGACGTGGCGGCGGCTATCTTTTGAAGCGCGTCTATGGCTTTTTCGGCTTTGCTTTCTTGTGCCACGCCGAGAATGGCGTTGATTATGACGACCGCCATAATGATGATGACGTCGGACGGAAACTCTTTTGTTGCGCTCGACGCGTTGTTGACCGCGGTCAATACGCCCGAAATTATCGCCGCAACGATGAGAATCAGCGTCATAGGCTCGATAAATTGCTTCAAAAATCGCAAAATAATCGGCTCTTTTTTGCCTTCGGCAAGTTTGTTTTTGCCGTTCTTTTCAAGACGAGCGGTCGCTTCTTGCGAGGATATGCCGTCCTGAGTCGTTTCGACGTTCGTGCATACGTCTTCGACGGATTCGAGATAGTGTTTCATAGATTCACCTTTATTTATAATAAGAGTATTTCTTATATAATTATTCCATAACTGCACGCAGTGCAATTTATTATTCCTCTGCAAGGGTGTAGGGGCGTGAAACCTTAAAATCACACATCACCCTTTCCCTTCGGGCTTTGGACTTCGGCGTTTGCAAGGCAATCCGCCTCGTTCGCTTTGGCTACAACACATTCACCGAATGTGTTGTTTAACGCGTCGCGCCCATATTGCTCAAACATATCCGCTTGCGCACGAAGTGCGCTTTTACCAAGCAGATAATTTGGCGAAATTGCGGTTTGAGTTTTTATCCGTGTTTAAACCGATAGCGCAAATTCTCTGCGCGGTTAGCGATTGCGAGAACAAGTGCGGTGCCAAGCAATAAACTTCGTTTGTTGCTTCCAACGCAACGCCGTTTGAGCAATAGACAAACAAAAAAGACCTATCCTGACGGATAAGTCTCATCATTTCAAATAAAACCGGAGGCAATGCTCGTGTTAGCGGCTTTATTGCACTTTAGGGAAAAGTGCCGATTACTCCCTTATTTAATGCGATTGTATCATAACTTGTTTTGCTCGTCAAACGATTTGTTTGTCCGACACAACGAGTTTGTATACAATTTTTGCCTTATTTGTTTATTAATACTTGCTTGATAATCGTTTGGCGCCCGTTTGACGATTGCTTAAAATTTGTTTTGCGATTCACGTTCGATTGGCGATTATTTTTTTGCTTTTAGTCGGTTTGCCTTTGGCGTTTTTGCGTTGCTTACTTATTTGCAAATTCCGCTTCGAGTTCGAAACAAGGGCGTTTGCGCACGAAACCTATCATCGTGAGGTTGTTGCCATCGAGGGTATATTCGAGCCGCACGCTCGCGCCGAGTTTTATTTCGGACTTAAATTCGATTTCAAGCGTTTTTAGCGTGTGCGCGGCAAGGTAGTCTTTGCCCAAAACGTCTTCCATACAATCGAGGTATTTGGCGTTGTTCATATGCCCGTTTATATCCACCTGACTGTATGCGACTTTGAAGCGTTTTACGTTTTGTTGCTTTCCGAGAGATACGCCGAAAGACAAGGGTATTTCGTTGCCCGTTTTTATTCCCGGGACGACCACGCCGTAGTTTTCGGGGAACACCATTTTGCGCTTTTTTGCGTCCATCAAAAGCCAGACGGCACTTGCTTTGAGCAAGGTGTTTCCGTCCTTGTCGAGCATTTGATAGTATCTCGGAAACAGCACGCGCATAGTGTCGCCCGCCCAACTCGAAAGGGTGACTTTGTCATCGTAGCAAGGCAGTTTTTCTATTTCCAGACGCACTCTGCAAACCACCCACAACGCGCCTTTGTCAAGAGTTTTCTCTCTGCCCGCGCCGAGTGCCTCGGTGTGCGCGATGGATATTTCCTGAAGGTTGCGCATAAGCACCGACGGGCGCAAGTTGCGATACATCGTCACATCGTCGGCAAGAAGTTTGTGGTGGGTTGTATATACCAAATCAGCCATTTATATCACCGTTTTGTATTGTTAAACGTCACGTTGCGACAAAAATCACTTCGTAGCCGCATTGTATACGACGTCCACGACCTCGCCTACCGTGCGCAGTTTCATCCACGTTTTATCGGGGATTTTTACGCCATAGTCGCTTTCGAGCGTGCAGATGATATAGATGTAGTTGAGCGATTCGTAACCTTTTGAATTGATTGCGGTTTCGCTTGTGATTTCTTCGTTTTGCAAAGAGGGAATATATTGCTTGATAAGTCCAGCCAGTTTGTTTTGAATCTCTTGTTTGTTTACTTGTGCCATATTTGCTCCTTTTTTGTAGTTTACGTATTTTTTCGAAAATGACTTTGTGCAGAATCACCTTTTACGTCTTTACAGTTCGTATCTTTTCACTTTGCCCGTTGCCGTTCTCGGCAATTTGTGCGGCAAAACTTCGAGGCGGGTTATCTGCATATTGAACGGCTTGTTTTTGTTGAACGCCGCAAGTTTATCTTTGAGCAAACTCACGTTCAAAAAGCCGTCGCCGTTGCCCACGAACAAGGTTATCGCGTCGTCTTTTATTGCAAGTGCGGCGTCTTCGAGTTCGAGTTGCTCGGCGATTTGATTTTCCCATTCGGGCAAGAAAATTTTGTTGCCGTTTTCAAGCACGATTATGTCTTTTTTGCGCCCGGTGATATAAAGGCGCCCGTCCTCGTCGAATCTGCCGAGGTCTCCCGTGTGCAACACGCCGTCGACAAGCACTTCGTCCGTTGCCTCTTTGTTTTTGTAGTAGCCTTGCATAATACATTCGGGGCAGCGTATGAGGATTTCGCCGTCCTCGCCGAGCGTTATGTCGTCGTCGGGGCATACCGACATCGCAAACGGATTTTCGCCGCAACTTATCGCAACGCCGCTCGACGTTTCGGTGAGCCCGTATCCGAAACGCACTTCGATTCCTTTCGCTTTTGCCGCCGTAAGCATTTGCTCGGTTGCGGGTCCTGCGCCTACGAGTATCATTCTCAATCCGTCGTTGAGTGCGTTGAAACCTATGAGGAATTTGAGAATAGACGGCACGACGGATATAATCGTGGGCTTAAAGTAGTCGCAGTCTTTGGCGATGTAGCGCATACCTCTCGTCATCGACACGCACGCGCCTTGCGACATAGGCCACAGCATTGCGCATACAAAACCGAAAACGTGGGTGAGGGGTAGCATGCAAAGCAGATTGTCGCTTGCGCGGCAAGGGCATTTTGCCTGTCCGTTCCACGCGCTCGCGCACAGCGATTTCGACGTAAGAACGACCGCTTTCGAGGAATGAGTCGTACCCGACGTGAAAAACAGAATATTTCCTTCGCCGTCCGCAAGACTTACTTTTTCGGACGGGGCGATTTTTAGTTTCGAAGCGTACGGGGCGGTCAAACCGTCTGTTAAGAGCGTTTCTACGTCGGTGGCAAGCACTTGAGCCTGAATTACCGTCGGTTCGCTCATCGGATCGAGCAAAACGGTTTGTTTGCGCGCGAGCACGCACGCGTACATATCTATAATCCATTTTATCGACGGGGCTTGCAAAATGCCGACGCAATTTGCGTCCAAATGTTCTATTTGCGTCTTGCGCGCTTGAATTTCCTCGTACAACGTCGCGTACGTCAAACGCTTGATTTGTCCGTCTTCGTCGTATGCGAGGGCGGTGTCGTCGGCATGATTTTTCGCATTGTGCAAGAGCATTTCGTCAAATGATTTGAATTTCATACTCACCTCCGAATCATCGTATATTATAACACGCATATTCTTTCTTGTGAATACAAAATTTGAGAATAAATAAAAAAATATCGATATTTTTTGAAAACTTATTTACAATTTAAAAATAGATGGTATAATTTTATTATCAAACAAATAGTTTGAATAAACTATACTTTCAAACAAGGAGAAACTTATGGCTAAAAACGACAAGATTTGTATCATCGGCGCAGGTCCTGCGGGATTGAGCGCGGCTGTACACCTTGAGAAGAACGGATACACCGACTACGCTATCCTCGAAAGAGAAGATCACGTTGGCGGCAAGTGCCATTCTCCGTATCACGACGGAAAACGATTTGAAATGGGCGCAATTATGGGCTGCCCGACCTACTATGCAGTGCACGAACTCGAATTGTTCGGCGGCGTAGATCACGACGGACCGAAGCTCGAGCGTGCTTACCGCAGACAAAACGGCAAACCCTACGATCCGTTCAACCCCAAGAAAAATCCGCTTCTCATTCCGCACCTTTTGAGAATGAAATCTCAAGTCAAGAAACTCGGCACTTTGCTTGCAACTAAGTATAAGGGCTATCAATACACCGGTCACAAGGGTATTTCCCAAGGCAAGTACGACGGATACGATCCCGTTACCGGCGAACACGTGGTCGGTGAAAACCCCAACCTCAAAGATCTCAGCATGAACTTCAAAGACTTCTGCAAGATGAACGGTGTTTCTCTTGCGCAAGAAATTTGGATCGGACCGTACACCGCTTTCGGATACGGATTCTTTGACGAGATTCCTGCGGCATACGTTCTCAAATATTTGGATTTTGCAACCGCGATGTACTTTGTCAACAAAGACTTGTGGACATGGAAAGACGGCACTCAATCCATCTATGAAGCGGTCAATGCAAAATTGAAACACCCTGCGCGCCTCAACGTCAACATCACCAAAGTTACGCGTGAAAACGGCAAAGTGCAAGTTTACGTCGGCGACGAGATGGAAGAATTTGACAAAATCATCGTCACTGCGCCGCTTCAATATTTGCCGAACTATTTCGACGCAACCGAAGACGAGAAGAAACTTTTTGCAAAGATCGACTACGAGCGTTACGACGTCACCGCAATCACTTGCAAGAAAGGCACGTATTATCCCGATATGTCCGGTTATCTGTTCGACAATATGGTTCCCGAACGCCTCGGTCACCTCATGGTCTTCTATCACAGATGGGCAAACGAACCCAACCAGGTTCTTACCACCTATGTCTTGCGCAACTATAAAGGCAAGGAACTCAAAACCTATGAAGAAGCAAAGAAGATGGCTTGGGACGATATGAAACTTTGCAACATCGATATCGACAAGTGCGTCTACGAGCGCAAGTGGTATTACTTCCCGCACGTCTTTGAAAAGGACTATGCAGACGGTTGGTATGAGAAAGTCGAAGCAATGCAAGGCAACCTCAACACCTACTATGCAGGCGAAATTATGAGTTTCGGCGATATGGAAGAGACTGCGCAGTATTCCAAAGACCTCGTCGCCCGCTTCTTCTAAGACTGCGCTATTTGGCGAATAACTGTGTCAAAGCCCTTTTGCTCATCCGTCACGTACGATTTAGTACGCTGGGCGGATTCACAGAAGGGCTTTTCCTTGTTCTTCATCCAAATATCGCAGTCTTAGTAAGAAGCGGATAAACCGATAATCGCATTTTTAGTTAAAATCTTGTGTTAAAAAGAGAGAGAATAATCTCTCACATTTCAAAAATCATATCTAAAATTTCAACAATCATTTTCATTTTCCAAAAAATCACCTAAAAACTTTCAAAAAATCAAATTCTCACATCTCATTTTTTAATAAACTCACATTTTATCGTGTGTAAACAATACCCCGACATCGCAAAAGCACGCAAATTTCGGTTGCAAAAAGTTACAAATTTGGCAAATAAAGTTGAGAATGTTTGCGAGTTTTGTCAAAAACATCTGATTTTTTAAAAAATCGCTTATACAAAATTTTTTATTTTTATGCAAAAATTGAGGGTTTTTGCATAAAATCAATCTAAAATTGTCTAAAAAACGGGTGCAACTGGCGGTTGCGAAGGGGGGCGCGAACGGTGTGAAATTTTGTCGAAACGAGACGAATTTTTGCTAATCAATATAATATATACTAAATATAGACGTAAAATATCCATAAATAATACAAGCGTGCGCGTCTGGGCGCGGGTGCAAAACGAGGTGCGGAAGTAAGAAAACGGGGCGGGAAAGAATTTTGTATAAAAATTAAATTTTTCAAAAAAACAAAAAAAGTTGTTTACATATCGGCAGACTGCACTTATAATGTGAACATCAAAAAACATTAAAGAAAAATGAAAATCTTGATACTATACAACAAACGCTTGAACAAAAGCAAGCGAAATTGCAAAAAAGTTGAAACAATTTTGCTGTCGCAAGAGTGTAGAGTGTGCGCCTGACGGTCGGGATTCAACGCGAGTGAAGGGCGCAAGGCAAAAACCTTATATCAACAAACAAACCAAATATAAATATAACAATGGAGGTAACAAACAATGAAGCAAAGAAAGATATTTGCGATTTTGGCAATGGTCCTGGTTCTCGTGCTTTCGGTTGGCGTGTTTGCAGCGTGCAACCCGAAAGAAGACGGTAATAAAGATCAAACCGATCCCGATGCGGAAAGACTCGAACAATATCTTGCTGAGTCTGCGAAAATCTACGGAGAGCAACTCGGTGATTTCAAAGCAGCATATGAAAAAGCGGTTGCAGAAACAAAAAACACCAGCAAGAGATATGCTCTTATGGCACTCGCAGAGGCAAAGTTGATGGAATCCGCGGTTTTCATTCCCGGTAGTGCAAATGGCGGTACCTATGCAATCAGCAAAGTCGCTCCCAACACCATTTCTTCTGTTTTGTGGGGCAACGACAGTGATCGTTTCCACAACGCAATCCTTGCCGACAAACTCATCACGGCAGCAGACAGAACGGCATTGAAAGCAAAATGGTCAACGATGAGAGAAGAAGGCAAAACCGCAAAAGATTATGAAACGGCTGTCAAGGCTTATTTCTCAGAGCATGGTTATAGCGTGAAAACAACCTACAACATGGGTTATGCTTCCGATCCTCAAACTTGGGACGCTCAAGCAACTTCTCGTGCGGCAGACTCCGAGGCAATCGTCAACACATATGATTCCTTGATGGAATACGATGCATTCAACGTATTGCAATACGCTCTTGCAGAAAACCACACCGTGTCCGATGACGGACTCACCTATACTTTCACTCTCCGCCAAGGCGTTAAATGGGTGAACTCAAAGGGACAAGAAATTGCCGAATTGAAGGCAGACGACTTCGTGGCAGGTTTCCAACACATGCTCGACGCAAAGGGCGGTCTCGAATATCTTGTCGAGGGCGTTATCGTAAATGCGGCAGAGTACAATGCCAAAGCAGTTACGTTTGACAAAGTCGGCGTCAAAGCAGACGGCGATTATAAAGTGGTGTACACTCTTACCGAGCCAAAATCCTACTTCCTTACAATGCTCGGTTACAACGTATTTGCTCCTCTTTGCAGAAGCTTCTATGAATCTCAAGGCGGCAAATTCGGTTCGGAATTCGATCCGTCCGACACAGCTTATAAGTATGGCAAGACGCAAGACAACATTGCTTATTGCGGACCTTATGTTGTTACAACCAACACCGCAAAATCCGAAATCGTGTTCTCTAAGAACGAAAGCTATTGGAACAAAGCCAACATCAATCTCGACAAGATCACTTGGAAGTACAATGACGGCAAAGACAATTTGAAAGCGTACAATGATACAAAATCAGGTACTCTTGACGGTGCAGGTCTCAATGCGACTTCTGCTGCGCAAGCAAAAAAAGATACAGTCGACGGAAAGACCTACTTTGATGAATATCACTATGTGACTGCAACCGACGCAACCGCATTCGGTACATTCTTCAACATCAATCGTACTGCATATGCAAACGCACAAGACGGCAAGCTCCAAACTGCAAAAGACAGCGCAGAGCAAGCAAGAACAAAAGCGGCATTGAGCAACGTTCACTTCCGCAGAGCGCTTGCAATGGCACTTGACAGAACTTCATACAATGCACAAACGGTCGGCGCAGACCTCGCATCCGTTTCGCTCATCAACAGCTTCACACCGGGCAACTTCGTTTCTTTGACGGAAGATGTCACCGTTTCAATCAACGGCAAAGACACAACGTTCAAGAAAGGTACGTACTATGGTGCAATCATGCAAGCACAAATCGACGCTGACGAAGTGAAGATCAAAGTCTGGGATCCGACTGCAGATGAGGGCGCAGGCAGCAGCGCAGGTTTCGATGGTTGGTACAATGCCGAAAATGCTATGGCAGAACTTAAGATTGCTATCGCAGAACTCAAAGCGCAAGGCGTTGACCTTGTTGTCAAAAAAGACGGTAAGGATACTCCTGTGCCGATCCACCTCGATTTGCCGGCATTTATTTCCAGCCAAATCTACTACAACAGAGCGTTCTCTTACAAGAAATCACTTTCAGACGCTCTTGGCGGTTACGTGACGGTTGACCTTGCCGGCGCAACAACAAGCGGCGACTGGTACAATGCAGGTTACTACACAGATTTTGGCTATCAAGCAAACTATGATCTCTATGACGTTTCCGGTTGGGGTCCTGACTTCGGTGATCCGTCGTCCTACCTTGACACACTCACAGAGGGTGGCTACATGGCAAAGTGCCTCGGCATTTTCTAATGACTGAATTGCGTTGATGACGCTTGTGCGTCATGGACGGGATTTATTCGGCAAGGGATGAGTGTGACTCATCCCTTGCTGTAATAAAAACCATGGAGTAAACAATGGCAAAATATCTTATAAAAAGAATAATACGAGGAATCATCTCCGTCATAATCGTGGTGGGGATTGTTATGCTGCTCATCTACTCGTTGATGGACAGGGATCTCGTATTGGCTGCCGATCCAAACTATACGCGACTGGGTACAAATGACAAAACGATGTACAAGTATAGTTTGTGGGAGCAGTATGGATACCTCGATTACGTTCCGTACGGGGATTATCTTGTTGAACTTGCAAAAAACGGTGAGATAGACGATGACACCAGATCATCGGCGGCACTCCTTGCAAACAATGCGAAAGACGACAATGCGATTGCAAAGGAATATACGCAGAAATTCACCGATTATTATAAATCTCAAGGATATACGGTTTCCCGCCTTAAAGGCATAAATGTCAAAGGCGGAAATCCGGGGCTTTTTGCATACAAAGACATCCACCTTCTCAAACGTTTGTGGAACTACTTTGCAAATTTCATTGAAGTCGATTCCATACATTATGCGGAAGAAATAAACGGTGAGAGAGGTCTTTCTTTCACTTGGTACGATCCCGCATACGGCGGAAAGAAGTTTTCTCCCGCCATTATCGGCAACGGCACAAAACACAAATATTTGTTGTATTTTGACAATAAGTTCCCGTTTATTCATCAGAATATCGTCAGAATCAACCTTGGCGTTTCATATTCGATAAATCAGGGTACGGACATCTCGCAAACCATGACAAGCGAACAAGGTTCTCAAAAAGCAGGCCTTGTCCATTATCCCACGGGCATTGCCGAGGTTTCTCCCGACAATTTGCATTCGGCAACATACATAAAGGGATCGCTTGCGATAAGCGAACTTAATCAAAAGTATTTTGTTGACGATTATACGCAAGTCGTATTGAACAGAAACGCATTTTCAAAACTCGGATTCTCGTTTGTTATCGGTATTTTGTCGGTTATCATGGCGTATGTTCTCGGAGTGCCTCTCGGCATTATGATGGCGCGCAACAAAGACAAACTGTTTGACAAACTCGGCACTTTGTACATAATTTTCATTATGGCTGTGCCGTCGCTTGCATACATCTTTATTTTTGCCGCAATAGGCAGATCCGCAGGTTTGCCCACAACGTTCAGCGTGTCCGCACCTACAAAAGCGATGTATGTCCTGCCTATCATATCTCTTGCGCTTCCTTCGGTCGCAAACCTTATGAAGTGGCTAAGACGATATATGATCGACCAGCAAAACTCCGACTATGTCAAGTTTGCAAGATCGGGTGGTTTGAGCGAGCGAGAGATTTTCAACAAACACATTCTCAAAAACGCAATTATTCCGCTTGTACACGGAATCCCGGGCAGTGTACTCGGTGCGCTCACCGGCGCGATTATAACCGAGCGTGTGTACACCGTCCCCGGCGCAGGCGGATTGCTTGTCGACGCAATCGGAAAATACGACAACGCCGTTATTGTCGGCGTAACGCTGTTCTATGCGGTATTGTCTGTCATTTCGATTATACTCGGCGATATATTGATGGCAATGGTAGATCCGAGAATTTCATTCTCAGATAAGGCGAGGTGACGATATGGAAAATAAAGTTATAGACCTTCAAGAATTCAACATGTCGGATGAAGAGTTGTTCTCTCATGTCGACAACAACAAACTTGAATCCGAAAAAATCACCGCGCCCAGATATTCCTATTGGAAGTCTGTGTTCAGAGTGTTTTTCAGAAACAAACTCAACATTGTTCTTTTGGCGCTGTTGTTTTTGGTTGTTGTGTTTGCGTATATCTATCCTATGTGTATCGAATACGATAGGTTTGCAAACATAAACGATCTTTCATCCCAACACTTGACGCCGTCGCAGGCAATTGACAAGTACGGATTCAGCATCCACTATATTCTCGGTACGGGCGGCTCCGGTGAGCCTATGTTCGACTCCATTTGGTTCGGTGCGAGAATATCTATAAGCCTTGCTCTCATTTGCGCGGCAATCAACATGACGGTAGGTATCGTCATAGGCGCAATCTGGGGCTTCTCCAAGAAAGTCGACAAGTTTATGACCGAAGTGTACAACATCATCGGAAATGTCCCGACAATATTGTTTATTTCGGTTATGGTCATGATTATGTCGGCAAGTTTCTGGACGCTTGTGTTTGCAATGACGATAACGGGGTGGCTGTTCATAGCCTACTTTATCCGCACGCAAGTCATCATCATTCGCGACAGGGAATACAACCTTGCGTCAAAGTGCTTAGGCACGCCGATTTTCCGTATCGCAATGAGAAATATTTTGCCGTTTATGACATCAATCATCGTTACGCTCGCGGCAACCGAAATCCCGAGTTACATTTCGTCGGAAGTTTTCCTTTCCTACATCGGAATCGGTATGTCGGACATGTCACTCGGAAAAATAATCGAAATGACCAACGCTTCGATGTTTGTTACCGGCAGAGAACTTGAATTCTGGGCACCCGTTACGGTGACGGCAATCATAACCATCGTCCTTTATGTGGTCGGTCAAAAACTCGGTGACGCTTCCGATCCGAGAACGCATATGTGAGGTGACGTATGGAAAATAAAAAGGTTTTGTTATCCGTCAAAGATCTCGAAGTCAAATTCCGCGTCAGAGGCAGAATCCTCACCGCAATCCGCGGGATCTCGCTTGATATCTATGAAAACGAATCCATTGCAATCGTCGGTGAATCCGGCTCGGGCAAATCCGTCTTTACAAAGACTTTTGCCGGTATGCTCGACTCAAACGGCTTCATTTCGCAAGGCGAACTCATCTTCAACGACGACGAGCTTGCGGATACCGTTGCAACTCCGACAAAATTCGACAAATTTCTTCTCGACGTCGTTTTGAAGCGGCTCAATAAAGCCTCAAAACTCGAACTCGGTGCGGATATCTATCAAAAAATCCTCGCGCTCAAGGCGGAAAAGAAGGAAAAATACACACTCAGCGAGCAAGAGCATGAGAAAATGCAGAACGAGATCGACGATCTCAGGTTCAGACGCACCGAGGCGTACAACCTCAAACTCACGCTCAATACGCGCAAGGAAAGAGACAAAGTTAAAGAAACAAACGCGATTATATCCGATTGCGACAAACACATCAAAGCACTCGAAAAGAAAATCGCTCAGACCGTGCGCGCTCACAAACAAGCAGCAAAAGCCGACCTCGAATTTGCAAAGTATTATGCCGAGAATATGGCAAAGCTCAAAGAGGAATATAAACTCGCTTTGCAAGGCGAAATCACCGAGGATACCGTGCATCGCAACGAGATTTTAGGCAAGGAAATCTATCTTTCCGTCGGAAGATACGGCGCACTCGAAAGATTTAAACTTATTGCCAAACTCATTCTCGCACTGCGTAAGGCTATGCGTCTTGGCGTCGACCTCACAAACGACGAGCAACGCAATCAGATTTTCGATCCGATTGCGTTCAGAGTCAAGTTCCTCGACGGCACCACCGAAACGCAACTCCACGGCGTGTGCGTGCTGAACCTCGCAAAAATCAAGTACACAAAGGACTGGCAAAAGATCCGCGGTACGCGCATCGCAACCGTTTTCCAGGATCCGATGACGTCGCTCAACCCGATCATAACAATCGGCAAGCAAATCTCCTCAATCATCATCAAGCACCAACACTGCTCGGAGGCAGAGGCGAGAAGAAAAGCCGTCGAACTTATGAAGAAGGTGGGCATTCCCAATGCGGAAAACCGCTATGACGACTATCCCTTCCAATATTCGGGCGGTATGCGTCAGCGTATCGTCATCGCAATCGCGCTTTCGTGTCAACCGAAGATTCTCATCTGCGATGAGCCTACAACTGCTCTTGACGTCACCATTCAGGCACAAATCCTCAAACTCATCAAGGATTTGCAAAAAGAGTTCGATTATACCATCGTGTTCATCACTCACGACCTCGGCGTTGTCGCAAACATTGCGGACAGAGTCGCCGTGCTTTATGCGGGGCAAATCGTCGAACTGGGAACGGTAGACGAGGTGTTTTACGATCCTCGCCACCCGTATACGTGGGCGTTGTTGTCCTCACTTCCGCAACTTGCAGAGAAAAATACCGAGCTTTATTCGATCTCCGGTACGCCGCCGTCGCTTTACAACAAGATCATCGGCGATCCGTTTGCACCGAGAAATCCATACTGTCTGAAGGTGGATACGCTCAAAGAAGCACCTATGTTCCAAGTGAGCGAAACCCATTTCGCAAAAACATGGCTTCTCGACCCCAGAGCGCCAAAAATCGAAAAACCCGAGATCATCAAAGATATTCACGGCAGATTGCTCAAAGCATTCAATATCGAGGAGGTGGAATGATGAACAAAGACAAAATAATCGACGATATCCAAACCTCCGCATTGGATAACTCCACGCCCGTCGAACAAGAACTCGCAGTGGAGCAGCAAGAGCATATCGAAAATACCGCCACTCAGCAAGAACCCGTTTGCGAACAAAGCGCGCCTTCTTTCGGGGATTCCTCCGATGAAGAAACTTCTGTTGCCGACAATTCGGTTGAAAGCGACGAGAAGCCTTCAAAAAAATCCGCAGGGAAGGTTATAAGCGACTGGTTTAAGGGCGTAGGCGGAAAAATTCAAAGACACTTCAAACGCGTTGGCGACAGCTGGAAAACGCGAATCGATCAATACAAAAATCGAGTATATACTCTCCCTGAACAAGGTCCACTCGACGAAAACGGCAGAGAAATTCTGTTGTCCGTCAAGAACGTCGACATCACGTTCGGCAAGGGCGACAAGGCTGTCAAGGCGGTAAAAAACGCGTCTTTCGACATCTATAAGGGCGAAACGTTCTCTCTCGTCGGCGAGTCCGGCTCGGGAAAAACCACTATTGGTCGTGCAGTCATCAGAGTAAATCCGTGCGCAAAAGGCGAGATTCAGTACAAAGGCGTGCGCATTTCGGGCAATATTTCGCATAAACTCGACAGACAGGTCATAAGAAACATCCAAATGGTGTTTCAGGATCCTGCCGCATCTCTCAACGAGCGCGCGACTGTCGATTATATCGTGTCCGAAGGTCTTTACAACTTCCACCTCTTCAAAGACGAAGCGGACAGAGTTGCAAAAGTCGAGCAAATGATCAAAGAAGTCGGTTTGCTTCCCGAACACCTTACGCGTTATCCTCACGAGTTTTCGGGCGGACAACGCCAACGTATCGGTCTTGCAAGAGCTATGATTATGGAGCCGTCCCTTGTCGTCGCAGACGAGCCTATTTCGGCTTTGGACGTGTCAATCCGTGCGCAAGTGCTCAATCTTCTCAATAAGTTCCAAAGAGAGAGAGGCACAACATATCTGTTCATCGCTCACGATTTGTCGATTGTCCGCTTTATTTCGGATAGAATCGGCGTCATCTATAAGGGCGAGATTGTGGAGATTGCGGACGCGGAAGAACTGTTTGCATATCCGCTTCATCCGTATACGAGATCGCTTATATCGGCAATTCCTATTCCCGATCCGAAGCTTGAAAAGAAGAAAAAACTTTTCGTGTACGACCCGTCGCAACACGATTACAGCGAAGACAAGCCCGAAATGGTTTGCATCGGTCACAACCATTATATCTATGGCAACAAGAAAGAAATCGAAGAGTACAAACGTATAAGGGAAGAGGGTGTTCCGCTCAAATCTTCGTCATTCATGACCGAGCAAGAAGCTCTCGAATATGCCGAAAAAGAAGCCGAAGAACCGACTGTTTCAAACGAACCTATCCTTGAAACTCCCGTACACGACACGGGAAGCACATGGTTTAAGGTGTTGTCGTTCTTCTTACCGATTCCCGGTATAATTGCGGCATACATCTTCAAAAAGTTCAATTATATAAAGAACTTCAAAGCATTCAAAAAAGGCTCGATTGCAGGATTTATATTCTTGGGAGCGGTAATATTATTGTTCCTGTTCTTCCTGCTTTTGACGCTCAGATAAAAACGTAAGGTTTAGCTCATCGCTAAACCTTTTTAATCAAAGGTGATTATGAAAAGATATGCAAAGGATAAAAACCTCCTTACGCCTCCGCCTGTGGAACAGGTCGAGGTGTCAAACAAAAACGTCAAGCTGAGAGTGGTGCTTTTTGTGCTGTTTTTGGTGCTTGCGATTGTTTGTTTTGCCGTTGTTATGGTTGTTTTGTTGAGAGTCGAGGCCGGGTGGTTTGCGATAACCCCCGATACATCCTCAACAAAAAACTGCGGAGGGGAGTTCGTCTTTAACTATTATTTTGATAAAAATCAAGACAAAAAGTATCGTCAAGGCGTGGCGTCGAAATATACCGAAGCAAGCGAATACGCATACAAAGTGCTTTACTCAACCGAACAAGTCGACGGCATAAACAATTTGTACTATCTCAATACGCATCCAAACGAAGAAGTGAAGGTTCATTCGCTGCTGTATCGCTCGCTCAAAGCGTTTGAGGATGCGAATAACAGATTCTTGTATTATGCGCCTATTTATGCGTACTACAAGGAAATGTTTACATGCATTCATGACAACGATGCCGAGCGTTTCGACCCGACAAAAAGCGCGGATGTCAGAGCCTATTTCGACAAAATGATTGCGTTTGCTGCCGACGATGCGCACGTCCATATTGAGTTTTCGGACGGAAATATCGTCAAACTTGTGGTGTCCGATGAGTATAAAAATGCGTTCGGAGCGCAAACTGCAACCTATCTCGACTTTTTCTGGACAAGAAACGCTTTTGCGATAGACTATATTGCAAGCACAATGGCTGACGCCGGCTACGACAAGGGCGTTATATCCAGTTATGACGGATTCACGCGCAATTTAAGCGAAGCTCACGACGAACTGCAAGCAAATGTGTTTGACAAAACCGCGGACGGCGCAATCGTCGCAGGAAGGATGTCTTACAAACAGCCAATGTCGGTCGTTATGCTCAAAGACTATGCCGTCTCAAAGAGCGAGGACGGGTATTATACATATAAAGACGGGACGGTGCGCACGCACTTTATAAACGCTTCGACAGGCAAGAATATAAGTGCAATAAACACATATACGGCGTATTCGGTGACAAAAACATGTTCCCAAATCGTGATAGATATTCTTCCGCTTTATCTTGCCGATTCGTTTGACGATGCAAAAGTTGCCGCTGCGAAAGCGAACGGAATACTATCCGTTTTTTGCAAAGACGGGAAAATTGTTACGAATGACGAAAATTTGACCATAAATCCGATTGAAAGAGAAAGCGGAACATATCTTGTCGAACGTATAGCGTAACGAAATTCGAACGTATAGCGTAACGAAATTAAAGAACAAAAACACAAGAAAACGCCGATGATTCGGCGTTTTCCTGTTGAAAACACACAAACGGCGTTGCGGCTTGCCGCTCATTCGATTCTCTGCTCGTCGCGCAATAAGATTAAAAGTTGAATGTAACCGATTATATGGACAAAAAGCGCGCAAAGTGTTACCATATACATTGTTTTGAGGCAACCTATGCCGCAAAGGAGGAATTATGGCAAAAGCAACGATAATAGCAGTCGCAGGAAAGGGTGGCGTCGGCAAAACTTCGCTTGCCGCAACCATCGTGCGTACGTTGGTTGAAAACTATCCCGACAAGCGTATTTTGGCAATAGACGCGGACCCTGCGGTAGGTCTTTCCACCGCGCTCGGCGTTGAAGTGAAATCTACCATAGACGATATAAGAAAAAGCATAATCGAAAACGTCGAGGACGGCAACGCAAAGGGCGCAATCGAACTTCTCAACGAGGCACGTTTCCGCATTTTCGACGCAATGGTGGAAAAAGACGGCTATGTGTTTATCGCGGTCGGACGTCCCGAAAGCGCGGGTTGCTATTGCAAAATCAACGCGTATCTGAAAGACGTCATCGGCATTTTGTCAGAAGATTTCGACTACGTCGTCATCGACGGCGAAGCAGGCATAGAGCAAATCAACCGCCGCGTTATGGAAAAGGTTACGCACCTGATTCTCGTCACCGACCAGTCGAAAAAGGGTAGAGACGTTTGCAAGACCATAAAGAAAGTTGCCGACGAACTCGTGATGTACGACAAGATAGGAATCGTCGTAAACCGCGTTTCCGACGAGGGTGCCGTCCGCTCTCTCGACTACGACGGCGTGCAACTTCTTGCCACGATAGGCGACGACAAAAACCTTGCGACATTTGATCTCAAAGGCGAAAACGTGTTTGAACTTCCCGCCGATTCGAAAGTCGTGCTTGGCGTGAAAGAAGCACTTAAAGGACTCGAAATAATCAAATAAAGTGCCGTTTGGTGCAAAACGAAACGAATTGAATAAAGACAACACAGCAAGAAAATGATAAGTATTTTTGACAGCGACATAAATGAATTGACGGCGTACGTTGCGAAAAACGCGACCAAAGTTTACGCTTACGACGAGAGTAAAGCATTACCTGTCAGCGAGCATAGCGAACTGATTTTGACCAAGGACAGCGCGTACGAACTCGGCGGAAGCGATATGCCTTGCGCCGCCGCAACCGTCATTACCGGCAATTTGCCCATCGAAAACAAAATCGTTTTGGTCGGCAAAGAACTTAAAGAAATCAATAACGATTGCAATTATGCAAAAATAGTTATTCTCTCGGTCAAAGACACTGCCGAGGACGAACAGGCTATTTTCGACCTTGCCAAATCTTTGGAATACGCAAAGTACAAAGAGAACGTTCAAGGCTTTATGATGCGCACGTCAGTCATTAAGCAACGCGAACAAGTCAGAGTGTCAAAGACTGCCATCAAGCGCGGTTTATCTTTCGAAGCTCTCGGCGCAACCACAATCAAATCGTATTTGGCAAAAGATGTCGTCGAAGCGGCTACCGTAATTTTTGTTGCTGATGCCCGAATCGATTTCATGCCGTTGCAACAGTTTTCATCTCACACCTCGCAAATTCTGTCTGCCTTCAATCACATTCTCGACAACGTACTCGTGGACTGCGCGCATTGCAATTTGAAGGAGATTTGCGACAAAGTGGAGGGTATGAGGGAACTGCACTTTAGCCTTTCAAAACCGCGCTAAATCTAAAACCGCGCTATTTGGCGAATAACTTTGGACGCGATTGACGCAAGCGTAGCAATCGCTATTCCGTCACTTCGTTCCTTACAGGCACGGCTTGTTCCAAAATCATGTACGCTATGTACATCGGGTTTTGTCTCAAGCCGTGCCTTTCGCGTTCTTCATCCAAATATCGCTGTTTTGTTGTTGTACTCTACAAGAGTGTAGGGGAAAACCTAAAATAAAACATCACCCCTTCCCTTCGGGCTTTCCCCTATTGCTCAAAC